>Ga0206931_1189_pt1 | contig 16273 bp, 12 predicted proteins | sample Alteio_BWOrgHeat_17_FD_152946 | JGI IMG/M metagenome (GOLD analysis project Ga0206931, IMG submission 152946) | Enriched cells from forest soil in Barre Woods Harvard Forest LTER site, Petersham, Massachusetts, United States -... | ecosystem: Environmental > Terrestrial > Soil > Temperate forest >...
CGGATTATGCGGTGGGATTGCTAAAGAAGAATGAGTTGTAGGAACCTTAGAAGTCCTTTAAGCCTTAGATATGAAAACCAGCTTATCAAGCGAACAGTGTTAAGTATATTAAACATGAGGCAATTCATAATTACAATACTCTTTGTTATCTATTGGGCTCTATGCTTTGCTCAAAACACCGCTGTTATTGATAAATTTCGGAAAGAAATTCCTACTTGGAAAGATGGAGATACTGACCTTTTTTACAATCTATCACAGCAGAAAGCAGCACAATTAAAGCTTGATGTATTACAAAACGGATACGACTCTTTGCAGATAAGAATTTGGTACAACTACCCCTTTACCACACTTAGGAAGCTATTTATTATTAAACGTGCGAACTCCGTTTGGTCAGCCACTTCATACAGGATGTCTGTCGATTGGAATCCCACAAACCTAACCGATTCAGTCATGTCAAAAAGGAAAAAAACAGTATCGCCTAAAAGTGGATGGGCTGATTTTGTTCATAAATTACTCACTTTACAAATTATACAGCTACCAAATATGCGCGATATTCCCGGCCTTGAAGATTGGTGGAGCGATGGAGAAAATTACAACGTGGAAGTGTCCACGAAGCAGTTATACCGCTTTTATGGTTATCACCTGCCGGAGAAATTTCAGGACAAATATTGGCAAGCAAAAAACATGGCTGAAATACTAAAATTGGTTGAAACAGAGTTTAGCGTTGAAAGAAACATTAAATGGAAACATAAACGCTAAGTTAACTCTGTGAAACTCCGTGCCATACTCTATGAAACTCTGTGTCCAAAAAATAATCGCTTCTTATATGAAACTGCTATTAACCGTTGCGCTCACAACACTCTCATCCATCGCTTTTTGCCAAACAGGCATCTTTACCAACCACGCTGATATTGGCAACCCTAAAATAAAAGGCTCTGCGCAATATGACGAAGGTGCCCAAAGCTATACACTGAAGGGTGGTGGTTATAATATTTGGTTTAACCGGGATGAGTTTCATTACCTCTACAAAAAAATAAGCGGCGATTTTATATTAACGGCCAATTTCGCCTTTACGGGCAGCGATACCGGCAACGCCCACAAAAAAATGGGCTGGATGATACGGCCTTCACTGGATGAAGCTGCACAGGAGATTTGCGCCACATACCACCGCAATGGCCTTACCGTACTGCAATGGCGCGCCTTGCGCGGGGCATATATGCGGGACCCGGAAGATGAGATACCCACGCAAAAGCAACATTATGATGTAATACAGTTAGAGCGTACAGGCAAAAAGCTTATCATGCGCGTAGCCAATGCCGGCGAGCCTTTGCAGGAAGTGGGCAGCCACGATATGCCTGATATGCCTGACACCATTTTTGCCGGCCTGTTTGTGTGTGCCCACGATTCCGCCGCCCTGGGTGAAGCAAAAGTGTGGAATGTGCGCATTGATAAGCCGGTACCTTATACTTACGCCGAGCGTAATGGCGCCTTAGGCTGCCGCCTTGAAATAATGAACGTATTTGACGGCACACGCAAAGTAATTCTTGAAGCGCCTTACCGTTTTGAAGCCCCTAACTGGATGCCCGACGGCAAAAAGCTGCTGTTTAACCAAAAGGGCGGGCTGTATACCATACCCATTGAAGGCGGCGACACCACACGCCTTAACACCGGGAGTGCCAACAATTGCAATAACGATCACGGCATTTCGTTCGATGGTAAAATGCTCGCCATCAGCAGCGGCAGGCCGGGTTTGCCGGGCTATGGCTCAACGGTATATGTGCTGCCCTTAACTGGCGGTGAGCCAAAGATTATTACCGAAAAAACGCCCAGCTACTGGCATGGCTGGAGTCCCAACGGCAAGGATGTGGCTTTTGTAGCCCAGCGCGGCACCAATATTTTTAACCTGTACAAGGTAAACATAAACGGGGGACCTGAAATACCCCTCACGACCAACACAACAGGGCACGTGGATGGACCGGAATACTCGCCCGATGGCAAATACATTTACTACAACGCCAACCCCACCGGCACCATGCAAATTTGGCGCATGAAGCCCGACGGCACCGAAAAAGAGCAAATCACCTTCGACGAATACCATAACTGGTTTCCCCACATTTCACCTGATGGTAAGTGGATGGTGTTTATATCCTTCCCCGTGGATATTGACCCCAACAGCCACCCTGCCTACAAGCGCGTAATGCTGCGCCTTATGCCATTAACCACGGCCGGCGCGCCAAAAGTAATTGCCTGCCTCTACGGTGGCCAGGGCACATTAAATGCGCCCTCGTGGTCGCCCGACAGCAAGTACATCGCCTTTGTAAGCAACTCCCAAAAGCCATAGGGTAGAAGTTGAAGGTTGCTGTCATTTCGAGTGAAGCGAGAAATCTGCCCGGCTTCAGCACTTTTGCTCAATAGAGTTACCACCACCGCCAAACCTTGAAGGTTTCCGCCAACCTTCAAGGTTTTTTGTCGCCCAATGCCACCTCTCTTTTCAAATTTGCTCGCCATGCAACCAAAAATGGGCTAAAAATGGCAGTAAAATCTTTCATCAGCCCATTGCAGCTATCCGGTTTTTTTAACAAGCACATTTCAATATTTTATAATCCCCTGCATCCCTAAAATCTTTTCAAATCCCCGCTCAAAAGAGTGAAAAAGCATGGATGGAGCGGGAAAAGGAGTGGAAAAAGCATGGACTAAGTTCTTAGTTATAACCGTTTTTTTGGCAATTTTGTCATCGCTTTTGCGTCATTTTTCACTTCGTACCTCGTATTTCGTAAATCGTACTTCATCAATCCCCTATATATCAAAAACAGGCAAACTGTCTCGGGTTAAATGCAAGATTTTTTACACTTTTTTATGTGGGTTTAAAAACTGGCAGAAATTTTTAAGGCTTTATCAATAAACCGCAAGCGCTAAACCGGCATATGCTGATACCCAAAATTTAACCAATGTAGCAAAAAAAATATGCCTATTTTTAAAACTAATTTGCCCCGGCCATGTTGCTGTTCTAAGGCCGGCGCTATAAATATGCAACCCCCTAATCACCAAAATTAAAGCAGTTACTTATGAAAAAAATCTACCCCTTTATCCTTTTAGCCATTCTATTGGCAAAGCTCCCCCTATGTTTTGGCCAAACGGCTGTTCCAAACGGCTACATAAGCGGCACATGGACAAAAGAAGGCTCGCCGTACCTTATCCAGGGCAATGTACGGGTAGCCAAGGGCGCGTCATTAACCATAAACCCAGGCGTAACGGTTCAGTTTCAGGGCTATTACCTGTTTTTGGTAAATGGCAATTTTAAAGCTGTTGGCACAGCAACCGATTCTATATGGTTTACCGGGCCGCCCCATCCAACCGGTTGGCAGGGTATTCATATTCTATCCACCGCGGCAGACACATTTAAGATACAATACAGCCGTTTTAGTTATGCGCAGTTAACGCCCATTTTTTTAAGCGATTCAACCAAATCCATCATATCAAATTGTACTATCTCCCAGTGCAGAGGATATGCGGCTGGGGGCATATACTCTAAGGGGCATGCTATTATACATGATAATATTTTTACCCTGGATTCAGCAGGCACTGGCAGTAATGGTACCGGTGGGTCATTGGGCGGCGGGGGCATAAATTGTTACGAAGGCTCTGTGGTCTATAATAATGTAGTGCAAAACTGCTATGCCAATGCCATTGGGGGTGGCATTGAAGTTACAGGCAAGTCAACTGTTATTGGAAATAACACTACCGCCAATATTATTCCCACATCTGTTTTTCATAATATAATTATCAATAACGTTGCTACATCCGCTGGTGGGGGCATTTATTGCACGGGCGTCGTATCAGTTTATAACAATTTAATTTCAGGAAACAGTGCTCAGTACCAAGGCGGAGGTATAAACATTATGGACTACTACTCCGACTCAGCTTATGCCGTATTCAATAATATTATTCAAAATAATACTGCGCAATACGGAGGCGGCATCATGGGCGGTGCTGAAGCCAATACATCCATTAAAGGGCCAAGAACAATAACTAACAATATTATAGCTAATAACCGTGCAACAGATGGTGGTGGTATTTATGCAGCAGGGCCGTTTAATGCTTATTTTGTTAACAATACAATCGTTAATAATGAATCGGACGCACTTTATTGCAAAAACTCTGCAAAACCATCGTTTTATAATTGTGTTATCTGGGGTAATAGCGCAGGTGGCGGCAAAGGGATATTTTTATACGACGATGCCAGCGACCCTTCTTTTTACAATTGTGATATAGAAGGCGGCCAGGGCAGTATAGACTTTAACGGCTGGTTTTACAGCGGCAACTATGTAAACAATATAAACCTGCCGCCATTGTTTGTAGCGCCTACTGGCGGGGCGGGGCCAGCGTTCAGCAATGTTGGGGCCAACTGGTCTTTACAAGGTGCATCCCCTTGCATTAACGCAGGGGCTACTGGCCGCACTTACCCGGCAACGGATATTATTGGAAACCCGCGCGTTGTTGATGTAATAGATATTGGCGCCTTTGAATACCAGCATGGCCTTGCACCACTTGCCGCCATAAGCGGCAGCGGCTATTGTATTGGGGCCTCAAAGCAGCCTGTGGTTGTTAATTTTTCGCAAGGGCGCAAGCCATTTAGCTTAAAATATTCAATAGACGGCATTTTGCAATCCGAAGTTACCGGCATTGATTCATCGGCTTATGTTATTGCTAACCCTGCAGACGGGGTATACACCATTGATTCAGTTAACGATGCCTATTTGCATGGCACCGGTTATGGCAGCGTAAACGTGGCACCGTCTGCAAAACCAGCTGCTCCAGGCTTCATTAACGGGCAAGATACAATACGTGTGCCGGATAGCGCTTATATGTATTCAGCCGCCACCGCTGCGGGCGCGCAGCAATATGTTTGGGCAAACGCGCTGCCTGCAGGCTCAACAAACCTGCCCTTAACCACTGCTGATACTACAGTAAATATAAAATGGATAGCGCCGGGCAGCGCCACAAATGACACTATTTATGTTGCGTCAAATAATAACGGCTGTTTAAGCGATAGTGTTTTTAAAGTGGTTAGCCTGGCCCGTACTTTGCCCGTTACCCTTGTATATTTTACGGCCGCAAAAGAAAAAGAAGGCGTGTTATTAACATGGAAAACTACCGCAGAAATAAACATGCGCGGCTACGAAATTGATAGAAGTACAACCGCTGGCCTCTTTAGCAATATTGGCATTGTTGCTGCCTCCGGCAGCACAACGGCTACAACCTATACTTTTTTTGATAATGCGCCTTTTGATGGTGTAAACTACTATCGCCTGAAAATGTATAACAAAGACGGCAGCTTTGCTTATAGCAATGTGAAAAAAATATCGCTGTCAATGCCGCTCACCGTTAAGGTTATGCCTAACCCGGTTAAAAACAACCTGCTAAAGCTTAGCATAACAAGCCCGGATAATATGAGCGGTGAAATTGTTATTACAACAGTTGATGGAAAAATTTTGGTGCGTAAAAAGATAAATATTCAAAAAGGCGGGGCAATGCAGGAAGTAAACCTGTCAAATGCCGCTGCCGGCGTGTATTACGTTAATATTATTACGCCATTTTACACCACTGGCCCCAAAAAGGTTTTAGTTAATTAGGCGCTATTTAATTGTACTATACCTATAATTAAGCCAGTTATACAACTGGCTTAACTATTTAGGGGCTTTGTTGGTATAGCCGTTATGTTGTGCAAGGCGGCGGTCTTATTAATACTACATTGGCCTACCTTCACATCCATGAAACTCTCCGATGGCCTCAATCTTATATCACATAAAACAATCACGGTAACCCACCCCACCCAATGGGCTGACCTCGGCTGTGGCACAGGCTTTTTCACCCAAGTGCTCTCAACACTACTGGCTAATGGCAGCACTATTTATGCTATTGATACAGTTGTTTCGGCATTAAGAAAAGTAAAAGTAGCCGATGGCATAACCCTTAAAACATTTCCTCTTGACTTTATAAACAATGTATGGCCATTTGCAGCATTAGATGGAATAATGATGGCTAATGCATTGCACTATGTAAAAGATAAAGACAGATTCATTGAAAAAATGAAACAGCATCTTTCAGCCGATGGCCAGCTGCTTATAGTTGAATATGACCTGACTGATGCAAACCCCTGGGTGCCTTACCCAATAAGCTTTTCAGCACTACAGCAATTGTGCCTGCAACATTCATTTTTATCCATAAAAAAGATCGGCGAAATGCCTTCCGCTTTCAGGAGGGCAAATTTGTATAGCGCTGTTACAACGATGTAAAATATAAACGCAAATTATCTTTTGCCAAATGAAATTTTTTCAAGCCCAAACAAAAAGCCCAGGCCATAAGCTACATGCAGAATAAAATATGCGTAAGAAATACGCAGGCATTGCATGAAACCTTTTTTGCTGCCAAAAGAAAATATAAGGTTGAATAAAATATAAATGCATAAAGGAATAAAAATATAAACGGGGTTGACCAGCGCCAAAACGGGAATACTAATAAGGTAAAGAACAAATATGGCCGGTATAAGGTGCCTGAAACTAAATCCTGACCTTATTTTTTTTAAAACAACAGGTTTATACAACCCGTATTGATAGTATTGCTTAAATAGTTTTGCAAACTTATTGCGCGGATGATAATATAGTTTAATACCCGGTGACTGGTATATGGTGAAACCCATGCTTTTAGCCCGGTAATGATATTCGTCGTCCTGGTTGCGCTTTAATACCTCATCAAATAAGCCTGTTGTAGAAAAAATGCTTTTTTTCCAGGCGCCCAGGTATACAGTGTTGGTATACCCCTCAAAATCCTCGAAATGAAAAGAACTGTTACCAACGCCAAAAAAAGTTGAAGTAGCATATCCAACAGCATCCTGTACAGCATTGCCCTTGGCAATTCGCATTGGCCCACCTACAATATCAGCATTGGTTGAATTAAATGTTTCAATTATTTTTTCAAAGTAATCCGTGGAATAGTCGGTGTGTGCGTCGAGACGTACAATTATATCGCCCTTTGCTTCACTAATAGCCTTGTTTAAAGCAAACGGTACAATACGTTTCTCGTTATGTAATAACTGTATATTGGGGTATTTGCAGGCATATTGTTTAATAATCTCGCAGGTTTCATCGGTTGAAGCACCATCAATAAACATCAGCTCTTTTTCAGCGGGCAGTGCTGCAATACAAAAATCAAGCACATTACGTATGTACTTCTCTTCATTGTATACAGGGCACACTACTGTTATCATTAAGGCGTTAAAATTACAGCGTAAAACTAAAGCGCCGGCTGCAAATATCAATGAAAATCAATTTAATATAAGTAAGATTTAAGCTTCGGTAAAAAGCTTATTCCATAGCTGCAAAACCTTAGCAGTATCAAAAATTTCGGCGCTTTGGCGGGCAGATTTACTTATTTCAGCCGAAAATGCCGCATTATTCAAAAGCGATTGTATAGCAGCAGTAAATTCTTCAGCGCTTCCTGGGTTTACCAGCAAGCCATTAACGTTGTTATTTATTAAATATTTTAATCCGCCAACATTGGTGCTCACTACAGGCATACCTAATGCCATAGCTTCAATTACGCTAACGGGCAGGTTATCAAAATTTGTGGTGTTGATAAAAATATCGTGCGAAGCAGAGAGCTTAACCCAATCTGTAACAGAAAGCCTGCCCGTAAATGTTATTTTATCAGCCACGTTTAATTCCTCGGCCAGCTTTTTGCAGGCAGCCAGGGATCCGTCTTTGTCCGGCCCGACCATCGTTAATGAAACATCACTCTGTATTGATGACAAAGCGTGTACAAGTTTTACAGCGAGCTGTGGATTGTATATAGAATGAAAAGATCGAACCCATAATAACTTTGGGTGAACCGCGGGCCGCAGCAGGAATGGATACGATTGAATATTTATGCTGTTAGGTATTAATACCGATGGCCAGTTTTTTTTAGCAATACAATCCTGTAAATAACCCGACACCACAACATTGGTGTAACTGTGCGCAAATATCTGCCCGCATAAAAACGGGTTTTTAGTAATCCTGTCCGGCAGGTTACCGCCGTGCAGGCATGGAATATATTTTACCTTAAGCAACCTGCACAGCTGTGCGCAGGCCCATGCAAAATAAAATGCGCTGGTGCTGTAAACAGCAATTAATACTAAAGCGTCTTTATTGTTACTTATAGCTGCCAGCATTTCAAACAAGCGTGCGCGTTTGTTTTTTTTTGTGCCTGCACGTATCACCTCATATCCTTCTTTCTCAAATAACGCAGTAAGAGTAACGCCGGTAGTTGGTGTTGCGCCATGTTCAGCCAAAAAATTATCTATATAAACTATCCTGCGTTTCATTATTGTTGTTACGATGTGTTTCTTTTAAGATGAGAAACTACTGCCTTGAATTTGCCATTGCTGGTTAAAGGTATATCGTCCACTTCTTCAACAAATACATTCATATTTCCCAACTGGCTTATTATGCGTTGTTGTATTGTTTCTATACCCTGCTTGTCAATGCGGTTGTCAGTAACAACTTTTACTATGATATCATCGGCATTCATTTGAACTACCTGAGATTTTTTTATGGCATGCAGCCCATTAAATATGCTATGGAAACGAACCATCTCCCGGCCGTCTTTGCCAACAATGGTGTCTTCAACACGGCCTGCAATTTCCAGTACCAGCGGCATCGCCCTTCCGCACGTGCATGTTTTATCACTAAGTATTAACTGGTCACCAATTTTATACCTTATCAAAGGCTGATCGTAATTTAGTAAACCGGTGCAATATACCGCACCCTCTTCTCCGGGTTGTACAGGCTGCATGTTGTCGTCCAGCACTTCCAGCACACTTGCATCGGGACTAACATGCATGCTGCCATGCTCACACTCCGTTATCAGCCCGCAGGCTTCCACACTGCCCCAGCCATCAAAAGTTTTGCAACCATACACAGAGGTAAAGGTTTCACGCATTTCGGGCGTGAGCTTTTCGCTTGATGTAATAACGCATTTTAATTGTGGTGCTGGAATATTAAATTCTTTAAAAAAACGTGCAAGGAAAAAATTGCTGGCAGCGTAGCCGGTCATATATTGCACACCGTATTTGCGCATGCCCTTCGCATAATTTTCTGCTGTTTGGGGATTAATGTGATAGGCAGAAAAGTACACTTGCTTTTCAAAATAATTATAGCGATAAAATGGCGGCTGCGCACCGGCGTCGGGCAAAATTCTTCTGCCACCAATCATTCCACGGGGAATAAAGCTGCTTACACCTGCCCAATTTCTAACACGCAGTTCGTATATCCCAAACCAGCGCTGGTGCATAGCATGTGAATACATTATTTGTGTTGGGGTGCCTGTACTGCCGCTGCTGGCAAAAAAAGAACCATCTTTTTCGCGAATGGATGATAGCAACGTTGAAGCGCCATATTGACGTAAATCTTCCTTGGAAAGAATGGGCAATTGATGCAGCGTATCAACGGTTATTTTTGAAACAGATTCTTTATCTATCCCGTTTTTTGTAAATGCCTCTTTATAGTATGAAACTGTTGTAAAGGCATGCAATAACATCTTCTGTAATTGCTGGTTTTGGTATTGCTGCCATTCATCAGCGGTAAACTTTTCCCGTAACTGCGCTTTTATGTATTCTTCTTTAAAAATACCACCAAAACGCCTCTTCATCCATGTATAGCCGTAGAGCGATACCATGGAGTTTTGTAAAAAAACCGGGCTGTTGCTATATAATTTTTCTTTGAGGCCCAATGGGAGCGATTGTAATGGTTATATTACTTGCTTTAGCCAAAGTAATAACATTTTAAGCAGTAAGGCATTTTTATCCTGGGCAAGCCCGATAAAAAATAAGCAATAACCAACCATGTTTTATATTTCATACCACTCTTTGTGGCGCAGTGGGTCAAATGATTTCCAATAGACGCATGCAGGGTTGTGTTTTTTGGCAATAGGTTCTAATATTTCATAGTCAACCTCCAGCCAATCACCGGCTTCGGCATCGTAAACATAAGCGCCTTTTTCATAGGCTTCAATAACTGTAGTAATTAATGCTGGCAAAGACTCGTAGCAGCTTACGGGATACTTAATAAAAAGTTCCGGTGTGGAGCGATAGTAAAGCTTGCCATAATGCGGCCCAGGTTTTATATTAAAGAGCAGGCCGATTTCAAAATTATTAAACAGTTCGATCAATGCATTATCATAAAATGTATTTGTATCAATTGTATATTTAATTAAATCAAAATCCATCAGGGCGCCTTCCGGCATTATTGTTGGCCCATGCTCGTCTTTCAAGCTCATCTTCCATGCAAAGAGCGCCTTTACATTTTCATCGGTAATGCCTATTTCGCGCAGGTTCCCCTCAATTTCTTCACTGCTTATTGGATCGCCAAGGTTCGCATAAGCTGCCGGGTTATACTTGCGCAAAGTGCTGTCTAATTTTTCTATCAAAGATTTGAAAGATTGCATAAGAAATTTATTTCGGATGATAAACCTTCTCGGCGTTTTTATATATTTCTGCTTTATCAAACGTCATAGGTTTTGTTAGCTGGTGGGTGAATAATTCCATTTGATCATTATAATGAATGCTGCTACTATTGTTGGAAGCACCATAACAATTTACCGTTTCAAGTTGCGGGCCATCCTTTGTAAAACGAACCAGCTCAATATAACTTTCACCCTGTGCTCCTTTAACCATTCCGTTTTTGTAAGGCAAGGAATACATTGCGGTGATAACATCAGGTATGCCGCCAACAGGCAATACTTTATTACCCCTGACCAATTTTTGATAGTCGCCCAAGGGCACAATTATTTTTTTAAAATGGCCGGTTAAGTATAAGCGTGCATTCCTGTACAGTTCAACTGCTTTAGTTGTGGTTATAGTGTTGTAGGGTTTTGGGCCTGCTAAATCATTCACTACTTCGTAATAAATAACATCAAAAAGCGTGGCACCTGCACTATTAATACCGGCGCTTTTGTCCCATTGCTGCAACAGTTGAATAACGTCAGCAATTTCTCTGTGTTGCTGCGGGTTTAAGCTAAATAATGTATCTGTATTAACAATATATGCGAGTTTTTTGGGTAATTGTATATCGTATTTTATTTTCTTAAAATCGTCATAGCTTATTTTATCGTGCTGCTTTACCAACTCCATAAAACGAAGGCTGCGGTTATTGTCGTATTTTTCGTAACCCATCGTTTCATCATAATCCTTCACAGCAATATTATCATTAATGCCAGTGGCATGAAAAGGTGTATTGTTGGTGTTGAATATAAAACCAGAGGAGGGCTGCAATACCTGGGGCAGGCTCTTTACTGGATATAAGTCCGTCCACAATGTTTTTGATGTGTTGCCTGGTAAGGTATATTTCCAGTTAAATGATTTATCCCGAACAGGTATCTTTCCGTTGCTTAAATAATAAATGGTATCGTACCTGTCTGCATATACTATATTGTAACCGGGTATGGCGTTCATCTGCAGAACGCTGTTAAATTCAGTATAACTTGTTGTTTTATTAAGGCGGTACCATTCTTCAAGCCCTCTTATGTCAAACATTGCGGGTGTTCGTATGGCAAAAGTGCCCTTTTTGTTTACAACTGCCGGGCCATATTCGCACCAATAAGCATCTTTGGTAGCGCCTATAATTATACCTGCAACTTTTACACTTAAATGCACTTTTGTGATTTCCAGTTTTTCCCAACGGCCATCATACTTATATTCGAGTTTGTTTTTGGGGTTTATCTCCAGTTGATAGATGTCAAGCTTATCCGGGCTATTTACGGTATGCGCCCAGCCAAGATACTGGTTACACCCATGTAATATAGACGGCGAACCGGGGAAAAGTGCCCCGATAATATTCCAGCCCTCATTGCTGCACAAATGTGCTTCGTACCAGCTAACCGGTCCTTCTAGCGGCTGGTGGGAGTTAATGGCAAGATATGTTTGCCCGTCTGCGGTTATTTTTGAGTTGAAGGCAAAGCCATTGGAACCACCAGGCTTTAAATTGTCAATTGTTGCCACAGAGCCACCATATATAGATTTTAAAGCTTCATCTGCCCCCGATGAAATACAGAGTTGCAAAACGGAATAACATAACATGTCCTTTGGCGTTAATGGCAGCAGTTGTTTTACTAAAACATCTTTTGAATGTGCCGCTGCGTAGGCATTAAAACCGGCGCAATAACCCTCCAGCACTTTTTTATATGCTGGTGAAATGTCTGTGTTATACTTTGCTTCAACCAATTCAGGAATGCGCAACAGGTGCACAACATAATCAATGGCAGCGCCATCTTTACCTTTTAACCTGCCAAGCATAGCTTTACCTGCCAGGAAGCAATTTTGAATGGTTTCAAAATCATCCTCGGCATGTGCGAATGCAAGGCCGTAGGCAACTTCAGCATCGGTATTGGCGAAAATATGCGGTACGCCCCATTTATCACGAACGATATCTATTTTGGATGCATCAAACTGCGCCCTGGTGCACAAACACAACAAACCCGTAAAAAAAGCAGCAGTTATAGCTCTTAGCATCATAAGCCCTGTGTAGTTCTTTCACAAAACTATGTATTTGTGCATACCAACACCTGCAAAATTTAAATTATGCTTGCATAGCAGTATGTGTGACGATTAGCTGAAGATGTTAAACAAAGGGATATTTGCCGCTGTATGTTTATTCATACATTTGCAGGTACAAGCTTTAGTTATGGACTTCTGGAGGCAAATAGCAGAATATCTTTATATAAAAAAAAAGAGATCCTAATCAACCGCGTACAAAGTATATTAAATACATGCACGGTATGAACAGGATATCTCTTTTAATGTTTATTACAGCAGTTATCATTATTTTGATAAAGCTGGTATTCATTCCTTTATTCCGGCATTAATCCTTTACAAATTTTAACGCAGCACTGTTCATGCAGTAGCGCAAACCTGTTGGTTGCGGGCCATCGTCAAAAACGTGACCGAGATGGGCGCCGCAATTGGTACAGAACACTTCGGTCCTCTCCATGCCTACGCTGTTATCAGTTTTTTCGCCAACATTTTTCTTGTCAGCAGCCTTCCAAAAACTCGGCCAGCCTGTATGACTGTCAAATTTTGTATCACTGCTAAAGAGCAGCCTACCGCAACAAACGCAGTAATATTTTCCCTGGTCGTGGTAATCCCAATATATACCGGTATAAGCCCTTTCTGTCCCTGCCTTGCGCGTTACATTAAATTGCTCAGGTGTAAGTATTTTTTGCCACTCTTCATCTGTTTTAGTTACTGCAAATTTTTGCTGCGAAAATGCTGAAGTGAAGCAGATAAGCAATGCCAAAAAAGTGAATATTTTTTTCATACAAACTATGTTTATTGTCAGTAGTAATAATAACGGTAAAAAACCGTCACCGGTTTTGACGATGGCATGTATTTAGTTGCCGTTAACAAAATTGTAAATGCTTTTTGCGGCCGTGGCAGAAGCATCGCCGCCGGCAGATAATAATCTCTTTAAAGCCGCATAATCATCTTTCAATTGTTGCTGCCGGGCAGAGTTGGTAAGAAGTTCGTTCAGTTCGTGTGAAAGGTTTTCAGCAGTAAGGTCATTCTGAATAAGTTCCTTTACCACAAGCTTATCCATAATAAGGTTTACCAGCGATATATATTTTATTTTGATCAGCCTTTTGGCTATCTGGTAGCTTATATTGCTGCTTTTATAGCAAACCACTTCGGGTACGCCAAAAAGCGCAGTTTCCAGCGTTGCAGTGCCGCTTGTTACAAGTGCCGCGCGTGCCTGCTTAAGCAAATTATATGTTTGGTTGCTAACTGAGGAAATATTGGAATAAGGTTGCAAAATGCTTTTATAAAAAATATCCTCCTGGCCTGGCGCCTGGCCAACAACGAATTGGTACTGCGGAAAATTTTTGCTTGCCTCAAGCATAATGGGCAGCTTTTTTAATATCTCCTGCTTACGGCTGCCCGGCAGTAAAGCAATAATTTCTTTATTTGAAATTCTTTCTGCAACAGGCTTCAACTTCTCCTGCTCAATTACTTTAACTAATGGATGGCCAACATATTCCACGTCCCAGTGCCAGCGTTTTTTATAGTATTCTTTCTCAAATGGAAGAATTACCAGCATTTTATCAATCGTGCTTTTCATTTTTGGCACACGGTTTTCTTTCCATGCCCACACCTGCGGCGATATGTAAAATACAGTTTTAAAACCTTGCTGTTTGGCCCATTCAGTAATGCGCAGGTTAAAGCCCGGGTAATCGATAAATATTATTACATCCGGCTTAAACTGCGCTATATCTTCTTTGCAAAATTTAATATTATTCAGAATGGTTTTTAAATGAATGACCACCTCGAGAAAACCCATAAAAGCAAGGTCGCGGTAGTGCTTTACCAACGTAGCGCCTGCGGCCTGCATAAGGTCGCCGCCCCAGCAGCGTATATTAGCGACAGCATCCAGCTTGTGCAACTCTTTAATAAGGTTGCTGCCATGTAGGTCACCGCTTGCCTCACCCGCTATTATGTAGTATGCCCCCATCCCCTAAAGGGGAGCTCTAAGCTCCCGATGTTTTTTCAGCCGGTTAAATTTTGTATTGTATCTAATTTCAATTGTCATCACTTATGTTTCTTTCTTCAACCCTGCACCCTAACCTTCCACCTTTTTATAGCTTCAAACCGCCCTCAACTCATCATCAACTTTATAATAATTGCCGGTAAGGCGTATACACAGGTTGCGATAAAAATGCCGATCGCTGTTTTATCAAGCCGCTTGTTTACATAGTAAGTAAAAACTATTGCATTAAGGAATAATGAAAAAGCGATCATCGCCGTTAAAAAGCTTTTTTCTTTAAAAGCAATGCTTATAAAATCCCAAAAAGGTGTTGCACTGGCCTTCCACAAATAAAATATAAAAACACCCAGGGTTGGCATAACAAACCCAAGAACAAGGCCAAGAATAATAGTATTTTTTTTCACTTTATGAGGTTAATGAACGTTCCAGTTTCTCTTTTAGCTTATAATACGTAAGGTCAAACTCAACGGGCACAACGCTTACGTAATTGTGCTGCAATGCCCAAACATCCGTATCTTTACCTTTGTCAAAATTTATAAACTCACCGGTAAGCCAGTAGTATTTTTTACCACTGGGGTCTTTTCTCTCATCAAACTTTTCTTCGTATTTGGCATAGGCCTGCCGGCACACTTTAAGACCTTTTAACAACTCAACTGGTGCTTTGGGAATATTTACATTAAGGCAAAGATGTTTGTCGTATTTTTTCTTTAGCAGTTGGGGTACCAATATACCAGCATACTTTTGTGCACCGGCAAAATCAGCCTCAATATTATAATCCAGCAGGCTAAAGCCTACACTGGGTATGCCTTCAATACTTGCCTCAAGAGCAGCACTCATCGTGCCTGAATAAATTACATTTATTGAGTGGTTTGCACCATGGTTTATGCCGCTTAAACAAATATCCGGCTTGCGGTGCAAAACTTTGTCAACTGCCAGCTTAACGCAATCTACAGGTGTGCCACTACACTGCCATGCCTCAACACCTTCAAAACTATGTACAGGGTGCAAACGCAGTGGCTGCCCAACAGTGATGGCATGGCCCATGCCGCTTTGGGGCTTATCAGGTGCAACAACAACAACTTTGCCCAAATGCCTCACCGCTTCAACCAGTGCCTTAATGCCCGGTGCGGTAATGCCATCATCGTTAGTAACCAATATTATAGGTTCTTCTTTTTTCTTAACTGAAGCTTTTGCCATAGCTGGCGCAAGATACGAATAAGGTTTTATGCCCGGCATTACCAGTCCATTATAAACGGCGAAGGCGATTTTTTAGTATCTTCATAAAACACAACACACATAAAAATCAATGAGAAAAACATTGCATGCGGCGCTATGCTGTATAGCTGCCTGCATACCCTTTTCAGTCTTTGCCCAAACAACAACAATTGTTTACCCGCAACCTAAATTTGAAGATGCAAACAGACTGCAAAAAATAACGGCCGCTATGCCTGTTATTGATCAACTGTTTAAAGACTACGCTGAAAAAAATCACTTCCCCGGGTTTGCATGGGGTATAGTTGCAGACGGTCAGCTTGTACATACGGGGTACATTGGATATGATGATATTAATAAAAAAGTGCCCGTGAACAGCCAATCGGCTTTTCGCATTGCATCAATGAGCAAGAGCTTTACGGCTATGGCCATTTTAAAATTGCGCGACGAGGGTAAATTAAAACTGGATGACCCGGTTTACATGTATATAC
>Ga0206931_1190_pt1 | contig 16241 bp, 12 predicted proteins | sample Alteio_BWOrgHeat_17_FD_152946 | JGI IMG/M metagenome (GOLD analysis project Ga0206931, IMG submission 152946) | Enriched cells from forest soil in Barre Woods Harvard Forest LTER site, Petersham, Massachusetts, United States -... | ecosystem: Environmental > Terrestrial > Soil > Temperate forest >...
GTAAACAATTCCAGATAGACAGGCTCGCATTTTTTAGCGATGCAGTAATTGCCATTGCAATTACCCTTATGGTGCTTGAAATTAAAATTCCTCCCATTCCAAATAAGCCATGGGCTGCGTTGTTTAAAGAGTTTGGTCCGGCTGCTATATTGCACGCTTCTGCGTTGCTTATTTGCTTTGGCATAATTGGTAATTTATGGATAAAGCACCATGCACTGTTTGAGCATGTTATTGATTACAACAAGGCACTTATAAAGCGTAACCTGTATTTTTTGCTCGGGATAGTTATTTTGCCGGTAACCGTATCATTCCTGTTTTCTGAAGGTAGCCCCATGCAGGTAAAGCTGGTATTTTATTTTTTAAACCTTTCGTTCATCAATTTCACTTACTATTTTATGTTGCGCGTTATTCACCATAGGCGAAATAATTTTTCTGCGCTGGATAACAGGGAGCTTATTTTAAAAGATAAGCGCAGCACCATTTTAGGGGGTGTTGTTTTTTTTGTAGTTGCCGTGCTGGTAACCCAAAATAAAGAATGGTTTTATTTGCCCTTCTTTGTTTTCCCATTGTGGCGTTTAGTTCAGCGTGGCCAAAAAGCCTATAAGAAATTTAAAACTTCGAGGGCGGAAAAACAGGAAAGGCTGGCCGCCTGAAATTGTTGAAAGAACACACTCAATCATACTAACAACTACCGCTGTGAAGTATATATTTTTAGCAAGTCTTGTTTTTGCCTTGATCAATGCCACCGCGCAAACGCGTAATGAAAGAACGATGCTGTTTGACGATGGATGGATGTTTTTGCACGGCGATGATGCTGCGGCATCGCAACCCGGCTACAACGATGCAGCGTGGCGCAAAATTGATCTGCCGCACGACTGGAGCATTGAAGACCTGCCCAACCAAAACCCTGACAGTATTCGGGGGCCTTTTCTTAAATCGTCGGTGGGTGCGGGTGCCACAGGTTACACTGTTGGCGGCATTGGCTGGTACAGAAAAAAATTTAGCGCTGCTGCCCTTGCAGGTAAACAGGTATATGTTCATTTTGACGGTGTTTACATGTATTCTGATGTATGGATTAATGGCCATTACCTTGGCAGCCACCCGTATGGTTACACACCCTTTTATTACTATATAACACCCTACCTTTCTGCGAACAGTGAGAATGTTATAGCAGTGCGCGTATCAAATCTCGGGCAGAACAGCCGCTGGTATAGCGGCAGCGGTATATACAGGCATGTATGGTTAACGGCTGCAGGCCCGGTACATATTGCACCATGGGGTTTATGTGTTACAACGCCCACTGTCAACAGCGATGAAGCTACGCTGCAGGTAAAGATCAACCTGCGTAACACATCAGCAAAAGCAGGCAACTATACAGTAACTACTTACATAACTTCTCCTTCGGGCAGGGCGGTAGCCGGCGTTGAAGGAAAGTTTGTTATTAAGGCCACAGAGGATACTGAAATTATGCATAAAGCTGTTGTTGTTCACCCGCAGTTATGGTCGCCTGAAACACCAGCGTTGTACAAGGTAAAAGTGGTTATTAAAGATGGTACCAAACGTATTGACAGCAGTGAGGTTACCATTGGCCTGCGTTCCATCGCCTTTACCACAAATGGCTTTATGCTGAATGGCAAACGCACTATACTCAGGGGCGGCTGTGTGCACCAGGATAACGGCCCGCTTGGTGCCGCTGCATTTGATATGGCCGAAGAACGCAAGCTGCAAATACTTAAAGCTAATGGTTACAATGCCATTCGCACCAGCCATAACCCGCCTTCGCAATCTTTTCTTGATATCTGCGATAGCCTCGGCCTTTTGGTGATGGATGAATTTTTTGACGAATGGGAAGAACCTAAGTTGTTTAAAGACACATCGGACTATCATCATTTTTTTCCGGCCTGGTGGCAAAAAGATGTTGACGCAACTATGATGCGCGACCGCAATCATCCTTCCATAATCATCTGGAGCATTGGCAACGAGATACACGAAAGGGCTGATACCGATGGTGTGCGGATAGCAAAAGAACTTGTTGATGAAGTGCACCGTATGGACCCTTCGCGCCCTGCTACCGAAGCTGTTTGCTGGTTTTGGGATCATCCCGGCCGCCCCTGGGATTCCACCGCTATAGCATTTGCACCGCTGGATGTTGCCGGTTACAATTACCGCTGGCATGACTACACCACTGACCATAAAAAGTTTCCAAACCGCATAATGATGGGTACTGAAAGCTACCCGCTTGAAATGCTGGAGAACTTTACTGCGACCGAAAAGCTGCCTTACGTGACCGGCGATTTTATTTGGACTGCCATTGACTATATGGGTGAAACAGGCATAGGCCATGCAACGTTACAACCACTTAGCACTACAGGCAGGGATAGCTTTTTAAAACCATGGCCCTGGTACAATGCATGGTGCGGTGATATTGATATTATTGGTTACAAAAAACCGCAGTCATATTACCGCGATATAGTGTGGCGTTTAAAACCTGTTGAAATGCTGGTACACGCGCCCATTCCAGCCGGCATGAAAGAAAAAGTAAGTGGCTGGGGCTGGCCTGATGAGCAGCATAGCTGGACTTGGCCCGGGCAGGAAGGTAAAACAATGCAGGTAAGAGTGTTTTCCCGCAGCGCCACTGTAAGACTTGAACTAAATGGAAAGATGGTGGGCGAAAAACAAATACCTGCTGACAGCATTACCGCTTTTTTTGAGGTGCCTTACGAGCCGGGTACCTTAAAAGCGATTGCTGTTGACAATGGCAGCGAAAAAGGCTCAGTAACACTTACCACTGCCGGCACAGTTCAACAAATACAATTAACCGCTGACTATAAAACAATACCCGCAAACCGCAACAGCCTTAGCTATATAACTGTTGAGCTTACAGATGCCTCAAAGAACTTAGTTATGAACAGCGATATGCCTGTTCATTTTGCTATAACCGGCGCCGGTGAAATTGCAGGTGTTGGTAATGCTGACCCGGCTGATATGAGCAGCTTTCAGCAGCCGGTAAAAAATACGTATAAAGGCAGGTGCATTGTTATTATCCGCTCAACGGGCAAGCCGGGTAAAATAACAGTTACTGCTGATGCAGGCTCTTTGCCGAAGCAGGAAATATCCATTGAAGCGAAGTAAGCATTAATGGCTTGATATGTACAGTTCCGGCGAAGCAAAAACGTTTCACCTTTAACATTTCACTTTTCACAAATGCAACCTACTTCAGCGCCAGTGCAATAGCGGTCCAATCATTCTCACTTAAACCTTTTTCCATGCAGGTATCAAACTGTTGCTTTAGTAACGATGCCGTAGGCATGCTTGCGTCAACTGTTTGGGCTTGCTGCAACATAAGGTTTACATCCTTTAACCCGAGGCGCAAAGCAAACCCACCCGGGGCAAATGCTTCTTTTAGTATCGCGTTGCCGTAGTTTATATACACCGGGGATGTAAACAATGTTTGTGTTATCATACTGTGCCATGCAGCAGCATTAACACCGCTTTTATTGGCAAGACCTATAGCTTCCGCCATTGCTTCCATTGCGCTTACTATTAAAAAATTACTGCATAGTTTGGCAACATTGGCTGCGCCAGCTTCTGCTCCATATTCCCAAATGGCCGCTGCACCGCCATCTGTAAGCAATGGCTTTATTAATGCAACAACAGGCACTTCCCCCGATACTAAAAAATTCAGCTTGCGTGCTTTTGCAGCTTCAGGCCTGCCCAATACAGGTGCCGCTATATAATGGTTGCCATGTTGCTTGTGTATGCCAGATAAGTGCGTTGCCGTGGCGGGTAAAATAGTGCTCATGCTTACATGCACACCACCGGCTTTTAAATTGGCCGCGATACCATCATCATTTAATGTTATGTGGTTAAGTGCAGCATCATCGCTAACAATGGTAAAAACAATATCGCTTGCGGCGGCTACTTCTTTAACTGATGTTGCGATAGTTGCGCCTTTTGCGCCCAAAGGTTGTGCTTTTGCAGCCGTTCTGTTATAAACGGTTAATGTATGCCCTTTTTGTAAAAGGTTTTCTGCAATGGGTGTTCCTAAATTGCCAAGGCCAATAAATCCAATATTCATAATGTTATTTTTTAGGTTTGCAACTTGGTTGGTTAATAGTTAATAGTTCATGGTTCATAGTAAGAACCCGAAGCGTTTAACCATGCCTGTTTACCTTATCACTAACGGCTAAATACCCGCTTCAAATAAATCTGCAATCTAAAATCCGCAATCTGCAATCAACTCACTCCTGCGCCCGCATTTATAGCTTCTTCAGGGTTAACAAAATGCAGTTTGCCATTGTTATCTTCAGCCATTAATATCATACCATTGCTTTCAATACCGCGCATTTTGCGTGGTGCAAGGTTGGCAACAACCACTACCTGTTTGCCAACAATATCTTCAGGCTTAAAATGCATCGCAATGCCCGATACAACTGTTCTTACCTCAAAGCCCAGGTCAATCTGTAGCTTTAAAAGTTTATCGGCTTTCTCTACTTTTTCTGCGCTCACAATTTTACCAACCCGCAGATCAAGCTTTGCAAAATCATCGTACTGTATAGTTGCTTTGTTAATTGGTTCATCAGTTGCGTGGCTTTTACTGTCAGCCGTCAACTGTGAACCTTCAGCTTTCTTCTCTTGACTGTCAACTGTCGCCTGTGAGCTATCATCTTTCTTGGCGGCAGCTGCATCACTAGCCTTTTTTAGTTTTTCCAGTTGGTAGCTTATTTCACTGTCCTCAATCTTTCTAAAAAGCAGCTCAGGCGCACGCAGGCTGTAACCTGTTTTTAACAGGTCAACCCTGCCGGCATTTTCCCATTCAAGCATCTTTTCAACCACCTTCATCATCGGCAGCATTTTTTTTGCTGTAAAAGGCAAAAATGGATGAATAAGTATAGCCAGGTTGGCACATAATTGCAGGCTAAGGTGCAGGCTGTTATCAGCCAGTTCCCTTCCGTTTTCTGCAATAATGGTTATTACATCACCGTCAGCCTTTAACTTTTTCCACGGCTCTTTTTTCTGCATGTACTGGTTGCCTTTGCGGGCAAGATCGATCACTTCAAACTGTGCTTCACGAAACTTAAATTGCTCCAGCAGGCTCTCAACATTCTCTTTTGTGGCCTTAATATCTTTTATTAATTGTTTGTCTAAATCATCAGCAAATGCCGTATGGTAAGGCGGCACTTTGCCTTTGCACAGTTTATGCATAAGCACAAAGGCCCTGTTTACAAAATTGCCGAATATGCTCACCAATTCACTGTTGTTTGCATCCTGGTAGCCCTTCCAGGTAAACTCACTGTCTTTTGTTTCCGGCATTATCGTGGTAAGATAATACCTCAATACATCGGCCATCTGGCTGCCGCCATTTTCCTTCTTTATAAAGTCATCAATATAATCCTGCATATCCAGCTTCCAGTTACGGCTGGTGCTCATCTTATCACTCTCCAGGTTCATAAACTCGTTGGCAGGTACGTTTGCCGGTACAATATTGCCGTGCAGCTTAAGCATTACCGGGAATATTATACAATGAAAAACGATATTATCCTTGCCTATAAAATGCACAAGCTTGGTGTCTTTTGCATACCAGTAAGGCTTCCAGTCCTTCCCATTATCAAGCGCCCACTGTTTGGTGGCGCTCATGTACCCTATAGGTGCATCAAACCATACATACAGCACTTTATCTTCAAGCCCGGGCAAAGGCACTTTAATACCCCAGTCAAGATCACGTGTAACAGCGCGTGGCTGCAAACCGCCATCAATCCAGCTTTTGCATTGGCCTAACACGGTAGCGCGCCAATCGCCCGCATGCTCTTTCAATATCCATTCCCGCAGCCAGTCTTCATGTTTGTTCAATGGCAGGTACCAGTGTTTGGTGGGCTTTTTTACGGGTGCATTACCGCTAAGCATACTTACAGGATTAATAAGCATATCGGGGTTAAGCGTGGTGCCGCAACGTTCGCATTGGTCGCCAAATGCATTTTCAAAACCGCAGTTGGGGCAGGTGCCCTTTATAAACCTGTCGGCCAAAAAGGTCTTTGCTTCTTCATCATAATATTGCTCGCTGTCAATTATATCTAATTCGCCACGGTCGTTCAGGTAGGTAAAAAATTCCTGCGATGTTTCGTGATGTATCGGTTCGCTGGTGCGGTGATATATGTCAAAGGAAATACCTAAATCTTCAAGATTTTGCTTAATAATCGGGTGGTATTTATCAATAATTGCCCTTGCGGTTGTGCCTTCTTTCATGGCCTGTATTGGTATGGCTGTGCCATGCTCATCACTGCCGCTTACAAATACCACGTCGCGCTTTTGGGCACGCAGGTAACGCACATAAATATCCGCCGGCAGGTAAGCACCTGCCAGGTGGCCGATGTGTTTTAAACCATTAGCATAAGGCAGCGCCGCGCTTATCATATAGCGCGCGGGTAACCCACCACCATTTTCTAATGCTGAACTGCTGACATTTCCCGAACTATTGATCTCGTTGTTTACCACTGGTCTTTATTTTTAGTCAAGATTGAAGGATTGTCGTGCCCGTTTTTCCCTTGCTCCACCTTCTTCATTGGGGAGTAACACACTAATACTATTGAAACCCTGCGGTGGTAATCCGCCTTTTACCGGTGTTCTTCCACAAACGGGAGCGCAAAGTTAAACAATAAGCAGGCAACGGTAAAATGTGTTGTTTCATGTCCGTTACTGGCTGTTGCCTTCACCTCCGGGCGCCGCCTACATTCCAAACATGGCCCAAAAGGCAAATAAGGAGGAAAAAGGGAGGATAAAGGAGGAAAGAATTTACCAATATTTTTTAATAATATATTGATTATTAACACTCTAAATATTTTTTCATCAAAAAAAATAATATTATTCAATTTCAAATAGCAGCCTACGGAAGATGCATTTTCTATAACTTTCTTTTTACCGCTTTGCTGTGGTATTCTTTTAAATTGCTGCATAAGTTAAGGTAGCGGCCTGTTTTGCAACCAGGTAAGCTTTCCACCTATAAATATAAAAAACAGTGTTTTGTCTCACTTTTTCGGCAACTTTTTTTGAGGTTTTTTTGAGAAAGATGTTGTTGGAACAAAAGATTACTTTGGGGCAAAGAGTAAAGCAAAATATTATTGCTGGATATAGATTTTTGCGTCAATAAAAAATAGCTTTCTTTAGAATAACTGGTGTATACCAGTTTGGAAAAATTGATTTTTTTTGTAACTTGGATTTTAAAGGAATTTAGTATTTAAGTAATTTTATAAAAAACAGGTATGGTAACTGCGGTGCAGGAAAAAGATAAAACTACTATAACAATTTCAAGGCGGCTGTCAAAAAAAGAACTTGAAAGTGTAATTAGTTTTATTGATTTGCCGGTAGTAAAACCCCGGAAAGGCGTTACTAAAAAGAAAATTCAGGAACTGGCTGATGAAATTACCGCTGACGCCTGGAAAAAATTTGCTGCAAAGCGCGGATTGCAATGATAATAATTCCCGATTCCAACATTCTTATTTCAGCGTTAATTAACAATAAGGGAAACGAATTTAAGATACTTGCTCATACAGGTAACAGCATTACATTTAAAGTGCCATCTTTTTTAATTTCGGAAATTGATAATAAAGTAGCTATTATCAGCCGTTTAACTTTAAGCGCTCCTGCCGCCATCACAGTCAACATCCAGGTCTTACTAAATCATATCATTGTGGTAAGCGACGATGATATGCCTGATGAAATAGTTAAAAAAGCTCAAAACCTGCTATTAAACATAGATATTAATGACACTGCGTTTGTTGCCTTAGCTATGCTCTATAATGGGTTATTATGGACAGGAGATCTGAAGCTATTGCGAGGGTTACGCCGAAAAGGTTTTACCCAGATTATTACAACAAAAGATTTGGAAAACATCATAAAAGGATTATGAAACCTATGATAACCATTCCCCCTTTCCTCCTCCCCGGCGATACCATTGGTATTGTGTGCCCCGCTGGTTATATGCCTTATGAAAAAGCACAAACCTGTATCAGCACCCTTAAGTATTGGGGGTACAGGGTTAAAGTTGGTAAAACACTTGGCAACCAGCATAATTACTTTTCAGGCACAGACGGGGAGCGGTTACTTGACCTGCAAACCATGCTGGATGATGAAAGCATAAAGGCCATTCTTTGCGGGCGCGGCGGTTATGGTGTAAGCAGGATAATTGACAGGATTGATTTTACAGCCTTTTTGCAAAACCCGAAATGGATCATCGGTTACAGCGATATTACCGTACTGCATGCGCACCTGTACAGTAAATTGCAAACAGCATCGTTGCACTCACCTATGGCGGCAGCATTTAATGATGGCGGTGCGGATAATATTTTTATACAGGCTTTACGCAAAACGCTGGCGGGGGGGAAGATGATGTATACTACTGGCGCACATCAGCTAAACCGCACCGGCGAAGCTACCGGGGTGTTGGTGGGTGGCAACCTTTCACTGGTTGCGCATTTGGTGGGTTCTTCCTCATCAATTGATACTGCCGGTAAAATTCTTTTTTTGGAAGATGTGGGCGAATATATCTACAATATTGACCGCATGTTTATTCAACTGCAGCGTGCAGGCATGCTTGGCGATCTTGCCGGGCTTATAATAGGCAGCTTTACTGAAATGAAAGACACTGTAATTCCTTTTGGCCAGCAGGTATATGATATAATTGCTGAGAAAGTAAAAGAGTACACATACCCGGTTTGCTTTGGTTTCCCCGTTGGACACACAGATAATAATTATCCGCTGGTACACGGCGCAGCACATACCCTGGTGGTACACCAAAACGGTGCAATTATAAAGCAACTTTAAAAGTCAATAGCAGGCATTCTGAATAAAATTAACCGTGGCGGCTTTTTTCAATTTATAAAACCAATTATATCAATCAGACTTTAAAAATACTTGCTCTTCTCCACAATCTCGTCGGGCCCTTCTCCGGGAGGAGAAGCCCGCCCGTGCCGGGACGGACGGGGGGTTAGGGGATGAGGCGGATAAAAGCAATTTTAAAGTCTGATTGGTATTACTTTTATATTGCGATAGATAAAAACTATCAACCCCCTAAATGACATTTACACAACTTGAATATATTGTTGCGGTAGATACTTACCGCCATTTTGCACAGGCAGCCGCAAAATGCTTTATTACCCTGCCCACCCTCAGCATGCAAATACACAAACTGGAAACTAAGCTGGGTACCAAAATATTTGACCGTGATAAACAACCCGTGCTGCCTACCGCCGCAGGTATAGAAATTATTGAGCAGGCGAGGAAAATTTTAGCAGAAAGGGACCTGCTGCAGGAAATTGTTGACGCGAAAAAGAATATTGTAAAGGGAGAATTGAAAATTGGCGTTATTCCTACGTTAGCACCTTACCTGTTGCCGTTATTTATTCCCGCCTTTACAAGCCACTACCCGCATGTTAAACTTATTGTAAGCGAACTTACAACCACGCAGATTATAGCACAGTTAAGGGAAGGCAAAATAGACGCCGGTATTTTAGCCACCCCGCTTGGGGAAAAAGGCATTAAGGAAGATGTGCTGTTTTATGAAGAAATGGTTGCCTATATATCAAGAAAGAATGCAGCACATAAAAAGCGGTACGTGCTGCCAAAAGATATTGACCCCGATAAGTTATGGCTGCTGGAAGAAGGGCATTGTTTTCGCTCGCAAATGCTTTCTTTATGCGAGCTGAGGAAAGCAACCCATGAGGGCAGTAATTTTGAATACGAAGCGGGCAGTGTTGAAACATTAAGGCGCATGGTAGAGTTAAATGATGGCATTACCATTTTACCCGAACTTTCAACAATGGGTATGATTAAAAAACAAACAGAATTGATACGCACTTTTAAAGATCCTGCGCCGGTACGTGAGGTAAGTATTGTTACCCACCGCGATTTTGTGAAGAAAAGGCTTGTTGAAATTCTTAAAAAAACCATCCTGGCATCACTGCCGGATAAAATAAAGAAAAATAAAAAAACAGGCATAGTACCTATTGTGCAGGTGGCCGTATAACTTTATCCATTTCAAGTAAAGTACCGTCTGCTGCAATACCTTCCACTTTTATGCGCACAGCTTTGCCGGCGACTGTGGTACTGATTGGGGTACTAAATATGTGGCCGGTACTGTCAGTATGCAGCGCGGGGTTCCAATAAACAAGGGTATGCTTGTCGTTAGAGGCATCACCGTCGGGAATCACCGGTACGGTCTCGGTTATTGCGTAGCCCTGTTTTATTGTTTTGCTTAAATGCGATGCGGTACTATTATCAAAGGCAAAACCCTTGCTTCTTTTTGTATAAACTAATATAGCCCCGTTGGGCGAATTGCCCATAGCTAAGCCAAAAGTGCCGGGTGGGTAAGCCCTTATTAAAGCTACATCGGTCACTTTTAAAAACGCAAGTTCTGTTATTGCGCTTGAAAAATCCCATCGCAGTTCATCAATGTATAGTGCAGGCCTGTTAAAAGCGGGGTTCTGGCTGCCATGGGTTAACCGCCAGTAAATAATGGTTTGCCGTGGCTTTGCCGATCCGTCGCTTAGTGTTTCAACCGCAATACCGGGTACATTGGCCTGCAGCCACTCAATTATATTTTGTGAATATTTGCGGCTTCCCGGTTCATCAATAAGATTGTAGGTTTTAGCTGAAGCCCCGCTTTGAAAAGCATCAGATACGTATACGGAAATAATACTGTCAGCACGGCTCATAGCCCTTGCCCTTACTGTTACCGGTTTTAGGGTTATATGGCTGGTATCGGGCTTAATATTATCACCAATTTGCCTGTATTGTTTTGGGGGGTAACTATTTTCTTTTGCAACAATTGGCATTTTTGCAGGCACATGCACCGTTTTTATTGAATCCAGTATATTTTTATCAAACTCTACTGTAATGTCCCTTCGCTTATCCTCGTTCTTAGTGTAAACAGCAACACGACCGCTATAGGCCAGGCCCGGCATAACAAAAAGCCCTGTTGTATCTACGGGAATACTGTACACATCACGCAGGCTGTCGTCAATTGCTTCGGCAATAAGCGTTAAGTTGCCTTTTACCGGCACCCGCATATTTTTCTTTGTGGTATATGCATGCCCCGTTAGCGCAAATGTTTGTTCAACCGGGTATTTTATAACAACGGTGTCGCGTTTTAATACCTGCTGCCAGTTAAAATTGGGGTGGCAGGTAAGCAGTAAAGCATCAAGCGCCAGCTGCCGTTGTTTTTCATAGCCATTAAAATACCAGCTGCCGTTGTTTATGGTATCTCTCACCTGCGATATTAACCTTATATCGGCAGCAAGCGAATTGCCTTCGCCTTCATTAACAGCAGTACCATCACTCACCGAAACCGTATATGCCCCTTTAAATGCTGCAGGTATTGTAATGGCCATGTTGCCATGCTCATTTTTTAACGCTGCTGTTTCAATGCCTTTATTGTTGCGGTTGTATAAAAGCCGCTGTGCAAGTATATCGCCTGTAAGGCCGTTAAAAACAGTAACCTGTGCAACACCTTCAGCAGTGGTATCAACCGGCAGGGGGCTTGGTGCATAAATAAGGGTATCATTATCATTGCCCGCGTATGCTGAATCAAAATCCACTTTATCAAACGTGAAATGCCCATTGGCTTTTATACATAAAAAAAGGTGCTGGTATAGGTCCATGTTTGCCGTTGAGCGTGAAATCCTGTAATGCAGGCTGTTGGTAACCGTATCAAAATTGTTTTCAACATGCAGCACAATACCGCTTTCCTGTGCTTTAGGCAGGGTGAATATTTTATGTATGCCGTCGTCAGATATTACATCTGCTTTATAAACATTGCCTGGTAACGGTATGTGAAGCATAAACCGGCCAATGCCATCGTGTAATGTATTTAAAGGGGCAAAGAGGGCACCGCTGGTATCTTTTATTATGCCATGAATATTTACAGGGTCGCCATTAACGTGTGTTGCTTTAAAAGCTACCTGGCTGGTTAGCCCATTTACAAGATTGCCACCTTCAGGGTAAAATTCCACAGTATAGTCTGCCGCATGGGCAATATTTGTTTTTGCAGGGTAGTCCTGTATGCTGATATGCTTTAAAAACAGCAGCGACGAATCGAAGTTCAGCATCCACAATGTGTATGCCCTTATATAATAACCTCCCTGTTCAATAGATTGCGGAAGCTTAAAATTTCCGTAGGCCACGCCATTGTTAACTGGCAGCATAATGCGGTTAATTACTTTGCCTGTATCATTTATTAATTCCGCATAAACTATTTTGCTTAGCGGCGATGCTGCGCCGTTATAAACAACAAAAGCAGAAAAACGGATATTGTTACCCGGCGCATAATTATTGCCAATACCTTCAGCAAAAACCCTTTCCTGGCTGGCATGCTGTACATAAACTTTCAGGGCGCTAAACACTTTTTGAAAGTAACTGTCCGTTGCAGGATGATAATAAAAAAAATGGGACAGTATAAAAGATAATGTGACTAAATGGGGTTTTATCATACTACTATATCTCTAAAGTTATGTAAGCCATGTTTTAATAATGCCAGGTAAGGGATGAGGCGGGATAATGCTTAACCCAACTATTAAAAAAAAGGGTTAAGATATCTTCTCATACCGGTTGATTTTGCGGTTGCATGAAATTTTCTATGGTATAAGAAACATTTTATGAAGAACACAAACCCGATGGATAAAAAAGAAAAAGTGCAGCAAAGCAACGATGAGCACATAGGCCAGGATTTTAACGGTTACCCCAAAGGCCTGGCAAAAGAGAATATTATTAACCCTAAAACCAAGGTTGATAAGCTAACGGCCAAAACAGTAAAACGTTCCGGTACCAAACAAAACCCTTCGAAAAATAAAACAGCTAAGGCTGGAGATACAACTGGTGCAGAGAAAGCCCTTGCAAATATGCTCAACGGACCGTATAAAACCGGTACTCACGCCGGGTCTAATAAAGCAGAAAGACTGAGGAAGCAGAAAAAATAAAAAAGAAAACACGAAGTTTCGGGATTACAGGTTGACTAAAAACATTCACTTCTCACTTTTGACTTTTCACTTCCTCACTTCCATGCATTTCTTAAAAACCTCAGCCAGTTGCCATGCATGATGTTTTCAATATCCTGTGCGGTATATCCCCGTTTAGAAAACAACGCAGGTATTTTTTGCAGGTCGGCGATGGTTTCAAGGTCATAAGGGCTTTGCTCTTTACCAAATGCCCCGTCAAGATCAGTACCCAAACCCACATGTAAAGTGTTGCCCGCCAACTGGCAGATATGATCCATGTGGTCAACCACTTTTTCAAGATTGCAGTCCATTTCCAGCGGTATTGATATACCCCGCTGCCAGCCTGGTACCATCATCCATGCATCCATTGCGCCACCAATAACAGCGCCGCGTTTAATCAACACTTTTATCATCTCATCACTAAACTGGCGGTTGTGGTTTACCAGTGCGCGGCAATTATTATGGCTTGCCCAAACAGGGCCATTAAAAATGTCCATAGCATCCCAAAATGCGTCATCACATAAATGGGTTGCATCCAGAATAATATTCAGCTTTTCCATTTCACGCAGTAAGGCTTTCCCTTGCACGTTAAGATGGCCCGTGGCATCAGTGCCATTGGCATAGCGGCCGGGGCCGTAATGCGCAGGCCCCAAAGCGCGTAAGCCATACCCGTGCGCGATATGCAGGTTATCCAGCGTAACTAATGAATCAGCCCCTTCAAGACTTAAAATATAGCCAACAGGTTTATTTGTTGCATCGTTGTTTGTCCACAGACCAATATGTTGCTCAAGCGCTGCTGCCTCTTTTATCATCACCATCTCACCTTCTGTTTCCATGGCCTTATACCAGGCCAATTGCGCCTGCGTTTGCGCCCAGGCCTGTTGGGGCGAATGCCAGCCAGGTAATGAATTGCCCGGGGCAACATAACGCGCAATTTGCGTGGCAACCACAAGCCCAATATTTCCTTCCCGTAATGCAGGTAATGAAACTGTTCCTTTAGCCCTGTCTGGCTTATCGTTTAAACCCTCTTCCCGTTTGCGTATATCCATAACAGGCAACCGCAGATCGCGGTTCCATTCCATGGCATTCATGCTCAGATCCAAATGCGCGTCTATCGTAAACATGCTGATAAAATTAGATAGTGAAAAGTGAAAAATGAAAAGTCAAAAGTGAGAAATAAAGCGTCAATCTTCAATACTGAAACGTGACACGAATCGTCAAATCTATTGTAGTAATTCACTTCTGACTTTTGACTTCTGACCTACACCGTTATCTTCCTGTCCCTTGCAATAACTTTCCATTCAGTTACCGCTTCGTGGTTTTCTATAACCAAAGCCCTTTCATACAAAGCAACTGTTGGGCAAATATGTATAGGCGCACCGTATAACACATCACCTATGGCAAATTTGCCTGAGTCGGGCACTTTTGCTATAAGGTGCTCTTCACTTTGGCCAATAGGTGTAGCCTCAGGCGCATTTAAAAAATGTACACGTGGAAAAGGGTTTTCCGCCGCAACAGATTTATGCCCCAGGTCAGTACAAATAGTAGTTCCGTCAATAATAGATATTACCCTTGTTACAACAAGCGCTGCAAGCTCAAAAGGTTCATCAGGCACGGCGGTTTTATAACCCCAGTCCCAAAACACAAACGTACCGGGGCTGCATTCAATCCCTTCCCGCTGGGCATGTGTAGGAAAAGTAGGCGAGCCTGAAGTAACCAGCTTTAGTGTTATACTATACTCCGAAGCAATTTTTTGCTGCAACTCTTTTAGCTGTTGAAAAGCATCATCGCTTCTGTGCTGCCTTTCACCAACATTGGTATCTCTTATATGGCCGTCATAGCCATGCAACCCAATTATTTGTATGCCGTGTATTACACGCGCTGCCCCAAACAATTCAAACGCTTCAGCAGGTTTTATGCCGCTGCGGTTCATGCCATTGTTAACGTCAATGTATACGTCAATTGAAGAATTGTTGGCAGAGAAACCACCTGAAATATTTCGCGCTGAACTGATGTTGTCAATTAAACAGGAAAATTTGGTTGCGGGGTATTTTTGCATAAGCGCAAACAGCCTTTGTATCTTGGGACCGCCTGGCTGGTAGGCAAGCAAAACATCTTTGGCACCAATCATACCAAGCATTTCAGCCTCTGCAATGGTGGCGCATTTAAATTTTAGTATGCCTGCATCCATCATCATGCCGCATACTTCAGCCATTTTATTAGTCTTGGCATGCGGCCTGAGCCGCTCGACATCTTTTACCATATTCACAGCCTGCTCAATATTGTATTGTATCCTGTCTTTGTATAAAACCAATGCAGGCGAATCGATCGTGTCAATATTTTTAATAGTATACCATTCCATAAGAACAGTTTATAGTTTGAAGTTTGTAGTTTTTGTGGAGTGCTTCAAGTTTTACTTTGGGCACTTTGCGGTTTTTTGCCTTTGCGCACTTTGCGGTTGTGCTTTTTTAACGCAAAGAACACAAAGTTGAAGAAACGCAAAGGGCGCAGAGCTTAAAGTTTACAGTTCATAGTTTTACATTTCGCCATCGTTGGTGTTTTCACCAACGATGATAACTTTTATTCTTTGCAGGTGAAAACACCTGCAAAGGCGATTAAACAGTTTATAGTTTGAAGTTCACAGCTTTTGCCCTGTGCTATTAATCCTTAAATATTCTCCCTCCGCTTAAAGAACTTTAAACCTCAAACTTTAAACTTCAAACCCGTCTCATTCCAACTCAAATAATACTTCTATTTCCACCGCAATGTTAGATGGCAGGCTTCCCATGCCCACAGCACTGCGTACACCAATACCTTTATCGTGCCCCCACACTTTTGCAAACAATTCACTGCACCCGTTTATTACATATGGGTGGTTCTCATAATCAGGTACTGCATTTACCATCCCTAATGTTTTAATAACCTTTTTTACTTTATTTAGCGATCCCAGGCCTTCCCTAAGCGTAGCCAATATTGCAAGGCCAACTTGTTGTGCTGCATGCTTTGCTTCCTCTGCATGTAAATCAACACCCACCTTTCCCGTAATATTAGTTCCGTCGGGCAAGTATGGCCCGTGGCCTGACACATAACAATGCTTGCCATCAATCAGCAAAGGTTTATAAACTCCCTTTGCTATTGGCGCGGGCGGTAAAGTAAGGCCAAGTTTGGCAAAATTCTCTTCTGGTGTCATAATATGCAAGTTTAAATTATCATCCTATAAAATAGTTAAGTATAAGTACAGCCAGTAATCCTACCACG
>Ga0206931_1191_pt1 | contig 16196 bp, 20 predicted proteins | sample Alteio_BWOrgHeat_17_FD_152946 | JGI IMG/M metagenome (GOLD analysis project Ga0206931, IMG submission 152946) | Enriched cells from forest soil in Barre Woods Harvard Forest LTER site, Petersham, Massachusetts, United States -... | ecosystem: Environmental > Terrestrial > Soil > Temperate forest >...
TGCCGTAAAGCAACACTTATTCCAGGTGAATAAAAATCTGAAGGTTCACTTTGATCGCAGCAAAATTGAATACCCTGGCGTCAAAAGATATATTTTCCCGGAGAAACTGAATCTTGATAAGCATAATCTGAATTTTCCAATCCCTCCAGATGGTCGCAATTTTAAAAAACAAGAGGCGTCATTGTCGGAAACCGAAAGCAGAATAAACTTTTTTAAGTGTGTCATCAGTTCCAATTCGGATTCTATACTTGTTTTGGAAGAACCAGACGCTCACTGCTTTCCACCATTTACGACTCAAATAACTCAGGAAATGATTCATAACCGTGAAAATCAATATTTCCTGACCACATACAGCCCTTTTATGATACATGACTTGCTTGAAAATGCCGGTCATGAGCTCGCAATTTTCGAAACGTCCCTTGTCGATTTCGAAACGGTAATCCGCAGACTGTCCGAAGACGAGCTCAATAAAGTATTTCAGAAAGGAGTTGATTTATTTACGAACACGGAAGGGAACTTATAACCAGATACGATCATAGGTCAGGCCGGTTCAATTTGCATTCCTCTAATCCCTCACTGATGGCCTGCACCAGATCGAGCGGCTGAATGATATCACTGACCTGAACGACCTGTAACCAAATTATTTTGGTATTTGGCAGGCTCATTACAAGTTTATCTATGGCGATTTGAAAACCATCCTGCGTCAAGACACAGTATCGGTGTTCCCCGCCCTTTACGTAGTATTCCATTTCTGATTCGTAAACAGCACCCTTTTACCATTTTCATTGCAACAACGTTTCTTCCCTGCAAAATCGCGTTGTCAGAATTCGGAAAAAAAATCGCAGAAAATACTACCGGCAGTGTTCCACAAGATCCGGCCGCACTGAAGTTATGGATAGACAATAATGAATCCCTCGATAAATTCCTGCAACTGAAATTTGATTTTATCGAAACACTCAAATATGCGATTCCGGTTTTATCGCCGGTACTCAGTACACTCTTACCTGGATTTTTTGGTCATGGCAAAGGATAATGGATTCTGCCAGACGCGCATCAGAATGGAGGTTACCCGGCGGCGATGTAAGGATTGAATTGGTTAAAGCGAATGCGCCGATGGCGGTTTTAGAAGATCTCACTTAGTCGAAATACAGATTATGCAATCTGATTTTCCGGGATCACAAATTTTCGTAGTTTAAACTACATACATTAAAGGTTTTACTCTACATGTGGTCTGTTAATTCGAATCCTTTTTATTTTTTAACCTCTACCTTTATAAAGTTACTGCTCACATGAGGATCATTTTTTCACCCTAAAAATATGAGCCCATGACGGAAGACATTACCAAGAAGTCCTTTGTTTTTATTATCCAGCTTGAAGTATTGGCCTACACGACGGCCCGCATCCTGACTATTCTGATGGAACGTAGTATAGAAGTCGATGAACTCCATTTTTATGGAGGAGACACCAACTGCGGTCGACTGATGATCCACTGTCAGATGCTGCACGACCGCATCGGTCGCACAGCAACCCTGATGAACAGATTACCGGGCGTTATAAGAATGGATTGGATGGAAAACAAACGCAGGGACCACGTCTGAAACTCTGCTTATACGACGACAATCAAATTATTGAAAGAGCTTTCCGGCATGACGGAAATCATTCCGGCGGGAGAAAATATTATCATCCAATCGCTGAATGCCGGCTTTAAGGATTTCGAAAACGCCATTCAATACCATAGTGCATTGAGTATTTCGGCTATGAAGGTTTCGGTTACCCGCAATACAAATTATTTTCGAAAAAGCCATCGTCCGATCCTTACCCCAATCGAGATGTTCAAGTTGTGAGTATACGAAAAATTATTTTGTGCCGGGATTAGCACCGCTGAAAGATCTTATAAAACAATTATTTGCCCTTTCCGGAAATTGCTGCGCATTTCCTGGTTGCACCACCGATCCCTGAAAAGAACTTTTACAGAGGAAATTGAACAAGTGCGCGAATTTTTATAGATCCGATGTCCCTTTTAATATCTTTCATTTGTCTAAAGGGGATTTTAAACTCAAAAAATTCAAGAATGAAGGAATTCCTATTGATTCTGAAAACCGAAGGCAGTGTCTGGACTGACCTTTCTCCCGAACAGCTTCAAAATCATCTGAAAGCGGGGGGCGCTTGTATCGGGCAACTGATCGCGGATGGGAAATTAAAGGCGGCAAATCCTATCGATAAGGGCAGCGTCCTTGTCGGTGGAAGCAAAGGAGTCTTAAAGGACGGACCGTTCAACGAAAGCAAGGAGGTGATCGCCGGCTACTTCCACATCATCGCCAGAGATATGGACGAAGCGGTAGCTATTGCAAAGGCAAATCCGATCTTTAACGATATCCCGACCAAAATCGAGGTACATCCGATAATGGAAGTCCGGGCGCCGAATTAACTTTCTAATTTGTATAATCCCATAACATGACTAAACTGATTAGCTCTTTTATTTTTTGTGCTGATGATGGCGGGGTGTACTTCAAATTCGCGGAGAATGAGACTGCAGCAGTCACGGCGCCAAAGGATACCTTGATATATGTGTATCAAGCGCACGATTCGTCGGATATCACTGTCCCGGGCAACCAGAAGGTAAAAGACGGAAAAGTGGTGGCATTCGACCAATTTAAGGGGAAAAATAGAATGAACGCCTGCCTATGAAACTGACGTTATTGATAATGGTTTTGTCATTTAGCTTTTCAACGGCTACAGGGCAAGAATTGAATGACCTGAATAACAGCGCGAGGAGGTTTTTATTCGCCAATACCGATTCCAGCCTAACCTATGGTCAGCGGGCGTTACTCGTGGCCCGCAAAACGGGAAACGTCAAATTCGAGGCTGAGGCAAACTACCTGCTGGGCGGTAACTATTGGATAATGGGCGATTATGCCACCGCATTACGAAATATTTTGCAGTCGCTGCGATTGAATGAAAAGCTTGAAAACCTCATCGGTATGGCCGATGACTATCGGGCCCTGGCTTCTATTTACAGGGATCAGGGCGATACTGGTAATGCTATCTCGTACGCGATGCGCTGCAAGGCTTTGGCCGGTCCGGAGACGCAGGTCGACGTCAATACTGTCATTGGCAGCATCTATGAAAAGTTTGGTAAACTTGATTCCGCCTTATATTTTTTGACAGAGGCGGATATGAAGGATGTCAAAGCGCACGGGCAAAGACATTATGGCTATATTTCCTTTGAGTTAGGCAATGTGTATTACAAAAAGGCAAAGTATCCGCTTGCGGTAACCGCCTACCGCACCGGCATTGGGTTGATGGAGAGCCAGCACGTATACAAGGACCTGATGGAAGGCGATATGGGTCTTGCACGAGCCTACCGGGATATGCACCAACCCGATTCCGCTGTCAGCTATGCGGAAAAATCGCTGGCTACCGGCAAGTCGACGCCGTTCCTAATGAGTATGCTGGACGCGGGAACCCTGCTTTATAGCGTGTACCAGGAACGGAAAAACCTGGATAGCTCCTTGAAATACGCGAATCTATGCCTGTCGATAAAGGATTCGTTGTATAATCAGCGGGCGGCGAGAGAATTTCAGGCGCTGGTTTTTCGCGAACAGCTTCGGGAGCAGGACCTGGAACAGGCCAGAGTGCGCACCGAAGAGGAGCGAAAGGAAAACATCCAGATGATTGGTATTGGAGCTTTCATTCCGGTATTTTTTATGACAGTGCTTATTCTAAGCCGCCGCCGGTTAAACACCAAGGTGATAGATTTTCTTGTTTTGATCGGGCTGCTGCTTTTTTTTGAATTTATTACCTTGCTTATTCACCCCCGCCTGGAGACCCTGACAAATCGCAAGCCCATTCTTATGCTGCTGAGCCTGGCTGCTATCGCCAGTATTTTGATCCCCTCCCATCACCGGCTCGAAAGCTGGTTGAAAAAGCGGATGGCAAATCCAGCAAGAAAATGAAAAAGTTTGTTGCGCTCCAATTGATATGTTACGTGGCATTCGAAGGCAACGCGCGGGGACATTTTTTGCAAATAGATGAATGCGGGGTCTATTTTGAGGAAGCCGGGACCCGCGAGGCAGTTTTATTGATCCACGATGGGTTGATGAGCTCCGCCTGTCAGACAAGCCGACAACGCCGTATAATTTCGACTGGGTAATTTTCGCGTTTTCTTACATTATTCAACCATTCGGACATGAAAAAAATCGCACTGCTTCTCTTCATTTTTGGTGCTCCCATCGGAGACTTTGCTGCAACCACGGTTCCGTTCATCCTCGATCATAACCGTATTCTCATCCCTGCGGATGTGTATTTGCCAAATGGACAAGCGAAGCACATAACGGTTTGGGTAGATAACAGCACGCCGGTTCTTGCCGTAAGCGATCGCCTGGCCAGGGAACTTCGACTGGAGATAAAAATCACAAAAGCCGGAGATAAAAACGCTACACCGCCAAAAAGGGTACTTATCGGGGGGCTGCAACTCGACCTGAGCGAGTTGCCGTCGGCGGAGGTTGATGACGGTACGACGGTGGGATCCGGAATGAACGCAGACATGAACCTGCCGGCTAGTGTACTTTGTGAATATGACATAGTGGTTGACTATCCTTTACGACGGCTGACCATAGCCGCCCGGGGATCCGTCACATTCAGCGGAACCGCTGTGCGCGGTTATTTCAATCCAAAAAATCACTTGATACAATTGCCCGCCGGAATGGATGGGGTTTGCTTTAACCTTGCCCTGGATGTCGGTACTCCCGTCGCATTTATCGATAGCAACCTGCTTTCAAAATTCAGCATGGCTCATCCGTCATGGCCATCCTTGCAAGGAGCAGTAGGAATTGCCAATGTATGGGGTTTGGACGATGAACCGGAGCTGCTGTTGTTGCGCATGGGGAAATTGACTTTCGGCAACATGGTCTTGCAAAACGCAATCGCGGTAAGCTTTCCAGTGGACCGATTGGATTACTTTCAAAAACGCGCGGGCATTCCTACAGCCGGTCTGATGGGCGCCGCTTCGCTGCTCAATTACAAACTCGGCATCGACTATGGACATGGGATAGTGTATTTCGAAAAGATAATGGAATCCGTAAATCCAAATATGAGCCTCATCGGTATAACCCTGCGGCCCGAAGCAGACGGCAGTTATCATGTTCTGAGCGTTTCCTCCTACCGGGGGCGGCCTGCGGTCACCGGCATCGTGAAAGGGGATAAATTGCTAAGCGTGAATGATAAGAAAGTAACCGGTCTCACGATGGGTGCGGTATGGGCGCTATTGGGCGGTGAGCCGGGAACAACATATACGTTGAAGCTGTCCCGGCAGGGCAAGGAATTTTCGGTGCCCGCCCCGGTTTATTGCTTTCTGTGAGGACTTCCCGTTTCCTATGAATTGTGATTGTCAAAACGACTCGGGCTTAAGCTTTATCTACGCTGTATGATCCAGGTCCTAAGAAGAATAACCCTGTAAAGGTAATTGCATCTTCGATTGCGTGGGTTGCGTCCCCAAAGTTTCCGCTGATCCGATAGGTAAATATGGCGGCTACTATGAGGTTTATGACCATCAGCAGGCATACGGGTCGGAATGCCAGGCCCACGATAATCAGGACGCCGCCGAAAGTTTCAGTTATAGCGGATAAAAACCCCCAAAACAAAGGCAGGAAATGGATGCCCACAAATCCCGAAGCGGCGCCAAGCTTCTCCCATTTCACCGGGCCGCCCAATAATTTGGACAGGCCATGGTAAATGAATAAGACGCCGAGGCCTACTCGAAAAATGAGAAGACCGAAGTTTTTGTATTTGCCGAAGTTGCTAAGAAGCGCCATATTGAAAATTTGTTCGGTGATAGATTTGGTTTCAAATTTCTTTTTATCAGGCGGCTGTTTTCAAAGTTATAATTTTCTCCAGGGCCGTTCCTGTTTGGAAATTTTTATTTCAAAAGTTGAGAATATATGCTTTAAGATGTTTGCTTCATGCAGAAGCCCGGGAGAAGAAATAACATCGACTAAAACTGATGGCTGATCTAAATGATAATATTTTCTGATAATGCATACAATAGATTTCTTTACAAAAGAATGAATAAATGTTCAAAATCTTCTCCGGCTGTCAGCAGTTGTCATGAATGGCCGGAAAATGAAATCGGCGGCTTTATCTAAAAAAAACTTTTAACCGGACTAGTACTTTTGGATGTGAAAGACGTCTTTAAGGGTAGTACTTTAAAATGGCCGAACGCGCATGAAACCGGATTATCCGACCAAGGTCTTTTACGATAAACGCAATGTGTATGTTCTGCTGGTACAGACACTGGCTGCATATGCCCTGTAAATATTTGTTGTATCCCGACGGGTTAGCCCATTCTCCGTTACGTTTTTGAATTTTAGTTTGGCAAGGGGGGTGTTTCTACGCCCCTTTAAAAAATTGTTTTGTCACATATTTATTTCAAGAGCAGTAGTTTTTGAGGTCCGGGGTTGATTTTGACTTTCCCTTCATTTTATAAAAATGAATTCCATGGTCAGAAAAATTCTGTTGTTGCTTTTGATGTCCACGGCGGTCATGGCGGCGCCGGCGCAGAACATGCCGTACAGCTGGAATTTCTCGGCGAAAAAAACGGGCCCGGGCAGTTATGAAATCCACTGCGCTGCGGCGCTGCGGGCACCCTGGCATATCTATTCGCAATTCACCCCGGCCGGCGGACCGGTTCCGACGAAATTTGTTTTCGCAAAAAACCCGCTATACAAAACAGCAGGTGAGCCAAAGGAGACAGGCAGGTTGGTTACCCGGCATGAAGAAGTGTTCGGCGTGGATGTGAAATATTTCGAGGGTGACGTTGACTTTATACAGATTGTAAAAATGAAATCAGCGGCAAAAACAAATTTCACCGGCTCGGTCACTTTCATGGTATGCAACGACACGGAATGCATGCCACCCAAAACGGAACAGTTTTCGGTCACCTTACAGTAAAAACAAAAACATTCAAATCATCGCAGAATTTCTCATGTGACGATCCATATCCATTTCAGGGGACTGTTTCTACAGACCCTTCTGTTTTCGTAATCACCGGGATAAAATGATAAAAAAACCCTGCGCGTTTATTATCAGGATGGAGCAGCCGCTGCTCACCTGTGCGCGGATATTGGGAGTACTTTCTGAAAGGAGTATACAGGTCAGTACCATGAACCTGCATATCATCAGTCCGGATGATGGCTTGCTGATTATTCACTGCCTGATGGAAAACGACCGGATGAGATCCATGAAGCATTTTCTCGAAAAATATAAAGGTGTGGCGGAACTTGAACTGTTGTCGGGAAGAAATTCATATCTGTTTAAAGAGACGGCATCATGATGCAAATAATGAATACGGAAATAGAGATTCAAAAAAAACTCAGCAGGCTTTGGACGTTGATTGGCAATACGCCGATGCTGGCGATCCGGTATCAGTTCAGGGGGACAACCCATAGGGTTTATCTGAAATGCGAGCATTATAACCTGACCGGTAGTATCAAGGACCGCATGGCGCTGTATACACTGCAACGGGCCTATGCCGAAAACCGGATAAAACCTGGCGACAGAATTGTGGAGGCCAGCAGTGGTAATACTGGAATTTCTTTCGCCGCTATCGGGCGGGCACTCGGTCACCCGGTAACGATCATTATGCCCGACTGGCTGAGTAAGGAGAGAAGGGATATTATAAAAAGTCTCGGGGCAGATATTATTTTGATTTCCAGGGAGGAGGGTGGCTTTCTGGGCAGTATCAGAAGATCAGAAGATCTCGCTGCCGCCGACGCGGATATATTTCTGCCAAAACAATTTGAAAACGAAAGTAATGCGCAGGCGCATCAGAGAACAACGGCGCCGGAAATCTGGACACAGTTGTCAGGGCTGGGTTTCGTACCGGATGCCTTTGTTGCCGGCGTCGGAACGGGCGGCACAGTGATGGGCGTTGGAAAGTATCTGAAAATGAAAAACCGTTCTATAAAAATTCATCCTTTGGAACCGGTGGAGTCGCCGACCCTCTCCACCGGTCATAAAACGGGTTCCCACCGCATACAGGGAATTTCGGATGAATTTATTCCGGCCATTATAAAACTGGATGAACTGGATGAAATCATACAGGTTTCAGATGGGGATTCTATCCTGATGGCGCAGAAGTTGGCCGGTGAACTCGGTCTCGCTGTTGGTATTTCATCCGGCGCAAATTTTCTGGGCGCGATACGCGCGCATCAGATATTGGCGGGCGACGCACTGATTACCTCGGTTCTGTGTGACAGTAATAAAAAATACCTGAGTACGGATCTGTTAAAAACGGAAGCGATCAAAGAAGATTATCTGACGCCCGATATAAAACTATTGGACTATATCCCGGTTACGCCGGCCTTTGGAAAATGTTACAAGTAAACCTTGAAATACGGTGTGCGCCCGGATAAAAGATTTCCTTCTCAGGTAAAATCGCCATACTCCGGATTTATTTTCGCTTATGAAATCCAGCGAATGCCTAAATGGAAACACTTATGAAAAATGAACCCGTAAGTTTCTTCCACTATGTACTAAGTGAAAACATGTAGACCACTATATGATCAATTTAGTGAGCTGCCGTCATTTAAAGCATGAACAAGCGAAACCGCATTTCTCACTCCGAGTTTTTTTAGCAGGTTATGACGATGTGATTCTACCGTTTTGAGGCAGATGTCAAGTAGCAAACTGATCTCCTTAGACGAATGACCGGCTTTAATCAGATTCGCGACTTCCAATTCTCTGCTGGTCAGTGTTTGCACGGCCGATGAAATACCCGGTCCTTCACGACTTTCGAAAAGCAGTTCGGCCATTTCTTTACAGATAAAGACATCACCTTTTGAAACGGCCAGAATCGCGTCGGTCATCTCATCTGGTGAAGAATTTTTCGTCACATATCCCCTGGCGCCCAGACTGAGTAGCTTTTTTGCATGAGCGGGCTGGTTGCTCATGGTAACTGCGATAATGCCGGTATCGGGAGACAGCTTTCTGATTTTTTTTGCGGCTTCAATTCCGTTATAAGGACCCATGTTAATGTCAAGGAGCAGAACATTGGGCCTTAGCTTGCGGCTCGATCTGACGGCTTCCGTACTATTTGCGCAGGCCGCTACAACATCAAAGCGTTTATCCTTGCCCAGGATTATCAACCAGGTTTCGCGAATCAGCCGATGATCATCTGCAATCACAATTTTGATCATACTGAGTGTTTTTATGTTTAAATTTTTACAATTCGAATACAATAAAAATAGTGCCAGGCAATCTGCCTCACATTAAAATGGACTCCGAAAAAAATGTATTTACCGGAATACTATAATCATTCAAAAGTATCATGATTGTTACAAACTGTTGGTATGTGCGTACGTGAGATAACCATCTCTTAACGTTATTCCATGAATGTTGTAGCTTAACAGTTCTACATTACCAAAGGTCATAAAAATAAAAAACAGCTGATTGAACAAGACCGAGATACCCTGAATCAAGCTATTTTATTGGGGCGTCTGCTATGGGCAAGGAACATGAGTCAGACCATACAGCTCATAAAATACATGTTCCTTACATTGATCCAGGCTCAAAATAAATCTTTGTATGAATACATTACATTTTGTAGTTGTTGTATTACTCGTAATTGCATCAACATCTTTTTTTTATAAAATTTATCTACACACTAAAATAGTAAATCCAGCTAAGAGGTATTCTTTGTTTTCAAGAATTTATGATATAACTGATTTTTTGCCCATGAGGACCAAATATCGTCCCGAAAATGAGATTAAAATGAGAAAGAAGGCCAATTTTTTTTTGGCTATATTTTATCTTTGTTTTATTCTTACTCTGCTGCTTTCTTTAATTGACTGATTGATCATTGGGCCGTATGGTGTGCCGAATTCCTATAAAATGGGACAGTTTTCGAACGATCGTCTGGCAGGTTTCCGTTGTAAGCATTGTTTTGGGTACACCTCCAAACCGATTACAGTTTTATAGGCAAAACAATAATTGTAAAAAAGCGTTCCGGCTTTTCCTGGCCTGTATAAACTATAAATTCTTTGTCATTGGTTTTGTATTGATGTATTGGATTATAAAGAATTTATGATAAAAGAGGGGGTGATAATATCCATTTTGAGAATGGTATACTATGGCTAAAAGGGAAATGCCAAATTGAGGTGATGATATACAATTCTTTCAACAAAATATTAGTCTTTGCTCGCCAGGTTATTTTTTTAGTTTTATCGTAGCTTATTTTATTCCCCGGATTCAAGTCGCCGAATAAGCCGGTGTTTGAATCACGGATTCACCCGGTTTTTCTGCGCCCGACGTCAGACTGCGAACATATTCTCCGCGGAGATGATCATAGAGTGAATGTTTATCGATAATAAAGGCAGCCATGCCGGCGATCATTCCGGCGAGGATAAGAAAAAAAATCACATTGTGCCGGTCGGTCATTTCAAGAACCAGAATAGCTGAGGTGAACGGCGTTCGCGTAACGCCCGTCAGAAATCCGACCATGCCAGACAATACCAGCAGATTGGTATCCGTGGCGGTTAATTGAAACCATCCGGCCATCAGGGAACCCAAACCCGCACCCGCACTGAGTGAGGGAGCGAATATACCACCCGCTGCACCGGAAGTAAAGGAAAGCATCGGACCAATCATACGTAAGAGGGATACATCCCAGCTTGTGTATTTTTGATTGGTAAAAAGAATATGCGCAATAAAATCTTTACCGGAACCAAAGGTGGCCGGATTGACAAAAATGGCCAGACAACAAAGAATCAGCGCTGAAATAATCAGATAAATAATATGTTTATACTGGCTGGTAAAGGTCTTTTTCCACCGGAGGATAATCAGCATGAGTTTCGAAAGTATACTGCCCGTGAAGCCGGTAACAATCGCAATGATAATGACAGGAAGAAACATAAACCGGGAAAGATTACTCACGTCCGGATAACCGAAATACAGGTAGGGGCCCAGAAATCCCTGGGCCGTAAGACCCGCAATGATGACGGCAGAAAATAAGGCCGTCTTGAAATAATTCATGTGCGTCTTCGTCAGTTCCTCCACGGCGAATACAATACCACCGAGGGGCGTATTAAAAGCTGCCGCCAGACCGGCCGCTGCACCGGTCATGATCATATTCTTCCTGGAAATCTTCGGCCACCAGGCGGGTAACCACTGGTTGATCTTATAGAAAACAGAACCGGCAATCTGAATGGTGGGTCCTTCTCTTCCGATGGCGCCTCCGCCAAATACCATCACAATACTGGAACAAACTTTCACCAGCAATACTTTAAGGCTGAGCAATGGCTTTATCTTTTCATCATCATGGGCTGAACTCAATTCTATCGCAGCCATCACCTGTGGGATGCCGCTCCCACGCGCATAGGTTGAAAAACGCCTTACAAGCCACCAGGCTATAACAAAACAAACAGGCGTAATGATGAAAAACAGATAGCTGTTTCGCTGGAAAATAAATTGTGTTCCTTTTTCCGCCAGGGAAAACAGTTTGCTATAGGCCACCGCCGCGAGGCCGGTGATCAGAGAGGCGGTCCAGAACGGAATCGCCTGAAGCAGGCCATTTTTAAATCTTTTACTTCCGGTCCGGTCAAATAAAATCTTAAGTCTGCGTCTTATTCCGGTAAACAAACTCATAAATAATAGCGGGCTTTATCAGTCACGAAGTCTTGCTCCGGTGTAAATTTATCTCTCTTTACATGGAAAAGGCATATTTAATTTAGTGGGGCCGGTATACCCATCGTTTGTTATCGTATTATAAAAGGCTTGTTAAGCACGATGAATTTGTTGCCAAATAAATGAAATAATATTTATTTTGACACCCGGTTCCGATTTAAACCAAAAACTATGAAATGGGATATCATAAAAACAAATGCACAATATATTGAGACGTTGAAACGCGTCATCCTGATCATGGATGCGGAACCCGGCAGCCCGGAATCGAAGGAACGCGAGGAATTACTGGTTCTCCTTACAAAATATGAAAGGAAGCATATTATTTTGCCGGAGCTTGACCTGATGCCCTGAAGAGGATAGTCGGTCTTTCACTTTTTTTGAAACCCGCCGATATGGTCGGATATAATTTCTATCTGTTATAGAAGACGATTTATCGCTGTCGTCCACCGGCTCCTTTCTTAAAACCCGTTTCATCATTCCCTTTTCTTTTTCCACAGTAACGTGCTGCCCCGGATAAGATTTTTGTAAGAGTTTTTTTACAACCATCGGTACATCGGCATGCCCTGTTTTTTGCATAACACCTGCAGAAAATGCGTAGTACCGTATATATTATTACCCATCATCTTTTCAAATAATTTTTATAAGTCAGCGTGATGCCCTTATGCTGAGGGAAGTCTGGGTTTCTGTATAAATGTGATCAGGAACCCAACCGACCGGTGATGATGTGCATCTAGGGGTTATACGGGGTTTACAATAGTATGCGACTTATTAATATAAATTAATGATTTGTTAACGCAGATGGTAAGGTCTCTTCACTTCGTGTCTTCCTCAACTAACGCTTGTTTGTTTCCCGGGATTAATAGCTTTTAAAATGGGGTTAATCCGTCGCCTTATATTTTAATTTAAAAAGTTGATTCCATTTAGCCGTTACAATTATTTAATGAAAGTCATATTCACTTTTGGTATTTGTACACTGAACTTACATTTACAAGCCCAGCGAACGAAACAACCCATGGATACGGCGGCAACAAAAAACTCAGTTAAACAGTTTTACAAAAATCAGATGGATCTGGTGGATATCCTGTATGATATCCTGAATAAAAATCCTGACTCGCGATTTGACAGTTCGGGGGGGCAGCCGGAAAAAAATATTAATGTCAACAGGTCCGATTCTCGAGTACACGGTTTCCACAGGGTTTACCGTGGGTATTTCATCCAGCGCATCCTTTCTTACATCACGGCACGACTCGACAAAGTATTCTGTTCTGTTGGGAGCCATAAAATTTACGCAAAAAAGCCAGTTTCTTATTCCCATTCAATCCACTGTATGGACGGCAGGAAATAAATATAATTTGTTGGGCGACTGGCATTATATCAATTTTCCGCAGAACACGTATGGGTTTGGTGGCTACACCACATCAGCCGACGGATATATCGTGGATTATAAATCCATCCGTTTGTATGAATTTGTACTGAGGAGGGTAAAAAATAATCTGTACGCGGGCCTTGGATACCAGCTGGATTATCACTGGGATATACAGCAGTTAAATCCGCCGGTGCAGAATACGGATTTCGATATCTATGGATACAGCACTACCTCTCTTTCTTCCGGACTGTCGCTCGATATTTTATATGATTCAAGAAAAAGTTCGGTGAGTCCGGAGGGAGGTTCGTTTTATTGCAATCTGAGTTTTTTGCAAAACTCCACTTTGTTAGGTAGTAACAGCCATTGGAATTCCTTAATGATTGATATCAGAAAATATTTCCGGATGCCCGGGAATAATGTATTCGCATTGTGGAGCTACAATGTTTTTACGCTCTCCGGCAATCCGCCTTATCTCGATCTTCCGGGCACGGGAACGGACACCTATAATAATACGGGACGCGGATATATCTACGACCGGTTTATTGGTAAAAAAATGATAGACCTCGAAGCAGAGTTCCGGTATCATATTACCCGCAACGGATTATTGGGCGGTGTTTTGTTCGCCAATGCCGAGTCATTATCGGAGATGACCAGCAATCGGTTCCAGGTGATTTCTCCTGCGGCGGGCATTGGTCTCCGGGTGAAGTTTAACAAATTTTCCAATACCAATGTGGGGATTGATTATGCTGTGGGCGTTCACGGATCACAGGGCTTCTATGGTAATCTGGGCGAAGTATTTTAAATCAAAACGGGTGTATGGATCAGGTCATTTATTTATTAAACGAATACAAATACCTGATACTTTTTCCGCTGGCCATTATCGAAGGTCCGATACTGGCCGTGATAGCCGGCTTTTTGTGCAGGCGCGGTATCATGAATATCTGGATGGTATTACCGGTGATTGTAATGGCTGATATGATCAGCGATTCGGCCTGTTTTTTTATCGGCAGGAGAGGTGTGCCCGCCGGATTAAAAAACATTCTCCGTCGGCTGGGATTTAATCCGCAACGTGTCAGCCGGGCGAAAAGCTTCATTGAGAGCCACCCGAAAAGTTTTATACCGATGTCTAAAATCACACTCGGAATTGGCGCGCTGGGGATTTATCTGACGGGCCACTCGGGTGTTCCTTACCACCGGTTTATTCTGATCTGCCTGGTAACATCTATTTGCCAGTACATCATTTATCTGGGAATCGGTTTCCTGTTTGGAACTGCTTATGTCAGGATTAATCAGTACCTGGATTATACAGCGTCTGTGATTCTGCTTCTTTTTCTGGCGTGCATCTTATTTTTTATTATTCAGTCACTAATAAGAAAAATATGAAAATACTTTTTGTATCCGACACCTACTATCCGCACCTGAACGGGGTTTATTATTTTGTATGCCGGCTGGCTCCTTTGTTAATGGAGAGAGGACATGAAGTGGCCGTCATTGCCCCGGCCGAGACGATTCATTCCACCCTGAAGAAAATTGACCGGGTGGATGTATTTGGTATTCCGTCATTGCCGGTTATCTATTATCCAAAAGTTCGTTTTGCCGTCCCGTTATTTCAAAAAATGCGGATCAGGCATATTATGGAAACGTTTCATCCGGATATTGTTCACGTGCAGGATCATTTTGCCCTGGGCAGGGCAGCGATACATGTGAGTAATCGCCTCGGCATTCCCGTTATCGGCACCAACCATTTTATGACCGAAAATCTGACGGCTTTTATTCATTCTGAAAAATGGAAGAAAAAATTATCGGATTTGTTATGGAAGAAATTTGCAAATACATATAACCGGCTGACGGTGGTGACTACACCCAGTGAGTGGGCCGCAGATCTTATACGGCCGAAATTGAAGGTTCCGGTGATTACTATTTCAAGCGGTATCGATCTGTCTGCTTTCCGGCCGGATGGTAATGGCCAATGGGTGAAAGAGAAATTTGGCATTCCCGACAAACCGGTATTACTTTTTGTAGGCAGACTGGATCCTGAAAAAAAACTGGAAGAGACGCTCGGCGCCGTTGCGATGGCTCTTCACCACCTGGATTTTTGTTTTGTTGTAGTAGGAAAAGGAGTAAAAAAAGCGGCGCTTGAAAAACGCGCCCGGGAATTGGGTATCGCCGACCGGGTAATATTTACCGGTTTTGTTTCTGATGAGGAATTGCCTTATATCTACCGGATCAGTAACTGTTTTGTCATCTCGAGTACAGCGGAGTTATTGAGTTTGGGAACACTCCAGGGTATGGCCGCCGGCCTGCCCGTTGTTGCCGTAAAAGCAGGTGCACTGAGTGAATTGATTCGGCCGGGGGTGAATGGCTATCTGTACAAAAGCGGAGATACAAAGGCCATGGCTGAAAGTATTTGTTCTATTCTGGGACGGCCGGAACTGGCCAGGCAGATGACGGTGAAGACCTTGGAATTTGTTTGTAAGCATGATATTCATTCAACGGTTATGCGCTTTGTACATCTGTATGAAAGGGTTGCCCGGTCTTCTGTCCGGTCTGAAGTGATGATCGATCAGCAACATAAATACAAAATGGCCTGATATGAACATCCGCCCGATAGTCCGGTTCAGTGAGTATGGCAATAACATGCAAAAACGTTTTCAAACATGGCAGAAGAATTAAACAGCAGAAACAAACTGGACCTGCTGCGTTCATTATGTCTGGGTATAACGACGGCGGCCGCCCTGGGGTCCTGGGCCTTTACATTGCAGGCCGGTCTGCATAACGGTTCAGCGATCCTCAACCTGTTATTTTCAGTCTGGATCTTATCTCCGTTTATTGTATTGATGATTGCCGGTGTGATGTCAAAAAGATGGCCCACGAACGCACGTATCTCTTTGTATATTTTGATGATGGTGATCTCGCTTTTCACGCTGCTGTTTTACGGCGGACTGTTATCTTTTTCCGACGTCAGATTAGCTGCTGTTTTTTTAGTGATTCCGTTTTTTTCCTGGATCCTCATGCTGACGGCTCTTGCATTTCTAAGCAGATAAAAAACGCCGTCGTCAAAAGCATACATACATTTTATTTGTACGACATGGCGCTCAGTCCGAGATATTTTCTGATAATGCTCATCTGGCCGATATGATAGGACTCATGA
>Ga0206931_1192_pt1 | contig 16129 bp, 15 predicted proteins | sample Alteio_BWOrgHeat_17_FD_152946 | JGI IMG/M metagenome (GOLD analysis project Ga0206931, IMG submission 152946) | Enriched cells from forest soil in Barre Woods Harvard Forest LTER site, Petersham, Massachusetts, United States -... | ecosystem: Environmental > Terrestrial > Soil > Temperate forest >...
CGAACTCAGCCCGAGGTCTTCCATTGGATCTGTTTATTGCTGTTCGTGGGCGCGGTGGGCAAGTCGGCGCAATTCCCGCTTCAGGTCTGGCTACCCGATGCCATGGAAGGTCCGACGCCGGTCTCGGCGTTGATTCATGCCGCGACCATGGTGACGGCGGGTGTCTACCTGGTCGCGCGTTGCACGCCGTTTTTCGTGCATGCACCATATATTCAAATGTTGGTGGCAGGCATCGGAGCTGCAACGGCTTTGATTGCGGCCATCACGGCCCTCACACAGTATGACCTGAAGCGCGTCCTTGCGTACTCGACCGTCAGCCAGCTCGGATACATGTTCATGTCATTGGGTGCCGCGGGAGGAGACGAAAGTCTCGCCACTCACGCAGTGACATTCGCGATGTTCCACATGTTTACACATGCCTTTTTCAAAGCGGTGCTCTTCCTGTCGGCTGGCTCGGTGATGCACGCGATGGGAGACGTCATCGACATGCGACGTTTCAGTGGATTGTGGAAAGCGTTACCAATTACACATTACACGTTTCTGGCCGGTGCTCTCGCGCTGGCGGGCTTTCCGCTTTTGTCAGGGTTCTGGAGCAAGGACGAGATTCTTGCGGTTCTCGCGGCCGCATCAAAAAGCACCGAACATGGAGGCTTCTATCAGGGCGTCCTGGGAGTCGCGTTGCTGACGTCATTGATGACCGCGTTTTATACGTTCCGCGCGTACTTCATGACGTTTTGGGGTGACGAAAAATTCCCCGAGGAAGCCGGACATCACCCACACGACGCGCCTCCAGCGATGGCCGGGCCACTCGCGATTCTGGCGATTGCTGCACTCGGTATCGGTCTCGTGACTGGACCGACGCATTTTTACGGCCACTACCTTTCTCACACACCGGGACTTCCCGAGGGACACGAGTTCCCGATGGACTTCTTAATGATGGGAATCAGTTCGATTCTGGCGATCGCCGGAATTGCTTTCGCCTACCTGCTGTATGTCGTCTCGCCAGGAATCTCCCAGAATCTCAAACGCAGTCTGTCGTTGGGTTACCAACTTTCGCAGGAGGGATTGTACATCGATTGGTGCGGATACAAGTTCATTGCTGGTCCGCTGCGTGGCGTTGCGACAATTTGTGAATTCTTCGACCGCTGTGTGGATACGGTCGTCGATTGCTTTGGTTTCCTACCAGGGTTGTTCGGGAGCGCGATTCGACCCATTCAGAACGGAATGGTGCAGAACTACGGAACGGTCATGATGATCGGTCTCGTCGTTTGTCTGGTCTCGGTCCTGAGAGCTTTGGCAGGAACAATGTGAGGAAGAGCGTTTCAAAAATCGGGAGCTAAAAGTCTGTCATCCTCCGCCATTGGAAGCACGATTTCGTTCTGAAAAACGGGCGTTGGTCTGCTGGTTCAATTCCCTAAAGGTTTTCTCGATGCCCAGTTTGTTATTGGTGATGATTTTTCTGCCCGCTCTAGGGGCAGCAGCTCTATTGCTGTTGGATCCAAAAGCGACAGCCACTCGCGCGCGCTGGGTGGCGCTGATGGCTACCGTCGCGACGTTCTTCGTCTCTTGGGGCGTCGCCGCACAATTTATGGCGCTGCCGGCGGTCGCATCCGATGATCGAGGTCCAATACAACCTCAATTGGTCCTTCGTCAAACCTGGCTGGATCTCTCACAGGCGGGCCCACACAGCCCGGGCGTCAAGATGGAGTTCTATCTAGGTCTCGATGGTATCAGTCTTGCGCTGGTGATGTTGACGACAATTCTGACAGTCTCATCCGTCCTCGTCTCATGGACCTCCATTAAAGATCGAGCCGCCGAATTCTACGCATGCCTGCTGATTCTGGAGACCGGCCTGATTGGTGTCTTCTGTGCGTTTGACATCTTGTTGTTTTACGTGTTTTTTGAGTTCACATTGATCCCGCTGTTCTTCCTTGTCGGAATCTGGGGCGGGCCACTACGACGGTATGCTGCGGGAAAGTTCTTTGTCTATACACTGGCTGGCGGCTTGATTACGTTGCTCGGGTTGGTTTCGCTGGTCGTGACCGTCGTGCAGAAAAATCCGACGCTGACTACGCCATTTTCGATTCCCGATCTGGCCAATGCCCTGGTTGCAAATCCATTGCCCGGTGCCACTCAAACGGTTCTGTTCCTGATGATTGCGGCGGGATTCATGGTCAAGGTTCCGCTGTTTCCCTTCCACACATGGTTGCCTCTGGCCCACGTGGAAGCTCCGACGGCAGGGTCCGTATTGCTGGCAGGTGTATTGCTTAAACTGGGAACATACGGGTTTCTGAGATTGCTGCTACCGATGTTGCCCTATGCCTGTATGAACACAGGACTGCCGTTAATCGGCACGATGGCCTCGATTGGAATCTTGTACGGATCATTTTGTGCATTGTCTCAGAACGACATCAAGAAACTGGTTGCCTATAGTTCCGTTGCTCACCTTGGCTTTTGCATGCTGGGCCTGTTCGCACTGAACAGCGAAGGGATCAGCGGCGGGGTGCTGCAGATGATCAATCACGGCCTGTCGACGGGGGCTCTCTTCTGTATCGTGGGCATGTTTTACGAACGGTATCACACGCGGCAGTTGAATGAATTGGGCGGCCTGGCGACGAAGTTACCTCTGTTAGCCGTGGCGATGGTCTTTACCTCGTTTGCCAGCATCGGACTTCCGGGTTTGAATGGTTTCGTGGGCGAGTTTCTGTGCCTGGCCGGAATGTTCAAAGCGGGAGACGGTCAAGGGGTCATCTTCGCCGCATTGGGAGCCATGGGAGTCGTTTTGGGAGCCTGGTATCTGCTGGGCGTCGTACAGTATGCGTTTTTCGGTCCCGTACATGTTCCGGCGGAAGATCACAGTCACGGACACGAACCTGTGACGGATCTGAATGCTCGTGAAATGGCGGCACTCGCGCCTCTATTGACGTTGTGTCTCGTGTTGGGATTGTTTCCGCAACCGCTGCTGAACCTGATTCAACCCGACGTTGATGCGGTCGCGAGGATTTATAAAACCAGCCATTACACAAAAATGACAGCCGCATCCGTGACGACAACGCCGAGCGTGGCTCTCGGTTCGGAGACAACCCCGTGAACGAAGCCATTCAACAATTGAACGGTGCGATTTCCTTGATTGCCCCGGACGCCATCCTTCTGGCGAGCGTCTGCTTGATCTTCTTTGCCGCACCATTTCTGGTGAACGAACGCGGTGAGGCTCCCGAAGGTCTCAGACACCGTTGGGGTTCGCTGTCACTGCTGACGCTGATCATTGCGGGTTTCGTCTGGTGGCAAAGTCCTCCGGTTCCCCGGACGTTTGGTCCGTTCGTGCTCGACGAATTGACGTGGTACATCCGCGGGTTGACCTTAGCTTCCGGTGCGATCCTGGTGCTGTTGCACTGGAATCAAGCGGACGATGCTCGGTCTGCTGAAAGTCATGCTTGTTTGTTGGCGATCCTGGCTGGCGTCAACCTGATCGCGGCCGCGAATGACCTTGTCGGCCTTTTCGTGGCGCTGGAACTTGTCAGCATCCCAACGTACCTGTTTTTACTGTTGCCCCGACGCGATGCCCCTGCACAGGAAGCGACGCTGAAGTATTTCCTGTTGAGCATCTTCTCGTCGGCCATCGTGCTGTTTGGGATGAGTTATTTGTACGGTGCGACAGGAACGACCAACCTATCGGGGATCCACGCGGCGTTTTCGACAGGTCCCAGTCCCGTCAATCCGCTGGTCGCGGTGGCAACAGTCATGCTGATTGCAGGTTTGGGATTCCGTCTAACGGCTGTGCCGTTCCACTTCTATGCACCGGACGTCTTTCAGGGAGCTCCCGCTTCTGGCGCGGCAATGCTGTCATTGATTCCCAAAATTGCCGGATTCGTCGCACTACTCAGATTAATGGTTCCCGCAACCGGAGCCGAACAAGCGGTGACCTCGTGGACGATGATGCCGGCCGCGACACCGTTGCTGTGGTGGTTGGCCGTAGCGACAATGTTCGTCGGGAATCTGATGGCATTGATGCAAACGGATATTCGCCGACTGTTGGCCTATTCGAGTGTCTCCCATGCCGGATACATGATGGTCGGTTTGATCGTGGGATTGGAACACGAGATCCAGAAGGACGTCTTGAATCGGCCGGCGGTTCAATCAGTCAGTGGCATCGGAGCGATGCTGTTTTATCTAGCCGTGTACGGCGCGATGACATTGGGTGCATTCGCGATCCTTATCGCTGGCAGCCGTAAAGATAAACGAATCGAGACCCTGGACGACTTGTCGGGCCTGTCGCGAACACGACCGGCATTGGCGTTGGTGTTTTCGGTCTTCCTGTTCAGCTTGGCGGGATTGCCGCCGACGGCGGGCTTTCTGGGGAAGCTAAATCTATTTTTCGCCGCGTGGTCTCAAGGCGACGATTCGAACAAATGGTTGGCAGTCATATTGGCCGTGAATGCCGCATTAGGTGCGTGGTACTACCTGAAGGTGATTGGTGTGATGTTTCTGCGTGAGCCAATTGATCGCAGCGACCAGCCAGTTTCCGCCGAGACTCCTTCGCTGATTGCCGCAGGCTTGTGTCTTGCCGGGACGCTTGGATTGTTCTTTCTTCCAGGCTGGCTTTGGGTACCGATTCAGAGCATCATGCCCTAGCAGCCCGTTGAAAAAGGGGTCAGACCCTTTGGAGGGCATTGAGATTACCAGAGAATTCGGATGCCCGGAGAGGGTCTGACCCCTTTTTCAACGGGCTGCTAGGTTTCCGACGGACTTTCGGAAAACCGATGCGCGGGGCTTCCACTGAGTCGGTGGATGCCATTACCCTTTCATTCGCCAGAACGGTCGTTCCGCCTGGATGTGCCGATCATTGAATCTGGCATCCTGATCGCATTTCATCCGTGCTTCGCATCCGGTGGAATCACTGATTGATTTGCCCATTGGGATGCCCTGAGTTCGCTCGACTGCAGAAATGTCCGACAAAGAAATACCCCATTCGCATAGTTCTGCCGTTCCCAACGTTCGTGAACACGAACGGATGGTTGAGTCGTTTTTGGCATTCGAAAAGAACTTCCACAAGAACTATTTTCCACTCTGGCTGGGAACTCTCATTGGTCCGTGGATCCTTACGCTGGTCGCATTTGGGATCGTCTATGCCTTTTCAACGCCAAAGTTCTGTTGGCAATTGCTTGTTGCAACAGGTGCCTCGTTCGCATTCCTGGGCCGTTTCTCAATCATTACGCCGTTTCCCGGGCTGACCCCGACCGACCTGTTTTGGATGGTCACCTTTCAGGATGCGATGGTTGCGTTGTTTTTTGCATTCCATGTCGGCTTCATGTTTCGGGTTCCATGGATTGGGCCAAAAATCGCATCGCTGTCGAGTGACAGTGAATTCATCCTGGCTCATCAGCCCTGGATGAAAAGAATGACGTTTCTCGGATTGTTGGCGTTTATCGCGTTCCCATTGGCGGCAACCGGAAGTGTCGGAGGTGCGATCTTTGGGCGGCTGCTGGGCCTTTCTCGCTGGGCCATTTTCTGGGGAAGCACTATTGGTGCCGTCATTGGAAATGCGGCAATGCTGTTTCTGGTTGAGGTCGTCAAAGATAGTCTTCCGGACAATCTTCAAGATTCTCCCATCTTCAAATGGGGTGGTATCCCCATCATCCTGTTGATCATTTTTATCCTTGAACGCAGATACTCGGCGATGAAACGTGCGTTCGAACAGCAGCAGAAATCGTTATCCGAGTCGGGTCGTTTGCCAACCGACCCCACATCACCCTGACGCTAGATCTCTCATGACCATGAGCATCGACGGGATTTCGGAGGACGATCGCCAAGACAGTGATTATGACGGTGCGTGGAAGGAAGCCCTCCGTTTGCATCTTCGCGCGTTCATCGAACGGTGTTTTTCGAACCTCGCTGAATTGATCGATTGGACCTGTGAACCGGAATGGCTCGACAAGGAGATGAGCCAGATCATTGGACAATCGGGACATCGCAATCGAGAAGTCGATTTACTGTTCAAGGTCCGATTGGTCGACGGGCGCGAGCAGTGGATTCTGTGTCATCTTGAGATTCAAACTTCTTATGAAGCAGAATTTGAATTTCGCATCGACTTGTACAATGCGGGACTCAGTGGCTCTTTCGGCAAGAAGTATTGACGCTGGTGATCATGGCGGATTTGAATCCCAATTGGCGACCCTGCGAACATCATTTTGAATTGGGCGGATTTGAAAGTTGCGGTTCAAAGCCGAATTGACCGCCTACGAAAAGGAATTACATATGCCCTACGTAACTTCGGTGGAACGCCTCGCAAAAGAAGAAGGTCGAGAAGAAGGCCGAGTCGAGGGAAGCGCTTCAATTCTGCGGGAAGTATTGGTCCAACAATTTGGTGATTTGTCAGAAGACATAGAAACGAGGATCCGGCAGTTGTCTTTGGAGCAAGGCTTGGCTCTCAGCAGAATTAGGTTGAACTTTCATTCGCTTGCGGAGTTGGAAATTTGGTTGAAGAATGCGGTTGATTAAAGGTCCGACCTCAAGCGCGCTCTTACGTCCACCTCGTCGATCGGTCATCGAATGCCAATACTCGTCGTGCTTCGCAGGCAAGCGATTTTGATCGCCGCCATCGTAACGCCGATCGCATTTCTACTCGGGTCAAATCCGTCGGCCGTTCATGCACAAGCCGACGATGTCGTTGTCCGCATTGAATCCGCCGATGGCGGATTTCAGTTGACCCGGAATGGCCAGCCGTACTTTATCAAAGGTGTCGGCGGTGATGGGTCGCGGAAGGTTCTCGTCGAGGCCGGAGGCAATTCAATCCGGACCTGGGGCACCGACAATCTGCAAACAGTATTGGATGACGCCCAAAAGTTGGGGCTCTCCGTGACCGTTGGCTTCTGGTTAGGTCATGAGCGTCACGGCTTTAACTACAACGATGCCCAGCAGATTGCCGCGCAGGCTGAGAAAGTGAAAACCACGGTCGAGAAATTCAAACGACATCCTGCCGTATTGATCTGGGCTCTCGGGAATGAAATGGAAGGTGCTGGAGACAACGCGGCCATTTGGCTGGCGATCAATCATCTGGCCACACTCGTTAAGCGCATCGATCCCCATCACCCGACGATGACTGTCGTGGCTGAAATTGGCGGCAACAAGGTGAAGAATCTGCATCGCCTGTGCCCCGACATTGATATTCTCGGGATCAACAGCTACGCGGGCGGAGCTTCGGTGCCGCGACGATACAGTGAAGCGGGCGGCACCAAACCATATATCTTGACCGAATTCGGTCCGGCAGGGACTTGGGAGTCACCGAAGAATTCCTGGGGTCTTGTCCCGGAATTGACGAGTACCGAGAAAGCCCTCGCCTATCGCAAAGCGTATGAGCAGGCGGTTGCGAATCAAAAAGGGAAATGTCTGGGTTCGTACGCGTTCTTATGGGGGACGAAACAAGAGGCGACCGCAACGTGGTTTGGAATTCTACTTCCCGATGGAACGCGATTGGGCGCTGCGGATGTTCTCACCGAAATGTGGACGGGTAAACCACCCAGAAATCTTTGTCCGAGAATCGATCAGATCGCCGTGACGGGAACCAACGAAGTCGAACCTCAATCGACGATCAGCGTCACTCTCAAGACAAGCGATCCCGAAAAAGACTCCTTAAAGGTTCGCTGGAAACTTCAGAAGGAATCCGAGTCGTTCGGTCAGGGCGGGGATGCCGAGGCAATTCCACCGGACTTCCCCAAGTCGATTTTGAAAGGCGGCCTTCAAGGCGCGGAAATCAAGCTTCCACAAGACGGGGGCAGCTATCGTGTTTTCGCGTTTGTCACCGACGATCATGGAGGCGGAGCCGTCGCTAACGTACCCGTTCGCGTCAAGGGGCCATCAGTTCTTATGGACGCGAAATCAGCAAGTCTTCCTTTGGTGATTTACGCTGAACCAGACGGACCAAGTTCCACTTATGTCCCCGCGGGTTGGATGGGAAACAACAAGGCATTGAAGCTGACCGAGCGGTGCGAGACGAACCCGCACGCGGGCAAACATTGCTTGCGCGTGGATTACACGGCTAATGACAATTGGAGCGGCGTTGTCTGGCAAAGTCCCGCGAATGACTGGGGTGATTTGCCAGGCGGGTGGAATCTGACCGGTGCGAAGCGTCTGACTTTCTGGGCGCGCGGCGAGCGTGGTGGCGAAATGATCTCGTGTGAGTTCGGCATTCTCGCCAAAGATAAACGATATCACGACACGGGTCACGGAAAACTCGAAAAGCTAAAGCTGACGACCGATTGGCAACAGTTCACCATCGATATCAGCAAGCTGGACCTGACCCGAATCAAAACCGGTTTCGTATTCACCGTTGCCGGAGATGGTCGGCCGATCACATTCTATTTCGACGATATTCAGTACGAATGAGGAATGTCCTCTCGCCCGACTCTCGCGATTGAAGATCACACCTGCATTGAGCACCGAAATCGCGTTAAAATATTGGACGGCATCGGTCCACGAATGGACGAATCCAATATGCTTGACGAAACGGACCTGAAGATCGGCGAATTCGTCAGCAAAGTGTTACCGCTTCGCTTCTTAATTTTCGTGATCGACAGCTTCGCCCGAGTTTCTGGGAGAAAGGACCGAGACAGTGTGTGGACGAATCAACCTGTGGACCTCACCTGCAGAATTGGCCGAGTTCTTCGACCTGTTTCGTGAGCCCGAGTGGTCGCCTCGTTACAATCTTGGCCCCATGCAACAGATACTGGTCGTAAGAATCAAGCCTGACGGGATTCGATTGGCAGAACCGTTGCAGTGGGGTTTGGTGCCAGGTTGGGCACGCGACCCGTCGGTCGGTTCGCACATGACCAACGCGCGTAGCGATACGATTTCCTCAAAACCCGCGTATCGCGAAGCATTCAAAAAGCGGCGATGTCTGATTCCCGCCAATGGGTTCTACGAATGGCAGCATGTCAGCGGCAAGACAAAGCAGCCCTGGCACATCTTTCGCGCCGATGGTGCTCCGTTGGTCTTCGCCGGATTGTGGGAGAAGTGGCAAACACCAGATGGCGATCTCTTGGAGTCGTGCTCAATCATCACCACGGATGCCAATGAGTTCATGGCCGAAATTCACACTCGAATGCCAGTCATTCTCTCCAATGAGGAGCGGAACACCTGGCTAGATGTCCAAATCGATGAGCCGACGGTCTTGTCGAAATTGCTGGTTGCGTCACCAAACGAATGGCTGCAAAAGACGCCGGTCAGCACGCTGGTCAATAATGTGCGGAATGATTCACCAGAATGCATCCAACCCGTGAAGGCACCTCGCACACTCTTCTGAAGTCGGGCCAACGTTATCAGCCCTAATCCAGCCGTGGACGTTTTTTCCACGAAGGCCTCCGACTGCCTGAAAAAGGGCAAGCTGAGGCTTACCCTGCGGAGAAAATCGCTCGCGAAACGTAGTAAGCGATTTCGTAAAAGCAACTTGCGTTCGTGAATTGCTCCATATCACAAAAAGACCACGCGAACAAGAAAATTCTGTTGAGGAAGCTGATCGGTTCGCGTTTCTCATCTCTGTCGACGTCGAACGTCATTTGACTTCCTTCAAATCCAGACGCAATCCCGCTGAATCCCACGTCATTAACGAGGACTTGCTTCGTCACTACGGCAGTCTTAACGGAGAAACTGTTATGTCATCGATCCTCAAAAAACACTCGGCTCTTCGTCCTTGGAATTTCATCGTCTTGATGTCAGTAACAGGGTTGGCATTTCTGGCCGCATCAATCGTGATGGCTCAACCACCTCGACCAAACCAGCCGCCAAATCAACCTCCTCCAAGCCAACCTGGGCCACCAAATCAGCCAACACCACCACCACCGCCACCTCCTCCTCCACCACCGGCGAAGTTTGGCGAACCACTTCCTGGTCTGACCGGAGATCAACTGACGGCTTGGAACAACGGAAAATCAGAATTCACGGAAGTGGAGACAGTTCGAACGGGACTTGGCCCGATCTTTAATGGCAACATGTGTGCCAAATGTCATTCGGTTCCTGCGCTCGGCGGTAGCAGCGACATTCTCGTCACACGATTTGGCCATGCGTCAGGTTCGACGTTCAATCCTCTGACCTCATTGGGGGGATCCCTTTTACAAGAATTCGCCATCAATCCGATCGGGCTCGAGCATGTGCCATCGCAAGCCAATGTTGAAGCTCAACGACAATCGACGCCGCTTTTCGGGCTTGGATTGATTGAAGCGATCCCCGATGCAACGATCATTGCTGGCACCAGAACGACACCCGTTGATGGAATTCTGGGACGGGCGGCATTGATTGTTGACGTGGCTTCCGGCACGACTCGCGTTGGTCGATTTGGCTGGAAAGCACAGCAAGCGACTTTGCTGGCGTTCGCCGGCGATGCCTATGTGAATGAAATCGGGATTACCAATCGACTGTTCCCAACCGAGAACGCTCCGAACGGCAATCTCGCTCTTCTAAAACAGCTTGATACTGTTCCCGATCCAGAAGATACCGTTGATCGATCGACGGGAAAGGCGGGGATCGATCGTCTGGCCGATTTCATGCGACTGACCAGTCCTCCACCTCCCGTACCAATGAATGCGTCGTCGACATTTGGTGCGAAGATTTTCCTGGATGCTGGTTGCGCGCATTGCCATACGCCGATGATGTCCACCGGGACGAGTTCGGTTGCGGCACTGAATTCCAAAAGTGTGTGGCTCTACTCGGACCTGTTGTTGCATGACGTGGGATCACTTGGCGACGGAATCGGCCAGGGGGCGGCGGGCATCAAAGAGATGAAAACCGCTCCACTTTGGGGAGTGCGTGCCAGTGCCCCCTATCTGCACGACGGACGTGCCCCCGACCTTGATGCCGCCATTAAAGGCCATGACGGGGAAGCGGCGGCCACAAAGAATCGGTATCTCCAACTGACACCCGATCAGAAACAGCTTTTAATCGAGTTCCTCAATTCGATCTGAAGCGGATTATTCTCCAAGACTTGAGCAAGCAAGTAATCGTGGTCGCTTTCGTGTATTCTCAACCGGTACACAAGAATCACTGAGTGATAGGTTCTCACAAGCAATCTGGAGGCCGTCCGATGAAACGAATGACTTGGGCATTGGGCATTTTAGTCGCTGCGGGGATGGCCACAGCCGTCGCTCAGCCTCCCGGTGGACCGGGAGGACGTGGGGGACCAGGTGGCGGGCCTGGAGGTATGCGACCGCCAGCGGTGATTGAGGCTCTCGACGCTGACCACGATCACGTGATTTCAGCCGATGAGTTGAAGAACGCCACTGCGTCACTATTGACGTTGGATAAGAATAACGATGGCAAATTGACCGTCAACGAATTCGGACCCCAAGCTGGCGGACAGGCCGGGGGACGCGGCCAAGGAGGTGGCCAGGCGGGCGGTGAGAATGGACGTCGTCCTCAGCCAGGAACCCAAGGTGGTCGAGGTCCGGGCGGTGGACCGGCCGACGGTCCCGATGGTGGCCCGCCAGAACCAAATCCGGAACGATTCGTCGAGCACGCGATGGAGTTTGACGCCAACAAGGATGGAAAACTCAGTAAAGCCGAACTGAAGAAGTTCGCGGAAGAGTTCGTAAAACATCATCCAGGTCCCGGTGGACCTGACGGTCCTGGCGGACCAGGTCCGAATAATGGTGAGCGTCCAACACGTCCGCAACGACCCGAGGAATGATTCTTCGGAGTTTGACGATCGGCACCGAAGCTCAAGAATGAAACGCAGGCCGTCACAAGGTGATTGCCTGCGTTTTTTGTTGAGATTAGTTAGAAGACCTGTTCTTTAAACGTCACAAAGCTTGATGGCTTCGCGAAGTCCGGCCACGGGGTCACGCGTTGGAATGAACTCGTGACCAACGTATCCCTTGTAGCCGATTTCCACCAGCTTCCGCATGATCGGTGGGAAGTTGATTTCTTGCTTGTCATCCAGTTCGCCACGGCCGGGATTTCCCGCTGTGTGAATATGGCCGATGACATCTTTGCATTCGTCGATCCGGCGGATCACGTCGCCATTCATGATCTGGACATGGTAAATGTCGAAGAGCACCTTGACGCGCGGTGAGCCAACCTTGCGAACGATGTTACAGACGTAATCAATGTCGTCACCCTGGTACCCAGGATGCCCCTTCATGGGATGCGAACTGTCGCGCGTATTCAGGTGTTCCACGCAAATCGTGACTCCCTTCTTCTCGGCATGAGCGGCGATCTTCTTCAAGCCCAGGATACAATTCGCAGCACCTTCTTCAGCGGAAATCTCGCCACTTTTGGGATCGTCGGCGTCACGCCACTTATAGCCGGTAAACGCAATGACGCTGGGAACGTTTGCCGCCGCACAGTCATCGATCATTTTGCTCGTCGTGGCGATCACTTCATCGTGGTATTTCAGGTTGTTGAATCCCTTCATGAACGGAGCCCCCGGCATTCCGTTCGGCGCGATGGCGCAGGTCAGACCATGCTTTTTGAGAACGCCCCATGTCTCGGGACCGCAGATTTCGACCGACTGACAACCCAGCCCTTTCGCGATCTGGCACGTTTTCTCGATATCCCACAAATCCCCCGCAATGTTGAAGCACCAGAAGACGACGGAGTGTTTGATCCGTCCGTTCGTTGCAACGTTGTCGGCGGCAAGCAGAGTTGTTTCCGGACCAACGGTCGCTACGGAAGCCGCAGCACCAGCAGCGACGGCGGAATGGAGCAGTTCACGGCGAGAGAGAGACATTGGGAACTCCTGAGGCGATAAGGAAATTGTGACAACCAATTTTCCGATCTCGGCGACAAGAACGCAACCACTCTGGAGATCAATTTCGTAAACCCTCGCTACAGACGTTGGAACCGAGTCAGTCCGCAATATTGGCACGGGTCGTGCGACTATACATAGCAGGAAAAACCGTTCAATCCGGATTCATCCGAACAATCGACACAACCTGCATCGCTGTCACGAATTGGATTGTCATCATAGCTGTGTTAATCGCGATCGCGATTGTCTTAGATCCGTGACGAAATTGAACGTTTTGTTGACGCCGCTTTACATTCGCGCACTTCGAGCCATGGAATTATCGATACTATCCGCTTCATGCAAATCGTCGATTTCCCTGGCGAAATCGAATTAATCGTGCGTCGTACGTCTCGTTCAATTCGGCATTTAGAGCCTTTTCGGTCGTCTTCGCTTTATGCGGACCAAACCGAAAGGACGGAGCATTCGTCGCATTCGGTACGACTGCTGCATACGAACTGAATCGTTGCAGTATGTGTCGATCGCTCATGCCAGTCTCAGCGGAAGCGAAGCTTACGTTCCAACCAGTCGTTGCAGGAACTGTTACTCGACGGACAAAGTCCGATCGTCCTGCAGGTTGGGATGTGAGCCGGGCACGAGACGTGGTTGGCTTTCATCGACCCAATCATCCGTGGACGATCACGTCCATTGGAGAATGATATTTTTCGCGCGAGAAATGGTGGCATTGCTGGCCAGCGGTGTTGCCACGTCAGCGGGAGGGTGTTCCTGCCTGACGATCTTCCATGCACGATTCACGTCGTGCATCGAAAAAACGTCCCCCAGGTGGTTCCTGAGGAACGTGTCCATTGATTTTGAAAATCTCAGCAAGGAACTCAGAAAATGTTGCGTCAACTACTTAACGATGAGAGCGGTGTCATTATCTCCGCCGAACTCATCCTCGTCCTCACGATCGGTGTCCTGGCAATGATTGTTGGTCTCAGCGAGGTCGCGGTCGCCATGAACACGGAATTGAACGACGTCTCCAATGCATTCGGTGCTCTCACTCAATCCTACGGCTTTACCGGGTTCGTTGGTAATGGGGGTAAATTGAAGAGCTTCTTCGTTGGCACGACGTTCATCGACTTTGTTGATGATTGTGACATCAACACAACCTGCGAAATCGTCGTCGGTGCATCTGGTGTTGCGACCGTCGAGTAATTGACAACTGCTTCACCAAGTCATTGCAGCTTATTGAATAGTGAAGTGCCATCGCCGCAGAATTGGCGACCGATATCTGAAGCCGCCAATCGATGCCGCAGGGTACTTTCGAGGTCAACGGACTGTGTCGAGCGAGTCATTGCTCGACACAGTTCTTCATTGACCCACACTTCAAGACGCGTATTGAGAGTTCCTCAGGGCGAACGGTATGGAACTCATTTTCATCGGTGACGGTATTAATGCTACAATTCTCACAGGCGTCAATATCGGTATGATTTGTGCAACTATCCTTGGTGCGAAGAATTGTTCAATCCGGGAAATTCACGATAAGCGACGTAACCTGAACTTCGCTAATGAATTGAATGGTCAGCACCACCGGGATAACTGCCATCGAGTCTGTCAACTCCGGATGACAAGACTGAACGATTTGTTGAGGACTATTTACAGCTGCCGACTTTACATGATGGAATAATACGCCTGACCACTCCGAAACAATTATTCGTTTTGCAAAGGTAAAACGGAATATCCGCGCGTCGTAGCTCTCGTGCAATTCGGCATTTAGAGCTTTTGCGGTCGCCGTCGCTAAATGACGGCTGATCCGAAAATGCTATGCATCCCTCTCATTCGGTACGACTGCTGCATACGAGTTCAATCGTTGCGGCCTGCGTTATCGCTCGTACCAATCTTGTCTGAAGCGAATCTCACGCTGCAACCGGTCGTTCTAATGTCATTGGTCAACTGACCGTGACCGACCGCGTCAGGCCTCAATCTCCAAACAAGCCCAGAATGATCCACTGATGTCCGTCGACTGTGGATCCCAATATTTTCGCGCGAAAAGCGGTAACGGCGCTGGCCAGCGGCGTTACCACGTCAGCGGGAGGGTGTTCCCGTCTGACCTCTTAGTGCACATCATTTTCGTGCATTGAGAAAACGCTCCAAGGGTGGTCCCCTCAGAGCGTGTTTTCGATTGATTTTCAAAATCCCAAAAAGGAACTCAGAGAATGTTGCGTCAACTGCTTAACGATGAGAGCGGTGTCATTATCTCCGCGGAACTCGTCCTCGTCCTCACGATCGCCGTCCTGGCTATGGTTGTTGGCCTTAGCGAAGTCGCTACCGCCGTCAACACCGAATTGAACGACGTTTCCAACGCCATCGGTGCTCTCCGACAGTCCTACGGTTTCACAGGTTTTGCCGGTACCGGTAATGGCAAGTCCAAGAGCTTTTTCCTGGGATCCACGTTTTTCGACGCTGTCGATGATTGCGATCTGAACACGACCTGCGAAATCGTCACCGGTGCCTCCGCTAGCGCGACAACCGAGTGATCGTCTGTCAATTTGTGAATCCCAACGAGGCTTCACAAGCTGATTGATCGCTTCCATCATGCCGATTGGTTTCTGACAGCGGAATTAAGCGGTGAATGGTTGCATTATGGCCAACAAGCTGTGTCGAGCAAGTCATTGCTCGACACAGCTTTCCTTTTCGGATTTGCATTCTTTAGTGAACCGGTTCACGAGTCTCCGTGACGTCGATTCGAGTGATTGACCTCGAATATGATGTCTTCCGTTTCAGCCCCTAAGAACGGAACGAATTGTGCAACCATCCTATCCATGCCTGACTATTCGATCCGGAATGACCTCTGCAATTGATATAAGACTAACGATAGTAATGAATTGAATAGCCAGAGCTGCGGGCAGTGACGCCAATCCAGATTGTCATTTGAAGATGACAAATCGAAACAGTTCGTTGAGGGTCCTTTACGTTCGCGGATTTCAACTGATGAAATAACGCATTATGACCTCCCCACGCGAAAAATTGTTTTCGCAGGTTTGGTGGGAGTATTCGCGTACCGCGCCTCATATGGGCACGGCGTTTATGACGGTTTTAGCCATCGTTGCTAATTGACCACAGCGCCAAAAACATGGCGCACTCTCTCTGTTCGGCACGGCCGCTGCTTACGAATTCTTTCGTTGCGGTCAAATCTTGCCTGAAGCGAATCTCAAGTTGCAATCGGTCTCTGAAAGATCATTTCGCAACTTTCGGTACGAAGGCAACTGCTTCACGATTGTTGAGGAGTCTCTGAGCGGCTCCAGTTGCCATTCGGTGACAATCTACGGACGTCCTCGTCCACCAGATACCCAAATTTCTCGCGCGAGAAACTGTGATACCGCTGGCAAGCGGGATCGCCATGTCAGAGGGAGGGTG
>Ga0206931_1119_pt2 | contig 16007 bp, 13 predicted proteins | sample Alteio_BWOrgHeat_17_FD_152946 | JGI IMG/M metagenome (GOLD analysis project Ga0206931, IMG submission 152946) | Enriched cells from forest soil in Barre Woods Harvard Forest LTER site, Petersham, Massachusetts, United States -... | ecosystem: Environmental > Terrestrial > Soil > Temperate forest >...
TTTATCCAGTCATCAAAATTCTTCTTGATCCAATCGCGCCCCTTACCCGGTTTTAGTTCCTTTTCTCTTTTCAAAGCATCTGATTTTAATTCAAAATATTCAGCATGTATTACAATCCATGGGCGATAATTTCTTGTCCAGTCTGTATTGGAAAATATGTTATGGGAATTAAACCGCTGCAACAGGTTCGAAGTATAACCCGTGTAAAGTTTTTTATATTGGAATGAATATAGAATATAGATGGTATACATAAAAAGAGGCCGCCTCAAAATTTGAGACAGCCTTTAATTGTAGCGGAATCGGGAGTTGAACCCGAAGTCCGCCGCGGCGGATATGAATCCGGTCTCTAACAAAATACCTTTATCCAGTCATCAAAATTCTTCTTGATCCAATCGCGCCCCTTACCCGGTTTTAGTTCCTTTTCTCTTTTCAAAGCATCTGATTTTAATTCAAAATATTCAGCATGTATTACAATCCATGGGCGATAATTTCTTGTCCAGTCTGTATTGGAAAATATGTTATGGGAATTAAACCGCTGCAACAGGTTCGAAGTATAACCCGTGTAAAGTTTTTTATATTGGAATGAATATAGAATATAGATGGTATACATAAAAAGAGGCCGCCTCAAAATTTGAGACAGCCTTTAATTGTAGCGGAATCGGGAGTTGAACCCGAGACCTCCGGGTTATGAATCCGACGCTCTAACCATCTGAGCTATCCCGCCTTATTTATTTTTACAGTTGAGCCCCAAGTCCGCCGCGGCGGATATGAATCCGACGCTCTAACCATCTGAGCTATCCCGCCAATTGGGGTGCAAAAATAAAGGTTTTCGCTATTCAATTCACTACCCTTCTAAAAAGAAAAAAGCCCGTCGTAAAAACAACAGGCCGTCTTCGATTGCTTGCCATATGAAAAAAGTGAAAAATGTATATTAATTATTTTATATTTGTATATTTTCTTTTAGTGTGATACAAAAGTAAAACAAATTATGAAAAAACAATCACATATTTTTATATTTAATGTGTTTTTGACACTTTATATTTTCTTAGTGCTACTTCAAGGCAATCCATAGCCTTATTTATAGCTGTAAGGTTCAAAACATACGCCAGCCTTATCTCATTTTTACCTAATCCCGGCGTCCCGTAAAAGCCGCTTGCAGGTGCAACCATTACGGTTTGTTTTTCATGTTCAAAACGCTCCAGTAACCACTGGCAAAAATCATCCGCATCGTCTACAGGCAGGCTTGCCATAGCATAAAATGCACCTCCGGGGTTGGGGCAAAAAACACCTTCCATCGCGTTCAACCGCTTTACTATCAGGTCACGGCGGGCCTTGTACTCAGCCTTTGTTTTGTCAAAATAGTCGTCAGGCAGGTCAACGGCCGCTTCTCCCAAAATTTGGGCAAAACCGGGCGGGCTAAGCCTTGCCTGGGCAAATTTCATCACGGTATCAAGCAATGTTTTGTTTCGCGTTACAAATGCACCAATACGACCCCCGCAGGCGCTATACCGCTTGCTTATTGTATCCATCAAAATCACATTTTCTTCAGCTCCGTCCAGTTGCATGGCGCTAAAATGGCTGCCTTCATAACAAAATTCCCGGTAAGCTTCATCAGAAAAAAGGTACAAATTATGTTTCTTTATAATCTCTCCCAATGTCTGCATTTCTGCCTCGCTGTATAGGTAGCCCGTGGGGTTATTGGGGTTACAAATAACAATGGCTTTGGTTTTAGGGGTAATAGCCTTTTCAAAATCTTCAATGGGCGGCAACGCAAAACCATTTTCAATGTACGATTTTATGGGCACCACATTAACGCCGGCCTCAACCGCAAAGCCATTATAGTTGGCATAAAATGGTTCGGGTATTATTACTTCATCACCTTCATCAAGGCAAGCCATAAAGCCAAATAAAATTGCCTCGCTGCCTCCGGTAGTAATAATTATTTGTGTGTGGTCTATAATAATATTCCGCTTGCGGTAATATTCCACCAGCTTGCGCCGGTAGCTCTCGTTGCCTGCACTATGGCTGTATTCAAGCACTTTAAAATCGCTATGCCTAACCGCATCCATTGCGGCTTTAGGCGTTTCAATATCGGGCTGGCCAATATTAAGGTGATAAACTTTAATTCCTCTTTTTTTTGCTGCTTCTGCAAACGGCACCAGTTTGCGTATGGGCGAAGCGGGCATAAGCTGTCCGCGTTTACTTATTGATAAATTTGCCATGCCGCAAACCTACACCAAATTGCTTTGCTGTACAACCGGGTTATTTATATGGCAACATAAAAATGGCCGCACAATGCGTGCAGCCATTCGTTAAAATAATATCCCGGGCTTTATTGTGGTTTGGTTACCACTTCGCCCTCTATGATTAGTGTTGCCGGCAATTGCGTGCCTGCAAACTTAACATTCACATTTTTTGTAAACAGGCCGGGGCTGGCAGCGTCATAAGTAACTTTAATTTTGCCTGTTTGCCCTGCCATTATAGGCTCTTTGGGGTAATCGGGCGTAGTGCAACCGCAACCTGCTTCGGCGTTTTCAATTATCAAAGGCTTCGTACCTGTATTGGTAAAGCTAAATACTGTCGTTACCGGTACTCCCTGTTTTATTTTTCCAAATGAGTACTTGGATATTTTAAATTTAGCAGGGCCGTTATAGCCGTCCTGGGCAAATACTGCAACGCTGCAAAAAAGCGCCGCAACCATCAAAATATACTTCATGTTAATCTGCTGTTTATTAATTACTGGCCGGTTTTAATTGCTGTACTGATGCGTTGGCGGGCGCAGCATTGGCGGGCGCCGTAAATGTTTCGCCATGAAAGCGAATTACTTTTTGCATACCGCCGCTAAAGAATATGGTTATTACCTTGGTAAATTGCCCCATAGCACTGGCATTATAGCCTACTGTAACTTTAAATGTTTCACCGGGTGCATAAGGGCCATGCTCATACCTTGGGGTGGTGCAACCACAACCCACCTGAACATTCTCAATTTTTATTGAATCAGGTGAAATATTTTTCATCATCAGGTCAAACTCAGCTGGTTTGCCTTGTGGTATTTTACCAAAATCATGGTCAGTTTCCTTAAAATCAACAAATTTAGCCACATCCGGAGGCGTTGGGGTTGATGGTTGGGTGGCTGTCGTAGTCTGTGCCTGCAGCAAAGCACCTATTAAAAGGGCAGGCAACAGCATTAATATCTTCTTCATGCGCTTAAAGTTTATGGGTAAAATTATTACTTAATAGCTTATAACAGCTTTTTTTGTGATGAGAATACCCTTAAAAATTATGTAATAATCCTAAAACGTTAAATCATTATGTTGAAAACTTGAAAATAACCCTGTTTCAAAACTTTTTAAGTTGCGGGTTGTAAATAATATTTTTGCTGTATGGAAAATGCACAAACCATTTTGCAGGCCGAAGACGATATGCTGTCGTATGAAGATTTTCGTGCGACCGTACTTGGCGACTACCGCACTGCTCTTCAAAGCAGGGAGGCCAGTTTAATTGGCCGGCGCGAAGTATTGACCGGCAAAGCCAAATTCGGCATTTTCGGTGACGGTAAAGAGGTTGCACAGGTGGCAATGGCAAAATTTTTCCAGGCCGGTGACTGGCGTTCTGGGTATTACCGCGATCAAACGTTTATGTTTGCTGCGGGCCTCGCTACACCGCAACAATTATTTGCCCAATTATACGCCGACCCCGACCCATCGCATGATCCATTTAGCTCGGGCAGGCAAATGAACAGCCATTATGCTACACCTAATACAACAGCAGATGGCGAATGGGCAGACCTGGCGTATCAAAAAAATTCAGCTTCCGATATGGCGCCAACCGCCGCTCAAATGCCACGCAGCGTGGGTTTGGCGCTGGCATCAAAGTTATTCAGGCAGTCAAATGCTTTAAAAAGTTTCGGTAACCTGTCTCACAATGGTGATGAAATATGTTTTTGCACCATTGGTGATGCATCAACTTCCGAAGGGCATTTTTGGGAAGCCGTAAATGCAGCGGGCGTAATGCAGATACCCCTTGCCATTTTTGTTTGGGATGATGGTTATGGAATATCAGTACCGCGCGAAATGCAAACTACCAAAGGCTCTATTTCAGCGGCGTTAAGGGGCTTTCAAAAAAGACCCGATACGAACGGCATTGATATTTATTCGGTAAAAGGTTGGGATTATGCGGGCATGTGCGAAGTATTTGAAGCAGGAATAAAAAAAATAAGGGATACACATGTACCTGCAGTTTTTCATGTTGAAGAGATGACGCAGCCGCAGGGGCACTCTACATCAGGTAGCCACGAGCGTTATAAAACACCCGAAAGGCTTGAGTGGGAAAGAACCTATGATTGCATTAAGCAAATGCGCGAATGGGTATTGGAAAACCAAATCGCTAGCCACGAGGAATTGCTGGAAATTGAGGAGCAGGTAAAAGAAGAAGTTAAACAAAGCCGTATTAAAGCCTGGCAGGAATATATCACTCCCATAAAAGAGCAGGCTGCAAAAGCAGTGGAACTGGTTCGCGGCGCTATGGTTAATGATATTGATGCGTATAACCGGTTGCAGAACCTTGCTAAGCAGCTTGAACAGAATAGAGAACCTTTGCGCAGGGATGTGCTGCGCACATTAAGCCTGGCTATTGATGCTGCACATGCTTCCCCATCACTGCAGGAAATAAAAGAACATTATAATGAGTTAAAAAGACTCAACAGGCATTTATACAATTCATCATTATACAACGAAGGGGAAAAGAGCGCTTTAAAGGTTGAAGAAGTTAAACCGGTTATACCTTTTGATGCCCCTGCTGTTAATGCCTATGAGGTATTGAACCGGTATTTTGACCAGCTTTTCGCCCATAACCCAAAAGCGGTTGCTTTTGGCGAAGACCTTGGCCGTATTGGGGATGTAAACCAGGGGTTTGCAGGTTTGCAGGAGAAATATGGCGTTAACAGGATATTTGATACCGGCATCCGCGAACTTACCATAATGGGTCAGGGTATTGGCCTGGCGCTGCGCGGCTTAAGGCCTTTCGCTGAAATACAGTACCTTGATTACCTCGTATATGGCCTGCAGCCTTTAACTGATGATGCAGCCACCTTACACTACCGCACCAATGGCATGCAAAGCTGCCCGCTTATTGTACGCACACGTGGCCACCGGCTTGAAGGTATATGGCACAGCGGCAGTCCGATGGCGCTTATACTAAGCTCGCTGCGCGGGTTTTATGTTTGTGTTCCACGTAACATGGTTCAGGCGGTGGGCATGTACAATACATTGCTGCGTGGCAACGACCCTGCCATATTAGTTGAGTGTCTTAATGGCTATCGCCTTAAGGAGAAGTTGCCCGCTAACCTGCTTGATTTTACAGTTCCACTAGGCATCCCTGAAATAATTAAAGAAGGGGATGATATAACAATTGTTTCCTATGGCTCAACGCTGCGCATTGTTCAGGATGCGGCAACAAGGCTTGAGGCCGATGGTATACATTGCGAGATAATTGATGTGCAAACATTATTACCTTTTGATATTAATCATAGCATTCTTCAATCACTTAAAAAAACAAACCGCATTGTTTTTGTTGATGAAGACGTACCGGGTGGCGCTTGTGCTTACATGTATAACAAAGTAATGGAAGAACAGGGCGGCTACAAGTGGCTTGATGTTGCACCTCGTACCATTGCCGCAAAAGAACACAGGCCGGGTTATGGCAGCGATGGCGACTATTTTGGCAAACCCAACGCTGAGGATATAGCTGAGACAATAAGAGAAATGATGGGCGAGTAAAAACCGCGCCAAGCTACCAGCTTCAAGCTGGAAGAGAAAAAGCTTTTTCTTCATATCAACCTTCGCTTATAGCTTACTGCGTATGACTATTAGCCATATAAAAACCTAACCCTTATTACATGAAGCGCTTTATTTTCTTTGGCATTTATACTGCATTGCTGTCATGCATTTTAGCATCGCATGTTTATATGCTGTTGTATTATTGGGCAGCGTTGCTGGCTGTGGCATTGCTGCTTCATTTGAAACCGGCATATAAAAAACAAAGCGGCAAGCTTACTGATTTTTTTATGCTGCTGTTTGTTGCATTTATTGTGTGGGAGCGTACAAGGCATTACACTTTTAACAGCACTATCGAACTAGTGATAAATGATGCAGAGCATATTCTGTTTGCACTGCTCATCTGCTCAATTATTAGTTTTTTATTGGGCCCGCGAAATGTACAGGTTGCTTATGCACTGCAAAAATTGTTTGTAACCATTTTTATGTTCAATACTATTGGGCTGATGAACGAGTTTTTTCAAAACACCATCAGCGGCAGGCCTGTTTATTTGCTTATACCCGATTCACAGAAAGATATATTGATGAACTTATGCGGCTCAACATTATTTGTGGCAATATGCATTCTTCGCATAAAGAATCTGCGTGATGGCAACAGGTTTATACATACCGCTTAAAAAAAGTGCAAATTTTATACTCGCAGCTTTCCCTTAACTACCGCTTTACGTGGTTCACCACTGCATTCCTGCTTTCCGCCACATTTTGTTGCTTTAACACAATTAAAATATTATATTTATTTTATAATACCGCAATATCCGCTTTTACAAAACTACTTGCCATGAAAAAATTTACCCTGATCGCAGCCCTTTTATTTGCGCATGCTTTTGCTTTTAGCCAGGTAAAATTTGAAGGCACCCCAGAATATGGAAAGCTTTGGGATATCACTTACGACTCAGCTACACCAAACCGCGTGTATGCAATCACCGAGGTAAACCATATAATGGTATCAAATGATAATGGTATCAACTGGAACATTTTATACTCGTTCCCTTCAGACATGTCTTATCTCTCATCGCTAAAAATAGCCCCCGGTGGTAAAGCCCTATCGTTTGTTATAAAAGAAAGCGCAGATACAACGCTAAATGCTTTGTACCTGCTTGATCTGGCTAGTGATAGCATTATGCATAAATTCACGCCACCAAACTGGGAAGGCGGCTCCGCCATCCTGTCTTATAGCATCTATGGGGCGGCCGACAGCATTGTGCTTTTGAACACTTTCTCAAAAATAGATTTCAACTCTTCTTCCAATGTTTTTTATACGGCTGATGCCGGCGCTAACTGGAAGGAAATTTATGCCAGCGGCAGCGACAGCGATATAGAAATAAATAATTGCTACATAAATCCCGCCGATGGCGGAAAGATCTACCTTACGCGTGGTAATGGAACAACAGATGCAAAAGGCGGTCTGTGGATATCGGCTGATTCAGGCACCACCTGGATCAAAAAGCTGGATGGCAAAGTACTCGGCCCCATGGCCTTTAACCCTGCAAACGCGCAGGATGTGTGGGTGGGCACCGGCACCGACCTTGTACCGGCTGATGAAGCATTATACCATTCAACCGATGGCGGCAGCAACTGGCAGCAGGCGCCAGGCCTGCCCTTGCATAACGTGGATTACGGCCTTAATAATTTTAATTACATAGCGTTCAGCCCTTCAAACCCGCAAACAATATGGGCGCTTGAAGAAAACGAATACCTGAAATCAACTAATGGCGGCACAAGCTGGCAGAGCACCTTTTTTGACGTTAACGATACCGATTATTATTACGGAGAGCATATTGGCATTAACCCTTTTAACGAAAACCAGGTATTCATAGTATCAGATGCTTTTCCGCAGTTTTCAGGCGATGGCGGAACAACGATCAGGCAGGTAAAAAACCCTTTCTATACGGTGATTAATGTTAGCTACGGCAACTACAAATCCTCGCAGCATTTATATTATGCCAGCCAGGATGGGTATATGGAGAAAAACCTGGCCACGGGCGTAACAACTTCTTATGATGTTGATGCCCCTGCCACGGTAGATGGGCGTGCGCACAGGGCTATATCCGACAGCAGTGTTGAAGGCCGTGTATTTATATATGTGCCGGGCGATGATTTTGGTGCAACATCTGTGCTGGCTGTTAGCGATGACTATGGCGCAACCCTGCAGCCCATACCTGCCGATGATTTTTCTTCTGAGCTTGAAACAATAGAAAAAGAGCCGGGCAATAAGTTTAGCTATTGGGCTTCGTTTTCCGACTTCGGCAGCGGTTCATTATACAAGCTTGACTTAAGTAATCCAGGTGCTTTTGCATCGCAGCAAATAACAATCCCAACATCTTATGCTGTAACAGGTATACATGTTACCGCTGGCTACCCCGATTCAGTTTTGATAGCCCAGGGCGCAACTATATATTCAACCAGCGATGGCGGCACTACATGGCAGCCCCAAACAGCCGGGCTTGAAGGATTTAGTGATGATAAAGATGCAATATGGTGCATGCAGGTTAGCCCTTTTAATAGCAAGCAGTTTATGATAGCTACCAACAAAGGCATTTATGCATCGCAGGATGGCGGATCAACATGGAGCGGTGTGCTTAAAGGACTGGATATAAGAAAAGTAGGTTTTTCGCCATTTGCAAACGGTGTTATTGTCGCTGCAGCGTACAGCGATGATTCTACCGGCGGCGAACTGTTTTACACTACCAATGGTGGTGGCAAATGGCTCAGTGTGCCGCTGGCAAATATAGCCTACCTGCAAAGCGAAAATATGAGCTTTAATTTTTATACTGACAGCGTGAATATATATTTTGCCACCCAGGATATTGGTGTAGCAAAATACACCATCACCGGCCTTAACGGCGCGCTGCCGCTTAGCCTGCTATCATTTACCGGAACAATAAAAGATAACAACGCTTTATTGCAATGGCAAACAACAGCCGAGAAAAACATCAACAAATTTAATGTTGAGCGCAGCCTTGATGTCACCCATTTTACTAACATAAGCTTTGTTGCCGCCGCAAATACCGCAGGCGAACATGATTATGATTATACAGATATTGCTTTTTCTGCCGTATCGGGTAAGCAACACAACCCGGTGTATTACAGGCTAAAAATGGCTGATGCTGATGGCAGGTTTAGCTATTCGCCTGTTATTAAACTTGTACCGCCATCTGCGGGCACTACAGGCATAACTGTTTATCCTAATCCTGTTGCAAGCAGCCTTAACCTGCGTATGGCCAATATGGCGGCCGGCAGCTACAGCATTGTTATAAGCAGCATAAGTGGCAAACAATATTATAACAACAATTGCACACTGCCACAGGGTGAAAGCTTTATAAGCATACCTTTGGGCAGCCTTGCAAAAGGTGTGTACGTTGTAACTGTAAAAGCCGCAAACGGGCAAACAACCAATCTTAAATTTGTAAAATAAACTGTAATTTTAAAAAAGCAGGCATGCTGTAAGCTTTATAATCCCGCTACTGTTACAAAGCTTACAGCATTTATAATGCTGTGAAAGCTGTACCCTATGAGCTGCATGCAATAAGCCCTTACAAGCGCAAGCTTCGGGCCCAAGTATGCAGCTTTTTACAAGGCCACTCAAATTTGGTGTAAGTAAATATGTGAATGGTCTATTGCATTCTTTCTTTCGCCCAGCCTAATGCAATTTGTAATTGTTCATCAGGCGTCAGGTCGCTGTTATCCAGAACAATGGCATCATCTGCCTTGCGCAATGGGCTTATTTCGCGGTTGGTATCAAGATAGTCACGCATTTCAAGGTTGTTCCTAACTTCATCCAGTGTAATACTCTTGTTCTTCTCAAACATTTCTTTAAACCGCCTCTCAACCCTTACTGTGATATCAGCGGTCATAAATATCTTTAATTCTGCATCCGGAAAAACGGTGGTACCTATATCCCTGCCATCCATCACAATGCCCTTCTTCTCTCCCATTTTTTGTTGTTGTTCCACCGCAAACTCACGCACTTCTTTTATAGCGGCCACTTCGCTTACATTTTCACTCACCACCATATCGCGTATCATGGCTTCAACATTCTCATCATCAAGGTACATGTCACTTTTCCCTGTATAATCGTTATACACAAACTCCAGTGATATGTTCTTTAATGCTTCTTCTACAGACGGCGTATTGTTCCAGTCAACATGATTGCGCAAAAAATACAAAGTAATAGCACGGTACATTGCCCCACTGTCAATAAACACATAATTCAACTCTTTTGCAAGCTGGCGGGCGGTAGTGCTTTTTCCACACGATGAAAAACCGTCAACTGTAATGATGATCTTCTTCATAGCGGCAAAAGTGAGGCAAAAAAATGAAGTATGAAAAATTAAAAATCTGGCTAAATACCGTAGCATAGTCGTCAAAGGCTGTTCACTTCATCAACAAAGGCGGGAATATCTTTCATACCACTAACCCGCGCATCTAACAATTTTAGCACTCCTGCATCACCCCCGAAAAAATTTTTTAATTGTTTCTTCAAGCTTCCAAATAAATTTCCTGAAAGCGAGACTGCCTTTTTATCACTGCTTTCCAGCAGGTATACATCATACTTTGAGGAGTTTCCACCATAAATTGGATTGTAATAAACGTAGTAGTAACTAAGGCTTACTTTTTTGCCCGATATCAATTTCAGGGCAAATATATCATCAGTGCCATTTTTCCATAAATGATAGTCATAGTTCTTGCCATTGTAAACAAACCCAAATCCCTTTATTCCATGCTTACCCGGCTGGTAAGTGGTTTCATTTCCTGCACTATCCTGTACTGTAACCTTATAAAAAAGGTTTAATGTTTGGTGATATACATTTGGGACATCAATTTTACGGTAAATGGTATCTTTATTTGCCAACACAACATAACCGTCAATAAGCTCTGCTTTTACAGATGATGTGCACAGGTAGAGTGGCATGAGCATCACGATAATTTTTCTCATACGAGTAAGGGTTTATTACAAAAACAGATAGAAAGAATGCATTAAAATTCAGCAATATTTTGCATACCGCAAATTAAATAAAGAGTATTGGTTTTATCAACTGCTGGCTTTAAATTCCATTGCGTCACTTCAACACATTCTCCATTACAGGTGCTAACTCTTTTACCCAAAGCGCATACTGCTTGCCCGATGGGTGCAAGCCATCATCAGCAATAAGGGTGGGGTCGGTTGCTGCCAACCGGCTTATGTCAGTTATATTAATGTAAGCAATATTATTGGCCAATGTAACCTGTTTATTGATCGCATTAAATACATCAATCTGGTCGCGTATGGCCGTAGAGCCGCCCCCAAAAGGTGTAACACTGTAATCTGGTATACTAAGCACAAACACCCTTTCTTTGCGGCCGCCCGCTAATTGAATGGATTTATACAGCAACAGCGAAAAACGGTTGCGGTAGCCACCGGTATCAAAATGCTGGTACTGGTCGTTAACACCAATCAGCAGGGTAACGGCCTCGTATGGGCCGGTTGGGTTTTGTTCAGCAATGGCATCCTGCAGGTTAATGGTTGTCCACCCGGTTGTGGCAATATATTGCGGTTGCCCTAGCTTAATACTATCCTTCAACAACGCTGCAACTGTTTGCGCGGGAAAACGCTCATCCCCGCCAACAGATTGCCCAATGGTATAGGAATCGCCCAGCGCAAGATATTTGGCGTGCGTTGTATCAGCATGGGGTATCGTATCAAGCGGTGGGGCGGGCATGGTATCCGGTTTTGTGGTGGTGGTATCAGGTGGTGTTATATGCGTACTGTCTGCGGCCATAGTATTATGTGTAACCTTTGTACAGGCAATATTAATGCCCAATACCAGTACGACGCTTAATGACACCGCAATTCTTTTAAAATGCATCTTCATGCTTGTATGTACGGGCAAATTAGCAGTATTGTTTTAAGATAATGCAAAGCATTTACTTATTCGCTTATTTTTGTAACCCTTTTACAATAAAACCAAATCTGCCATGGCCGAAAAAATTAAAGTTGCCAATCCCGTTGTGGAATTGGACGGAGACGAGATGACGCGTATTATCTGGAAATTTATCAAAGAAAAACTTATACTTCCCTATATAGATGTTGACCTGCGCTATTACGACCTTGGTATTGAGTACCGCGACCAAACCAACGACCAGGTTACCATCGATGCCGCTAATGCTATACGGCAGTTTGGCGTGGGCGTAAAATGCGCCACAATTACGCCTGACGAAGCCCGCGTAAAGGAGTTTAACCTTAAGCAAATGTGGAAGAGCCCCAACGGTACCATACGTAATATTTTGGATGGCACTGTGTTTCGTGAGCCTATTGTTTGTAACAATGTGCCGCGCTTAGTGCCAAACTGGACGGCGCCTATTTGCATAGGCCGCCATGCTTTTGGCGACCAATACCGTGCTACAGATTTTGTTACCAAAGGCAAAGGCAAGCTTACCATTAAATTTGAAGGTGAAGACGGCACCAAGCAGGAATTTGAAGTATATAATTTTAAAGGTGACGGTGTGGCGCTTGCTATGTACAACACCGATGAAAGCATAAAGGGCTTTGCCCATGCATGCTTTAACCAGGCACTGATTAAAAAATGGCCTTTGTACCTGTCAACCAAAAACACTATTCTTAAAAAATACGACGGCAGGTTTAAAGATATTTTTGAAGAAATTTACCAGGCTGAATTTAAAGCTAAGTTTGATGCAGCCGGTATTACTTATGAGCACCGCCTGATTGACGACATGGTTGCCAGTGCGCTTAAATGGAACGGCAATTTTGTGTGGGCCTGTAAAAACTACGATGGCGATGTACAGAGCGATACAGTTGCACAGGGCTTTGGCAGCCTCGGTTTAATGACCTCTACATTAGTGACACCTGATGGCACCGTTATGGAAGCAGAAGCCGCACACGGCACGGTAACACGCCACTACCGCGAGCACCAAAAGGGCAGGCCAACATCAACTAACCCGATAGCCAGCATTTTTGCATGGACGCGTGGCCTTGAGTTTCGCGGAAAGCTTGACGGCAACCAGGAACTGATTGATTTTTGCCATGCTTTGGAAGAAGTATGTGTTGAAACTGTGGAAAGCGGCAAAATGACCAAAGACCTTGCCATAACCATAAAACCAAAAGTAGAGCACGGTACAGATTACCTGTATACAGAAGAGTTTTTAGATGCCCTGGATGAAAATTTGAAGAAGAAGCTGGGCAAATAAAAAGTTTTTTTATTCGGCAGACCTTGAAGGATTTTCTTCTATCCTTCAAGGTCTTTTCATTTCATTTTGCCGATGGCAAGTAATCAACATTTTGTCTCACCTGATTTCCTCTCAATCCTTCAAAATCCTCCAAATCCTGGTTCTACACATTAAACCTAAAGTGCATTATATCGCCATCTTCTACGATATAATCTTTTCCCTGCACTGCCAGTTTACCAGCATCGCGGCAGGCGGCTTCGCTGCCCAGTTTTACAAAGTCGGTGTATTTTATTACTTCTGCACGTATAAAGCCTTTTTCAAAATCAGTATGTATAACACCCGCAGCCTGTGGTGCAAGCATGCCTTTGGTAATGGTCCATGCGCGCACTTCCTGCACACCTGCAGTAAAATATGTAGCAAGGTTAAGTATACGGTATGTTGATTTAATAAGCCTTGCTGCACCACTTTCATGCAGGCCCAGGTCTTCCAAAAACATTTGCCTGTCATCGTAACTTTCCATTACGGCAATTTCGCTTTCAATAGCTGCACTTACAAAAAGTATCTCTGCTTTTTCCTGCTTAACAGCTTCTTTCAGCGCATCAGTGTGTTTGTTACCGCTTACAACGCTTTTTTCATCAACATTACATACATATATAACGGGTTTTATAGTAAGCAAAAACAGGTCGTCAATATGCTTGGCCTTGTCTTCAGGCGTTACTTCAAATGCACGGGCATTTTTGCCCTGCTCAAAATGAGCTTTCAGGGTTTGCAATATTTCAAGTCCGCGCAAAGCTTCTTTGTCGCCACCGGTACGTGCTTGTTTTTCTGAGCGCGATATTTTCTTCTCCACGCTTTCCAGGTCTTTCAATTGCAGTTCTATGTCAATTATTTCCTTGTCCCGTACGGGGTTAACGCTGCCATCAACATGTATAACGTTATCATCATCAAAGCAACGCAACACATGTATAATAGCATCGGTACTGCGTATATTGCCCAAAAACTGGTTACCCAACCCTTCGCCCTTGCTGGCGCCTTTTACAAGGCCCGCAATATCAACTATCTCAACCGTGGTGGGTACAACCTTGTTCGGTTTCACAAGTTTTTCCAGCTCAATAAGGCGCTCATCGGGCACTGTTATAACACCAACATTTGGTTCAATAGTACAAAAAGGGAAATTTGCTGCCTGTGCTTTAGCATTGCTAAGCGCATTAAATAAGGTTGACTTGCCTACGTTCGGTAATCCCACGATGCCTGCTTGTAATGCCATTTGATTGTAGATTTTAGATCTCGGATTGCAGATTTTAGACTACCCCTAAATTTTGTTATGTTTCGGCCAGTCTATAAATCCTTTTTCCAAATCGCGCGCAAAAGTAAGCATTCGCAGTTAAAAGCCTGCCTATAACACAAAAAGGCCTTGAAAACTTAAAAAGCTTCAAGGCCTTTGTATTGCAAATGCGCTTAAAACAATCAATTTTACACTCGATCTACCCACTCCAATTCATTCCGCAACCCGAAATCTAAAACCTGCAATTGGATCACATTTTCACAAACCTCTTTACTACTTTCTCGCCGGTTTTCCCATTTATCACGGTCATAAAATAGGTTCCTGCCGGCAAATTCTTCACCTGTACAGCCAGTGTTTGATTAGCCGTGCCTTTTTGCTGTTGCACCATTTTGCCGTTGGCGGCAGTTAGTGCCACAGTTACCGCATCGTTATTAGCAGATGAAACATAATAATGCAGCACATCTTTGGCAGGGTTGGGGTACATAAGGCTTACATCCATATTGCTTATGCCTGTATGTACCTGGATAGTTTTGCTCAGGTATGATGCGCCATCTTTATCAACTTCATTTATACTGTACAAATAAATGCTGTTATTTTTTGCAGTTACATCAAGGTAACTATAGGTATTTGCGTTTGCAAGCCTGTTAGCCGGTATGCTGCCGATTGTTTCCCAGGCGTTATCGCTTTTTCTTTCAACAATAAAATTGTTGGTATTTATTTCGTTTGCTGTTGCCCAGTTAAGTTGTACAGCCTGCTTAACAAGGCTTGCAGTAAATGATGTTATGTGCAGCGGCAGGCTGTTTGTACCCCCTGTTGCATTGGCAAGGACAAATGTACCCGGGCTAAAAAAATTTGTGTGCGCTAGTATTGTACCCGCCTTAGCTGCACTACCCTGACCGCCAATGTTTATCCAGCTTGAGCCGGTGTAGGGGTCACTTTCAGCAAGACGCAAATTAACAGGATCTGTAACCCCATCAGTTGAGTCGTAACTAAATTGTACCACACAACAAAATTGTAGCCATGAAAAAAATTCTACTCATTCTATTTGCAACTATATATATATTCAATTCTCACAATTTGCATGCGCAAACACTTGGCGACTATCGGTCGGCTGCTTCAGGCGCATGGTCCAGTGCATCAACCTGGCAGATGTTCGATGGCGTAAATTGGATACCCGCAGTAACAGCACCCAACCAGTTGAGCGGTGTTATAACAATAAAAGACTCTGTTTATGAAAACGGAGCGGACAGTGCAGACCAGGTTGTAATAACGTCAACTGGTGTGTTAAACATTTTATCATCTTCGTCATTAAAACTCTTAGATGGAAATGGTGTGGATTTGCAATGTGCCGGGCGAATTATTGTGGGTATTGGCGCGGTACTTAACACAAATGATACATCTGCCGCGACCCTGAATTACAGCTCAGCTGCACAATTTGATATTGACGGTGGTGTTAACCCTGTTGTAACATTTAATGGTACAGCAGGGCAAACAGTGCATGGCGCAAGCGGAAGCGGCTACTTTGGCAGGCAAATTAACCTTAATAATGCAAGTAATTTAACCGTTGCCGGTACAGTTGGCTTTGGGGGCGTAAACTTTATTAATGGTAAAGTTATAGTACCTGGCTACTTTGTTCTGGGCCAATTTAGCGGCAGCAATTTTAGTGGCCAGGGCAGCAAAAAATTTATACAGGGTAACGTAACGTGCATCGTGTACGACCAAAC
>Ga0206931_1172_pt2 | contig 15817 bp, 19 predicted proteins | sample Alteio_BWOrgHeat_17_FD_152946 | JGI IMG/M metagenome (GOLD analysis project Ga0206931, IMG submission 152946) | Enriched cells from forest soil in Barre Woods Harvard Forest LTER site, Petersham, Massachusetts, United States -... | ecosystem: Environmental > Terrestrial > Soil > Temperate forest >...
GCTGCAAATTTTTTTGGTGCTGCATCAGTTGGTTTATTGGGTATGCCAAATAAAAGCACAGTTTGTTTAGCCAATAATTTTAACGGGCTGGCATTGCCATTTGTAAAGGCACGCAACGCAAAATCAGCAGCCAGTAATAATATAAGTATGTAACTGTTAAACCAAATAGCTACTGTGGTAATTATAATTACATAAAACGCGGCAGCGCGTGCAGCGTTCTCATTTATTCTTTCTGCCGATACCGGGCAGCTAATATTAATTGAATCAGCCATAACAACACATTTATAATAACAGTACAATAAAAGTTGGTGGAGGTATGTGTGAGAGTAACTGGAATGAGTAGCAAAGATAAGAATTTTTTTGATGAGATCTTGCGGCAGTGAAGGAATGGTAGTGACGCAGTTTGAAATTTAATTAATCTTTCCACCAACATAATGCCAATGGAATGTTATGTATGGAATGTCATTTATGTTTTCGAACATATTCAAATCCGTGCGTGTGACTAAAATCTTTATATTGCTGTGTTAGCTCGTCTGCCATCTCATTTTGATATTTCTGTTCTGTCCTCATTCTGGCAAATGAATTATTTATCTCATTTCTTTGGTCTATAGTTAAGTTATTGGATCCATTTTGGTAGAGTTTCATTGATATTGGTATCCACTTTTCCCAAAATTTTATTTCACTCGACCAAAAAGAAATATTGCTCTGTATTAAATTAAACTTACTATCATATTCTGGAATACTATCCAATTTATGAATACAATTCTCAATTTCTGCCATATAATCTTCAAAATATTTATTTAGAGAGTCTGACTTTTCCTTAATTATGGGTATTCGATTATTTGCTACAAATTCTCTAACTATCTTTTGATTATATTGGTCAAATAGGTCGCCTTTTATATCGATTGCAGTTGTCGCACTATCAATTCGACTAAGAAATAACATTGAGTTTTGCTTATCCAAATTACTCTGTCCACATGAACTGGCTATAATAAAAAATGCTGCAAATAATAAATTTGCTTTTTGAAGTTTCATTTTACTATTTTATTGATTTACAGATAACGTTTTGTATTGGCTATATGATAGATTTAAAGATAGTAATTATTTACTCTCTGCTACTTTCTTATATGGCCTCTTTTTTTAGGTGCTTCGACACGATTAAGTTTGCAATATCTTCAATAGTCATTGGCTTTTTTGTTGGTCCCGCCTGCATTGCAAGGGTAACAGAAAGGCTTTTATGTATTTTACAAAAATTATAATAAACGAAATATAATGCAAGTGAATGGCAATGATTTTCAAATTTTTTACTGAACGCATTTGTCAAACGAGTAAACCTTCTTATGTGCATACGCATTGTTAAGTTTTTCGTTCAACATAAGAAGTAGAAATGAACTTTGGATTAGTGTCGCCCATTACTCTTGTCTTTTTACAGCCAGTACATTCAGCAGGGCTATATTTCTTTTCATTAGTGCGCTACTACCGAAGGAACAGCTATCGGTGTTGTAAAAAATAACAATTGCATATAAGCTCGGTAGGAGCGAAACGTTAGTAGTAAAAAACATATTGTTTTTCACAGCCCCGAAGGGGCGATAATATATCAGCACAGGGTGAAGCCCTGTGAAAAGAAAACAATATTTAACCCCAAAGCCCTGTAAGGGCGTAATAATCTATCAAACATAGCCTAACAGCATTACCGCAGTACAAGTGAGTGATACAACAAAAGTTGGGTAATAAAGGCACAGACCTATAAGGTTTTAAAAACCTTATAGTCTTATCTATTCCGTTAGTGAACAACACAAACGTTATCGTAATAATTCGCACCATGTGCAAAAAGCGAAGCTTTTCTATGTCTTCTTTTTTCTCCTGGGCTTGCTAATGTTCCTATGTTTCTATGTGTTGAAAAAAACTTCGCGTCAAAAACAACCTGAAATAAAAATCACTTCTTCTTCCGCACTACTGCCAACTGTATAACGATAGACCCCGAGGGTTTTTTAAACCCTCGGGGTCTAAAATTTTTAATCTTTGGCTATTCTATGTGCTCCTTTATATTCTATGTGCCTATGTGGTTAACTTCTTCTTCCGCATTACTGCCAACTGTATAACGATAGACCCCGGGGGTTTAAAAAACCCCGGGGTCTGAAATTTTTAATCTTTGGCTATTCTATGTGTTCCTTTGTATTCTATGTGCCTATGTGGTTAACTTCTTCTTCCGCATTACCGCCAACTGTATAGGCAGCGATAACGCTACGGTTACTACGCCTACAATTATACCCGCAGCAACATCAAACGGAAAATGCTGTGCAAGATATATACGCGAGTAACCAACAAGCACTGCATAAATAAGGCCTACAATAAGCCACCATTTTTTACGCAGCAAAAGACAGAAGATAAGATAGATGGAAACCGCAGTGGCTGTATGCCCCGATGGAAAACTGGATATTAACCACGGCTGTATAAACCATACATGGTGTATAAGGCTGTGGTCAGTAATTTCCTTCCACGGGCGGGGCGCATCGGGTATAATAAGGTATTTGCATACCTGTGTAAATATGGTTGATATAACAAAGCCCGCAACCAATAACGGCCATGCCTTTTTTTGCTTTAATACAAACAACGTAATAAGCAATACTGCTATCCATATAAGCGCATCGCCCATATTGGTATATACGCCAAAAAAATAATCTGCCACGGCGCCCAGATCAGTATTAAGTAAAAGAAAAAATGCATCCTTACCCATGCTGTACGATGTATAAAACAGCACGCCTGCAATACACAGTGATATTACACAACCGTAAACAAACTGTTTTATATTTAATGGCTGCATGGTTAAACAAACCTGGTATTAAAATGAAGGTAATATATTATTGCAGTTGTTGCAGGTGCTGCTCATTAAACTCCTCCAGCGATGATAAAATTATGTCCGCCGCGCCCCAGCATGGTTTGGTAAATACCTCTTTGTTGGGTACCACAACACATTTCATTCTTGCAGCCTTGGCGGCGATCATGCCATTAAAACTATCCTCAAAACAAATACACTCAAGCGGGTGCGAGCCTAATGTATCGGCGCAATTTATATACACTTCGGGGTGGGGTTTGGCATATTTTAAAAGATTGGCAGAAGCATGGTGGTGAACACTTTGTTTAAGACTATACATTTCCATCACCAGTTCAATAAGCTCAATGGGTGATGATGATGCAATGCCCACTTTAAAACCCCTGCTTTTAAAAAAATCAAACACATGCTGCACACCCGGCATGGCAATATATGCGTTGGCAATTTTTTCCATCACCACATCATAAATTTCCTGCTCAAGCACTGCCTTGTCAGCAGTAATATTAAAATGGCCGGCCCACCATTCAACAAACTCCCTTGTGCGCAACCCGGTGGTAATAAGGTAATCTTCATCAGACAGCGCTATATTATACTTTGCAAAAACTTCGTTGGCTGCTTCGTTCCACAAAGGCTCGCTGTTAATAAGCAGGCCATCCATATCAAAAATAACTGTGTTAAGCTGCATTACTTTTATTAAGGCCGCAAAGGTAACAGTTTACAGTTTCAAGTTTACAGTTTGAAGTTTAAAGTTATCCGAAGGTGAAAGGTGTGGGGTGTAAGTTTGCCGGAAGTACTGTAAGTAATAGGTAAACCTCCGTGCCCGCTGTGTTTCTTCACTCCAAAAAATCTGTAGTGAAACATCCTCCACAAAAACTTTAAACTTCAAACTGTAAACTCCCTACTTACTGCAACCCAAACACCACATTAACCTGGAATTGAAATTTTATCTTCTTAAAATCTGTCCCATTATCGGTTACTTGCTTTTCACTCAAACGGGCGCTTGTGTTAGCATACGCAAACTGGTTAGCCCTGTAATTATAAAGCAGGTCGCTAACGGCGTTATCTTCAACATCCGTTATACTCACAGCCCCACCAATATGTTCACCAATGGCATCAGTTAAATAAACCGCTTTCTCCTTTGCTGCTTTAATAGCGTTTATCTTCAGTTGTTTTTTTAACTCTATCCTTTTACTGTAATCAACCTTTGCGATAAAAAAATTTTGTGTGGCCTCATCATCCAGCTTATCAACAAGCTCATCCATTTTTTGCGTTGTGCGCAGCTTTACCCAATAACTAATGCCTGCTTTAAGGTCAGGATCTTTCTTGCGGTTGTGCCTAAGCTGCCAGTAACTGGCATTTCCTTCATAAGCCTCAACGGTAATATCGCTGTCGTTAATACCCACGCTTTTACATGCGGCCATAAAGTCGTTTTTAATGTTATCGAGGGCAATTTTGCCAACACCTTTTTTATCATACTCCCTAAGGTCAACCTGAACATAAATTTCATCGGGGGTAACTTCTGTTTCGGCGGTGCCGGTAACGCTAACGGTTTTTTGTTTGGCAGCATCGGTTTGTGCCTCAGCAAAAATGGTTATGGCGAACAGCATAATAACAAGGCAGGTTTTTTTCATAAACGTGGTTTTGGTTGATAGATGCAGGTAAAGTACCATATTGCATAAACATAAATTTTACCCGGCCGCATCTTAACAATACATTTACAATGCTTATTTTGCACGCTGTTTGCCAAACCTGTAATAAATGAGTGCTTTTTTTGAGAGATTAAAACATGTAAAAATTTTCCGGGCCTGTATATACGCCATAGTGGGTGCTATAACTTATCCCGGCCTTGTGCTTATAAACAAGTTAAAAATTGAAGGCACCGAGCACCTTGAGAACCTGCCAAAAAGAAACGTGCTTTTTGTTAGCAACCACCAAACATATTTTGCCGATGTTATAACTTTTATACATATTTTTTGCGCGGTTAAATGGCGCAAACGCAACAGGCTGGGTATACCGTTTTACCTGCTTAACCCATTTACGCGTATATATTTTGTTGCGGCTGAAGAAACCATGAACGGTACTTTTCTAAGCCGGATATTTAAACTGGCCGGTGCATTAACCGTAAAGCGCACCTGGCGGTCAGAAGGTAAGGAAGTGCGCCGCGGCCTTGACCCCAGCGACACCCGTAAAATAACAGCGGCCCTTAACAGCAACTGGATAATAACTTTTCCGCAGGGTACAACCAAGCCCTTTGCACCCGGCCGTAAGGGCACTGCGTATATTATTAAAAACTGCAGGCCTGTAGTTATACCCGTTGTTATAAATGGTTTTTGGCGGGCATTTACCAAGCGCGGGTTAACATTTAAAAAACGCGGATCGCTGCTAAGCATACGCTTTAAAGAACCGATGGTAATAGACTATAACAACACCGTTGACGAAATACTTGACCAGGTAATGGATGCCATTGAACAAAGCAAAAAGTTTATGCTAAAAGGCAAACACCATGTTATGACACTGCTGGATAAGTAAATATCTGAACGGGGATTGTCCGAACCTTGATTTTGCAGGATTTTAGGGATGATGAGGATAAAGAACAAGGCTTGAATAATTGTTGACTTGTTCTCTCAGCGGTAAGCCGTGCATAATATACACGTAGTACACCAGTTAAAAATTATAAACATGAGTGATTATGCAGTATCAAGCAGCGAGTTAAAAAGTAACTACATGCGTTGTTACACCTTGGGTGGCGTTGGCACGGCCGAACGCGGAGGTTCGGGTCGGCCTTGAACTTTTCTTTGTTTCTTTCTTTTCTTTCAAGAGAAAAGAAAGAAAAAGATAAAAACTGAAAACGCAAACATTAGGAGACGATTGCAAACACCAACGGCGGCGAATGGCAAACACACTACAATAACCCAACCTTAAAAACAAACATTCAAAATGACAAAAATATTTTCATCCCTTACCTGCCTTACCCTGCTGTTTATCAGTTGCAGTAAAATCCCAAAAAATAAAGAACAGCTTGATAAACAATTGCTGTCAGATACCGCGGGCGTATCAGCCGCACCCGTAAAAATAATATTGGCAAAAACCATTGTACCATCATTTGGCAGCACCAGGAAAATTTTGTGCGCTACAGAAACATGAGCAATGACCTGATTGACAGAGTAAAATTTCATTGGTATGAAGCAGACGCCGAAGCTACCGGTAACGGCAAGGATACGACAGTTACATATATATTAGGGTACGGGCTTATGAATGCTATAACGGGCGTGAATGAAGAAAATTCAACCACTATAGACCTTGTTAACCCCAGCACTGGCAAATTAATTGTAATATGGCCATTTGAGGTTGTGTTTAGCAACGGCGCCAAATGGGAGCTATCCCCAAATTGAGCTATTGTTTTTCTTTGGGCCCTTTGCGCTTCTTCACCTTTGCGCCCTTTGTGGTTAACTATTCTCACAAAAATTTTAAACTATAAACTTCAATCTGTAAATACTCACTTTCCATCCTCGATAAAAACTATAAACTGTAAACAGTAAACTTTCTTGTTTCATCCTCCACAATAACTTTAAACTTCAAACTATAAACTTTAAACTGTATTTTCTTTCTTTACAAAAATCCTTTTTATAGTATCGGTAAACCTTTTATCGGTAGGGTACTTTCTGTAACTCGTCATGTTATTTACTACAAGGGCTACTATCAAAAGTATTATGCAGCCGCTTAAAACAGGAAACAGCACATACATATAACCCAGCGCTTTAATTTTGGCCGAGCCAATCACCGCAATAAGCGCAGTAGCGCCACCGGGCGGGTGCAGCGTTTTTGTAATCTGCATTAACACTATTGAAAGCGAAACGGCAAGCGGCGCTGTAAGCCAGATAATATCGGGCATTATCTTGTATATAGTAACACCAATCAATGCCGAAACCACATGGCCGCCAATTAAGTTGCGCGGTTGTGCCAACGGGCTTTGTATTACACCATACACCAACACACACGAAGCCCCGAACGAGCCAATTAAAAAAACATTCTCGTATTTAGTTATCATAAGGCTTTGTAAAAGGGCAATAAGGCCAATGCCAACAAACGCACCGGTAAATGCCCATGCATGTTCTTTATAATCAACCAGGGTTTCTTTGTAAATAATGTACCGGGATGCTTTAAGGCCGGCAGCTATTTTTTTTCGGGTCATTGGTACGCGTTAAGTGTTGAGGCAGGTAAATTACGGGTTTAAAAATTACCACCTGCATAATAATTATATAAAAAGGTGAAGAGGGTATCATCCGTGCCACTCATGCTACGAAAAAAATATGTATAATATGCAGCCCATTTCGCAAATCTGTATCGTCAACAACAAAATAATAAAATAAACCGAAGTACCATTTAATTGCGCACGAAACGGCATAGACTAAGAAGAGAGCAATCATTTAGGGTTAAAATATCTCTGGCAACTTTTTCATATAACATTTCTCTGGGATAATATTGGCTTCATTAACATTAATAACTCCGAATTCTGATATCATGCTTCTGGATTCGCTGCTTAATTTTTGAACCCAGTTTTTCTTGCGATACTCATTCTCATATGGTATAATATCTTCACCTACTTTCCACCTTACAGAGAAATGCCAATAATTCCAACGCATAGGCGAGTGAATAATATTGCATTCTGCTTTATGGGTCATATTTTCTTTTCTGAAATCGACAAAATTTTTATTAATGTCACCAATTTTTAAAAAGAAACATATTTTGAATTTGCCTTGCGTATAGTCTTCGTCCAGAATAGGTATTGCTACTTTCTCATCCGGGGAGCACTCATGGTTATATTTGTCCAAACCATGGCTTGTTAACTCAAGTTTTAAATGTTCTGTCTCAAAAACCCCTAAAAGGCTGGTTGATAAGTCAATGATATTATCTTTTGGCGAACATATATGTTTTATATAGACTTTCTTCGTTTCTGGGTCAATTAGATCTGCTTCCGTATTCGCAGTGGTACTACGCACTAAATACAGACTGGAACAATCACAATCGATATACTTAAAATTGGGGTTGGGTAAAATTTTAACAGGATAACTCATTTTTAGATATAAGCGATGGATACGGTTCCCCGAACAGAAATTGGTTTATTTCCAAATTTATATGCTCTAGCGAAGACGATAGGCTAAAAATTTTTTCTTTTTTCTGATACACGCTCACAATAACTTCATCCATATCATCCTCCAATTGAACAAAATGATCAAAGTAGATGCTTATGTCATTTTTAATCAATGTATAAAAAATGCTTTTATCATAACTCAATTGTAGAGAAATCTTATCGGGGCTTAATCCTAGTAATAACGGCACTGACTGCTGCATAGCTTGCTTAAAATATTCATAATCCTCTTTGCTATATACATCCTTAAATTCCTGCCATTGTTTTTTTAGGGCTTTTTCCAAACGAATAAATTTTCTATCATTCTCGCCGGGTTGATATTCTTCATAAAGCATAGGGGCGGATGAAGTATTAAAATTAAGGTGTATATTATGTGTATCTAAGTAAGATGGTATAGGAGTATAGGAACCCGCACTATTCCAGGTAATTTTGGCCTGTTTGGCTGACGATTCCCAATTTTCTTCCAGATTCTCAATTTCGTATTTCATATTAATATTCAGGGTTAAGTGTTTTTAAAAATTCTTCGCGAATTAGATACCCAAAAAATATTTCTTTCTCCATTTTTTTTGCACGATTCATCACTTCAAAGAGTTCAGTAGTATCATTTGTATTTAAGCCATCCGCCAAGACATCAATATCAATTATAGAAGTTGGAGTAATCAAGAACTGGTTTACATCACTTTGGCTCAACACCGGAACTTTGTTATTTAAATTCAAAACAATCCTGAAGGGATCCAGATTAAATTCCGTTCTAAACACATAAGAGTCCGATCTAACTTGAGCCATCCCGAAAGTAAACTCAAATTTTATGCATTCCTGCAAATTAATATTGGGATATTCACTAACGTATCTTATTCCAACCCTTGTAAAATGTGTAATAACGTTTGTGTTATTTAAAGCTAATATTACTCTTTCTATTTCCGCACTATATGTCTCCCATCCAATATATTCATTCAAACACGAAAAGACGATAGAATTTGGTAACAATGCCACAGTAATTTTGTCATTATAGAACAGAGATTTTCCTCCAAATTGTAAAGTTATTCCCTGAGAATTTTCCGTTGGTAAGATTGCACCTTTTGGCTGAGGTAATGGACGATTTGTATAAGTGTATGTATCATCCATGGCGTTAAAAAAGGTGCCAAGTAAAACCTCAAACGGTCGCTTTGAAGAATACCTAAATTCAACAATTGCCTGTTTAATCCGGTCTGGTGTAATTTTTTTTGGTAACGTCATTGGTCTGTGAAGCTAAAATATCTTATAAATTTAAAAAAGCAAGAATTTTTCTATGAAAATTACAAAAAATGAGCACTTTGGGTTTTTAAAATATAAATTTTAGGTTATCATTATGCTTTAGTGATTAGGATGCAGTATGTTGTCACGTTAGGCAAATCTAAGGCTAATCCGATTATATTATTTAATCAAAACTAAAATCAGGCCTTTTTTCAACATAAAAATTAACCCGGCTATTCGTTCGCCGATACGTGAATTATTAAATATCTTCTTGCAGAACTGAAAAATTTGTTCGGCTGCCTAAATAGTTAAACATATCCGATATATGAATCTCCTGTAAATACTTTTCAAACCTTAAACACTTCTCTTTTCTTCAATTCTATTAATATTTCTCAAAAAACAGCTTAATACAGTTCAAGGTTTTATTATGGCTTCAGTGCAATGTTTTATCTTCCTGCCTTAATCTTCATACAAAAGCCATGTTTGCCAAAAAATTTTTTACCTGCCTTGTGGCAGCCGCTGCGGTGTTTAATGTTCATGCACAAAAACCAGTAATAACTGAAATGGGCAACACCAGCCTGGTATTTATGGTTGATGCTGATGGCAGCCCGGTGTACAGCGTTACATATAATAACCGGGCTGTTATATTACCCTCATCCCTGGGGTTTGTATTGGCTAACGACACCAGTTTTTACAAAGGCTTTGAGCTTACCGGCACTGATAAAAAAAGCTTTGATGAAACATGGCAGCCGGTATGGGGAGAAACAAAAAATATACGCAACCACTATAACCAATTAACGGTACACCTGCGGCAAAAAAGCGCACCCAACCTGCTGCTTGATATTGTGTTTCGTGTATTTGAAGATGGTGTTGGCTTCAGGTATGTTTTTCCCAAACAACCGGGGTTGCAATATTTTGTAGTGCAGGATGAGTTGACCCAGTTTCATCTTGCAGGCGACCATAAAACCTTTTGGATTCCTGGTGATTACGACACCAACGAATACCCTTACACCACCAGCAAAATAAGCGAGATTGATAACAGCGATTTGGTGAAGAACAGTACCGCCATTGCAGTACGTGTAGCGCCTGATAAGTACGCTGTGCAAACACCGTTGATGATGAAAACCCCTGATGGCCTGTATATAAACATACACGAAGCTGCGCTTACTAATTACAGCGCCATGCAACTGCATGTTGACAGGGCAACGTTAACGCTTACATCATCATTAGTGCCAGATGCAGTAGGCAACAAAGCCTATTTGCATGCGCCTTTCAGCACACCATGGAGAACGGTTATTGTTAGCGATAACGCTGCTGGTATTCTTACCTCAAAAATGATATTGAATTTAAATGAGCCTTCAAAAATTGCCAATACATCATGGATAAAGCCCATGAAATTTGTAGGTGTGTGGTGGGAAATGCAGACTGGCAAAAGCACCTGGAACTACAGCGATTATGCTGATAGTCTTGACGCTAACGGCAAGCCCATACCAAACGGCCGCCACGGTGCAAACACTGCCAATGTAAAAAGGTATATTGACTTTGCCGCTGCCAACAATATAAAAGGTGTGCTGGTTGAAGGATGGAATATTGGCTGGGAAGACTGGTTTGGAAACTGGAAAGAAAATGTGTTTGATTTTGTTACGCCTTACCCCGATTTTGATGTAAAGGGCCTTGAAGAATATGCCGCACAAAAAGGCGTGCATATTATTATGCATAACGAAACAAGCGGCAGCGCTACCAATTACGACAGGCAGATGGATACCGCTTACAGGTTTATGAAAAAATTTGGCTACACATCTGTAAAAACGGGGTATGTAGGTAAGATAATTCCGCGTGGCGAGCACCATGATGGCCAGTGGATGATAAACCATTACGAACGCGTGGCGCAAAAGGCTGCGCTATACCAGGTAATGCTTGATGCGCATGAGCCCGTGCGCCCCACAGGCCTGCAGCGTACATACCCTAACTGGCTTGCCTGCGAAGCCGGGCGCGGTAACGAGTACAATGCTTTTAGCGATGGTAACACACCTGAGCATGAAACCATATTGCCATTTACGCGCTTAATAGGCGGCCCAATGGATTACACACCCGGAATATTTAAAATAAAAGGTTACTCAACAACGCCCAACAGGCAAATACATACCACGCTGGCAAAGCAGCTTGCATTGTATGTAACGCTGTACAGCCCGTTGCAGATGGCTGCTGATTTTCCTGAAAATTACGCAGCACATAAAGACGCTTTCCAGTTTATAAAAGATGTGCCAGTTGACTGGGATGATACAAAAATTATTGAAGCTGAGCCCGGCGACTATCTCACCATAGCAAGAAAAGAAAAAGGTAAAAATAGTTGGTTCATAGGTGCGATAACAGATGAAAACAAGCGCACAGCAACCATCAGCTTAAGCTTTCTTGATGCGGGTAAAAAATACAAAGCCATCATCTACAAAGATGCCGACAACGCCGACTGGAAAAATAATCCCGAAGCCTACACCATAACAACACAAACTGTTACCAGCGCATCAACACTAACCATACCACTCGCCCCCGGCGGCGGCGCAGCAGTAAGTGTTGTGGAAGAGAAGCCGTGAACGTCATTGGTCATTGGTGCTCAAAGCTGTCATTCCGACGTTAGGAGGAATCTGCTGAAGTTAAATGCCACTGCCTCAATATGAACAGAACGTCAATCTTCGCCATCGTTGGTGTTTCACCAACATTGCATGCGGATGTTATTTGCAGGTGAAAACACCTGCAACAGCTAAAGCTTTTTTTTAGATTTTGCCGTCTGCACGGCGGCCTGCAAATGCCAATTTATTTTATTATCTTGATGGCTTAATTTAACACAGCCGTGATAAAATATTCACCCGCCCTTAGCCTTGTCATTTTTTCGATTTTGATTGTTATGCTATCGGCTTGCAGCAAAACTAATACAAGTGCAGTTTTACAGGCCGTGGATACTGTAAAGTATGAGGCTATTCTTAATAAGTACAGCGGTGATTGGTGTGTAAATTCTACTTTGCCCGGTAGCTATAAATCAATGAACGGTCAATCTCCGGTAATTCCCCCGGATAGCGATGGCAATTATCGTTTTGGAGAATGCGGAGAAACTGAAAACCAAGAGTTTGAATTTACCATAAGTAAGTATGTTAATCGATCCATAACTTTCAAAATGGCGGCTTATAACCAATGGCCGGCCGTCCCGCCTTATCCTGATACTGCTATTACGTTGAACATTTATATAAATAACAAAATAGTCGCAACTAATACCAGTATAACAAAGGACTCAGTTCAATATACGATTCATTAAACAGAAGGTAACTTATTTAGAGTTTACCCTTTTTTGCACACTCCGCATGTACTACCTTCTTCACTATCGTTAGCTGTTTCACCAACAATGAACTGCCTTGTTCATTGTCGGTGAAAACACCTTTAACACTCAACAATTTACCCCGCTGCAACCCCGCAATCCCTCCTGCTTGCCCTTTTCCTGGCAACAATCATCTGCCAATAAAACGTTAATCACCATACGCGGCACTATATGTGTGTACATAGCAGTACAATTATTATTTATTATGAAAGCACTTGTTTATCACGGCCCCGGCAGCAAAAGCTGGGAAGAAAAACCGAAACCCGTAATTACACACCCTGCCGACGCTATTGTTAAAATATATAAAACAACCATTTGCGGAACCGACCTGCATATTTTAAAAGGCGATGTGCCTGAAGTTACAGATGGCAGGATATTGGGCCACGAAGGCGTAGGCATTGTTGAAGAAACAGGCAGCGCTGTTAGCAATTTTAAGAAAGGCGATCATGTGCTTATATCGTGCATTACATCGTGCGGCAAATGCAGCTATTGTAAAAAAGGCATGTACAGCCATTGCGGGAATGGTGGATGGATTTTAGGGCATCTTATTGATGGCACACAGGCCGAATATGTACGCATACCATACGCAGATACAAGCCTGTACCCCATACCCGCCGGTGCTGATGAAGAGGCGCTGGTAATGCTTAGCGATATATTGCCCACCGGCTTTGAATGCGGTGTGCTTAACGGGCAGGTAAAGCCCGGCGATACTGTTGCCATTATTGGCGCAGGTCCTGTTGGACTTGCCGCATTGCTTACGGCGCAGTTCTATTCGCCCGCTGAAATTATTATGGTTGATATGGACGATAACCGCCTTGAAGTTGCAAAAACATTTGGTGCAACGCATACCATAAACAGCAACCAGGTAAACGTAGTGGATGAGATAAAAAAGATAACCGCCAGCCGCGGTGTTGATACCGCAATTGAGGCCGTAGGTGTATCAGCCACTTTTGAGCTGTGCCAGGCTATTATTGCCCCCGGTGGTGTTATTGCAAACGTGGGTGTGCATGGTAAAAGCGCACAACTGCACCTGGAAACATTATGGTCTCAAAACATTACTATAACCACCCGCCTTGTTGATACTGTTACTACACCTATGCTGTTAAAAACAGTACAGGGCAATAAACTAAAGCCGGGCCAGTTGATAACACACCGCTTTAAACTAAATGATATTATACAGGCTTACGAAACCTTTGGCAATGCCGGCCGCGAAAAAGCTTTAAAGGTTATAATGACGAATGAGTAGTGTGTGGATGAATGTTGATTGCATGCGAAAAGAAACATGCGATCAACATTATTTTTTAGCAGGCGCCGGGTAACAGCTTTTATTTTACCGCAGCTTACGCGCAGCGGGAGAATATGTCGCGTCAATCAACCGGCATGGCCCTTTGACGGGCTTAATAAGTTGTCCAGTTTCTTCCTTGTTTCAATATCCTCTTTAAGCAATAATGATTTCTTGTAGCTCGCGATAGCTTTAGTGTTATCGCCTTTGGCAGCATAAAGGTCGCCCAGGTAACGGTACGCCACCACCCCGGACGGGTAATTTTGAATATTCATCATAAACAGATCCTCTGCTTTACTAAATTGCTTTTGGCTCATCATAAAAAAACCGAGATTGTTTACCACATCTTGCGGCGGTAATAAATTGCTGCCGTCTTCATTAACCATCGCATATTCAGAGGATAAGGCAGCGTAGTGCTCTTTAAGAAAAGCTGCCAGTTGAAAACTGGAGTCGGTAAAAGCATCTCGCGGGTACTTCAGCGTGTAATCTTTAAAAATAAAATGAAGCCCATCATTAGTAGCAGCCAAAGGCACCGAGGTATGTGATTCATCATCGTAATATTTAAAAGAAGCCCGTAAGCCGTTTTTATTGTCCAGCATATAACGGGCCAGTTGAAGTATGCTGCGGGAGTGAATGGTACCGCTGGTAGTATCTTTTTTAGCCGTTGCGGTATCCATGCCCGGCGGCATGGTATTGGCCATGGCCAGGAATATGGTGGCCCCTTCATACAAATTTGTTTTAAGTGTGCCGGCCGCTTCATGCAACAGCCTTTGCTGGTCCCACCACATGCTGGGGTCTATAGCTATATAACTCCTGAATAGTTTTGTGTGATGCATAAGCGTATTGATAACCATGATGCCTCCCAGCGAGTGCCCGATAAGCATGCGGTATTGCATGGATGGATACAATGAATCTATGTGAGGAACCAGTTCTTTTTCAATAAACGATGTAAAAGCTTCGCCGCCACCCGAATTAGCGGCCGTAAAACTATCAATCCACAAGCCACCAGTTACTTTTGTGGGTGTAAGATCTCTTGTGCGGATGGTGTTGGGTATACCAACAACGATCATTTCGGGGAATACATTGTTGTTATAAACCGAGCTTAAAAAATCTATCATCCCAACTACGCTTTCAAAATTCTTTTCAGCATCCAGCAGGTATCCTACCGGGTATTTCCTTTTCTTGTCATACCCGGCGGAGGATGGCAGGTGAACCCAAATTTTTCTTTCCTCATGCAGTATGCCGGAGTGTATGCTGTCGATAGTGCCTATGGCCAGTGAATTATTTTGTTGCGCCGTAACAGAAGACCAAAAAATACTTAAGAAAAGGCAGATCAATACCAAATTTTTCATCACGCGATTTTATTATATAAATACACGGCTGTTTCAAGAGTGTTGCATATAATGAACCCGCACACGCTTATCTTTATAAAAACCAATGCTGTTATGGATAGCAAAATATGTTTTAATACTAATAAGGTTTTACGCACAACCCCCGTTTTTCCGCAGGCGGTAATTAAAGGCGGCCTTGTTTTTCTTTCTGGCACCACGGGTATTATTACCGCGACAGGTAAATTTGGCGAAACCTTTGAAGAGCAGGCGTTGCAAACATTTGAGAATGTAAAAACAATTTTGGAAGAGGCAGGCAGCAGCATGGGGAACGTGTTGAAAACAACCATATTTATGGTGGCCGGCTGCGACAGTGATTTTAAAATAATAAACAAAGTGTACAGCCAGTATTTTCCTGTTAACCCGCCCGTGCGCAGCGCCCCCCAGGTAATGCCCTTTCCCGGTGGTATATTAATTTCAATGGAGTGTATTGCGTTTGTGTAATGCTATGTTCTACCCGCAAATTAGCAGCTATTGCCGGGCTATCTGTTAAAAAATAAGGGGGTAATAAATGTAATAAAATCAGGTAACATGTGTTTCTTCGTAATATGCCCCAGAGGGGCAA
>Ga0206931_1194_pt1 | contig 15780 bp, 8 predicted proteins | sample Alteio_BWOrgHeat_17_FD_152946 | JGI IMG/M metagenome (GOLD analysis project Ga0206931, IMG submission 152946) | Enriched cells from forest soil in Barre Woods Harvard Forest LTER site, Petersham, Massachusetts, United States -... | ecosystem: Environmental > Terrestrial > Soil > Temperate forest > O...
GTGGTGGTGGACGTTGCCCCCGTCGTCCCAAAGCCGAGGAAGGACGCGCTGGAATTGGTCGCCACGACATCGGCGGCAACATCCTGGGGGACGGTGATAATCAGCTGGCGCGAATTGGTGACGCTGGGCACCGTGGCGAATTGCAGGACGCTGTAACCGCTCGCGGCGTCGGTGACGATGGAGGCGACCACGGCATCGCCCAGGGTCTGGCCCGGCGCGCCGTTGATCAGCGGGATGGCCTGCATGTCGTTGTTCAATTCCGTGGTGAAGGCTGTGTACGGGTTGGCCGCCGTGCTGTTGGCCGCGGTTTCCGCCGCCGTCATGGTGACGGTATAGGAAGTCCCGTCATCAAAAGTAAGGGTCATGGTGCTGTTGTCCGGCAGCGTCCCGTCCCAATTCATGTTCATGATGCCCATGTCGGCATAGACCGGCTGGTTGAGCGGATACGCGGTGGTATCCGATTCGGGCTGGAGACTGAAACCGAAGTTGAGCTTCGAAGTCATCGTGCGCTGCACATCGGCGGTGACGGAAGTGAGGAGGCTGTTGAGATTGCCAAACGTGCCGGAAAGATCGATCGGGACGCCCGTCTGGTCGGCGGGCGAGAAAACGAAGTCGAGCGGGAAGGAAAAACTCTTGCTCGCATCGTTGACGAAGGTGGGAACGGCCATCGTCGTGTACGGGTTGGTGGCGAACCCGGAGTTGAGCAGCGGGACCGAGGAGAGTCCCTTCGCGGCGAGATCGGTGGCGTTGTTGATGCGCGAGATGATGAAGGTGTCGCTGGCATTGACCGCGTAGAATTCCAGGGCCTGAACGTTGCCCGGCAGGGTGACGGAGCGGGCCTGGACGGGAGCGGTATGGCCGGGGGCCAGGGCCGCATTGAGGGCGGTATTGATCGCCGTGATCAGCGCGCTCAGGGTTGTCCGGGTGATGTCGTAGCCGATGGAGATCGGGGCGGTCGGCACGCCGTCCACCGTCAGGGCAAACGAGAAGGCGCCCGAGTAGGGATTGGTGATGACGGTAGATGGCGTGCTGGTGCCGGTCACATGACGGGACCCGTCCGATGAGTAGCTCAAGCTTCCGAGATTCAACGGAGTAAAGCCGGCGAGGCCGGGATTAAGGATCGGGTTGGAACTTGCCTCGCTGAAATTGGTCAGGGTGTAGGTATCGTTCGTGTTGCTGTCGGTAAATTGCAAATTTCCGGCCACCTGCTGGACCTGCACGCGGGAGGTGCCGCCAAAAGCGGAATTGAGGGCGGTGTTAAGGTCCGTTACCAGCTGGGTGAGGGTCGTGCGCGTGCTGCTGGGGGCAAGCGTCACCGTTTTGGTGGTGGTGGTGCCTGTGCCGGAGACCGTAGTCGTTACCGCAACCTTGAAGGTGAGTCCTCCTCCGAGGAAAGAGGAAGCCGCGGTCGTGGTGGGGGCGACAGAGGGATCGACCACGTTGGCGGTGCCGTTTTCGACCAGCGAATGGGTGGCCAGGCCGAGATTGAGAATGTTTCCCGTGCTGTATCCGAGTGCCGCCAGGTCGCTGGGATCATTGATCCGCGTGAGAAGGAACGTTTGCGGAGAGGCGGTGGTCGAATTGGTTTCGGTGAATACCAATACGGTCGCCCCGTTGACGGTGGCCGACGAGACTTGCACGGGAGCGGTGCTGCCTTCACCCAAGGCGGCGTTTAACGCGCCATTAAGGGCGGAGACCAACTGGGCAATCGTTGTCCGGCCATTGTTCGCCGCAAGGGAAACCTGGACTGCGGGGTCTCCCTGGACGGAGATGTCGAAAGAAAGGGCGCCGCCGTAGGGATTGGCATTGGTCGTGCCGTCGGCATTGATGGTGATCGGGCTGAGGATGCCGGTGAGGGTGGAACGGGCGTCGGTATAAGCCGCGCCGGCCAATTCGCTCGCAAACTGCTGGATGGTGGAAAAGCGCGTGTAGGTGTTCGCCTGGCTCACCAGCAGCGAGGTCGACGTGGTGGGAGTGCCGGCGGTGGGCGCCGTGATGGCGAATTGCTGGAAGAGGGAGGCGGTGCCGCCCGTGATCGCAAAAGAGGAGATATTGCCGGAACCGGCGGTGGTGCCGGGATTGCGGGCATAGAAAATAATGCGGCCGTTGATCGGGTTGCCCGAGGAATCGGTGGCGCCGGCGGTATCGCCGATATCCTGCACATCGATGCCCGTGCTGGCGGTGTCATCGAGCAGTCCCGAAGCGATAAGCGAGTTATGGAGGGCGGTGACGAGATCGCTGATGTTGGTGACGGGGGTCCCGATCAGGCCGTTGGTGGTGTTCCCGTTGAAATAGACGGTGACGGGCTGGTCCGTCGTGGTAGTGCCGTCCGCGGCGATGTGGCTGACGGCGAAGGTAATGGTCGGGGCGGTCGAGGTGGCTCCGGAAGTAATCTGGAGATGGCTGAAACCGCTTCCAGTTGTCCCGGGGTCGGTCAGGGTGATCGACCGGACATCGGATAATCCAAAAAACTCGAGTTGGGTACCGCCGGTGGTCGCGTCCGTAACCGCGGTCACGTTGACGCCGGTTTGTCCCGTGAGGTCGAGAACCGGAATCGGATTGGTGCTGGAAGGCGCGCTCAGCGCGATCTGAAGTCCGGCGATAAGTTGCTCGGTTGGAGTGGTGGTGGGATCTCCCAGGAGGGGAGTGCCACCCAGCGTGATCGTCTGGGTCGTGACCGAGCCATCCAGGTGGGTCAGGGAAACGGTGAAGGAGGTGGCGGAGGCGAAGTCGCTAAGGTTGATGTCGCCCGAGGTGATAGATACGCCGGGAATTTGATAGGGCGAACTGGTGCCTCCTGCGACCGTATCCGTGGCGCCGGTGATGTAGATCTCATTGATCCCGGGCAGTCCAAGATCGAGCGCGGTTGTGCCGGTGACCGCATTGGGATCGGCATAAACGGCAAAATTGTCGTCCGGGTTTGCCGCATAAAATTCCACGACGGAACGGCCATTAACGGTGGTCTTGCGCGCCTGGACCCGCGCTGCCGTTCCGGCGGCGGCGCCGAGGGCCGTGTTCAACGCGGTATTAAGATCGGTTACGAGGGAATCAATGGTGGTGCGGCTTCCCGATGTGGCCAGACTGACAAGGACTGGCGTGGCGCCATTCAACGAAAGATAGAAACTGGTTGCGCCGGTGAAATTGCTGGCGTTCCCGTTCGTGTTGGGACTGTTCACCGCCGTGATGATATTTTGCGAATAGGAGAGCTGATTGACCAGGGCGTCCTGGAACGAGGAACCGAAATCGTAGGCGGCGCTGAGTTTTTCACCCAAAAGAGGCACCGCTGTGCCGGAGAAAACGGAGCTGGCATTGTAAAGCTGGGCCCACTGCTGCCCCTGTTCCAGCATATTGAGCAGTCCCTTGGGACCGAGCCGTGAAAAAACGGGAGTGGTGGCATCCGACGTGACGACCGCCGGATGGCCGTCGACCACGTTGGCATCGTTGATGAAAATGTCTCCGGAAACACCGCTGAGGCCGCTGATGTAGCCGGGATTCGGGATCGATCCGTTGACTCCGTCCAGATACTGCGTATTGGCGATGTCGTAATGGAGGTCCGACGTCAGCTGATTCATCGCGATGCCCGCCTTGTCGTCGCTATAGCCGGTGGGCATGTCGAGCGTGATCGAGGAGGCAACGTTTGTGGTGCTGAGGTCCGTCGCGTTGAAGATTTGGTTGGAACCGGTTGAAGTGTCGGTGTTGTTGAATTCGACACGTTCGGCCACATCGAGGCCGATGACTCCGTCCGAAATGTAGGCGCCTTCCTGCGTCGTCACCCCGGGCTCGCCCGGGACGGGCGCCGGTTCTTCCATGCCGAGAAGTCCGATCTGAATCGGCATCGAGGTGATCTGGGTGGAATTGGTGTTGTTGTAGACGATATCGGCGCTGACATTGAGGCCGTTATTGGGATGCGAGCTCGAGCCGAAATCGACCACGAGATCTCCCGTTATGGTTGAGCCTTCGATGCTGAACTGGATCTTTTGATTGACCGCCACCGTGAGAGAAGAATTATTCGGATCGAAGGAGAGGCCGAGTTCCTTGGCCGCGTCGCCCAGGCCGATCGGCACCGTGGTCTGATAAACCGTCGTGGTGATATTGAAATCGAGATCGAGGAAATTGGTCGTCGTGTTCGAATTGTCAGTGACGGTGATGGAAGAGCCTCCGGCAAAATCGGCCCGGATCAAATTTTGAAAGGCCAGAGCCAGGTCGGTGGAGTTGGGAGTGGTGGACCCGGGGTCGACCGCGGCAGGATTCGAGAAGTAGTTATTCAGCGCCGTGATATAGGGGCTGCCCGTGGCGCCCGGGGTGGCCGTTGAACCGAAAAGAAAATCTCCCAGCGGCGTGACTTGCGAGGTGTTGCTGATCAACGATGCCAGCGACGTATTGAGCACCGGAACGATCGAGGCCAGAGGACCGGAAGGGGTGGCGGATGTGGCCGCAGTCAGGGCGGCATTATATTGAGTATTGATCTGCTTTCCCGCGTTGACCAACCCTTGGAGCAGGTTGCTCATGTTGGCCCGGATGGCGGGAGACGTGGTTGGCGACCCTGTAGTCGGTACCAGAGGTACGGCGGTCAGGAGGAGCCGTGGCTCCATGAATTCCAAACTGTAAGGCGAACGACGCGCCGCCAAGAGAGGCGACTTGGCCCTCAACGAGGAACGTTTCTTAATGGTGGTCGTGGCCATGAATTGAACAGGGCCAATTGTTGATTATTTTTTCAAAAGAGCAATATAAAGCAGTCTTTTATATTAACAAAGTTTTATTCAGATGTAACAAGCTTGTTATCATTTACTTATAATACAAAATGACACTTAAGTTCCCAATAAGCCATGAATCCTTATTGACGCATTCTCTCGGCAACGCTGTGATTGACCCTTCCACCCTTTGAAAATCATATGAAAACCATCCCGCCAGCCGCCCAAACCACGACGATCAGCCTGAACGATGTGGCGACCCGTTACCTCGATGCCCTGCAACGGATTTACGATATCGTCAGCTATAGCCTGGCGGCGTCACGGCGGATCAACGAACACGATTATGACGAATTTTCCCAGCAGTTGCAGGTGATGCCCCGCCAGCAATCGCGGATGGATTTTGAAAAGGCGAAGGATGCGACGGAACACTGGTTTGTGCGCAATAGCCTGGGCGATGCGGTGGCGCTGGTCGGTCCGTTGATGGAAGATTGCCGGACGATTTCCTCTCTTTGCTCCTATAAGGCGTCGGGGAAGAGCGACCCGGCCAAGCTTCAGGCCATTGTCGGTGAGGACCGGCAGAAATTCATGCAGCTTCCCGCCAAGGAAAAATTCCGTGTGCTGAGCGAAGAATACTCGATCAGTTCCCCCGTGCAGGAACACATCGAAGGCTTGCTGGAAGCGGCCAAGTGCCTGATCTGGAAAAACGGGGTCGTTTCCGCCGAAGAGGCCAATGCCGACGGCAAGCTCAAGTTCAAGATTCGCAGCATCCAGGTCGTGCCGGTGCCGGGAGCGATGACGGCGGCGAAAGAACCGACAATGAGCATCACGCGCCGCATGGGCGATTTGGAAAAAGTATTCAGCGTGGGCGAGACGATTTCGCTAAGCAAGGCGGAGCATATTGGCGCGATCATCACGATCGGGCTTTTCATCGGTTCCATGCTTCAGGCCCTGCAGGATTTTGCGAGAAAGACCGGCGCGGCCGATGACGGCCCCAGGAAGTAGGAATAGCCTCTATAAGATAGCTTTCCTCCGAAATTGTTGCATACGCCTCTGATGTTATCGTCAGAGGGCCGCAGCTATTTTCCAAGGACGATGCCTTCGTGTTCGAGGAGGGTGCCGTCGGCGGTGAAAAGCGCGACCAGCGCCTTATCATAATCGGCGAGGGCGGCGAGTTCACGGGTCTTGGCCTCGGTAAGATCGCGGTGGATTTTCGAGACTTCCATTTCGGAGGTAAGGCCTTTTTCCAAGCGGGTTTTTTCCGTGGAAAAATTGTCATCCGCGGCCTCGCGGAAGGTGCGCATGGCCTCGAGCCGCTTGTAGTTGGCGTCGGTCAGGGCGAGCGCCTTGTTGATTTCCAGGATGGTATTCATCTCCGCCTGCTTGAGCGTGACGATGCTGATGCGCCGTTCCTTGATCGCCTCGTCCCGCTTGCCGATGGCATCTTCATTGCCGAAAGGAATCGAAACGCTGAACCCGAAACTGTATTGCGGACCTTCCGGTTCAAAATCACGGGCGTAGCTCTCTTCGCCGGTCGACGCGAGGCCGTTGTAGGCCACGGTGGTCTTGAAATCGATGCGGGGCAAAATCTGGTTCTCCGCATAGACGATCTTGATATGGTCGCGTGCCACCCGTTCCAGGGCGGCCAGATAATCGGGCCGGCTGCTGAAAGCGACCTGGACGAGCTTGTCGCGGTCGAATTCCATTTTCCGCCCGTCGAAATTGGAGATGGGATTGATTCGTTCGACGTCGTGGATGCCGATGTCCTGGGTAATAAGCAGGGTCAGGGCGTTCTGCCGGTCGAGCCGGTCATCCTCCGCTTCGACCAGTCGTTCGACTGTCTCGGACAGTGCGGATTCGGAATGACTGACGTCGTCGGCGGTGGCCAGGCCGCGCTCGAGTTGGTCCTCGCGGTCCTGCGTCAGTTTCAGGGCAAGACTTACTTCTTCCTGGCGCAGTTTGACGTTCTCCGTGGCGAAGGCGAGGTCGAGGTAATTCCTGATCACGCCCGCCACGGTGCTGAGCAGGGTGGCTTTCAGGTCGTAATCGGAAATCAACCGGTTTTTTCTCTGCACGCGAATTTCCGCCATGCCGACGTCGACGCCGAAATCCTTGAGCAGCGGCTGGGTGATGGTGACTCCCGTTTGCGTGCTGTACTCGGGGGAGAAGAGGGAAAGGGAGCTGTCACGATTGAGATCGTTGCGAAGAATGTCCAATTGGTTGAAGAACTCGTAGGTGGTGCCGATGGGAAGCTTGCCTCCGATGCCCTCCCGGAAATGAAAATTGTCTTCGTGGAAGATGCGGGGATCTCCGTTGAGTTGGTCAAGCTCCAGGACCGTTCCGCCGGTGGCGACAAACTCCTGGGCATTCTGCGGTGTGTTTATTTTTTCCCAATTTCCGTCGAACTTGAAGCCGGGTTCAAACGCGCCGTAAGCCTGCGTCAGGCGATCGTGTTCGATGCCGGCCTGCAGGCCCTTGACCTGGATATCGAGATTATTCTTGAGCGCGGCCTGGATCGCATCGGTCAATCGCATGGGCCGCGAGGGCTGGTGCTTGATGAGTTCCTGAAGGGATTGGTCATCGAGGTGGTGAACCGGGGTTCCATCGGATTGGGGAGAGGCGATATTTCCGGACTGAATCTCCGTGGTCAGCGTGGGTGCGGCATTCACGGAGGCGCCGGGTACGATCTTGGAATCACTACGGGAATCGGTCTCCGCCCGGCTGGCCGGTGCCAGGACGGTGTTGGTGACAGGTGGCGTGGTGACGAAATCGATCGGGATCACGCTGACTTTTTTGTCCGTTTTAGCCGCGGGGAGCCTGGCTTTGATGCAGCCGACGATCAAAATGAGAATGGTGGCGGAGGCTATCCACCTCATCGCGATGACAAAATTTTTGGGAAGGCTTTTAGGCCTGGAATCCATTTATTCTCCTTACTTACGTTCTCCACTTGCACCCGTTAAGACAGTGCACACTAGACCGGGTTAGGATAAGGTCGTCAATCTTTTCAATGGAAAGAGGATGGAAAATTGTTGTCGGCTCTGGCAAAGGGAATTCATTCATTGGCAAGATAAACTTTTCCAACAGGTTAGAGCACGCTGTCCTTGTTGGAGAAGGAGAGGTTTTCATCGAGCCAACGGTCGTTTTCGAGCACGTTCTTGCGCTGACGATACGCGAGGCGTTCCGCTGTTTTCTGGGCATGAGAGAAGGCCTGCCGGACGAGCCATGGACTGGGGTGCGGTTGCCGTCGCAGCGCGCCCACGACAGGGCCGGGCAGGTAGCGCCGCATGAGATCATCCTCAAGACTAACGAAGAGAGATGCGCTGCCGGGGTCGCCCTGACGCGCGGCCCGTCCAAAGAGTTGACGGTCGATTCGTCCCGACTCGTGCATTTCGGTTGCGATGACGTGCAGGCCGCCGAGTCCGGTCACTCCTTCTCCCAGCGCGATATCGGTGCCCCGTCCGGCCATGTTGGTGGCCAGGGTAATCTGGCCGGGTTGTCCGGCCTTGCTGATGATCAGGGCTTCTTCCTGATTGCGGGCGGCATTGAGCAGGTGGTGCGGCAGGCCTTGCGCATGCAGCCGGGCGGAGAGTTCCTCGCTGGCGGCGATGGAGCGGGTCCCGACCAGGATCGGCTGACCGGTGGCATGGACGCGTTCGATTTCCGCAAGGACGGCGGACCACTTTTCTTCGAGGTTCGAAAGATAACGGGGAGGACTGTAGGTTCGCCGGCAGGGCCGGTGGGTGGGAATGGCAAGGACCACGAGATGATAAATCTGCCAGAATTCCTCGGCCGCTTCCATGGCGGTGCCGGAGACTCCGGCCAGGCGGGGGTAGCATCGGAAAAAGCGCTGGAAACTGAGGCTGGCCATGGTTTCCGACGGAGGCGTAATGGGGATTCCTTCCTTGGCTTCGACGGCCTGATGGAGGCCCTGTTGCCAGGTGCTATGAAGCATGATTCAGTCCGGAAATTCGTCGACCAATTCTATCTTGTCGTCCTGGATGACATAGTGGATGCCGCGTTGATAGAGTTCCCGGGCGATCAGCGCGGTGCGGAGAAGTTCGCGCTGGCGGGTGGTGGTGCGCCATTGGGGGGGAAGCTTGCCGCTTTGCACCGCCATGCGCTGCAGGGCGCTTTCACGCAGGTGCACATCGCGGTACTTGAGATCGAGATCGTAATCGATGCCGGGGCGCAGCGTGGAAGCCATCTCGGCGGTAAACTTGCACGCCCGGTTCAGGGCCTCGTTATCGACGGGTTGGCTGATGATGAGGGGAGTGACCGCCTCGTCGATCAGCACGCTGTCGGCTTCATCGACAATGGCCCAGTAGAGACCGCGCAGGATGAACTGGCCGGTGCCGGGCGGTTGTTTTTGCGCAAGCGCGCGAAGGAGGCGGCGTGTGGGATGGCCGATGTTTCCGATTTGAATCCGGTCGCGCAGAAAGTCGGCGAGCGCTTCCTTGGCCGTGGTGTACGTCACTGTTGCGGCATAGTTTCGCTGGCGCTCCGGCGGCTCCATCGTTCCGGTCACGCAGCCGACGGTGAGTCCGCATTGCGCATAAAAAGAGCCGAGTCCCTCGGCATCACGCGCCGCCAGATAATCGTTGGCGGTGATGACGTGAACGGGACGATTACCCCAACCTGCAACCGCGGCGGCAAGTGCAACGGTGAGGGTCTTGCCTTCGCCCGTGGCCATTTCCGCGAGGTAACCGCGCACGATGGCGAGCGCGCCGAGGAGCTGGACATCAAAAGGGACCATGCCCAGCGTGTGACTGCTAACGGTTGCGGCGAGCGCCAGCGCTTCCCGGAGGAGTTCATCTTCCGGATGGGCATGCCGGGCGAGGGTGGCGCGCATTTCTCCGATTTTTTCCTGAAGCTCCGTCTTGCCGAGAAGGGAGAGCGCCGTGACTCGTTCCTGGACTTGCCCAGCCTGCCGGCGGAGATGATCGAGCCCATGCCTGCCTCGCTTTTGCCGGCCACGAAAGGAAAAAGCGAACGCATCCAGCCCGCGGTGGATCTTCCTTATTTCCCTGACGTTGGTTCGCCGGTAATCGGCGGATAAAAGGGCGAGATCGTTCACGATGAGACAGCTTCTGGAGAAGGGGATGATGGATTATATCTGGAGGCGCGAGAGGAGAAGTTGCCGCAGGCCGCGCAACCACTGGAAGAAAAGGGGCTCCGGGGCGAGATCGAACCGGGCGACGCCGGTGGCGCGTTGTGAGATGACGGCGTTTGTTTGGATGGGAAGAAGGATCTGCACTTCAAAGAAGGGCGTGGCGGCATGGAGGCCTTCGGTGTCGTCCTGGGCCACTTCGACCGGGCCGCCACCTTTCCAGCCCAGGGCGGCGGAGGGAAGGAGCTCCTGTTTTCCGGGGATGACGGTTTCCTGGAGGCCATGAATGACGTGGTTGGCCTGTCCCCGGAGGCGCACCTCGGCGCCGGTCACTTCGGCAAAAATGGTATCGGCGTATTGCTGGGGAATGATCGCGGTAAAATTAAATTGGGTGGGATCGATCAACTCGCCCACTTCGATGCCCCGGTCGATCCATCCGCCCGGCAACTCCCGGTCCTGGGGGCAAATCCAGATCCCGTCATGCGGTGCGGTCAGGGTGAGCATGCGCTGTTTTTCCTGAAGCGCATGAAGGGTATCGCGGGCGGACTGAGTCTCCCCCTGGGCGGCGCGGGTGGTGACGATGGCCTCGGTATCGGCGACTTCCTGCTTGGTTTGGGCCTGCCGAACTTCCAGTTGGGCCGAATTTATTTCGAGATCGAGATCCGGATTCCGCATGACAAGCAGCGGAGTACCCGCCTTGACCGCGGTTCCGGAAGGAACCAGCACCCGGTCCACTTCTCCGGAATAAGCGGCATAAATGCGGCTCGACTGCCGGGCCTGCACAATGCCCTCCGCCTTGAAATGATGCGGGAAGGGAATCAAAACGAGAAACGCCAGGATGCAGCCGACCACCGCCGCCACCCTGCGGATCGACGACCAGCGTTGACGTTCCAGGCTCGGTTCGGTCCAGAGGTAACGACAGAACCTGCCGATGGGAAGGATGATCCAGAGGACGAGGCAGATGGCCGACAAGAGCAGCCCGATGGCGAAGAAATGTTGCGCCAGGACAAGGAGAATGACTCCGATCAGGAAGATGCGATAGAGGCCGCTGGCGATCCCGTACCCGGTGAGCCAGGCCGCTTCGCCCCAACTCTGGGCCGGGCTGGTGGAATGGATGCAGCCGAAGAGATAACGTTCGAGCAGGAAGCGAAGCTCCAGGATCGAGCGATTTCCCAGGTTGGGTATCTCCAGCAAATCGGAAAAGATGTAATAGCCGTCAAAGCGCAGGAGCGGATTGGCGTTGAAGGCGAGGGTGGTCACCGAGGAAAGGATCATGACGTTGAAGGCGAGGCTGTTGGCCAGGCCCCGGCCGGTGTGACTCCAGACAAAGACCGCGAGGGCCGCGAGGAACAGCTCGAAGATGATTCCTCCCGAAGCGACGATGATCCGCTGCCAGCGATGGCGAAAAGACCAACTGGAGGTGACATCGACGAACGGCATCGGCGTCATGACCAGGAGCATGAGGCCGCAGGTCCGCACTTCCCCGCCAAAGCTGCGGCAAAGAATGCCGTGGCCGAATTCATGCCACAGCTTGACGAAGATCCCGCAGACATAGAGCCAGAAGATATTTTCGGGCGCGAGCAGGCCCTGGCCCTGGATGAAAATCTCGTCCCAGTGCGTCGCGGCGACAGCCAGTGCCGGAATCAACAGTGCGGCCCACACCATGAAGCCGTACCGGTTCAGGACCGGCTTGAAAAAGGGAAGCATCAGGGAAAGGAATGGGTCCGGATTGAAGAGCGAAAACTTGAGCGAGATAAAATTGATGAGCCGGTTGCGCTGTTCCCGCTCCCGGTTCCGGCGGAAGCGTTGGAACAGGGCGGTGCTGTCGGCGGGCAGGTTCGAAACGATCAGATTGGCCTGCGACAACTGCGACAGGAGCCGGATGACCTCCTCCTGGCCCGGGGCATCCTCTCCCTGGAAAGTGAGGCATTCCCGCCAGACCTGCTCGATGGTCTTTTTTGAAGAAAGGCGGGCCACGAATTGATAGGCGGCGGGTGGAAGGCGATAAAATTGGTTCGTGAAAGGATCGCGCAGGACGTACCAGGGACGACCGCGAAAGGTCTGTCGCTGGGCCTCGACACTCGGTTGCAGCCACGCGCGGTGCGTCGCGACGCGATGCCACGATTCGCTGAACATCTGCTGGTTCATACCCAGAACTTCAACTCAAGGAAGTCGACCAGCCGGTGGGTGAGAAGCCAGAGGGGGCTGGCCGTGCCCGCGTTGATCTTGGCCACACCCATCATGCCGGGGCGCCACCACTCGGGCTGGTCTTTATGGAAGCTGCAGCGGACGACAAAGACATTTCCCTCCTTGCGGACCTGGGCGGCCGGTTCGATGACATCGACCACGATGGGGTATTTCAATTCGGGCCGGCTGGCAAAGGCGATCTCGCCCGTTTGGCCGATCTTGATCCGCTGGATGTCGAGTTCCGGCACTTCGACGTGGACCTCCATGCCCGCGAGCTGGCAAACCTTCATCAAGACTTCGCCTTTTTTGACCGGGGCGCCGATCCGTTCCTTGAGATCGCCCTCCACGACGACGCCATCGAAGGGGCTGCGCAATTCGGAGCGGGACAAGTCGTACTGGTTCTGCCGCAGCCGGTCGGTGGCCTGATCGTACTGCGCATCGGCGATGCGCATATCACTGACACGATCGGAGACCTGGGCCAACTGCGCTTCGCTCTGGTAACGCATCTGTCCGGCCAGCGCTTCGGAGGCTTGGAGCTTGATTTCGGTTTGATCGAGCGCGATCAGCGGCTGGTCCTTGCGCACCTTGTCGCCGGGCCGGACGTAGACGGTCTGGATGTAACCTTCATAGGGTGCGGGAAGACTCATCATCGTGCCGGCATTAAGCCTAAACAGGCCATCGATGCGATCAGGCCATGGCCAAAAAACCAGAAAAGCAAGCAGGACGGAACCGGCCACCGCGGCGAATTTGGTCCACGTATGTTCCGGGCCGACGACATGGGCGAGCATTTCTTCGGCGGCATTCTTGATCCGCACGCCCCAACCGCGTCGGCGGCGGTCAAGATCGTCCAGCCGGCGGGCGGCCAGGTCGCAACAAAGGCGGAGCCCGCTGACCTCGACGGAACGGAAAGCGGTTTCATTTCTTTCCAGGGTAAGGACGCCTTTTTCCACGCCGTCCACGCGGATGGGCACGGAGAGGAGATGATCGATGACCTGTTCATGCGCATAGTCCGCATGATCGCGGCAAACGACAAAAGCCTCCGACTGCGGTGGCCAGAGGACTTCCTCGTCCTGGTCGAGCGCCTCCTGCATCGCGTTTTCGAGCTTGAGGACGACGCGCATGTTTTTCTCGAACTTGTTCGTGTGGCTGGTGGCCTGCAACCTGACGATTTGGCCGCGCTTCCAGCCGAGCGAGGCGCGGGTCGCCCCATAGCGGGAGCCAAGTTCGTTGCAGAAAAGCATCGCGCCGGAAAACCACTGCTTCTGCTCGTTCAGCAGCATTGTCAGGTCGAGCGCGGCGGCGATCTGTCCATATTCGGGGGCCTGCCGGTTGCCGGTACGCCGCAATAACTGCAGGCGCACGCTATGGGTGGGGAAATGAAGCCACGCCGGTTCAGCCATTTCCGCGGACGGAAAGCGTTGTTCGCCCTCGAGCACGAGGACCAGATCGCAACCCGGTTCCTCTTGGCCAAGTCGTATCGCATAGAGGGAGGTGCCATTGTTAGTGCCGGAGCGGGGCAGCGCGGCCCAACCTTTGCCCACCGCTGCCGTGGCAGCTTGCATCGCATCGGGAGAGAGGGTGAACTCCACTGCATTTTCGTTCGTATCGACGGCCGCTTCGGCGACGATGGCCCAGGCTTGGGAGGCGAGCCGGTCCCGGCGCAGGACCGCTCCACGGCTCATCTCGAGGAGCACGGCCACGTTCTTGATCAAGAGGGGCCAGTATTCGGTGATCGGTCCGGAAAAATTGAAGAGCCGATCCAGCGCAGACATGACTTCGTCGGAAAAAGGAGCGGAGGAACGCATGGTTGGCTTGTTAAGGGGAGGGGACGATGAAGATTTAGGCCGATTCTATTTGCTCCATGGAGCGAAAGTCGGGCAATTTAGGCACACGGTCGAGCATACACCTTTTTATTCATGAAGAAATCTTTTAAGTTTTACCTCTGTCTGATACCGCTCGTTTACCTTGGTTTCCTTCTTGAGGCGCAGACATCTTCTCCGGTCCCCACCCCGGCACCGGCGTCCGTCCCCGCGCCGTCGTCCTTTGTCGACAGCCTGGGACTCAAGTTCGTTCCGGTTCCGGGCACCACCACTCTCTTTTGCACCTCCATGACCCGGGTCCGGGATTACGCGAAGTTTGTCGAGGTCAATCATCGCGAGATAGTTCGGCCTGATTTTGCCCAGACCCAGGACGATCCGGTCGTTATGGTCAGCTGGGAGGACGCCATGGCTTTTTGCTCCTGGCTGACGGGAAAAGAACATGCCAGCAAAGTGCTGCCCCCTGCCTGGAAATATCGTCTTCCCACCGACGCCGAATGGAACGCCGCCGTGGGCCTGCCCTCCGAGAACGCCAAGCCGTTGGACCTGACCGGCTCTTCCAGCGAACAGCCGGTTTACCCCTGGGGCACCGATTGGCCGCCGCCCAAGGGCGCCGGAAATTATAATCCCAGCCTGGGTGTCGATTCTTATCGCTACACCTCGCCCGTAAAGAGCTTCGCCCCGAATGCCAATGGTCTTTACGACATGGGTGGCAACGCCTGGGAATGGTGCATGGACAGCTTTAACGATTCGGTCGATTTTCGCGTGCTTCGCGGCGCCTCCTGGAACATGCGCAATCCCGGCGATCTTCTTTCCAGCGCGCGCGTCGGGAACCATCCCGATATCCATCTCGATACCTACAGCTTTCGTTGTGTGATAGAATGCCCCGAGGAACCAGCACCCACGCCGGTCTCTGTGCCTACAGTTGCTCCGTCACCGAGCGCTTCGAACTCCGCATCGGCAAGCCACTGACACAATAAGGTCGATCAAGGGCTGGGGAATGTTGCCAATCTGTAACCAGATTCAGATTGTTCAAAGCAATCATCCAAGGGGAAGGCGCCTGGGCTATCTTCCATGCTGGAATTGTTCGAATACTAACCTAATTTCATTCATGCGCCTGCTCCTGGTTGAAGACTCACCACGTTTGCGATGGTCGCTCGCCTTGGGTCTTAAAAGGGCCGGCTACATAGTGGACGAATCCGACAATGGGAAGGAGGGATTCTGGAAGGCCGAAAACGGAAAATATGATCTGCTCATTTTGGACATCATGCTTCCGGGTATGGACGGATTGGAAATCCTGACGGCCCTGAGAGCCAGGAATATCAGAACCCACGTCCTCTTCCTGACCGCCAAAGATACTGTGGAGGATCGGGTGAAGGGACTTCAGGCAGGTGCGGACGACTATCTGGTCAAACCTTTTGCCTTGGTGGAACTGCTGGCTCGGGTGCAGGCCCTTTGCCGCCGAAGCTACGATCATAAATCGTCGCGTCTGGAAGTGGAGGATCTGGTCATCGAGTTGAATACGCTTCAGGCAACGGTCTCCGATCGGTCTCTCAAGCTGCTTCCCCGTGAATTCCGCATCCTGCAATTTCTCATGCTGAGGCGCGGCCAGGTCATTTCCCGTTCCGAAATCGAGGAGCACATCTATGCCGATAATCAGGAACTCATGAGTAACGTCGTTGAATCAGCTGTGTCCCAATTACGGAAGAAACTCGTGCAGGCCGGGAGCAGGGTCCAAATTCAAACCAAGCGTGGATTTGGTTATTTGCTGAATATGCCCGAGGGGCCTTAGGCAGCGAAAGTGGGGGCGAATATCTGGCTGTCGTAAGGTTCCGGTAAGGAAAAAGCTCTAGAACTGGCAATGGGCGCATGCCCGCGAGCAGAATGCCTGTCCTCCCCACTAATTCCATTCGCCTCCGCTTGGCGGCAACATTGTTCCTGGGCTTTATCGTCCTTCTGAGTCTCGCATCCATTTCAATTT
>Ga0206931_1193_pt2 | contig 15683 bp, 17 predicted proteins | sample Alteio_BWOrgHeat_17_FD_152946 | JGI IMG/M metagenome (GOLD analysis project Ga0206931, IMG submission 152946) | Enriched cells from forest soil in Barre Woods Harvard Forest LTER site, Petersham, Massachusetts, United States -... | ecosystem: Environmental > Terrestrial > Soil > Temperate forest >...
CAGGCCGATGAGTTACTGAGCGCGTTGGTGGAGCGGCTGCTCAAATCGTTAGGAAAGGTCCGTCCGCACACGGTCCGCGAATTCTTCGCCCTGGCCAACCAGCACATGCGATGGGAACTGAATGACCTGGCCCGACGCTTAGATGAGAAGGCACCGGATGTGGAGTTGGTCGAGGGGCTCGCTGTGGCACCCGTAAGCAGTGGTTCGGAGATCAGCCTTAACGCCCGCCGCATGCTGGACGCAATTGAGAACCTTGCTGACGACGAGAGAGAAGTGTTCAGTCTGGTGCGGATCCAGGGAATGACACAGACCGAGGTCGCCGAACTGCTGGGGGTTTCGTTGAAGACAATCCAGCGACGTCTGAATCGCAGTTTGCTTCTTCTCGCGGAGATGTTGGCGGATCTTCGGCCCAACGAACAATCGGCGGGAGGCGAGTAATCAAGAACTGCGTAAAGTCGTGGCGGCGTGGAAGCGCGAAAACACAAGGCTGCCAAAAAGTGGAATACATGAATCATGAGACTCGCATCCAGAAACTTTTGGAAGAGATTTTAGACTCGCATCTGACTCCAGAAGAGGCGTGTGTAGAGTCTCCAGAACTGTTGCCGGACGTGCTGATGCGGTTGACCCAATTGCGGGCTGTCGAATATCAAATCGACCGGCTCTTCCCTTCGTCGATCCCAGGAACAGGGGACGACACCGGACTCACATTGCGATCTCCAGACGCTGAGCTTCCGCGAATCGAAGGCTACGGCATCGAAACCATTCTTGGTCGCGGTGGCATGGGCGTCGTCTACCGGGCGCGCCATCTGAAGCTCAAGCGGACGGTTGCCTTGAAGATGCTGCTGGCTGGCGTGTACGCGAGTCCTCAGGAATTGGCACGTTTGGTGCTTGAAGCCGAGGCGGTTGCAGGACTTCAGCATCCGAATATCGTTCAGGTCTACGATGTGGGCGACCTGAACGGCGGGGCGTATTTTACGATGGAGTTCGTCGAGGGCGGCACGCTGGCGGAAGAGCTGGCCGGTGTGCCGCAGACTGCCACGCGTAGCGCGCAATTGGTCGCCACCCTGGCAAATGCCGTGGAGTTCGCTCACCAGCACGGTATCGTGCATCGTGATCTGAAGCCGGCCAATATTCTGCTGACCGCCGATGGAACGCCCAAGATCGCAGACTTTGGGCTTGCGCGGCGTGTCGATGGCAGCCAAGAGCTCACGATGAGCGGCATTAGAATCGGAACGCCCAGTTATATGGCACCCGAACAGGCTTCAGGTCAAGCGCGCGTCGTGGGACCGGCCGTCGATGTTTATGCGTTGGGGGCGATCCTCTACGAGTTGCTGACGGGCCGACCTCCATTCCGGGCCGAGACGGCCTCGGAAACCATCTTGCAAGTGGTTTATCAAGAACCCGCTTCGCCCTCGCAATTGAACGCGAAGATCCCACGCGACTTGGAAACGATTTGCCTGAAGTGTCTGAACAAGGAGCCAGAACGTCGCTACGCGAGTGCAGCGGCGCTGGCCGATGACCTGATCAGGTTTCGAGAGGGACGGCCGATTCACGCGCGTCCCGTGGGGTTGGTTGGACGACTTTCGCGCTGGTGTCGCCGCAAGCCGACGGCGGCCGCATTCGTGGCGACGGCGCTGATTCTGACAGTAGTGGCAGTGGGCGGCGTAGCGTGGTTGGAGCGGCAGAAAGCCGAGCAGCGTTCAGAGACTGCACGCAAGGAGGGTCGAATTTGGCAGACCGTTGAGGCGGCAATGGCGCAAGCGGCGGGACTGCAGGAGCAGGGCCGTTGGCCCGAGGCGCAAGCGACATTGAAAGGGGCACAAAACCTATTGAACTCGTCGGCACTAAGCGCACTTCGAGAACCGCTTCGCCAGGCGCGAGCGGATGCGGACATGGTCGTCAAATTGGAAGAGATCCGTCTGCGACTGTCGGATGGCAGCAAGACCCCGACGATGGCTCCGCTTTCTCCCGAGAAAATGTATTCGGATGCATTTCAGAAATACGGAATCAATTTGATGGTGCTGGAACCTGCGGAAGCAGCGAAGCGAGTCAGCAATTCGGGCATCCGTGAGACTTTGCTGGCGTTCCTGCATGATTGGCTCCACTGGGTGTCGAAACAGAACCGTGACCATTTGCGAGCAGTGCTTGACCGGGCCGATGATAATGAATGGCGACGTGCCTTCCGAGACGCGATGGCGAACAAGGATGGTGAGACGCTGAAAGTCCTGTCGGCCGCACCTGAGGCTGCCGCCCAACCACCCGTCGTCATCTCAGGTCTGGGAGGCTCGCTGCTGGCGGGTGAGTACAGAAGTGACGCGTTGGTGCTGTTGCTCGTCGCTCAACAGACTCATCCGGGAGATTTCTGGATCAATTACCTGCTTGGCCGATTCTGGCTTCCGGAACGACCACAAGAAGCCGTCGGCTACTTTCGAGCGGCATTGGCAATTCGCCCCAGCAGTGACCAGGCCTATATGGGACTGGGTACAGCCCTGCGCGAAACGGGGGATGCGGATGGGGCGATTGCCGCCTTGCGGAAGGCCATTTCACTCAATTCGAATTACCCCATCGCCAGAGAGCTTGCCAAGGTCTTGGCCTCCAGGGGCGGACTCGAGGAAGCTCGCGCCGATTGGGAGAAATATTTGGATCGTGACCCACCGGACCACGAGTCCTGGTACGGGTACGCTCAATTGTGCCTTTTCCTTGGCAATGAGGAAGCCTACCGTCGGGCTCGACAATCGCTTCTCAAGCGATTCGCCGACGGTACCGAAAATTGGGTTTTCGCCGAACGTACCAGTCTGGCATGCCTGCTGTTACCCGATTCAGGGGACGAGTTACAACGCGCGATCGAATTGGCTGGCAAGGCTGTAGCGGCCGGGGAATCATCGAATGATCCTGGCAGCCCCTACCTGAGGTTTTTGAAGGGACTGGCCGAGTATCGCCAGGGACGATTCGAAGAGGCCGTCCCGTTATTGCAAGAGGCCGCAGCAAAACTCCCCAACCGCGCGGGTCCGCGACTGGTACTGGCAATGTGTCAATTCCAGTCTGGGTTCCAAAAACAAGCACGCAGGACCCTTGCGATCGCCGTCCGGAACTACAACTGGAACGCCTCTCATGCAACCCATGCCACCGTCTGGGTTAGCCACGTCCTTCGGCGTGAGGCCGAGACCATGATATTGCCACACCTGCCAGTGTTCCTTCGGGGAGAATATCAGCCGCAGGACAACGATGAACGGTTGGCGTTGTTGGGTATCTGTCAGTCTCAAAACCTTTGCGCGGCCACAGCCCGCCTCTATGCCGACGCATTTGCCGACAATCCGGGCCTCGCCGACGACTTGACGGCGGAATGCCTTCGACGGGCCGAACAACAGAACGAATCAATCGTCGATCGAATCGAGACCTTGAATACGGCCTGCCGTTACCTCGCCGGCCGCAGCGCAGCTCTGGCCGGTTGCGGACTCGGCAAGGACGCAGCCACGCTTACTGTGGAAGAGCGAACGCGATGGCGCAAGCAGGCACGCGAGTGGTTGCATGCCGATCTGAACATGTGGTCCAGGCAAATTGACCGCAATGTCCAAATCCGAGATCTCGCCCGCAGAATCTTGCTGAACTGGCAGACCGATCCTGACTTTGCGGGGTTGCGCAATTCGGACGCTCTGGGCACCATGTCCACCGACAAGCGGGATGAATGCCTCGCTCTTTGGAATGAGGTCGATGGCCTGCTCTCTCGGACGGTTCGCCGCTGAAGCAATCGCCTCGCGGAGATTCTGGCACCGATCCGCAGTAAGTTTTCCGCCGAGCCGAGCACGCTGCCATAGTCGGCCCAAAAAAAACGTTCGATTCGGCGAGGTCGCGCAAAGTGCCGAAGTTGTCCCCCCCGGACGCTTAGTTAAGTAAGGAGACTCACGGCTTAGGCCATTTCCGGATTTCAACATCTTTCGTGTCAGCGATCGCGCAACGAACAATTTATTCGTCATTGTTTTCTTCAATTTCCAGGTGTCTGAAGTGCCAAAGCACCATGCCTCTTCGGGTAGTCGAACGTGATCTTGCGAATTCGTGTAAGAGTTTCCGAACCGGTCGGTAGTACTCAACGTGCGTTGGATGGGTTCCTCTAGGAATCACAAAAATCGAAAAGGAGGACGCAGGGCAATTATGGCAATGGCAACATTCACATTCGTACACGTGGCACTGAGTTTGGTGGGGATCGGATCGGGATTCGTCGTTCTTTACGGAATGCTCGCGGCGAAACGGCTCGACGTATGGACCGGGATCTTTCTGGCGAGTACGGTCGCGACCAGCGTGACCGGGTTTCTGTTCCCAGTGGATCGCTTCTTGCCGTCCCATGCGGTCGGAATTTTGTCACTACTCGCGTTGGCGGCTGCAATTGTGTCACGCTATGCCTTCCATCTTGTCGGGATCTGGCGTGCGACCTATGTCATCAGTGCCGTCGTTTCCTTGTATTTCAATGTGTTTGTTTTGATCGCGCAGCTCTTCCTGAAGGTACCATTCCTGAAAGCGATGGCACCAACTCAGTCCGAACCGCCATTCGTGGTTTCTCAGAGCATCGCATTGGCTCTGTTTATCGTGTTTGCAAACGCGGCAGTGATCAGATTCCGTGTCGAGCGAGGTCACATCTCCAGCGATTCCAGCGTGTCGGATGTCAACACGTTCCCCACGAGGCAGGTGTAATGTGAGCACGAACCAAACTGTTTTCGGCCGAGGGATGTCTCTCGCTTGGTCCGGGGTTTTTCTGGCCATGGCATTGTTAATGCTGGAGTTGATTGGCGGTTTCTTGTTTGTATTCGCGACGAACTCGGTTTGGAGAATTGTTTCCGTTGCGTTGGTCGCGGCTCCCCTTGCCATCAGGTGGTATTTCGCTCGCGTCCGCACGGTACGAAAATTGCGCAATGCATTGGACTCTTACTCCGAACGGAAACTGCGTTCGGCCCCGAGTGGAAGTTGAAGGAATTGAACAATGACCATCGGAATCACATCAATCGCGTTTCAACCCCGTTCGAGTCGGATTGCGTCAGATCGAATTCTCGCGCCATCGCCGGACGATTTCGCGACTGAGAACTCCTCAAGCGATCAAAGGATCCTCGTCGAAGTTCGAAATCTGCGAAAGGACTATGGAAATCATCTGGCCGTCAAGGACGTCAGCTTCTCGGTTGGTCGCGGTGAAGTCCTCGGCTTGCTTGGTCCCAATGGAGCGGGGAAAAGCACGACGATGTTCATGCTGGCGGGTTTGCTCAGGCCCACCAGTGGGCAGGTGTTCCTGAATGGCGAGAAATTTGACGGACGAAATCTTGAGCAACGTCGGCTATTCGGAATCGTTCCGCAAGAATATGCGATCTACGAGGAACTAACTGCGCTCGCCAACCTAATGTTTTTCGGCAGGCTTTACGGGCTTCGAGGAAAAACGTTGAAAGATCGTTGCGATGACGTTCTCCATCAAATCGGCTTGACCGAGAGTGCGCGTCGGCTTGCGGGCCAGTTTTCCGGAGGGATGAAACGCCGTCTGAATTTCGGCATTGCCCTGATGCACAAACCCGAGATCTTAATTCTCGACGAACCCACACTCGGCGTTGATCCCCAGTCTCGGTCACATCTGATGGACTGCATCCGTCGGCAAACGGCCGAAGGAGGCAGTGTGATCTACGCCAGTCATTATATGGAAGAGGTCCAGGCGATCTGCCAGCGAGCGGTGATCCTCGATCAAGGCCAGGTGATTGCCAATGATTCGATCCACAATTTACTCGCAGGACTCGCGGCGGATCTGTACTTGTACGTGGATCACACGACGGGAATTGCAAATCAACTCGGTGATGTGGCTCGCGTCGGCAGGGGCAGCAATGACGAACCGATTGTCGTTGTCTCTGGCAATGGTCAACTCGGTCAAAATCACCTGGAAAGCATCCCTCATCGAAATGACTTCGAGGTCTTTGCCATGGACAGCTCGGCGGAGGCTCCCGATCTCGGGTGGAGGTTGCGATCGACCTTGTTCAAGTTAAAGAAACTCGGAATTCGGGTGTTGAGCGTCGAAACTCAACAATCGAATCTGGAAGGGTTGTTTCTCCAATTGACCGGTAAACGATTACGCGATTGAAGGAAATTTATCATGTCTGGCTGGTACATCACGATGAAAGATCTTGTGGTGCTGACGCGCGACAAACAGGCGCTCGTACTATTGCTGGTTTTGCCCTTACTGCTGATTTCCATCATCGGAATGTCAACGGGACAATTCCTCACCACCAGTGAAGACATCGAGCGAGTCAAAATTGTCGTTGTCGATCAGAACAACGGTGACACGTCAAAAAAACTTGTTACACAATTAGGGCAAAGGCCCGAATTGCTGATATCGTCAGCTCCGTCAAAGGACGCAGCAATTGAAGATTTGAAGCGAGGCGACGCCGTGCTGATCCTCGACATCGGCCCGAAATTTGAAGAGCTGGTCGACGAGATCCATATGCGCGACATCGTCAACATGACCGACGGAGCGCCGGCCCAAGGACTCGCCGCACTCGATCTTGCCATCAGCACATCGCCCAACTCGGGTGTGGTCGGTGAGTTACTGGAAGGCGTGCTCTATTCCCTCGTCATCAAGTTTGTCGCGCCGATTGCGGCGAATAAGAACCCGGTGACGCGCCGCTGGATGCGCTCAAACGAGGAGGACGCTGCCACCGAGGGCGATTCGAAACCCGAGGCAATAACGACAAAAGTTAAACCAAAAGGCAATATCGTTTCGCAGTGGGTTGTTCCCGGCTTTACGGTGATGTTCGCGTTCTTTCTGATCAACATCATGGCTCGGTCGTTCATGATTGAAAACGACCAGGGGACCCTGCGACGCCTGCTGATGGCTCCATTTGGCACGCTACCGCTTCTTTTGGGCAAGACGATTCCGTTCTATTTGACGTCGATCCTGCAATGTTCGCTGCTGTTCTTATGTGGTCGACTGTTGTTTGGAATGCCATGGGGTTCGCAGCCTGTGTACTTGATCCCTGTGATTCTGTGCACGTCGGCTTCGGCGGCATCGCTGGGGCTGCTGTTGTCGACAATGGTCCGCACCGACCAGCAGATCTCGTCGTATGGAACGACTCTGATCCTTGTGTTAAGCGCGCTCAGTGGTTGCTTCCTTCCACGGGAGTTGTCTCCCAAGATGATGAAACAGATCAGCCTGTTTACGCCTCACGCCTGGTCGCTGAAGGCTTTCGACAACGTGTTGAATCAACCTCAGGTCGATATTCAATTGGTGGCGAACTGCTGCGGGATTCTCTTGGTCTTTGCTGCAATCTGCTTTACGACAGGTTGGATGAGATTCCGCAAAGCTTTTGGATGAAAACGGTCGAGTTACGGCTTGGCCACTGCGTTCGATAAATTCCGCGTGGGCCGAGTTGGAGACATCTATATGTATAGAATGCATGAAAGGAAAACGATCGGGTGCCCAGGTGGAATTACCCGACGAACTTCCGCCAGAGTTCTGCCACCCTTCGCTGACTCGCCGACGTTTCCACTTCTTGGGGACAGAAGCTCATTTTGCGGGAACGGCGACGACGCGGAATCCCGTTTCAGAATCCTTCGTGTCCGGCGTGGTGAACTGACGCCATCCGGCCTGGCAGTCGATACTGGAAGTGTGCCAGCTACCACCGCGCACAATCCTGACCAACCCTGACTTGGCTCCGACTGGATCCTTGCCGCCAGGAAGCTTCTCGCCAAACCAGTCGGAACACCACTCTCTGACGTTCCCATGCATGTCTGTCAGCCCCCACGGGTTGGACTTTTTCTTGCCGACGGAATGAGCGTGATTATCGCCTTCTACGCTTTGGCGATACCAACAGAAGTCAAGCAACTCCTCAGGATCGTCGCCATATGAGAATCTGGACTTGGTCCCGGCGCGACAGGCATATTCCCATTGTGCTTCCGTGGGCAATGCATATTTCCAGTCGGCGGGTAACCGACCAGCCATACGTTCGGCTTTCGTCAATTTCTCGCAAAACGAAATCGCGTCGTCATAGCTCAAATAGGTTGCCGCATGATCTTCGCCTTCTTCGACTTCGTCCTTTCCCTTCCAGGGCGAAGTGCCCATGACCTTGGACCATTGTCCCTGAGTGATTTCCGTTTCACTGATCCAAAAACCCTTGGTCAATGTCACCTCAACGGTGTCTTTTGATTCCTTGGTTCCCATTGTGAATTTGCCGGATGGACACCAGTGAAACATCATTCCGTTGATGAGTTCCTGGTTATCCCCCGGTTTTGAGCCCGCCATTTTCGGACTCTTTGGATCTGCCGTAAACCCCGCACGACAAAAGATCAAAATCGCGAAGAGACAAACCAGTTTCAACCGCATCATGACTCCTCGATCGTAGACCAGTTCGGATGTGAAACAGACCAATTGCTCAGGGTTTATGACGGATCGAGCGACCAGAGGCAAGTGTCGCCAAGGCGAAGGGAAGCGGAAAGGGGCAAGGCAAAAGGTGAGAGATCGACCTGTCCGCTGATTTTCCGATCTCCGTCAACAAACGTGCCGTTCGCGGCACTTCTTCGTCCATGGCTGAAAGTCGCGAACGACCGTAAGATTGCCCGCGAGGTGACTCATGGGCGAACTATTCTTTTTCGTGATTTCGTTTTTCAGCAGATGGACGCGAATCGTAGGACTGCTGGCGATCTTTTTGGACGCGGTATTTTTGGTGCGTTGGATCAACCTGCTTTATATTCCACGCGGCATGCAAGACATTGACCAGCCCGTCATCTGTTGCGCTATCGTGATTATTGCAATCTGCTCGCTGGTGTTTTTTATAGAACCAGATTCACCCGACGATGATGACACCCTCTTAATTCACAAACACTCGCGAGTTGCGAAGCCGCAGAAAGCCATTGAACCAGATCGAACGTGAATCATGGGCGAGTTCTTCAAGGGGTGGCGACGGAAGGCGGGGTGCGTCACGTTAGTGTTGGCGTGCGTGATGGCCGTGGGATGGGTGAGGAGCCAACATTTCAGTGATTTCATAAAATACCGAATTGCCCCTCAACATTGGTTTTTCATACGCTCGAATGACTCCCGCTTCACACTTTCGATTCTCAAAGAATATCAGCCGGGCCGATTCACGTTTTTTCGGATCTTCGACTCGTCACCCATTCAAAAGGATCGAAGCGATACTGAGTATCCGCCGGGGTTCACTTTTTGTGGGGTTAATTTGGGAATTGACGACGGTACGACCTCAAGAGCAGGAGTCGGGATAAGCAATCCGCCGAAGAGTTATTTCTGTCATGGCCCTACTGGCCCATTGTCCTCCCGCTGACCCTGCTCTCAGCTTACCTGCTGCTCTCGAAGCCACGGACGCCAGCCCCGAAGACGACCGTTGAATTTAAAGCTGACGAGGGAACTTAAACATGGGCGACTTCTTCAAGGGCTGGCGACGGAAGATGGGCGTCATGACGCTCGTGATGGCTTTGGTTTTCATGGCGGGATGGGTCAGAAGCCTGACTTGTTACGACGCAGTTGGTTATCGGTGGTCTAATGTCGAGCAGGTCGATTTTATTTCCTTCCAATCTGTGCTGTATTTGTGGAACCAATACCCATCAGCGACGAGTACGACATTGCGCATTGCGTCGAACCGTACGTATCCAATTCACTGGTACAGCTATCGCCTTCCGAAAGACGGTCTCGTTCTGTCGTCCGCAAACTTGCAATGGAACTGGCGATACTTCGGATTCGGAATCTGTGAAAATCAAACAACGGAAGATCAAATGCAATCGCTTGCTATCCCCTACTGGTCAATCGTCCTCCCCCTGACGCTGCTCTCCGCGTACCTGCTGCTCGGCAAGCCGCGAGTTGCGAAACCGAAGATCGAGTCTGGCAGCGCTCGCATGGCTCAAAATCGCGAACGACCGTAAGATTGCCCGCGAGGTGAATCATGGGCGCGTTCTTCGAGGGCTGGGGGAGGACGGGCCGTGAAATGGCGTCACGACGCTTTGGGCGAATCGTCGTTGGGCTCACGCTGGTTGCGATCATCTATGTCGCCATGATCCTCGTATTGCCGGCTCAACTCGAAAAACACTGCTGAGAGAGCGTGAATCATGGGCGAGGTCTTCAAGGGATGGCGAAGGAAGCTTGGCGTTGTGACGCTGGTGACGGCGTGCGTGTTGATGGGAGGATCGATCAGAAGTCGTGTCATCCACGATGTGCTTGAAGTCGCCGAATGGGATGATGGCGGAGTCGAAATTGCCTCGTATGACGGCTATCTCTCTCTCGGATGGATTTTCTTTGTCGAACCGAGACCCGGATTTAGAATTATCATGCCACATTGGTCGAGTCTCGAAATTGACACGGCCACAGTCAGCAATCAAGACGGGGTCAGTTTCGGCGGCAGCATTCAATATGTTCACAAGGTGTTTGCCCCAAACGACGACACCGCCGCGAGGATACTCTCGATCCATTATTTGTTACTCATTTCACCGCTCACCCTGATCTCCGTATATCTGCTACTCGCCAAACCGCGAGTTGCGAAACCGCCGAAAACCATTGAACCCGATCCAGCCGAGGCACCGAAACCAGCAGAAACCCATTGAATCTGATCGAGAGTTAATTATGGGTGACCTCTTTCATGGATGGCGACGGAAGGCGGGATGCGTTGCGCTGGCGATGGCGTGCGTGTTCGCGGCCGGGTGGGTCAGGAGCATGACCGTGTCCGACGTGGTTCTTTTGCCCAATAGAAATATTCTATGGGGCGGGTCATACGATGGCTATTTGTGGCTTCGATGGACCTTAGAAACCGATGCGTCCTCGCGTGAAGACTGGTATTTCCAGTGGAAGTCTGATGATCTCAACGACCCCTATATTATCTATGAGAAAGACCCTTACGGTCGGCCCAATCCAACTCCTCGGTTTTTGTCGAATCCCGGATTTTTCAAGATCAGGTATCAGTCGATTGTGCCGCCTCTCATGCTCCTCTCAGCGTACCTGCTGCTCAGCAAACCGCGAGTCGCGAAACCGACGAAAACCGTTGAGTCCACAAAGGCCGAGAGATCTTAAACATGGGCGAGTTATTCAAGGGATGGCGAAGGAAGGCGGGATGCGTTGCGCTGGCGATGGCGTGCGTGTTCGCGGCGGGATGGGTGAGAAGTCTTGGGAACTCTGACGAAATCGAATTCAAAAGTGTTTTTGGCAACGTACACAGTTTGAATTCCCGAGGTGGTCACGTCGAGTGGGTCCAGTGGAACGATCGCATTCCACCTGAGGGACCATGGACGTGGTGGTCATCGCCTGACTCCGAAATCCCGGCCGACCGAGACGTTCTGATATTGCCGCATCATATCGAGAGAACTGACTGGTATCCCCATGGGCGAACAACCACTGGCACGGGAATCCGAGTTCGGTACGGGTCGATCGTCATCCCGCTAACCCTGCTCTCCGCTTACCTGCTTCTCAACAAACCGCGAGTTGCAAATCCGCAGAAAACCATCGAACCAGATCGAGCGTGAATCACGGGCGAGTTCTTCTGTGGGTGAGGTTCGCGTTCTTCAACTTCGCTCGCATAGTTCGACCGTGGGCCCACCGGGATCTCCTTTGGGGCGAGGCTTTCTTCCGGCGAGCAAATCGTCTTTGACGCGTAGCCATTCTTTGAGGGCACTTTGGGGATCTCGCCACCGACCGAAGAAGTGAAATTCACCTCGATCTTTTTTTGCCCAGCGCTTGGTGGCATGCGGAAACAGCGGGAAATCGGGATGTGGCTTGGCTGGCTTGCCCGAATTAATTGAACCGGTAGACTGCACCAAGTGTCGGTCTCTTCGAAGTCGCAGAAACGCGTTGAAAACATGATACGTTGCTCCAACGAATATCCCATCGGCAGGTTCGAGTATTCGTTGCGTGACACCAGTACCGGGTGTCAGAACGGGTGTCAACGCGGTTTTTCGCTACTTTATGATCGACATAACTATATATTGTTAAAACACTTGCGCCCGTAGCTCAGCTGGATAGAGCAACGGATTTCTAATCCGTCGGTCGGAGGTTCGAATCCTCCCGGGCGTAATTACTTACGGCGATTGTTCGTAACGACTGACCGATGGAGAATAAATCCATCGGTGATCGGCCAATCTCCCCACGGGTGGGCTCGAAGCGGACAAATTAGAAAGCGTCGCTATCATCCCGCCAATGGGATCTTCTTCCAGCGAAAGCCTTGATCCAACCCAATTCACGAATTGCGCAAAATGTGGAGCAAACCAAGTAATCTCCGGCGTTCGCGTCGACCGTGATGGCGAGTGGGCGGAGAAAAGTCTGTCAATTCGACAGGACCAGAATCCCGCTGCATCGTTCTTCAAAGGGACGGTGCATATCGAGCTTTAGGCGAACATCTGTAGGCAATGTGGCTTCGTCGAACTCTACGCGGCAAATCCAGAATCCCTCTTGACCGACAATTCTTGAAACTGCGTGAATGGCCGTTGACCGACGCCATCAGTTACAATTGTCGATTGGCTAGGGCAAAGGCCCGTTAACCACCTCCGCAGGGGAGGTGGGGCGGGTGACGAGTCCTCCACGAAAACCTTTCACAGGAAATTTCATGCGTCGCAATCGCCTCCGCGAACTGCTTAAGGCCGACCAGCCTAGTCTTGGAACCCACATCCATAGTTCGTGGCCTACAATCATTGAACTGGTCGGGCATTCGGGAATGTTCGACTACGTCGAATTCGTCGGTGAATACGCTCCCTACGACCTGTACGCGCTCGAGAACATTGGGCGAGCCGTCGATTTGTTCGATCACATGACCGCGATGATGAAGATCGAGCAGGAGCCGCGAACCTATTTGACGATCCGCTCGATTGGATCCGGAATCCAGAACGTACTTTTCGCAGATCCACGAACGAAAGAAGATGTCGAGGAGTGCGTCCGTGCCGTCCGCGCCGAGACTCCTCACGCCAAAGGACGGCATGGAGTCGGCATGCGGCGTGACGTGGGTTTCGTCATGGAACCGGGAACCCCGGCATTTGTACAGGCCCTCGATGACGCCGTGATTGCCTTGATGATCGAAAAGGATGTGGCCGTTCAGAACCTCGAATCGCTCTTGTCCGTGAAAGGCGTGGACATGGTGCAGTTCGGCCCCGCTGACTATTCGATGAGTCTGGGTTTGACGGGCCAGTTTAATCATCCAAAAGTTCGCGAGGCCGAAAAATATGTCATTGAAACGGCGCTCAAAATGGGGATTGCCCCGCGTGCGGAAATCTCGCATCCTGACGAGTGCGCCCGTTACTTTGATATGGGCGTTAAACACTTCTGCATTGGCAACGATGTCAGCGTATTGTTCAACTGGTTCCGCGACTGCGGCAAAGCCATGAATCAACTCTTGAAACGCGAACCGCCCTCCAGCGGTCCCAGCGTCACTTCTGGGTACAAGGCTTAAGCGGTCGGAACTGACCGACGTGGGGTAGGCTTCCAGCCTGCCTCCTCTTGACCCGTAAGAATCGCAGGCGGGAAGCCTACGCTACGTGAACGGTCCATCAATGAAGAATCCTCCTCTCCTTCTCCTGTTCATGGCCTTATTCGTGGTTTCTTCTGCGTGCGCCGAAAGCGTGACGACGATTGTCGGCACGGGGCAAAAAGGCTTTTCGGGTGACGGCGGGCCGGCCACTGCCGCACAACTGAACAATCCATTTGCGGTGGCGCGAGGTCCAGATGGGGCACTCTACATCTGCGATGTCGATAACCATCGCATCCGCAGGGTGTTGGTCGACGGCACAATCGAGACCTATGTCGGTAGCGGCAAATCGGGCTACGATGGCGACGGCGGACCAGCAACCAAAGCGGCGCTGCATTCACCCTACGAAATGGCCTGGGACAAAGAGCACCATCTGTACTTCGTCGATATCGGCACTCATACCGTGCGCCGCGTGGATCCAAAGACTCACCAGATCAGCACCGTTGCCGGTAATGGCAAACCTGGCTTCAGTGGCGATGGAGGACCGGCCGAGGGATCTCAATTGAATCAGCCGCATAGCCTGGCGTTCGATGCCGCTGGTGCGCTTTACGTTTGTGACATCGTCAATCATCGTGTCCGCAAGATTGACTTCAAGTCGGGTCTGATCAGCACCTGGTCGGGGACAGGCGAAGCGAAGACTGCTCCTGATAACTCGCAAATTATTGGTTCTGCGCTCCATGGTCCGCGAGCGCTCGCCTTTGCACCGAATGGTCAATGCTGGCTGGTGCTGCGTGAAGGCAACGCGGTCCTGTTGCTTGATCCGAGTGCCGGTTTGATGAAACGCATGGCGGGTACCGGTGTGTCCGGATTTTCGGGCAATGGCGGCCCCGCCCTCAAGGCGAAACTGGCGGGACCGAAATGCGTGGCCCTCGACGCGGCGGGCAACGTCTATCTCGCCGACACCGAGTCGCACTCGATTCGCTACATCGACGTCAAGAAAGGGACCATGGAAGTCCTCGTCGGAAACGGCCGAAAGGGTGATGGCCCCGACGGAGGTGATCCGCTGAACTGCCAACTCGCCCGTCCGCATGGTGTTTTCGTGGACCCGGACGGCGCGATCTACATCGGCGATAGCGAAAATCACCGCGTCCGCATCTGGCGAAATTGAGCTTCAACATGGACGGACAGCACGAGGCTGAATCATGATTCGTTTCATGCTCAAATTGGGTTCGTGCCTAGTGGTGATGGCCGTCGTCACGTCGGCACAGGCCGCCGACCAGCCACGCCCTGCGGCGGATGTCGCACGGGAATTGTTGCAGGTCTATGGGAAAAAGCTGGATTCGCTGGCGTACATCCCAGCGATTGGTGCTTATGGCCGCCTTCGTTTCGGCCAACTGACGAACGACCCTGCCATGCAGGAACAAGTGTTCTCGCTCATCGAACAACCGCAACCCGTTCCGAAATCTCACGTCGAGTTCGCCGGGCATCTCCTTTATGCAGGTGTTGCCCATTTGCCGGAGAGTCCCGTGCAAATGAACGCTCTCGCGGTCGTGCGAAGGGCTGCCGATCAGTTATTTGATCCGGCCGATCCCCAGCGCATTCGCTCGCCCGGTCCACACGAGATGAGCGACGCGGTGTTCATGTGCGGTCCGATCCTCTGCGAAGCGGGTGCCCTGACGAGTGACGCCAGATATTTCGACGGTGCAGTGCAATACCTGACCGAAATGCGCACGCTGCGGATGCGCGACGATGGCCTCTACCAGCATGGGCATCTGTGTGACGCGGCCTGGGGCCGAGGCAACGGTTTTCCCGCGGTCGGCACGAGTTGGTGTTTAACGTATCTGCCACAAAATCACATTGGCCGCGCTGAGTTGCTAATGCAATATCAGCGACACATGGCTGCGTTACTTCCGTATCAAACGACCGACGGCCTGTGGCGACAGGTGATCGACGTTCCTGATGCCTATCAGGAATTCAGCGCCACGGCGATGATTGGCTTCGCGATGCAGCGAGGCCTGCGCGAAGGTTCGCTCGATCGAGCCACGTATCAACCCGCCGTCGATCGAGCCTGGCAAGCCGTCTGCGACCGTATTCAACCCGGCGGCAAGCTGATCGATGTCTGCGAAGGGACCGGTACCCAGAAAACGCTGGCCGACTACCTGAACCGCAAGGCCATTCGCGGAGTTGACGATCGTGGCGGAGCAATGGCACTCCTCTTCGCCACGGAACGCCTCACCGCGGAAAAGTAAGCCGAAGAGATCAATCCAACGGCTTTGGCTC
>Ga0206931_1195_pt1 | contig 15645 bp, 13 predicted proteins | sample Alteio_BWOrgHeat_17_FD_152946 | JGI IMG/M metagenome (GOLD analysis project Ga0206931, IMG submission 152946) | Enriched cells from forest soil in Barre Woods Harvard Forest LTER site, Petersham, Massachusetts, United States -... | ecosystem: Environmental > Terrestrial > Soil > Temperate forest >...
AAAAGTCTGGGTATGTTTCGCAATCAATTTAAGCCAGGGCAGGATCACATTTTTCTGCTCCGGCGTAATCAGACCGCTGGGCCGTACCTTGAGGTAAGCAATGATCACCGACCCTCCCAACCAGCCCTGCACATAGCTGTCCTGCCCGGTGGGACATTTGCCTCCGAGGAAATTGTCTTTCGCGGCCGACTCCAGCAACGAGGCAGCTCCCAGGGCCGCCTGACGACTGCCCGTGGTCTGATAAGCGTCGGCGGCGGCGACGATCATCTTGGTAAAGTCATCATAGGACTTCCTGGCGTTGAGATACTTCGCCTTTTTTACCGGATCGACTATCGAATGGTGCGAATCGATATAATAGCTTCCGCCCACATCCACGTCGGCCTGAACATGCAGGGGGGCCGGGCAGTTGTAGGGAACATCCGTGAGCGCAACAGGCTTAAGATCCCACGGAGAAACAAGATCCTGGGTTTGGGACAAAGCCAAATTTGTTCCCAAAACCCAGAGTAACGACAAAGTCAACAAACGACGCATGGACTTCAACCTGCCATTCGGCATCCATGAAGACAAGCGATCAATCTTGAATGTCCGTTTGCCGGGAACTTTATGCCCGTTGCTGCCTCGCGTCTGCTTCCCAGACCGCCTCTACCGACCCACAACGAGAATATGCAGCATGGCCGGACCGCCGCCGCCCCTGCGTCGTCCACCAGGATCGCCCGGAGACGGAGGAGCGTTTGTCGAGGCGGTTTGCGGAGCAGCCGGGGGAGCATTTGTCGCCGGGGAGGGAGCAGGAGGAGCTTCCGTGGCGATCAAAACAATCCGATTCGTCTTTGTGTCCAGTGAACAAGTTTTGGCCCGAGGCATGGTTTGCACCGTTTGTTCCACCTCAAAGCTGATCGGGCTCTTTTCCTTGATGATCGTCAGAGTGCCGTCACGCTGCGAACTGAAAGCTTCCATGGTCTTGGGATTAAAGCCTCCTCCGTCCGTCCCGTTGCCAATGGGCAAGGTATCGAGGATCTTGCCGTCGGTGGCGCTGAGAATGACGGCCGTGGCGGGTTCGTGGCAAAAGGCGAAGAGGATGTGATTTTTCGCGTCCAGACCCAAGCCGCCGGGACCGCCGCCCTTGCCGCCGAGGCTGTAGGTTGCAGTTACCTTGAGAGTTTTGGTGTCGACGACCGCAATGGCGTCCTTGTCTTCGAGATCGACGTAGAGATGCCCCTGACCGTCACTGGTGGCTTGTTCCGGCGAACCGCCAAGATCCATCGTCCCAACAATGGACCCATCCTTGGAGTCGATCACCGTGGCATTGGGTTGGCTGTGGCTGAAAACATAAATGCGGTCCGTTGCAGGTTCCAGGAGAATGCCATCGGGACCGCCCTGCACATCAATGGTCTTGATCGTTGCGAGGGTTTTGGCATCCCACATGATCACAGGTTTGCTGCTGCTGAAACCATGGTTGGTTTTGCCGTCGATTGCAACTTCATGCCCTCCCATAAGGCCGGGGATTGAACCGGCAGGCTTGAGGGTATCGAGATCAAAGACCAGGATTTCTCCACCACGGGGAACGTAAATGCGGCGTCCCTCGCTGTCCACGTGGACATAATCAATCCTGCCTGTACCCATGAACTGGGCCGTCTGGACAATCTTATAAGGTCCTGAGGCCGGAGCCGCTTGGACGAAACTAAACGATGCCGGCATCGTGATCCCAGCCGTGAATAAGGTGCAAAAAAGATAATGGAGTCGATTCATACTGGCTATTTACCTAGCATCTCCATCATTACCCGAATGTTACGGCTGAAGGCCGGTCACCAACTTCTTTTGCAGCGGTTCAGGCCGTGCGCATGGGCATGATGACGTAAAGAAACGGGCGCTTGTACTTGATGACGCCGGGGCTGAGTTCATCGATGAAATCGAAGAAGATTTCATCCGCCTCGATATTCTTGAGCGGGTCCATCAGGAACTCGGGATTGAAGGCGATATTGAATTCCTTGCCCTTGTAAGTAATGGGAAGCGATTCCTTGGCTTCGCCCACTTCAGGGGTGTTGGCGGTGATATCAAGGTTGTTTTTGGAGAAGATGAGTTTGACCGAGTTCGATTTCTCGCTGGAGAGAAGCGCGACGCGACGGACGGCATTAAGGAAAATTTCCCGTTCGAGAATGATACGTTCCTTGGCTTCGGCGGGAACGACCTGCTTGTAATTGGGATAATTACCCTCAATGAGCTTGGAATAGAGGAAGGTGTTGCCGAGATCGAAAGAGACCTGGTTTTCCGCAAAGCTGATGGAAAGAGGCTCTTCATCGCGAAGGATGCGCTGTAACTCCTGCACGGCTTTGGTGGGAAGGATTGCTTCGACTTCGCTGCCTTTGGGAAATTCAAGGTCCTGCTCGACAAGAGCAAGACGACGGCCATCCGTGGCCACGAGAGACAGTTTGTTGTCCTTGAAACTCAAAAGAACCCCGTTAAGGACATACCGGCTTTCGTCGGTGGAGATGGCATAAGCCGTACGTTTGAGCATGTCGCGAAAGACGCCTTGGGAAATTTTGAATGTCTTGGCCCCGTCACCCTTCGGAAATGGCGGAAAATCCTCCTCAGGCAGACCCATGATGCGGAAGAAAGAAGCTCCCGAGGTAATTGTGGCCACTTGCTTGGAATCGACTTCGAGAGTCAATTCAGCGGCGGGCAACTCACGAATGATGCTGAAAAGACGACGTGCCGGCAATGTGGTGGACCCGGGTTTGGTAATCTCCGCGTCTACAGAAGCACGAATGCCGGTATCAAGATCCGTGGTTGAAATGATAAGTTTGCCGTCCGCCGCTTGCACCAGGGCGTTGCCCAAAATGGGGAGTGTGGTGCGGGTGCTGACGACGTTTTGAACAATCTGGAGACCGGAGAGCAGAGCTTCTCGCGAAATGACGCATTTCATAGCCAAGCGTTATTAAGAGGGTTTGGAGAAAAAAAACAATGGTTTATTCTCCGTCTTATAGGTGTGAGTAACCACGGTTTCGATTGAAAGTGCTTTAGGGGGAACGAACTGGACATTGAGGATGTTGTGAATAGTGCGACGAGAAGCCAAGCTAAACTTGAGCGAAGTTGGAGTTGTTCGAGTTATTGGGAAGAAATCCGAAGTTGTTCACAGGATCACAGCCATGTTTTGAGGCGGTCTGCGAAACGCGCATAAATAAAGCCGAGTCCCAGCGTAATGATGGTCAAGACAATGAAGGTGAGGACCCGGTACCCACTGGAGAAACCCCAGAAATCCCAGATAAACACGCGGACTATGGCAGCCAATAGAATGGCCAGTCCACACCAGCGTTGCCGCCGTTCCCGGAGGAGCAAGCCAAAGAGAAAAAGGAAAAACGCATAGAGCGCCCAGCCCATGGTGAGATAGTTTGCGTGGATTCTCGTTTCCACCCAGGCGGAGACAAAGAGCCAGCCGGTCGTGACCGAAAGAAGGATAAGCGCCCAATTTTCGATCTGGGTGACAAGGACTTTGCCCGCATGGCGAAGCATGGCCGATTGGGTAAGAAAGCCAAGCAGGGCGAGACCGTTGATAAAGGTAGCCATGGCTCGCGCGCTGGTGTCAAAGTGACCCACATAAAGCAGCATGCCCATCGCGCTGAGGACAAAACTGCAGCGAATGCCAAACGAATTGGTGCGAAGGGCATTCCAGGCCAGAAGGAATGTGCCGAGGAAGAGATAAGCAGAGATATGATAAGAGTGAGGAATAACTCCGGCAATCCAGCGGATCAACACGACCAGGGCCAGAATCTGATAGCCGTAGGCGACTAGGAGGAGGTTATCGCGCCATGAACCAGTAATTTCCGGGAAAGTACGGAGCCAGGCATGGACGCCGCGCCCGGTGGCAAAAACCACGGCCAGCGGTACCGCCGCCGCCCACCATGTCCAGGGGAATCGATACATGTCCCAGCCATCCGCCAGATCTTGCGGGCTGGGTAGGGCGAAGAAGTGGTAGAGCGCCATGAAGAGAAAGACCTGGCCCATGATGGCGAGCGGCCACACGCGGGTGAACGCGCCCCAAACGAGAAAGATGACGGAGAGGAAACTTGCCGCGATCATCCAATCCTGGGAATTCACGTAAGGACGGACCGCGTGATAGGCGAGGCCGACCAGGGCCAGCGCATAGATCAGATTCAGCAGGATAATCCAGGAGCCGCGCCGGGTCACGCGCTGACGCGACCACCAGGTGAGCGTTAGGAGCGTGATGGCGGCGACCCAGGCGGTGCTCCACCATGGAAGCGTTTCGCCTGTATCGGCGGGAAAGAGGACAAGCGCTTGTGCGGACAAAAGAAAAGTCTGGGCGGCGGGCGGAAGTTCATAGAGCGGGACAAGATAAATCGAGAAGGTGAATCCCAAGGCAACCAAGGCCAGGGCCGACGGCAAAATGGAGTCGCTTAGCTCCGTGCACATCGCGGCGTAGATTAATCCGAGGGCCAGGACGCAGTAGTAGGACGAAGAGAGGACGATTTTCTGGCGTGTTTGCACGTCATGTCGGACATCGCGTCGCGACCACCAGGCGTTAAACAGCATGACCAGCGCGCCTCCCACTCCGAGCAGCCAGGGGTGATGCGCGTTGTAGGCAATTTCCCAGATCAGAAAGAGAGTGGCGAAAAAGGCCGTGACATAAGTGAAGGCTATCAGGACGCGATTGCGCGAATAGGTGCCGGCTGCGCCCAGGAAAAGCGTTTCCAGGGCCAGCAGGACGCCACGCGAGATTCCGGCGTAGACCACGATGAGGCCGGCGGTGAAAAGTGCCAGTCCCTGCGCGAGATAAGCGCTGCCAACCTCGCGCGGCTCGGGTTGCGTCCAGCGCGCGAATCCAGAAACCAGGAGAAGCGCGCCCCCGGCAGCAAGCAGGTTCCAGCCGACGGTTCCGTAGTCGTATCCCGCGACGTGGGCCGTGAGTGCCAGCAATCCGGCAAAGAGGCCATTGTTCAAACTCAGAAAAGCCAGTCGTTTGCCGCCGCGGAAGGCGGGCGCGGAGGAAAACAATACGGCAGTGGTGAAGATAAGCCATGCCCCGATGAGATAAATGGCGTGGGGCCAGAAATGAAGCGTATGGCTGCTGTCAAAAACGATTTCCCCGTCATCGTCGATGACGAGCCGTCGCAGTAACGCCAGGTAAGTGCCAATCAGGCTGAAATAAGAAAGAGCGGCCCAGCCGTTGCGCAAAAGAAAAAGAACGGCCGTGGCGGCAAGGAGGAGGTCGGCACCCATCGTGAACGCCCCGACAGGATTGAGGGCGGAACTGACATAAGCGAGCGTGATGGCAAAGAGGGAAAGGAGCTGCGATTTTTTCCGTTCGGCGAGAATGAAGACATAAGCCGACCAGAGGAGAAGCAGGAATCCGGCGAAAAGCGGACTGTGAATGACGCGGAGAGGCTCTATGTAATGTGCGGCGTAAAAAGTGAAATAAAGGCAGGCAAGACCGGCCGCCATGAGCGTGCGGCCATAGACAAGAAGGCCGGGATTTTTGCGTTCAAGCCGGTGGCCCAGCATGAGCACACCCACGCTGACAAAGCCCATGATCCCAAGTTTCCCAAAGGCCCCGAGCCGTTGGTAAAGATGAAAATTAACGTCGGCCCATATGGCGAAGAAAACGACAGACAGCACTAGAAATACCGCGCCGATTCGGGTCAGCCATTTGCCGAACTGAAATTCGAGCGAAGGCTTGGGTACGGGGGGCAATTCATGAAGGATCGATTCCGGCGCAGAAGGAAGGGGAGGAAACTCGATGTGTGTTTCGTGAATCGATGTGGAAATCGGCTCGACGTGCGGTGGCAACGGAGGCAACTCGGGAGGATGCGATGGAAAGGGCGGCGGGACAATTTCCGCCGGGGCGGCGGCGCTGCGGACTTCCAGTTCCGCGAGCTGGGAGTCAAGCCGGGCAAGCGACCGCTGAATTTCCAGCTGCTGGCGGCGTAAGGCGTGAAGGAGCTCGCGGTCTTCGGGAGTCATACGTCGGGCTACTATGTCGCTCCCATGGAGGGCAGTAAAGCTTCGCAAAAAGGAAGCTGTTGCTCATAACCGAATATTTCTGGTTTGGACTCGGTCATCTCGCGGGGTAAGGTTGATGTATGGCCAGTGAACCCGAAAAATCCACACCCGCTTCGTACGCCTCTCCCAATCGCCTCTGGGCGGAACAACTGGCGATGGGTCTGGCCTTGTTGATGGGCCTGTTGATTTTCATGGCCTGCTTTCATCCCAAAATGCTTTCGGCCGGGAGCAAGATTCTCGGGCCAAATTATCTCTCGGTCTATGGCTGGGCTGCGGTGTTCGGCATTGTTTTGCAATTGGTCATTCACGAACTGGCCTCGCTGCTGGTGGCGTGGAAATTGAAGCTTCCCCTGCATTTCCGGCTCTTTCCTTTCGGGGCAAACGCCACCGCGGTTCTGGAATATCTGCCTCGGGAGACATGGCGCGATGCGGTGGTGGGACTTACCGGGCCCATGACGGGTTCCCTGATTTCCATGGCGCTGGGCCTGCTTTTTCGCTTCACCTACGATCCCGATAACCTGCATAGCATCAGCCCGCTTTTCCTGGGCATGGCCTGCGTCGGTTATTTTTATAATCTTTTCACGCTGATTCCCATTTTGGACCTGGAAGGAGGCTGGATCGCGCCGGCCATCGCGCCCGAAGCGTGGCTGGTTGGCATTGTGGCGGGCGTTCTGGAGCTGACGCACAATTTTAACCTGATTCTTCTCTGTGTGGTTTGTTTCGCATTGCCGCGGTTCGTTCTCTTGATCCGGGCGCGGGCGCCACGGATGGACCTGAATTGCACGGGGCGGCAACGGCTGATGATAGGCCTGGGTTATTTTGCCTTGATCGTCATTCTCGCCTGGTTGGGAAGCACGATCTTCGAGGAACTGACCCGTCTCATTCCCGAAGCGATGGGCGATTGAACCCTCGAAGATGAACAAGGGGATTTGGCGCGCGCTTTTTTAAAGGGCGAGGTGGATTAGAGACTTTTATCCTTGTCGGCTCTCGCCCATGATGCACGAATGAACGTCAACCTGCTTGATCTCAAGGCGCAGAACAACGCGCTGGAACCGCAATTGCACGAGGCTTTTTTGCGCGTGCTTCGCTCCGGTCATTTCATCCTGGGTCCGGAGGTGGAACGGTTCGAACGGTCGCTGGCGGAATTCACCGGCGCAAAACATGCGCTGGGGGTGAGTTCGGGCACCGATGCGATTCTTGTCGCATTGATGGCGCTTGGGATCGGACCGGGAGACGAAGTGCTTTGTCCAAGCTTTACCTTTTTCGCCACGGCGGGGTGCGTGGCGCGAGTCGGCGCGACACCGGTTTTTGTCGATTCGTGTCCGGTTTGTTTTAACCTTGATTTACGCGACGCGGCCCGGCGGGTCACAGCGCGCACCAAGGCGGTTCTCCCCGTTCATCTTTTCGGTCAGACGGCGGATATGGATGGCGTTTTCGATCTCGCCCGAAAGCACAATCTGCGCGTGATTGAGGATGCGGCGCAGGCCATGGGAGCGACTTATCGCGGCAAGTCGGCCGGCACGATGGGGGATTTCGGCACGATCAGTTTTTTCCCAACCAAAAATCTCGGTGCGCTGGGGGATGCCGGGGCCGTGTTGACCAACGATACGGCGTTGTTTGAGCGGGCGAAAATTTTGCGGATGCACGGGATGGAACCGAAATATTATCATCAAATTGTTGGAGGTAATTTTCGCCTCGATGCGCTTCAGGCCGCCATGCTTTCAGTGAAACTGCCCCACTTCGATGGCTACACGGCCGGCCGCCGCCGTAATGCGGCGCTCTATACGGAAAAACTTTCGGCCTTTTCCGGCGTGCAGGTCGCCCGGTCCGAAGATTGTTGTTGTTTGCACGCCCGCGTGGTCGATAAGACCGCTTCCATCATTTTGCCCGTTGCTTATCCACATCACGGCCACATTTGGAACCAGTACACCCTGCGCGTGATGGGGGAGGGCCGGCGCGATGTTTTACGCGCCCACCTCACCGCCCGGGGTGTTGGTTCTGAGATTTATTATCCCCTGCCCCTCCACGAGCAGGCCTGCTTTGCCCCTCTCGGCTACAAGCCGGAAGACCTTCCGTGGGCGCATCGCCTCGCCGGCGAAGTCATCAGCCTGCCGGTCTACCCGGAAATTCCCGCCGAGCAAATCCAGCGCGTGTGTGATGTCATCGGGGAATTTCCGACTCTTTAACGCGCAAAAAAATAGAGCGTCATGCCGAGACCGACGGCGATGACGATGCGGCGGATCATTTCTTGCGACACGCGTTGCGCAAGGACCGCCCCGCCGTAACCGCCAACGATCGATCCGACGATCATGACCATGCATTGCGGCCAGTCGACGACGTTTGCCAGGACAAAAGCGATTGCCGCGATACCATTGATGACGGCGGCAAGGACGGTCTTGAGCGCGTTCATGGTGTGGATTTTTTCGTAACCAAGAAGCGTAAGCAGGGCGAGCATGAGAATGCCGATGCCTCCGCCAAAAAATCCGCCATAAATGGCGATGACCAGTTGCAGCGTTGAACCAACCAGAAAGGGAACGATATTCTGCGGCGCGTTGATATCGAGATGGACCATGCGTTTCAGGAGAGCGGTAAGATATTTGCCAAAAATAAAGATAAGCGTGGCGATCAACAGCAGCCAGGGCAGCAAAAGCTTGAACGTGGCATCGGGTGTTTTCAGCAACAGGAGCGCCCCGACAAGTCCGCCGATAAAACTGGTGACAAGCAGGGTGATGAGTGCGCGCCTCTGATTCTCCATCTGATTTCGATAGGCGCCCACGCTGGCCAGGGAACCGAACCAAAGGGCGACGGTGTTTGTGGCGTTGGCCCGGATGGGGGTGACGCCGCAAAACATGAGCGCGGGAAAAGTCAGGAAGCTTCCTCCACCCGCGACGGAGTTGATGGCGCCGGCAATGATCGCCGTCACCCCGAGTGCCCATGCACTATGCCAGGTAAGGTGAGCAGAAGCATGGGTGATTTCCACTCCGCCACGATGACGGATGTTGAAACAAACGCAACTCGAACGGTCTGTTCCAATCGTCGGCCGAAAGGAAAGACTTTAGTGGCTGCTTTGGGCGTAAGCCAACTGGGAGGTGATCGTGGTGAAGACGCCCTTGACCCGGTTGCCCAATGCTATAAGTACGGCAATGGCCACAATGGAAATGAAAGCCAGGATGAGAGCGTATTCGACAAGAGTTTGGCCTTTTTTACTCTTCAGCTGACGAAGTAATTTTTTCATAGATCTCGTAGAGACATGTTGAATCGCATTCCAAAATATTCAATTTAAATAAAGCCTACATATGATGGATCATCAGATATTTTAGCTTGGTTTTCCGGTGATGATCAAGGACCTGTCTCTCTCGTTGTTTTTATTCCATGGCTACAGATGGATTGAGAGTGCTCCAGTCACTGGGCGGAAGAAGTCCCGTACGAACAAAAAGCAGATAGCGCAATTTCCCAACGGGATCGAGTTGGTCGTATTGGCCCGTATGAAGCTGATTGAGGCCGTTCATATAATTCACAATGGAATCAGCCTTCTGCTCAGCTTGTTGGGGGGAGGCAAAGTAATCCTGATACGAACCTTGCTGATGGTTCATATAATCGATTTCCGTGTTTGAGAAAATCCTGGTTGCGGCAAGGGCCTGGGCTTTTGCCTCGCTTCCATGGTTATGAAGATACAGATAGGTGCGAATGGCATCGCCTTTATGAAACGCGTAAAGAAACGGATCCATGAAATAGAGCCATACGAGTGCGCAAAGCGCACAGGACGCAGCCAGGCGGGCAAAGGCGAGATTCTTTCCGGCGGCATCACGAGTCGACTGGCGTTTTCGGAGATGCTCGATTTCCTTTTGGATTCGTTCAATGGCATAGGGCGGCAGGGGAGGCCGCGCCGTGGGGTCTTTGCTGAAAAGAGACGCCATTGGGGAAAGATAATCCTCTAATTGGAGAGGTTCAAGGGTATATGAATCGTATGCTAGATAAAAAAGTTGCCGAATATTCGAGATTTGTCGAAATGCTTTCGTTTATTTCAAATGAATTGTGCGGGTATTATCTCCGGGGCGTTATGCTGGAGTGGTCCGGGCCAAGAATAATTCCCGCCACATCGGCACGGTTGAAATAGGCGACAGGTTGCTTGAGACCCTTGTCGCGATAGAAATAAATTTTATCATCATTCGTGGACTGGTCGTCCATGATTTCTGCTGTAATCTCGGCTTTTGCACCGCTGCGTAAAATAACTTCAAAAACCCGCATGCCCGAAGCATAAGTTGATTGTGCGCGATTGTCTAGAACTAGGGTACAAATATTACAATATTATTAATTTATGAAGATTTTATTTATTCGGGGAGGGGCCTTGGGTGATTTTATCGTTACGCTTCCCACCCTGAAGTTGCTTCGAGAGCAATGGCAGCATGCTCATATTGAAGTACTTGGTCATCCTCATTTGGCGGAGATTGCTCTTGACCGGTATTATGTGGAGGCCATTCGTTCCGTGAACCATGGCCCCCTTAGCGCATTCTTTACTCCTCGCGCGGTATTGGACCCGGCTTGGATGGATTATGTTGCCGGTTTCGATCTGGTTCTTTCCTATTTTTATGACCCGGATGGTCTTTTTGCCGCCAATCTGAAACGGTGTGACCCAGGTCGCATTTTGACCCATTCCCCGCGTGTGCCGGATCAATTCGATAAACCAGCAGCCTGTTATTTTGCACGAATTCTTGAACCACTCAACTTGAAGCTGACAGGCGATGCAGCCAGCGATCTTTTTCCTTCAGCAAGCGATGCGGATGCCGCGCAGGCTTTCCTGGCCGGACTGAAACCGGGAACGCGCCTCGTGGCAATTCATCCAGGGAGCGGTGGAGAGAATAAAAATTGGCCGGCGGGGTCATGGGCCGAACTGGGCCGGCGCCTGGTCCGTGCAACACCGGGGCTGGCCCTGCTGCTTATCGAAGGCGAAGCGGATGCGGAACCGGCCCAATTTTTGATCGAAGCTTGGAAGGAACTGCCACTGTTGCGTGCCCGCTGGTTGCCGCTGCCCATCCTTGCCGCTCTTTTGCGCGAGGTGATTTTATTTCTCGGTCACGATTCGGGGATCACTCACCTGGCGGCCGCCTCTCGCCGCGACTTGCCCGTGGTTGCTCTTTTTGGTCCGACGGATCCCGTGGTTTGGGCGCCCCCGCGAACGGGGGTACACGTATTGAACGGATCTTCGAACCTGAAAGACCTGGCCGTGGAAACTGTTTTTGAGGCAGCCGCTTCCGCGCTTGGTTTACGGGGCGATGGAGAGCGTACTGCGTAATTCACGCAGACCGAGCGTGGAACGGGTCAGGTTTTCGGTGCGCTGGCGCAAAGCCTCGGTGCGGACTTTTCCCTGGAGGGAAACAATTCCCCGGTGGGTCTTGATTCGTATGGGCAGGTGTTCGGTTTCACGCACCAACCGCAAGCGGAGGAGGATAAGGGCCTGCAAGGATTCATCGTCCACGTCGGAAGAATTGTCGGCCTGGGCTGACTGGTTGGGAGGAATAATTTTGAGCTTCGAATTAACCTCGCCACCGGCGGCGGCGGCAAGTTGGTCGGCCCAGTTTTTCTGCGCGGCGGACGTGACCTGTCCTTCGAGGGTCAGGCGCCCTTCCTGAACGTGAGCCTGAATTCCCGATCGCAAGGTTTGGTCCGTCGCAAATAAATAGGCGACCGATTCGCGGATCGCTTCAATATCGCGGAGCTTGGCCGTTTTGGCCGAAGGGGCGGGGTGAAGCTGGGTTTCGTCGGTGACATAGTTGATGCCGTCGATTTGCCGGGCCAAAATATCGGCCATGATGACCAGCGTGCGATGAGTCACCGTGCCGGAAAGGGTCGCTGTCTGGCGCTGGACCAGAATCCGCAGGCCACCCGGTTGAAGGAATTGGCGGTTAAGGAAAGATAATTTAAAGAGGGCCTGACGCGAAAGGGCAATGTCCTGGGGAGCCAGGGAAAAACTGCCAAAATACATGGCGGCCATTCCAATGGGGGCCACACGCTCGATAAAGTCATCCTTGGCGTCATAGAGAGAAGGCCGAAGTGCGGTGGTTTCGCCCACGGAAGCACTGCTTTCCAGGGAAGGGTGTCGATTGATGGAAGGTTTTGGCATAAGAAGGTTCCTATAACGGGGTTGGAAGTATCTCGTATGCAAAAGCCATACCGTTTCCTTGATTTAGGTGATATTAGAAGCATGTATTGCCAAGTTGGAATCCTTTAATTCTAAAGGTGTCCGAATCAATGACATTTGTGTCCGGATAGGCGATGTCATAAATCCGTCATCCGAAATGCCAAAAATCGCTTTTGGGCACTAATTACCTGCTCCCCTGAGCAAGGTTAGCCATTTGGTTTTTAAATTCGTCTGCATTAAGAAGAAGTCAAGGCCTGATGACCGGACTTGGGGGAGTACCAGCCCATTCAATGCGAACCGATTGCCCGTTGTGACTCATGAGATCGTTCAAACGTTGTGTGACCTGCTGTTCCGCATCCATTTTCAGGGTTGATTTTTCGGCGGAATCACGCGCAGCCGCATTGAGATCGTTCACCATTTTTTCCCGTTCCTCATCGGTGATGCGATTAAGCACGGCATCTTCCGCGTGATACACCAGATTGCCGGCCTGTTCGACGGACAAGATTTTCGCGTGGGGCATCGAGGCCTGGAGCTGATGGGTGTTGGGATCGATCTCGACCGAAAAAGGTTCACGCAAATCAAATCCCGCTTTGAGGCGGTAGGGCGCTTCGACGGTAATGGCTTTTTCCGTCAACGGAACCTGCATCGATAAAACCTCGAGGTGTTCGGTGAAACCGAGGGTGACGAGTTCTTCCCTGGTCACCACGGCAAGTTCGGCGATGGGGGCCGTTTGGGTCATGACCACACGCTGGTTGACGGTGATTTGCGGTTGGACACGCAGGACCTGCGCAAAGGCATCGCGAACACGCTCAATCGTGTGGTCGGCTGCCGCCACACAACCATGCAAGGCGAAAAAAAGAATGGCTGCCAGGGTAACCAGGACCAGGCAAACGCCGAGATAGTGTTTCATGGGCTCTGGTTAACCCTACGCCCTGCAGGCCGGCAGTAAAAGCGAGAAGCAATGGCAGGGAGCCGGGCGGTTCAAATCCGCGGCTCTGTCTTTTTGGCTTTGGCTTGCGTGCTGCGCCGTTTTGGACCGGCAAGATCTTTGCGTTTGAAGGGTTCTGGAAAAGGATCGTTCAGGAGATGAATCCCGGCAGAGGGAGGGCGATGAGCGAAGAGAGGTTTACTCATAATCTATGGACAGTTTGTTTTCCAAAACCGATTCTCTGTGACCCAAAATAGGGCAATGATCAGAAGGGGCTGCAAGGCCAGTCGTGTCCAGGCCATCCACGCTTGGGGTGGAAATCCATGAATCTGAATATGGGCAGTGGCCATGTAGATGTTGGCGGGAAAGACCGCGACGAGAAGCAGGGCCAGCCCCCAGCAGGCGCAAAGCTGCACCTGACGGGATGGAACCAATAAGCCGAGGCCGCCGAGCAACTCAAAGACGCCGCTGATTTGGATGCAAAGACGATGAAACGGAATCCAAGGCGGCATAATAGGAAGAAAGAGAGCAGGATTGATCAGATGGATCGTCCCGGCAAAGAGGAAAAGTATGGCCAGCAAGATACGCATCATAAGTAGAGCTGTCAATATTTTGGAAGTTAGCACATTTTAACGCCTGCGCTACCTGAGGAGCAAAACTTGTCGCCGGTGGCGCCTTGGACTAAACTCGGCTGGCTCATGTTTGAATATCCCAAAGTCTACGATGTGATTGTCATCGGCGCCGGGCATGCCGGAGTTGAAGCGGCCCTGGCCTCGGCGCGGATGGGATGTGAAACGCTGCTGCTGACCATGAATCTCGATACGATTGGACAGATGTCCTGCAACCCCGCCATCGGGGGCCTGGCCAAGGGCCAGATCGTTCGCGAGATCGACGCCCTCGGCGGTGAAATGGGGCTGAACACGGACGCCACCGGCATTCAATTTCGGATGCTGAACGCCTCCAAGGGGGCGAGCGTGCGGGGGCCCCGGGCCCAGTGCGACAAGAAAGCTTACCAGTTCAGGCTTAAGGCAACCTGCGAACGCCAGGACCGGCTCGACGTGAAGCAGGGGCATATTGCGGAGATTTTGACGGATAAGGACCGCGTCACGGGAGTCAGCACCCAGTTGGGGGTGTCCTATCGCAGCCGATGCGTGATCGTTACCACCGGCACATTTCTGCAGGGATTGATGCATGTCGGCTTGCGGAATACCCCGGGCGGGCGAATGGGCGACACGGCGAGCGGTCTTTCGGCATCATTGTTAAAACTGGGCTTTGAATTAAAACGGCTCAAGACCGGCACGCCCCCTCGCCTACTTAAGAAGAGTATCGATTTCAGTCGGCTCGAATTGCAGGAAGGCGACCGGCCGCCCCGGCCGTTCAGTTACCTGGTGGAAACGTTGCAAAAGGGACCGGATGATATCTTTACCCTCAATGAATGGAGGGACGGAATGTTCCACGTGGAACAATTGGCCTGCGCCATTACCTACACGACCGCCCAGACCCACGAGATCGTCCGCTCCAATCTCGACAAGTCACCCCTCTACTGTGGCCGGATCGAAGGCGTCGGACCGCGCTACTGCCCTTCTCTGGAAGACAAGGTCGTGCGCTTCGCCGACAAGGAACGGCACCAGCTTTTCCTGGAACCGGAGGGCCGCCATACCGATGAGTATTACATCAATGGCTGCTCGACCAGTTTGCCTTTCGAAGTGCAGCTGGCTTTCATCCGGTCCGTGCCCGGTCTCGAAAAAGCCGAGATCATGCGGGCCGGATACGCAGTTGAATACGATTTCAGCCCCCCGACCCAGCTCCAGCCTTCGCTCGAAACCAAGCGGGTGGGCGGCTTGTTTTTTGCCGGCCAGTTGAATGGGACCTCCGGTTACGAAGAAGCGGCTAGCCAGGGACTGATCGCCGGAATCAATGCCGCCCGGCAGGTGCAGGGCAAGGGGCCGTTGGTCCTCCGCCGGGACCAGGCCTACATCGGGGTGTTAATTGACGATCTCGTGACCAAGGGAACCGAGGAGCCGTACCGAATGTTCACCTCACGTGCCGAGCATCGGCTTTCGTTGCGGCATGACAATGCCGATCTGCGGTTGACTGAAATCGGCATGGAAATTGGACTGGCCACGCCGGAACGGGCAGGGAAGCTGCGTGCGAAACAGGAAGCCCTGGCTGAGGCGCGGCGACTGCTGGCATCTGTGAAACAAGACAATCAGCCCTGGTTGCATTTGCTCAAGCGGCCCGATGTGTCGTGGGTTGATTTGCCGGAACCCTTTCGGCAGATCGATGCTGAAATTGCTTCACAGCTTGAAACCGAGATCAAGTACGAAGGCTACTTGCGCCGTGAGCAGGCCCATATCGACCGGAACCGGGCTGACGAGGAGCGGACCATTCCCGATTGGATCGATTTCGATTCGGTGCCTGGCTTGAAAGCCGAGGCGCGGCTGAAGCTGAAGAAGATCCAGCCCCGGACCTTCGGGCAAGCCTCACGCATCTCGGGTATCAACCCGACCGATGTCGCGCTGCTTCAGGTCCACGCCAAGCGGGGCAGGACAGCGGCGATGGTCAA
>Ga0206931_1185_pt2 | contig 15585 bp, 18 predicted proteins | sample Alteio_BWOrgHeat_17_FD_152946 | JGI IMG/M metagenome (GOLD analysis project Ga0206931, IMG submission 152946) | Enriched cells from forest soil in Barre Woods Harvard Forest LTER site, Petersham, Massachusetts, United States -... | ecosystem: Environmental > Terrestrial > Soil > Temperate forest >...
GTTATTCGTCAGGAATTTGGCTTCTTTGATTGGCGACTTGAAATGCTCTGGACACCAGAACAAGCCTTAGATTGACGATACAACGCTAACATTGTATTTTCCCTTCCTCCATGGCGCAGGTATTCCGCTTCACTGGCCACCTGTGCCAATTGATGTGCCGGGTCTGTGACCCGTTTGACAGCAACAAAGGCCCTGCCGCCTGTCCACCACCAGCCCAAGCCTTATACCTTTGGCTATCTTTAATTGCCGCCTGCTATTTCCGTAGTTGTTTATCATGTCATTGCCTTTAGCAAAAAATTATCATTGCCTGCCCTGCCTGCTGTTTTATTAAAGTGCCTCGTTTATCTTTTTCCTGTAACACAACCCCTGCGCAGATAGCGCCGTTTGTATTATTAGCTAACCTGTCAATCTCTTTCCCTCAATTAACCGGCAGCCCCGTAATGTTAAACACCATGTTATGAAAAAAATAGCAGCCGTTTTTGCGGCACTTAGTATATGCCTGTGGCCGTTTGCGCAGCAAAACCTCGGCATACGCAATAGCAACTATGCGGGCATACAGGGCGCCCTGCTTAACCCTGCCTCAATGGCGGGCTCGCCACTAAGCCTGGATGTAAATATTTTGTCGGCCGATGTTGTTTTTGACAATACTTTTTTGTACGTGCCCAAAAAAAAGCTTGCCGTGTTTGGTTTTAAAAATATTATTGACGGCGCTATTAACGAAACAATATTCTATAGCCGATACGATCCGCAAAACCCTAACAAGCTTAACAATGTTACTTTTTCATCAGAAATACTGGGCCCGTCCTTTTTTGTAAAAGTTGCTAAAAAGCATGAGATAGGCTTTACTGCTTCGGCAAGGATGTATGCAAATATTAATGATATACCCGGTAATATGGCGGAAAATGCCTATGCTTATTTTCGCGTGAGAGACCTTTGGGGCGTACAGTTCCAGGATAATTCAACCAGGGTTAATTCAATGGGCTGGCTTGAATATGGGTTGCATTATGCGGCCATATTATATGGCGACCGAAAAAATGAGCTGAAGGCCGGCATAAGCCTTAATTACCTGCAGGGCCTTGCTGCCGCCTATGCTAAAAACACGCATGTTAGTTATAGTATAGCCGATTCGGCCAACCTTGTTTTTGTAAATTCTTCCGTTGATTATGGTCGCACCAATTTTGACGATTTTAAAAAATTTGGCAGCCATAATTTAAACCACGGCCATGGGTTTGGGGCAGATATAGGCTTTATTTACACGCGCCTTAAAGAGGCCGGTTATGCAGGCAACACGCGCGTGCATATACAAAGCGCCCCTGAAAAAGATGATTATGTGTACAGGCTGGGCATATCGTTAATTGATTTAGGTGCTATTAATTTTAACCGGAACACAACGTCGTATCACCTGCAGGCAAGCCAGGCTGATTTTACCAATTGGAGCCACATTGGGTTTAACAGCAATGCACAGGTAGACGAAACATTAAGCGCTGTTTTTTATAACGGCGACTCGGCAAAATCGGTTACCGGCAACCACTTTAAAATGGCTCTGCCTGCTGCCATAAGCCTGCAGGCCGATTGGGATTTTTATAAACAATTTTTTATAAACGCTACTATTATAAAGGGGTTTGGCCACGGCAGCCAGCAAGGCGTTATAAGGCCAGATGTTTATTCGCTTACTCCGCGTTATGAAACAACACGGTTTGAGGCAAGTGTGCCTGTATCGTTGCTGTACTATCATCATTTGCAGCCAAGAGTTGGTTTTGCCATACGGTACAGCTACTTTTTTATTGGCGGCGACGCACCCGCAAGCTTGTTAAAATTAAGCCCCTTAAATGGTGTAGATTTTTATGGGGGCATACATTATTTTATACCGGAGAAAAGAGGGGTGAGGGGATAGCCGGGGCCACCTGTGCAAATTGATGTGCCGGGTCTGTGACCCGTTTAGCAGCACCAAAGCCCCTGCTGGTCTGTTTGTTTAAAACCTGCACAAATCAAACCCCCAATCCGGCGCAGCATTTGTGTTACCTTAACATCGTGAAATCTAAGCAGGTAATTTATATAGCACTTGCTGCCGATGTGGTAATTACCATTACCAAATTTATTGGCTCGGGCATTAGCGGCAGTACCGCTATGCTTAGTGAGGGCATCCACTCATTTATTGACTGCCTTAGCCAACTGCTGCTTATTTGGGGGCTGTATAAAAGCCAGCAGAAGCCAGACAGCAGGCGCCCGTTTGGCTATGGCCGCGAGCTATATTTTTGGGCTTTTATTGTATCACTTATGGTTTTTGTGGCAGGCGGGTGCATATCTTTCTATAAAGGGCTTCAACAAATAAAGCACCCCGCACTCTCTGGCAACGGCACATGGAGCTATGTGGTGCTGGGTGTGGCATTTGTGTTTACAGCGGTGTCGGCTTATTCATCGCTCAGGCTGTTTAACAAACAGAGGGGCGAAATACCATTTTGGGAAGCTATTCGCGAAAGCAAAGATCCGGTTACCTTCATCATCCTGCTGTCTGACGTTGGTGACCTGCTTGGTTTGCCCGTTGCGTTTGTGGGTATTTGGCTGGGGCACACATTGCACAATGCCTATTACGACGGCGCTGCCGCCCTTGTAATTGGCCTTATACTGATTTTAATTTCGATGGTGCTGGTGCGCGAAAGCTGGAGCCTGCTTATGGGCGAAGCACCCAACGAAAGGACCATGAAAAAAATAGTGGCACTTGCTGAGAAGGATGAAGCGGTGGCTAAAGTAAAGCAACACCTGTCAACCTATCTTGCGCCTGAAGATGTGGTGCTGCAATTAATAACCGTTTTTAAAGATGACCTTGATACCCGCCAGATAACCGAAGCCATTGAGCGCATAAGTAAAGAAATAAAACAAAAATTTCCCCGTATAAAACGCATTTTTATTGAGCCTGTTGCGCCTTAGCGTTTAATAGCAACTCTTTACCAGCCAAAGAGTGCTAGGTTAACTCTTCAGATAGCAGGCTAGCTTTTATTTTATTAAACAGTACGAAGAGTTGGGTAACACTGTCGACTGATTTAGTAATTTTTAAAATGTACTTTGTTGAATTATTTTCCTGCCGATTTCAATTTGTCATTCAAAGCCTCTTTTCTTTTTCTTGTTTTTTACGGTTGAATGTAAAAAAAATCAAAAAGGAATTCTAACGTTTCAATATTCCACTCTGCTTCTCCCGGCTCAACTGGCAGAATTTCGCCACTGTTTGCATCTTTTGTTGGACGTGCGGCTAAATTTCCAATGCTCCTTACTGCATCTAAGCTATCTACTATATGAGAAGGAATTTTTCCGCTGTCAATCGCTTTTTGAATTTCTTTATACAAGCTTTTATCTTCTTTTCTGGCGCAGGTGTTCCGCTTCAGTGGGCCACCTGTCACCAATTGATGTGCCGGGCCTGTGACCCGTTTAGCAGCACCAAAACCCTTCCGCCTGTACCCCCCCACTACCTCAAGTATTCCCGCCACGCGGGGCCACTTGTGCCTCTTAGTGTTTGGGAACTGTGTCCCTTTATTTTTTCGAAATGCTGGGCCTGGCCGGCAAAAGATATACAATGCAGCATAGTGCTACCAAAAAGATGGTTTAACATTACTGCCACCCTGGTACCTGCAGTCAAGGCAAATATTTTTGGTAATGGCTATGATGCCTGGGGTTATAAAATAATAAGGCGAAAAACTGGTATCGGGATAATTATAAATACGAAAATCCAGCGGGTTTTGCGGTATTTTTACAATATCACAATTTTGCTGTGAAGGCGGAACTGTCCAATTCACAAGGTCGGCGTAATTGATGAATATTCGTTTTTCCTGCACACTGCCCGCGCTGATGAAACCGAGAACGGGTTCGGATTTATCTGAAACAGAAGCAATGTTTCCATGCAACTGCGATGGCTGAACATCAAAAAGTGTACCTATGGCCAGCGTATTGTTTTGAATGATGCCCCAGTATTTGTAGGCATCAGGGGTTAACGCATACTGCCTCACCAAAATGCTGTAGCGAATGGCTATTTTTTCATTATCAGCGGGTATAGTTGTTATTGGCTGCTTACTTATTACATCCCGGCTTAACGCAACGGAGTTTCCTAATATCACGCTTGTGGAATTATTATTGCTCCAGCATTTGTAAATTGAGTTGGTTGAATCCCTGTTAAAAATAAGCCCGTTACTTACGCCGTAAGTCGTTTCGTACCTTGCGTTATGCTGCCATGTTTCTGTAAAATCCCACCGGTAATACGTGGTGCTGTTTGTGGCATCGTGTGTATTGGCATAAATGTGCACGCCATCATCCTGCTGCCAGGTAATACTGTCAATAGGCGGCGATTGCTTAACTGCAACAAGGTCCGACAGGTATTGTTCGCCGTTGGATGTGGTGATGTGCAACCTATATGTTTGACTGATATCTAAATTCAGCGGATCACTTATATATGCAGGGGGTGTTGCTTCATGTAATTGGTAAGCAGCACCCGTACTGCTCTCTATTATAATAACAGCGTTGCTTTCAGGTAAAACATTATAAGTTGAATCACTTAAACTTCTCGCACGGCTAAGGTTGATAGCGGTAACCCCGTTAGCGCCTGTGTTTATAACCCCATCAACAACCAAATAATTAGTTCTTGCAGTAAGCGGTACAGGATTAAAAGGTTTTTTACAATTAAAAACAATGCAGGCAATAAATATAAAAAATGAACATTTTAATATAGAAGACAGCACCTGCCTGGAATTGAGATTATAAACAATGAATGAAATTATTTTACCCGGCATATAAAATTTGCAACTTTAAAAATCACCTGTTTCTGCTGAACGTCAAACGTAATAACTGTGCTGCCCGCCAGGCCGCCGGGGGGTAATTCCATGGATCATAAACACCCGGTTAAGAATTTTTATTCTCCATTAACATGATTGCATCTTCCTGGAAAATTGCTTTCTGCAATTTGGCCCCATCCATCCAAAAACATTCATACTTATCTGCTATTGGAATGTTTCCATCAGCAGTATGTTTGCTTGCATGCCCCTTAACTGTCATTGAACGGCCACCCAATTTCAATTTAATAACATCTCCTGCTTTAAACTTATCAGCCATCGTTAACTATTTTATTCTATACACTGCAAGATAGGTAAAAAATCAGGCCGCTATGCCCGAAAGTATTTAGTAAAAACTTGCCTTTGAGACAGGTTGCATTATATACATCACTCTCCGTTGCCTGTGGCTACTCCACTGGCGCAAGTGTTCCAGCAACGCGGGGCCACTTGTGCCTTTTAGTGTTTGGGAACTGCATCCCCTTATCCTCATTAAAATCCCTTTTTGCAAACGACATTCAAAGATATATAGCTGTGAGAGTATGAGGACGTGGCATACTTTGGAATATTTCGATTTTAATTTACTTCACCCCATCTCTCCCCACAAACCTTCCCTTGCCAAGCAAAAAATCAATCGCCTTTATTATGTTTCTGTCAACACTTCCCTGGGTTTTAAGCGCTGCTATATAGCGTACAACTTCATGCTGCAGGCTTGGGCGCAGGCTATCAAATACAGCTTTGGCACGCTTGTTTGCCCGTAAGGCTTTTACAAGGGCAGGGTGGGGGGCAATGCTGCGGTCGGCCTTATCAAAAGCAATGGTAATAGTAACTGTTTCACCAATTCTTTTTGGGGAGTTTTTTAGCATCGTGGTGTTAACATACAAGCGCCACTCGCCAAGATATTTCATAAGGTTTTGTTTGTAGGGTTGCCTGTTTAATTTGCCGTGTACAGGTATGGGGCCTTTATCTTTCCCAGCCTTTTTAAAAACGGCTTCCAGTATGCCCGGCGGCACAGTTACGTAAGGGTTTATCCCGATTATTTTTATATCAGCGGTAAACTTATGTATCATCCCTCAAAACTAAGCTTGTGCAAATTTGTACCTTACCAGGTATTGATAACTTTCCTGTATGGCCGCAAAAACATCGCCTTGTACAACATCCATTTCAATAACCATCCAGTCAATATATTTTTTTGCAGCACTAGCTATGGCAGGCACGTTCTGTGTGCCTTTGCCTAATGGTACCATAGGGTCAGGCTTGTCAGATAATAGCGCAGCACTAAACTTAGCCGGGCCATCTTTCATGTGCAGAAATTTTGCACGGCTTCCGTATTTCTGTATAATAGCAGCAGGGTCGTGGCCTGCAACTTTAACCCAGTATGTATCAATTTCAAAAAATATGTCCTTGCTTACACCTTCTAAAAGCCATTCATACACAAACCTTCCACCAACCTTATTTCTAAACTCCCACCAATGGTTGTGCAGGCCAAACTGCAGCCCGTTTGCTTTTGCGGTTTCACCCGCTTTATTATAAATGTCTATCAGTTCTTTTGTTCCATCAAGGCTGCTGTAGCGCTTATCTTCAGGCCAACCGTGCCATATAATTTTTTTGCTGCCAAAGGCTTCAGCAGCTTGAAGGACCCCTGCTTTTTTATCACCCGTTGGTATATCAACATGGCTTGAACATACCGACAGCCCCGCATCTTTTATGTATTGCGCAGCTTGTTTTACGGTTACGCCCTGCGGCCAAAATGCAGTTTCAACGTGCGTAATACCCATAGCCCCGATTTTGTGCAATGTGCCGGGTATATCAGTACTAAACTTATCGCGCACGGTGTACAGTTGAAGTGCAATACCCGGTAGTTTTTCATTGTCGCGTGCAAATGATAATGCCGGTAAAGCAGCACCAAGGGCAAGGCCGCTGGTTTTTAAAAACTGCCTGCGTGGTAAATGGTTCATCATATAACAAGCATTTATTTTTTAAATATACAGCAAGCATCCAACACTGCAACACAGCATTTTATACTGCAAATGTATATTTTCCCTCAAGCTTACCGCCTGCGTTTTTGCTAACTTTCATTACCAGCGTATCGTGGCGAACATGGTCTTTATCAACATGCAGTTCAATATCCTGCAACACGTCAATAGGGTTAGGTCCTTTGGGGTATAAGGGGCTTTTAAATATTTCGGCTTCTACTTCTTTATCAAAAAACAGGTTAGTGGTTAATAGTACCGCGCCGTTTACATGCACCTTTGCATGCAGGTGCGTTATGCGGCCATTATACCACCCGGGAAAAATGGAAGTAAATCTGCACTCACCGCTTTTATCAGTTGCCTGGTAGCCGCGCAGCCAGGTTTCATTTAAAGTGTTTTCCTGTTTAAAATCTGAGTATACGCCATCAGCATCGCATTGCCATATATCAACAATAGCGCCCTGTACAGGCTTGCAATGTTTATCTTCAACCTTAAAAATATATTCAATGTCTGTGCCTTTTTTATGCTCAATAATATTGGCACGCATCAGTTTTTCATCTTTATAAAAAGGCCCTTCGGGTACAGGTGGTGTAATGGGGTCACCGCAATCTGTCACCGGTATTTTCGCTGCCTTTTTGTGTGCAGACATAAATATTGCACTAACAAATGATAACCCCGTAAGGCTAAGAAATTTACTGCGGTTCATAAAATAAGTTTGTAACAAATATACTGTAAGGCCTGCCTTAAAATACATTATCCCAAATAAAGCCGCCGATGAATAAAGTGCATCAAACGGTACATATCAACATGATTGCCCGGAAGGCTTCGCCCCGAAACATCGGGGTTTATTACCTTTACAACTATGAAAAACGAAGAAATAACAGACCCACTTTTTCTGCAAGCAGTAGAAGCTATTGATGCTGGCAATATCGATACGTTGCAAAATCTCGTTACCACCCATCCTTACCTTATTACACAACCGCTTAACCGCCCCAGCGGCGATTACTTTCAGCATCCTTATCTTATATGGTTTGTTGCCGATAACCCGATAAGGGTGGGTAAGCTGCCTGTTAATATTGTTGATATTACACGCCTGCTTATTGCCAAAGTAAAACAGCTTGCCGGCGATACTGCACAAAAGCAACTTGACTACACACTTGGGCTGGTTGTTACAGGGCGTATTCCGCGGGAATGCGGGGTGCAGTTACAACTGCTTGACTTATTGATTGATGAAGGCGCCGCACCCGGTGGTGGCTTAGGTGCTTTGACGCATGGTAACATTGATGCCGCTGTAAGACTTATTGAAAGGGGCGGGGAGCTTACGCTGGCAACCGCAGTTGGTTTAAACCGCGTGGATGATGTACTAAGACTTATATCACATACCTCCGAAAGTGAACGGGTTACGGCCCTTACCATGGCAGCATTTTACGCCAATACAAGTATCATCTCGTTATTATTAACCGCAGGCGCAAACCCAAATGGCTACCCGGCAAAAGGTTCTGGTTTTCATAGCCATGCTACACCGCTGCACCAGGCTGTTTACTCCGGCTCGTTACATGCTGTAAAACTGCTTGTTGAGGCAGGTGCAAGCCTTACCGCGACAGATAAAGTGTATAACGGCACGCCTTTAGGCTGGGCTATGTATATGCAAAAAGATGAGGCGCCCGATGAAGCTACCAAACAAAGATTTGCTGCTATTGAGGCTTACCTGCGCGAACAAAACCCGAACTAAATAAAACCTAACCACAAAATACCTGCTTCGCTATTGGAGACGGAACTTCCGGTCTTTCGCCCCTCTGTCTGGCTTTCTGTCTTCCGTCTTCCGGACTTTCCGTCTTTCGGACCACGTTGCCAAAAGCAGCATTAATCACATTTTAAGCACAAATACCCCCAAAACAGGCAGTAACAAATGTTAGTTATCTAAAAAAACTTTTCGGGGCGTTTAACTGCTATTAACTTTGTCCCACTTTTTTGAACTGAATTTGAACTTTTTTTTTGAACTGAATTTTGGCTTTTTGTAAACCCCTTACTTACCCACGTACAAAACGGTAGGGGTTGAAACTTTTTTTGATGCTTCTTCCACAACAAGCACGATTGCCGCTTTACCTGGTAACGTATTTACCGGGCATGTGAACTTTTTTACTTTAACCAACACAATTATGAGCCCGCATCTAAAAAAAGTCTCAGCGGCCGGTATCCTTATTACCTTAGGGATAATATTTGGCGATATTGGCACATCTCCACTGTACGTATTTAAAGCCATTGTTGGCGACCGCCCTGTAACCGATGAACTGGTGTACGGCGGTATTTCCTGCGTTGTTTGGACGCTTACACTGCAAACCACTTTTAAGTACATTTTGCTTACCCTGCAGGCAGATAACAAGGGTGAAGGTGGTATATTCTCACTGTTCGCGCTGGTGCGCCGTTACCGGCACTGGTTGTACTTTCCGGCCATTGTAGGTGCAGGCACATTGCTGGCAGATGGTATTATAACACCGCCCATTTCAGTTGCATCTGCCGTGGAAGGGTTAAATGGCGTTAAAGGCCTTGAGCATACTATTGTACCCGGTAACGACCTTACCGTTGGTATAGTTATCGGCATCCTTTCACTCTTATTTTTCTTCCAGCGTTTTGGTACAAAAGTGGTAGGAATTTCATTCGGCCCCATTATGCTTATTTGGTTCAGTATGATCATGGCATTGGGCATACACGAAGTTGCCCAGTACCCAGAAGTGCTAAAAGCGGTTAACCCATATTATGCTATTAAACTTTTAACGGATTACCCAGAGGGCTTTTGGTTGTTGGGTGCGGTGTTCCTGTGCACCACCGGTGCTGAAGCGCTGTACTCAGACCTTGGTCATTGCGGTAAAAAGAATATACAGGTTAGCTGGATATTTGTAAAAATATCGCTGCTGGCAAACTACTTTGGGCAGGCTGCATGGATATTATTAAGGGGCAAACAACACCTTGATGGTTTAAACCCGTTTTACGAAATGATGCCGCACTGGTTTTTACTGTCGGGCATTATTATAGCAACGCTTGCAACCATTATTGCCAGCCAGGCATTAATAAGCGGCTCGTTCACTTTAATAAGCGAGGCCGTAAGCCTTAACTTCTGGCCAAAAATAACCATCAAGTTTCCATCAAACATAAAAGGGCAAATTTATATACCCAGTATAAACTGGATATTGTGGTTTGGCTGCATGGCAGTGATGCTGTACTTTAAAGAGAGCAGTAATATGGAAGCTGCTTACGGCTTCTCCATCACCATAGCCATGCTTATGACAACCACACTTATGTTCTATTACATGAAGTTTATAAAAAAATGGGCTGCAGTACTGATGATATTGGTGTTGCTGGTTTTTGTTACGGTTGAAACATCTTTCTTTATTGCCAACGTAGCAAAAATTAAGAAGAGATGGATGTTTTTAATTTTTGAATTTGGGTTGATATTCACCATGTATGTTTGGTACCAGGCACGAAAAATAACAAACCGCTTTCTCAACTTCGTTAGCCTTACTGAACAGATTCCTGCACTTAAGGAATTAAGCAGCGATATATCAGTGCCCAAATACGCCACCCACCTTGTGTACCTTACCAAAGCCAATAATGCAAGAAGCATTGAGCAGAAAATGATCAATTCCATTTTTGGCAAACAACCCAAAAGAGCAGATGTGTACTGGTTTGTGCATATTGACAGAACAGACGAGCCATATACCATGGAATACTCCATAGAGGAGTTGGAAGAAGATAAGGTGATACGGGTTGAGTTAAGGCTGGGTTTCAGGATACAAACACGTATAAATCTGTTCTTTAAAAAGATACTGGATGAAATGGTGCAGCAGCATGAGCTGTGCCTTAAAGAAAGTAAGTACGAGGCGATGCAGAAATACAAACTGGCGGCCGACATACGGTATGTAATTGTTGACCGTTTTCTTTCTGTTGAAAATGAATTTTCTCTTAGGGAAGGTTTTATACTTAACGCTTATTTTGGCTTAAAAGGCCTGGGCCAAAGTGATAAAAAAGCGTTTGGGCTTGATTACAGCGATACCCAAACTGAAATGATACCATTAGTTGTAACACCCGCTGCACACGTAGATCTAAAGCGCGTTGCGCACGTTTAGCTATAAACAATAACTTAACTGTACCACTGTACCGGTTTTATGTACTAAACCGGTACACCGGTACAGTTGTTTTACGCCAATGGTAGTATTTCCACCAACCCATGCTATTGTAGAGTTACGCAGGGCTCTATCAATTATTTAATGATAGCCAGTCTCCCATAAATATACATGCATTTTCCGCTCTTGTGCAGGTGTTGCCACTGGCTACGATATATCCCGGCCCCGGCTTAGTATTATTTTTCCGTGTAACTAACTATTCTGAATATTACTTCGGAGATTTGCTGTATCACTAAAACATCATTTTATGATCATCGTACATGACATCTTTGTTTGCAAACCCGGCAACGCCTCTAAGCTTGCCAAAATGTTTAAAGAAGCTATGGAGGGTAATGAAGAACTGGTGAACATTATGACGGATATGACCGGCCAGTTTAACCGGGTAATTATGGTAAGCCAATATGAAAATCTTAGTGGTTACGAGCAAAACTGGGAAAAATATATGCAAAACAGTGAAGAGATGAAAAGGATGCAGGAAAAAATGCAGGGCTATCAAGATATGTACCTAACGGGCTATCGTGAAATTTACAAGGTTTGGTAAAGCAATAATAAATATAACAAACAACAAAATCCGTAATCAAACCGGCTCAGCCCTGTTGCCCGTCCCTGGCGCAGATAACCCACTGATGGCGGAACACCTCTGCCTGTGGCACTTCCTTGCCCACACGGTCTCATAGCCACGGGGCAAAATCCGGCATGAAAAAAGAGCAGGATATAAGCATGAAAAAGCGGTAAGTTTGTCATAAGAATAATACAAACAAAGAATGCCTGACTTTTTACGACATATCCATATCAGAAATTTTAAATCAATCAAAGAGTGCGATATTGTTGATTGCAAAAGGATTAATTTGTTCATCGGCCGTCCTAACGTTGGCAAATCAAATATTTTGGAGGCCTTATCCCTGTTCTCTATACCCTATTTGCCCGAAGGAGCAAACAGGAGGCTTTCCAGCCTTGTCAGGGTTGAAAATGAGGCTGAACTATTTTACAATGGCAACATTGAAATGGATGCCAGTGTAGAAACAAATGAAGGGGTATGTAAATTGGGATTTAGCCCGAAAGAAGGGTTAAAGGTTCTGGTTGCCTTTTTGGGGGGTGACTCTTATTATCCTGAATTCGATGAAAGGTTAATGGTAAGAAGGGTAAGCAGAAATCCCGGGTTCGAACCTCCAGTTAAAAAATATGCCTTCAGGCATAATGTTATTTTTAGAAGATCCCACGCCAGATATTTGATTCCACCGTTTGGGACTAATTTGCTGACTATTATAGAAAACTATCCTGATTTGAAAAAGCAGGTAATAGAAATGTTTGAAGAGTATAATTTGGAGATTGCTTTTGATAAAGCAAGTCAAACAATCAAGGTGATCCAGCGAAATGATGATGGTATTTTTTTGATTCCATATAACTCCACCGCTGATACTTTGCAGCGGATCATATTTTACAAGGCTGCCATTGCTTCAAACAACAATAGTGTCCTGCTTTTTGAAGAGCCTGAAGCGCATTCTTTTCCGCCTTATATGACGCATTTAACGCAAGAAATGATCTACAAAAAGGATAACCAATACTTTATTGCGACACATAGCCCATATATCCTGAACGACCTTGTAGAAAATGCGCGGGAGGAACTATCTGTTTTTATGGTACATTATGAAGATGCTGAAACTAAATTGCGCCAACTTACCAAAGAGGACTTATATAATGTATTTCAAAATGGGATTGATTTATTTACCAACAGCGAAAGTTTTGTATAATGGATCAATCTGTTATTCCCGAATGTTACGTCGATACGAACCTCATTGAAACCATCGTTCCTGCTAAAGGGCAATATAATCATCAAAAAGGCTGCGGTACAGTCACCAGGGTAATGCAGGAAAAATTTGCCGACCGCTTTGCTGTCGGTATCATTGATAAGGACAAACGGGAAGTAGCATACCTAAAAGAGTTTAACGAAGTGCATACAGCAGGCTCGCTTATTTTACACAAACACAAAGCAAGGCATCATTATATTATACAAATAAACCCTGCTATGGAAAGGTTTATACTATATAACGCTGAGGCAGCGGATATTAATGTTGCTGATTATGGGTTACCCAATGATTTTGACCAATTCAAAAGGGAGTCTAAAAAAGTCAACACTAAAGATGACCCGCGATTTAAAAGGCTTTTTTCAGACATGCATAAAGCCGGGGTAGATGACCTGCAAAGGTTAGCCGCATGGATTACAGTATTAAGGCAACATACATACAATGTAGATTTGGCATCAATCATTGCCTTGTAAGTTGATTCCAGTCGACAAAAAATGGATAGCTTTCGATACTACCCCCGCTTTTTTAATAATTAATATAATCAGGGTCAGTGCAGCACTGCCTAACAACCAAATTGCCGCAAATGGTGGTCAGCATGTTTATAAGCAAGGTACCCCATCTGCTCTTCTGTCATCTTACCGAAAAAAGTATGTACAAAGCCAGGGTTTGAAAAATTGGCATGTTCTTCAAGCAGGGCTATCCATTTTGCTTTTTCTAATGCAACATCCCCATTTCCTGTTACCATCAATTCAGGAAGGGTTGGTGTATTCCGCCTAAGGCCTTTGTCATCTTTTAAAATACTTTTCAAAGCCATTCTTCCAAACAAGCGGCCAATAAATGCCTGCCTGTGCTTTTTCTTGTCTGCTATCCATTCTTGCCACAGGGTATTGTGTTTCAGCATTTGGTAAACATTCATTTTACCCCATTGGGCGGTGCTGTTTTCATTAAGCATTTTTATCCTGCTTATCAATTCATCCCTTGTAGCTTTGTCAAACGTCGTTTTCATATTTCGTTAATTTTAAAAGATTGTATCGCGTCTTCAACGCAGCCCTTTGAACATCCCTAAACCCATGCGCAACCTGTCACCCGGCCCAAAGTTTCGGGCGCGCCTCACCCTGCAGAGAAAGGCCCTGGCGGGATTATAGAGAGTAAAGTGCTTTGTTTAAAAACCGAATTATTATAAGATATTTTTTTAAGCAAGCTGCGCGAGAGAAAACCAGTTGCCTGAATCGTCTTTAAATATAGCTTCAGTACCGTAGAATTCTTTTTTAGGCTCTTTAATAAATTCAACACCCTTTGCCTTTAGTTCTTCATAAGTGGCATAAATATCATGACACGTAAAAAGGCCTGCGCCAAAAGTCCCCTTCTCTACAAGCTCTTTCAAAACAGCAGTGGTTTCTTTGGAGAACAGGCCCCTGGTTATTGGCGCTAATATTATTTCAAACCCCGGCTGTTCGGGCGGGCAAACGGTTATCCATCTGTCACCGTCAGGCATTGGTGCATCTACTATAACTTTAAACCCCAGTTTATTTGTGTAAAAGTCGTAAGCCCTTTCCTGGTTTAGAACATAGATGCTTACATGCGTCATTTTAGTGATCATGCGTTTTATTGTTTACACAAAGAAAAGACAGGAATTAAAATTCTATTGTTTCAAAATTGCTCTTTTTTAAGCCAGCCCTTTTTTTCAGCAAAGCAACCAGGTATAAAGGTTAAGGGCGCTTCTGCAATTTGTGCTTTTCTTTTTTGGTGCTGAAGCAGGTATTCAGAAGGGGTTATACCGGCCATACGCTTAAATAGCTTGCTGAAAGAACTTAAGCTTTCAAAACCTACAGCATAGCAGGTTTCTGAAACGGGAATGCTGCCCCTTAGTAATTCCATTGCTTTTTCAATTCGCACAAAAATTAAATATTGGTGTGGCGTTTTGCGGTAAATATTTTTGAATGCCCTGATGAAATGAAATTTAGAAAAATATGCTTCATCAGCTATATTGCCAAGATCTATCTTGTCTGCATAGCGCGTGTCAATAAAAAGCTTTGCCTGCACCAAGCGCCTGTATAAATATATTTTAGGATATTGTTCATTTGTCATCGTTATAACTTTTACCTTATAGATACCGCCTTTCGCAGCAATAAACCACAGCGGCAGGGTTTACATAAAACAATTTTAGCTTTTTACTGCCCGCCCAGGCCTGTAGCGAATGAAAAGGTACGAATAGTTACCGTTCTGTGCAATCCTGCCCAAAGACAGTACAGAGAAAGCTATTTGCTTACTAAACCGGTATAGTGGTACAGTTGTTTTCATTAACTTACATTCTCTATAGTTTTTCATGGCTTTGTATAAAACCAGCATAATATAAAATGAAACGAACAACCCTGCCTGAAATTTGCAGATACGCATATTGCTTCACGTCAATAACATTATTAGTGATAGTTACTTCCTGTTCTCATCGCTATCAAATGGCCAAAAATTATAAATATGAAGCAGGCCCAATGCAAATGATTAAACTGGATAATGTATGGATGAGGATACGCCTGTACCCGACTGACAAGTATGAGCAGGAATTTAACCTGACTTGTGCCTTTGATTACGTTGCCGAAGGAAAAACCCCCAAACTGTCAGGATTGAAGATCACCTTTATCAACGCAGAAACAGGTGATACGGCAGCTATCACGCAGCCGGTTGAATTGAATAGCCACATGCATAAGGACACAACAAGCCATACAGAATACATGACCAACGAAGCATTACAAACATCAAAAGTGTTTGATTTAAATGAACGTATGTTTTATATTTTCAGCTATCATTTTAAGGGAAA
>Ga0206931_1197_pt1 | contig 15502 bp, 13 predicted proteins | sample Alteio_BWOrgHeat_17_FD_152946 | JGI IMG/M metagenome (GOLD analysis project Ga0206931, IMG submission 152946) | Enriched cells from forest soil in Barre Woods Harvard Forest LTER site, Petersham, Massachusetts, United States -... | ecosystem: Environmental > Terrestrial > Soil > Temperate forest >...
ATAATGTGCTGTATAAGCAACTTATTACCTGTAGTACTGACTAAAAATTTTTGTTTGCGTACTATGCTTTTATAATAAGCATCTATTAAAACAGGCTTAACTTCGGCAGGTGCTTTTTTTGTGGCCGTAAGTAACTTACTCACTGCAAATGCATTTATCCTTAACAGGATACTGTTAAATATTTTTACAACAAGCTTGTAATAGTGCCTTGTCATGTTTAAAACCTGGGATTGAACACGTATATTGAGCAATAAAATTTACTGCAGGTATTTACACATTTCCTGTGTGTTTAAGTGCTCTTTGGTTACAAACCAACCCTGTTTTGTATAAGCCTTTATTGCCCGTGCATTATTTTTCCTAACAGATAAGACCAATTTGTGTATATTAAAACTAATAGCCCTGGCTTCAAATTCATGCATTAGCAATTGAAATATACCAGAACCCCTAAATTGAGGGTCAACACCAATAACTACCAACCCCACTCGTTTATCAAACGGCTTAACAGTCTCCGCGTCAGCAGCTGCATGTTTTTTTGGAAACATTTTTTTAACTATGTTTTTAAAGATAAGCGGGTATAAGGCCATAACTTCTTTGTGAAACAACAGCCAGGGGTGTAACAAACCCCCCGTAAAAGCCTGCCGCATAGTGTATTGCATAATACCGCTTGTAGAGCCTTCTCCAATATATTGTGGCATAAACCCGCCGCAATAGCCTACCACTTTTCCGTCAGAAACAACATGAAACAGGAAGCGGTTTTTGCTTTTGAGAAACCATTCAAAAGTTTTTTTTGTGTATGCCAGTCCTAACTGAGATGATAATGAATTTTTAAAGCACCGTAAATGGCACTTTGAAATTTCCTCAGTATGCTGTTCTGTACTTGTAATTAAATTGGTACTCACTTAGTTTTTTTTGTTACTGCGAATGCAGGAGTAACTACTGCCAAAATCAAGATAGTAGGCTGTAAAACTATTTTCAAACCATTGTGAATTAAGATAAGACAGAAGAGTGCAAAAAAGTATAGTGAGTACTGCCTGAAAACCCCCCTGCGTGACATTATCTCAAAAAATAAGAAAAGATAAAATCCCCAATATGTTATAATGCCAATAATGCCATGTTCTGCCGCTGCACGTATAAATTCGTTGTGGGCGCCAGATTCAACTTCATATAAATGGCGGGCAACAATTTCTTTACTAAAATTACCTGTGCCTATGCCGGCAAGCGGATCGGAAAGAAAAATCTTAATGCCTACCTCAACAAGCAAATCTCTGCCAGAGGCGCCGGCCTGCTCGTACCTGTCAACAATTAGGCCATTGGTTGCAGAAACTACATAGTAATAAACAATATACCCAATGGGCAGAAGTATGAGAAAAATAAAATAGCTGCCCAGGTTTTTGCGGTTAAAAAGCATGTACAATACGGCTATTACCGCAAAAAAATAAAGACCTCCCCGAGAGAACGTAAGGAGCATTAATATAAGCAGTAATATAAAAAAAAGGAGGTTTAGAAAGATATCCTCTTTTTCAAGTGTATTTACAATTGATAAAAATAATAGAACAACCCCCAGCCCGAGATAAGCACTTAACTGAACAGGGGCCAGCCCATTACTGGCAGCAAAACTTGAGCCTGTATTGTATTCAACATGCCCAAAAAGATGGGCTGCTAAAACAATGCCGGCAAGGTATATGCTGGCAATCTTAAAGTTATTTAGTAATGTATTAAGTGTTGAAAGCTTTAAAATGTTTGATGATGCCCATAGCGTTACTAAAAACAGGTTTATACTGTTAACAGAGTGTATCCTGGCAAAATCGGGCTCGTTGGTACGCACAGTATCAATTATCTCAATTAAGGCATACAGCCCGATAAAGACAAAAGAAATTGAATAAAGTCTGAATGTAGACCCCTGCTTTAACAATAATAACGCAAAAATGGCGAGGAATAAATAATCGGCATAAATGTTTGGCAGGAATGAGGGGAAAGCTCTTACGTATATTTCAGTATAAACAAAATATGGAAAGAATTTAAACAGCGTTTTTAAATCACCCTTTAAAGCCAGAAACAGGCAATAAAGACTAAATAGAGCATAAAGTACGGCCATAGCTGTATCAGCCACCTTGCTGCTACCTATAACTAAACCAATAATAAGGGCCGCAAAATATTTTACAGCTTTGCTATCTTTAAAACTCCCTTCCTGTTTAGCGGCCTTAAGGTTTATAGTATTCATTAATTTTCTCTATATAATCGCCTGCCCAATTTTCCAGGGTTTGTTTTTTTGCAAACGCTCTTCCGTTGTTAATCATCCCGGGTAATTGTGTTTTTAAACCGGTAACATGTTTTATTAGCATTACCAGGTTGTTTACATGCGATGCTGAAAAAACAAACCCTCTTTCACCATTGCCAGTCATTTCTTCTGCAAGGGCAACGTTATTTAACAATGGTATTACGCCATGAAAAAAGCCTTCAATGGGTACCTTGCCAAAACCTTCAACAAGCGTGGCCTGTATTAAAAAATGCGATTGGCGATATAGCGCCCTTAGCTGAGTATAATCTTTTTTTCCGCAAATATTTACGTAATCCGCCAGGTTATGTTGCTGTACAAACTGTTCATAACTATTTTTAAGTTCTCCATCTCCAACTACATACAGGTAAAAATCAAAATTTTTGTCATGTAAAATTTTAAACGCGTCTAATATAAATTGCTGATTTTTATTTGGGTTTAACGCACCTACCGTAATAAAAACAGGCCTTGCTATGGCGTTAAGCCGTATACTTTCGATTCTTTTTTGCACCTGCTCAGTTTCTTCATCCCACTCCCGTTGCGTATATGATGGGCTTATACCTTTAAACAGGTTTTTGCCCCGCTTTTCTTCATTGATATATATCCATGCGGGCCCTTTAAAAAAAACCTTCAGTAACCATTTTTGAAAACGATAGGTTACTGGTTCGCTATCGTAATTCATCCATGTGCCGGTGTAGGTTGCAAATGTTTTGGACGCATGCAGGTAAAAATAAAAAAAACCAATAATGTTAAGATTATTTGGAAAACGCAAATACACTATGTCGGCGTTTCTCCTTGCCTTTCTGAAGCCCTTTATCCAGTTCGGAATGTTTGTAATAATCTGTAACTTATTTTTTAGCGTATCACCCCCAACATTTTTCAGGGGTATAAACTCAATAGATTTATCTGTATAAGCAGTAGTAACCCTGTCGCTGCTATATGAAATAAATGGACAACAAATTACTGTATGCTGAAACCTTGAAGCCAAAACCTGCATTTGCCTGCAAAAAATATGCACTTCGGTAACTGCATTACCTGCTGCATCGTACATATGAATACAGTCCGAGATGATTGCCAGCCTTTTAAATTTATTTTGCAATAGTCAACGGGCTTTTTTGTGTTTAACAGTTAGTTTATGTTGTGTATATAAAAGCAATTGCTATTTTGGGGTGTCGCAGCAAACCATATTGTGGCCGCATTTATTTATTACTGTTTTAGTATTTCAGGCGATTGAGCACCAGCAAACATTTTTGCAGCTATTTTTTTTGCCCTGTAAAATTGTATTAGTAAAACAGGCGATTTAAAAATGGTTAGCAAAATACTAACCAGCAGCATTTTGTTACTGCGTTTATATTTATAGGGGATGTTGGAAAGCATAATGCCTATAAATATTGCATTACGGTACAGTGGCGGTGAAAGATACTTTTTATAAAGATAAACTACGCTTGGAATAGGTTTAGGTGCAAACCATTTTTTAGGCCGAAAGCCATCCCAGCTACCCATTTCCCGCAAGCCACCACTGCCTACTTTTAAATGAATTCTTGAAGCATTTGGGTTCGATATGCTATTAAACCCATTTAAATATGCCCTGTAACCAAACTCGCCATCGCCCATTCGCTGCCCATTAAATTTCTCATCAAACAAACCAATTTTTTTAAAAACACTTCTCTTTACCATAGCGTTACCTGAATCGAATTGATCTGCCCACCTGAAGTAGCCATAGCTTGCAGGAATTTTTTGACCTATTGCTGCTAAAGAGACTCCCGCTGAAATATCTGCCGAAAAAAAATCCAAGCACTTAATATGCTCATATATCCAATTTTCATTTACGCGTGAATCATCATCAAAAAAAAGAAGAAACTCTGCTGTTGTGCTTTTAATTGCATTATTTCTCGCAGTCCAAAGCAGCTTTTCTTTTTGGTGATGTACTTTAATATCTAAACTGAATTGATCATAAAAAGATTTGTCAAAATTATCTGACTGGTCAAACACAAGCACCTCAAAATTTTTGTAAGATTGTTTTTCAAGGTCGTGGAGTACATCTTTTAAATAAACGTACCTGTTTAATGTTGGGATAATAATGCCCACCAATAAAGAGGAAGGGAGAATGGCCGGTGAAAATTTTGAATAATTTGCATCAATAAACGGCTGCTGATAGGGGTTTATACGTTTTACTTTTGATGTTGCCGCATAAGCCGCTACCTCCGCAAAAGGATTTTTTAATGTAAATAGCCGAAGCAGTAAGGCAAAGGCTGCCCAGGGGGCACCCCAATATTTGCGTACAAATGTGTACTCGTCTTTTAAGGTGGGGGGTGGCAAACTGTGTTGCTTGCTTACTTCGTCTGGCGACGACTGCAAGAGATGGCCTCTTATGCAAAGATTATAGCCAGCGTCTGCCAGCCGCGCTGACAAAGTTTCAAAACGTTCATCAATCATCCCTGCAGGCACATCTTCTTCTTTTATATAGCTTGATGCAAATTTTTTGTGCTGCTTTGGCAATATATTCAGCTGCCATGATGGTTGCGTATAGCGTATAAAAGTAAATGTCAAGCGCCGGTGTTTAATAGTTTTTTATATTCCATTTCAAAAATGTCAGCCTGCTTGTCAATAGTAAACTGCTGCAGTATTCTTTGCCTTGCAGCTATACCCATTTGCAAGCTTTTTTCTCCATCGTTACTTAATACCAGCATATTAACCGCCATGGCATTGCAGTCATAAATATCGGCAAGCATACCGTTGTACCCGTGTTTTATAACCTCGCTCATACCGCCACTTTTAGTAGCAACAACAGGTAACTCCATACTCATTGCTTCTAAAACTACATTCGCAATTCCTTCATATACGCTTGGTAAAAAAAATAGTGAGGCACTGTTATATGCCTCAAGTATTTCAGCCCGGCCTTTAGCCCCTGCAAGATGAACATGATTTGTTAACCCCAGGTTATGGATGTGAAAGATTATTTCTTCTTTTTGCGGGCCATCACCAATAATTGTCCATTTAAAATCAGTGAAACTTTCCTTTAGTTTTTTCATTGCTAATAAGCCAGTAAGATAACCCTTTTGAAAAGTAAAACGCCCAATGCTTAGAATATTTACAGGCCTGTGTTTAAAGGGCAGACGGCGTTTAAATATTTCAGGATCGACACTTGGGAAGTTGATAAATATTTTTGAAGCATCTGTGCAATAGGGCAGAATGGTTTCCTTCATATCACCCGATACGCAATGAACAGCGTTTACATGATCAAAAAGCGCCGTCGTATTTTTTTTTCGCTCTTGTGAGGTAAGCAGCATTACTTTTTCTGCTGAACCGCGGCAACTGACCACTTTTATACTGCCAAGTTTTTTTAACACAGGTAAGTATAAAATACCCAGGCCAGAAAACTCAATATGAACTACATCTGGTTTATGCTTACTGATATAGTATAAGCGCACTTTGTTGATTATTGATCCAGTTAACTCAGTTCCTCTTTTACCGGTTAAAAGGGCGGAGGGGTGCAATGTAATATATCTCAATATCCTCGGCCTGCTGAATGCAATCACTTTTACGTTGCTAACGCCGCTAAAAATTTTGGTGAACAGCGTGTTGTTGATACTGTTGCAAAATACAATAACATCATGTCCCCTTTTTGCAAGGTGAATGACTTTATTTGAGATAAACGTTTCGCTTAATGCAGGGAATGATATAGTTACAATAGCAATTGTCAAAATGTAAGTTGTTTATTGTTCCTGTGATGTGCATCCCAGCTTACCAACGAATAGATTGCCCATAAAAGCCAGCTCCAATCATTATTTTTCGCCATATGATCGTTAATAAGTTTTTCCAGTTGTGGTTTGCTGAACATACAGCCAAGATGGGCCGGCATATTTAATATTTTTTCAGTAATATCATTTTTAAGGTCACTGCGTATCCAATCAGCCATGGGTATAACAAATCCTTTTTTTGGTTTTATTACAAGTTGCTCATTTGTTTTTTTTATAAGCGATTCTTTTAAATTAATTTTCCCCTGCCCGTTTCTTATGCAGGCCTGGTAATTATACGCAGCACTTTCGTCAAGCAATGCATTACTAAGCAATGGCACCCTCACTTCAAGACTGTGGTACATACTTGCACGGTCAACCTTTAATAATATACGTTGAAGATGGGTATCTACTTCAAGCTTACGGGCCACGTTCATATAATCACCAGTAGTATCAAGCTGCGTATGGCTATTTTTTAACGATGCGTAATAATAATCGTCCAATGCTTCGTCTGTAAAAATATGCTGCAACCATTGTAAGGCACCTGTTACAAAAAGTGTATGATAATAATATGAAAGAAAATCTTTTTCTTTCCAGTGCCGTGAGACATTAACAGCACGGCGGTTTTTTATTTTTGCAACAAGTAGTTTGCCTTTCCTGTTAATAGCATATCCTGTATAGAATTTTATACTTCTTAAGGCGGAGATATTTCTGGGATAACCCCAAAACAGTTCGTCGCCGCCATCTCCGCTTAATGCTACTGTAACCTTTTCCCGCGCAAATTTTGAAAGCATTAAAGTAGGAAGTGAAGAAAAATCTGCAAAAGGCTCAGAAAATGCCCTTGTATTGTCGTTAACAAGCTGCAAAAGATCAGCAGGCGATATGAATTTACAATGATGTTGGGTCCTAAAAATGTCAGCAAACTCCTGCGCCGCGCCTGACTCATCCATCGGGTGATTACGAATACCTATTGTGAACGAATTAATTGGCGCCTGTTTATTTGCAAAGTATGTAACAAGCGTACTGTCGACACCACCAGACATAAAGGTACCCAATGGAACATCACTTACCATCTGGCTTTGAACTGCAGAATACAATACCTCGTCAAGGTTGGATATTGAGCCGGTTTGGGTAAGCGGGTAATCGTAGTATTTGTGGCAGTTTACCGTTCCGTTTTCAATTATATAATAGTGGCCATGTAATAGCAATGCCGTATTAGTAACAGCGCCATGGTTTTCAGGAATATAGCCAAGAGACAGAAACGCGCCAATGGCACTTACGTTGATGCTCTCTTTTTTAAAGAAGGGGTGATTAATTATATGATCGTACTGAGAACTGTATACAACACCATTTGCACCGCTGCCCATATAAAGTGGCTTAATGCCTACCCTGTCCCTTGCAAGAATGAGGGAATTTTTTTTAACATCATAAAAAGCAAAGGCAAAAATGCCATCTGTAAGTTCAAGTGTTTGCTTAATGCCCAGGTGAATTATACTGTACAGCAGTATTTCGGTATCACTGGTTGAAACAAAGCTTGTTTTAAACGGCCGCAACAGGTTTTTTAAAATATTAGTGTTATAAATTTCACCATTAAACGTAATACAATAGTTACCACATAACGACAGCATTGGCTGGTTGCCGTTAACACTAAGGTCGCGTATAGCAAGGCGGCAAAACCCTGTAATATAATTTTCACCATTATCCCAAATGCACTGCGAATCTGGACCGCGGTGATGCATAGTTACAAGGCACCGGCTTACAAAATCTTTCTGTAAGGCAGATCGCTTAAAATTGTAAATACCAGTTATACCGCACATTATGGTACGTTATCTCCTCAATTTTTTAATTAATGAAAGCATACCTTTTACAATTACATCTTTAGTTGATGTTGAATACGTGTATGATATTTTTTTAGTACTCATATCTATTTTTTGCGCCCACGCCCAATCTCCATCCTGCTGAATTTTAAAATTTGAATATGCCGGGTGTTGAAGAACAAGTAAATGAAATATTTCCTTTACGTGCGGTAAATTAAGTTCGTCTTCTGAAAGTTGCCTGTGCGCAATGCCATCCGTAACTTCTCTTACTTTGGCTGCCTTTGCATACGTCCAGTTGTAATCATCAAATATTATCCAGCCATTCTTTTTAAGCAACTTATCAGCGCAAAAAAAAGCGCTTCCATCAATCGTCCAGTTTTTTGGCCCGTCAATAATGCACAAGTCATACACAGGCGCGCAAATATTATCAGCACCCGTATTTTTTTTAATATCGTTGTGCAAAAACCAATTATACCCGGTAGGCTCCCGATGAACTGTTACATACTTAGCCAATCCGCATTTTTCGAGTAATTCCTGAATCGTGGGCTTAAATATATTTTCGGCTTCAACCAAATCAACCGAAACTAAATAACCTTGCCCCAACTCATCCAGCGCTGCCGCAATATAACAACTTGCCACGCCATGTGCAAAGCCAAGCTCAAGGCACGATGTAAGTTTATTTTCTATGATAAAATTATAAAGAGCTTTAGCGTTAGACTCGCTGATAAACGGAATACCCTTTAGTAATTTATTTATTTCTGAAAATTTCATATTTGTTTATTGTGTTTATTGATAGCCAATTCATAAACTTTCCTAAATCGGCTTGCAACAATATCCCAGGTATAATTTGCAACAAATTTTTTATGCCCGTTTTGCCCTAACTCTTTTCTAAGATCTTCGTTATTAATTAATGCCTCCATTTTTGTGGCCAGGTTTATATAATCACCGGGAGAAAACAAAAGGCCGTCAACGCCGTCTTTAATCAGCGACGCAATTGCGCCAATATTTGCTCCTATCACTGGTTTTTCAAATGCCCAGGCTTCAAGGAAAACTACGCCAAACGATTCTTCAACTGAGGGCAGCACTAGTACATCAGTTAAGCGCAGTATATCAGCTTTTTGCTCATCTGTAATGCTGGTTTGAACAAGAATATTATCATTGTTAGCCGCTTCCGCCTCGAGCGAAGGAGTATAACCACCCCTTGCCCCTGCTACTATAAGCTGTATATTCTTATGTTTTGTGGCTAAATGAAAAAAAGATTTAAGTAATGTGGGAATGCCTTTTGAAATTTCATGCCTGCCCAAAAAAGTTATTATTGTTTTGCCAGGTGTAACTGAATATTTTTCTCTCAATACACTCATGGGCCTTGTTAAATCCGCCTTTTCCAGGATATCTGTGGCAACCCCAATTACCTTAATTTTTTCTTCAGCAACCTTTTTAGAAATTAAATAAGCTTTCTCATACTCAGTATTGGCAATATAATAGTCAGCTGCAATAATCCGTTTCAAATAACTATTTGATATCTCGTTGTTATGTAAATGCAGTGCCCCGAAAATAACAAATGGCCTTTTGTCCGCATCCTTTTTAAACCAGGCCGGGTAACTTGCAAAACTGTAATGAACCGATGATATGCAGATAACATCGCAAGGCATATTGATAATAGCCTTGCGCATGGATATTGAAACAGGGCCAAATTGCAGATTAGTAAAAAAATCAGGAAAATTTATGTGTAAGAACTTACCCGCAAACCGGGTAAATAACTTAATTGGCTTTTTATGCAAACGTAAAAATGGAAATCTTTTTATTGTAACGCCATTTAGTATCTCCTCTGGAACATCAATTTTCTTAAAATTATAACGGTGCGGTCCGAAATAAGAATTGGTTGTAACTACTGTAACCTCATCATTGTACGCTGCATAGAGGTATTCAGCTATTTTTTGGATGGCATATTGTGAACCACCAACAGATGGATAGTAATTTTGTGTTACGTGTAAAATCCTCATTAGCCCTTATACTCTGCTTTAAAGTTTTCTATGCCCAATAAATATGCATCGCGGTATTTTTTTACAACAGTTGGCCAGTTGTAATTGGCAACAGTTTTTTTATGGCCATTTTCTCCCAGTTCCTCCCGGGTGTTTTTGTTATTTATGAGAATAGTTATTTTTTGTAAAAGGCTTTCTGCATCACCAGCCGCAAAAAGCAATCCATCGTGCCCCTCTTTTACCAATGCAGCTATTGCACCCATATTTGTACCGATAACTGGCTTGCGGCAGGCCCAGGCTTCAAGAAATACTACACCAAACGATTCGCTTTGCGATGGCAGCACAAAAATATCAAGGGTATTGTACAACACGGGTTTAAAGCTATCGTCAAAATCTTCAATCAATATAATCGGCAATTTTTCTTCAAGCATCGCTTTTTTAATTACGGGCACATAGTCTGTAGTTCCGCCAGCTAATAACAGCTTTGCGCGCGTATCCTGTTTGTGCAGTTTTCTAAAGGCATCAAGCAAAATGCCTGCCCCTTTTCCTTTCACCAACCTGCCAACAAAACCTACTACAATATCAGTATCGTTAATCCCATGCCTTTTTTTAAAAACAGTAACCTCGGTTTCGTTACAGGCAAAACTTTCAACGTCAATACCGGTACCTATGTTAACAATTTTATGTGGTTTAACGCCATACGCAATCATCTCGTTTTTTTCAAATTCGGTATTTGAAATATAACAATCGCATGCCCGTGCTTTAATTAATGATGGATCGTGGTCATCCGTTATTTTTTTATGAAGGTGAATGGCACCATAAAGCACAAATGGCTTGGCATTTTTTGTTTTAGTGCGCCAAAGCGGGTAGTTGCAAAAATCGTAATTAACAGTTGTTGCCATAATTACCTCCGCGGTTGACTGCAGCATCTTTTTTTTTAATACAGGGCTGTCAAGGGCATAACGGAGCTTATTTATGCGGTACGGCAGCTTTATGCCCGCTGATTTTGCTAATATTTTGCCGGCGTATTTTATTAGGGGGTAATGCCACCTGTTAAAGGGTAACCTGTTTACCGCAACCTTGTTTATCACTTCGAATGAAGGAGTTATTTTTTTGAATAGTGTTGACTCAGGACCGAACACGGAATTTGTTGTATAAACAGAAACTGTGTCGCCATAATCCGAAACAAGCCTTTCAGAAACATGTTTCATTGTATATTGAGGGCCACCCTTTGATGGGTAATAATTTTGGCATACATGCAATATATCCATCAGGCAAAAAAAGTTTTCATTTTGGCAATCACTCTTTCTGTTGATCTGCCGTCTGTATAAGTGGCTATCTCCCGCACACAGTCCTGGCATTTTGCATTATAACCAGTGGGGTTCTGCAGGGTCTCTTTTACCAGTGAAATTAACTGCCCGCGTGAACCGGCAAAATTTAAAACACCGCTGTTTACAATTGGCTGGTAATGCTCCTGGTAGTAAACGCCCCTTAAGTAAGGTTCCGCATCTTTTCTTATATCGTCGTAATACGGGGCAATTTGCGGCTTATTAAATATGCTTCCGTCAACTGCCATTGTTGACGATAAATTTATATGCACATCCGTATGATATAAGGTTGAAATAAGCCGTTGCTCATCTTCCTTCGTAAAGTTATTGTGGTCAAGCCTGCCTTCGGCAGGCGGCTTATAATCATAATAAACAAATGGTGAATATCCAATGTACGCCTTCCACCTGTCAATAGTGTCCAATGGGTGGCACCTGAACAATATTATTGCATCGTCGGATATAAGTTTATCTTCAAAAGCGGTGGCAATATGTTTTATGTATTGCGGTTCGTTTGGCAATTGATTTGCTGAGCCACCTGCGTACAAAATAACTTTTTTTCCGTGCGGCAGGCCAAGCCTTTGCAACCATTCATCTTTAGACCAACAATATTGCTTATTATAATGAAAATCAAATTGGGGGGCGCCAGTAATATTTATCCTGCCGGTATTTTTAAACAGTGGGTTTATCCTTTCCAACTCTGCCTTATTATATTTATTCCATACAAAGTAATCATCAAAAAAAATAGCGGCCCAACCACGCTTGGTAACATTATCAAATGAATGAATTGAAGCGATAAGCTTAAAGCTGCTGCCTTTTAAAATACGGGCAACCAGTTCCACCTCTACCAAAAAAGGGGTCACCGTAAAAATGCCTTCCGCATTTAATGTTGTTAGCCAGCTTCTGTATTCAGCAAACGTTGGTTCCTGCGATAATTGATTTTCTTCCAGGGCAATAAGTTTTTTAATATAGCCCGTATTTACCTTTAGCCTGAGCCACAATATTTTTTCTCTTATTTTTTGTTTTAGCACGCTTGCTGACGGCCTGAATGTGGCATGATATTTTTTTTGAATGTCGGTGCTAGGAGACTTTAGCTTAAAATACTGGTACCAAAAATTTATTTTTAAACGAATCATTTTATACTCGTTACTAATATTGTACTTCGGCATAACATGTGCCTCGATGCCTGATGCCTGTAATTCCTCAATAAGGTCAGCCTGCTTCCAAATTAATACCACTACCGGCTCACAAAAGGAGCGCATTTGTTCAAGCATACCAGTCCTGATTATATGTATAATTGAGCCCTGGCCTACAATAGGTACCAAAATCCTTTTTTTCAAGAGCGTATTTATAAAGCGTTTGTAATTTAATGTAAAATATACAGCAAAATAGCTATATAAAATAACACAGTATATCGTTCTTTAACTCAAACTTATAGTTGGGGTTAAATGCCTTTATATAGTTTGTAAGTGCCTCCTGGGTTGGGTAATCACCTGTTCCATTAAAGTAGAAGGCATCATCAATAAGTAAAATATGGTTCCATTTTTTTGCAGCGAAAATGCCATTTAGCTCCTCATAAATCGGGCAGTCTTTGTCGCCTTTGGCTGTAATACCTTCGGAGTAATGCCCGTCTAACCAAAATACTGCAGGCTCGTTAATATATTTCATAACCTCCGGCAAAACCTTGCCACTATCGCCCTGGAAGAGTGTAACGTTTTTATATGGCTCAAACCTTTTTTTGGCATTTTTAAACAGGTCAATCCCTAACTCAATTGAAAAAACTTTCTTAAATCTTTTTCTTTGCGCTTCAACCATATCTCCAAGATATGTTCCTGTTTCAACAAAAACATTGCATGAGTATTTATTTTTAAATTCACTTATAGTTAATTGCTTAACTATATGCGGCACCGGGCGCAGGCTGCCTTTTTTTTTCCAATCTTCAATCTGTTTCTCCTGATGTTGCTTCTGCTGTTTTTCCTTTCTTAAATTAAATATGAAGCGCGGAACAAGGGGCTTTATAATATTTTTTATTGTTCTCTGCATAGCTAAATTTGAGAGTTAAGTAAGTTGCCGGGTAAAAAGTTCCGACCGGGCTATTTGGTGTTGCCGGTTACTATAAATGGAATACTGGCAAAAGCATATTTTAGAAATACAAACTTGCCGGTCATTAAAAACAGGCGCATACTATATAAAAAATTTCGCCTGAATTTTTTGTAGTAAAGATTTTTTATGCAAAACAAAAGCCTCTCAACATACAGGTTTTTGTACTCCTTCCGGCTGTCATAACTTGTTACGTAAACAAAGTATTGATTTATGAAATATTTTATCCTGGATGAAGAATTAATTAACGAGTTGAGGTGTACACGGTACAGCACCAATTTTTCCGGCAGGTAATAAAATTTAAAAAACTTTGATGCACGTAAATAAAAGTCATGGTCCTCGTAAAAAACTTTTTCATTAAAGCACTTTAGTTTATCAAGCACTTCTTTCTTAAATATTATACTTGCAGATGTAAGGAAAGGCCTTGTTATCATTTCTTTGTACACAAAACCGTTGTAAGTTGGGTGCCCTCTTTTTTCTATCAGCCCTACATCGTCAATAAGGTTGCCCTGCTCATTAATCCGGCTCATATTTGTATAAATAACGGCATAGTCGTCCGGTAATTCTTCAAACTTAGTCATTATTTTACTTACCGAGTCATTGGTTAAAATATCATCGCACCCAATTTGCTTAACAAATGTTCCTTTAATGTAAGGAATTGCGCGATTTAAATTTTTTGTTATCCCTGCGTTTTGTTTGTTTGCCAAAAAAATTGCCTGGGGATATTCTTCCGCTACCCATTTAGCTATTATTTGCTGTGTGTTGTCTTTTGAAGCATCATCAGAAATTATAAGCTGTATGTTATCATAAATTTGGCTTTTAATACTATTTAGGGTAGCCAGCACATAATTTTCCTGGTTATACGATATCGCAATTACAGTAACTAACGGCTTATTGTTTTGCATGCTGCTTTTAAATGTTTAAGTGCCCTTTTATAGCTTTTGACCAGTGAGATGATGTTAAAGTAGATGCATAATAGTAGTTCTGTTCTTCATCAAGATTACCAGTATCCTCATACCAAGGCAGGTGCTTTGCCATATAGGGGTAAGTGGTACGTATTGCTTCCATTGCCGAAGCCGGGCCAAACTTACCTATACGATAAAGTGCAAACGTTGTATCTATTTGCGTTTTTATTGCCTTTTTCTCAAGCCTTTTTCCCTTTTTTAACACACCTTCCTCCCAGGTAACTACCTTTGTTTTAAAGGCATAACTGTCTGGCAAATCGTCTGTCATCAAGCCAAAGCCAACTTTGCCAATATTTTTATATTTATGTAGAAGAAAAAAGAAAAACGCCATAAAATCATCCGGGCATTCGTCAATAATTTCAAGGTCGCTGTCTGTATAAACATAGTAACCGTGTTTAAAATCATTTATCACTTCTGTATCCCACAGCGCACAGTAACCAACATTTTTTTGCAACCTGTAAACCTTGTATGTAATAGTATTATAATAATCAAGCAGTGGCTTGTAATCAGAATTATTATCAATTATGCTGATATTGGTATATCCTTTTTTTCTCCAGCGATGTTATTAGCTGTTTTAGATAGGTGTACCTGTTGCGGTTATTTATTATTATAGGTATAGTATAGCAAAATTGCCGGTATTTTTTATTAAAAGAGTTGTACAGCAACATGGTGTTAAGGCTTCGCGCTGTGTAATAAAGCTTTTTTTTCGCAAATCTTATAGGTTGTAATAAAGTTAATATGGTGTTTTGCACTGCCAATTACAGATGTGATAATTATGACTGCCTTTTTTTGAATGACTTAATCGCTTTCTTGCGCACAGTATCCTGTATATAAAGCAATAAACTCTTTTTATCAACACCCGGTGTTATTATGGCCTTGCCCGTAATATATGCTGCGATGCTGTAAAATTTTCTAAAAGTAAGAAGCGAGGGCCTGTTAAAAAAAAGGTAGATCTTTTCAATTTTCTTTGATGACTTTACTTTAAAAAGGCCTGATATATATTTTTTTTTAATTACTGCAGCATTGGATTGCTGGAGCTCCGATTTTACTTCTGAAGTTTGATGCTCGTGCGCACGATATTTTAACAACACAGCCGGTATATTTGCAATGTTATAATTTTTAAGCAGCAACCGCGTCCATAAATCATAATCCTCAGCGGGATAGTATTGATCGTCATAAAAATAATTTAGTTGGGCGATGCATTCTGTTTTCAGCATCACTGCGGGATGGGCTAAAGGGGTGCCTTTTATTGCATGCCATTTTATATACTTTGGTAAAACGGGATATTTGATGGTTTTAAT
>Ga0206931_1198_pt1 | contig 15491 bp, 17 predicted proteins | sample Alteio_BWOrgHeat_17_FD_152946 | JGI IMG/M metagenome (GOLD analysis project Ga0206931, IMG submission 152946) | Enriched cells from forest soil in Barre Woods Harvard Forest LTER site, Petersham, Massachusetts, United States -... | ecosystem: Environmental > Terrestrial > Soil > Temperate forest >...
TGAAAATTGCTTATGTTGGGCAGCAAAAAATTGTGCACCCACTTCCCATGAATACTGTTTTTACACAGTTGGAAGAGAACTTTTTCTCCCTTGGAACCTCGGATGAATATTACCAAAATCTGAATAGGCTCGGTGCGGAGATTAGGGATGAAATACTGATTGCCCTGAAGGACATTGCCAAAATCCCTGCCAGCTATGAAATTGCTGTAGGAGAAGAAGTTACCAACATTTCTTTTTTCAGGTCGGTCAGCCCAACGACCGTTACGGGCCAATTCCGCAGGATATGTAATGGCGGCGCACGGCTTACAGAATACAGGTTCATGTTTAGGAGCCCCACCAGCGGGCGTGGCAGAAGTTTTGAATTTTCGTTTGAGGTTTTACCGGCATCATCGCCACCCACGAACATTCACGTACTAATTGGAAGAAACGGTGTTGGCAAAACTTATCTTCTTAACCAAATGATCGATTCCCTTGTATCTGTTGAACCTAATGCCAGGAGATCCGGTGAATTTGTTGCAGCAGGGTTGCTGGAAAATGAGCAACTTTTTGCAAACCTTGTTTCGGTTACTTTCAGCGCCTTTGACGAAACGGAACCTCAGCCTGAACAAAAAGATAAAACCAAGGGGATACTGTATTATTATATCGGATTGAAAAGAATTCAAACTGGTACTGAAAAAAACGCTGGACCAAAATCAACGACCATACTTAGAAACGAATTTCTAAAAAGCCTGAATGCCTGTAAAATCAGTCCCAAATATGACCGGTGGAAAGAAGCAATTACCACCCTGGAATCTGACCCCAACTTCAGGGATTCCGAAGTGAAAAACCTGATTGGGTTAACAGCTGATTCAGACGAATATAAAACCACAGGATCAGATATTTTTAAAAGTTTAAGTTCGGGCCACAAAATAGTCCTGCTAACCATCACGAGGTTAGTTGAGACACTACAGGAAAAAACCCTGGTAATCATAGACGAGCCCGAGGCACACTTACACCCGCCACTGCTGTCAGCCTTTATCCGCGCGGTGTCTGACCTGCTAACCATAACAAACGGGGTTGCTATTATTGCAACCCATTCTCCAGTTATATTGCAGGAGGTACCCAAAAGTTGTGTTTGGAAATTACGAAAGGCCGGTGATGAAAGGGTTGCTGAACGACTTGAAACAGAATCTTTCGGGGAAAATGTCGGAACCCTTACAAGCGAGGTTTTCGGGCTTGAGGTAACCAGTTCGGGCTTTTATAAATTATTGTCAGACCAGGTCGATGAGAATAAATCATACCAGGAAATTGTCACTCATTTCGGTAACCAGCTGGGAAAGGAAGCGAGAGCTGTTTTAATGGCATTGATAGCGAATAGAAATAACAACTAAACCGATGCGCAAAATTGACAAGCCCACAGCCGTATCCAAGGATGTTTACCTGACCTGCGTAAATATGGTACAAAATGCCAACCTTAAAGCAAGGCTAACAGCAGCTCAGGACCTGATTACAGAAGCTTCTGAAGAATTCGAACAAAAAGTTACAACGGGGACCATGCATACTATCGCGAGGGAAAACATGGTGAATGGTAACCTCACCAAAAAGGAACTGGAACTGGTTTATACCTACCGGATGGCCGCAAAGAAAGCATCAGGGAGGCCAATTTATGATAGTATATTATTGTCGGCCAAACTTGGGATATGTCCTTTTTGCTCACAACGGCAAGCCACTACGCTTGATCATTACCTCCCAAAAACGGAATATCCCAGATTAACCGTCGTCCCTATTAACCTGGTTCCTTGTTGTAAAGACTGTAATGATATCAAGGATATCCTGTTTCCTCTGGCGGCCAATCAGGAGCTCATTCATCCCTATTATGATGATATAGAGAACGATAGTTGGCTAAAGGCTTCTGTGATTCCTTCCTCTCCCTGCACAATACAATATTCAGTGGTGCCACCGAATACCTGGACTGCCTTGTTAGCCAGCCGGGTACTTTTTCATTTTGAAAAAACTTGAGTTAGGAAAGCTTTATTCCATTTTAGCAACTGTCGAAGTGTCTATGATCCAGGCACACCTGCAAAAACTATTGCCGGTGTCAGGGGTTGAAAGTGTGAGAAAATATCTTTCGGACGAGGAGGAATCAAGGTCACACGCCAATCTTAATTCCTGGCAAGCCGTTTTTTACAGGGCAGCCATGAACGATGACTGGTTTTGCAATGGCGGCTTTAATTCTTAAGCTGCTATACGGCTTGCATTTAATAAACCTGCGTTTATGGAATAAAAAAATTTATGAAAAGCTTGCAAATTAAAATTTGATTTATTATCTTAAAGCTCATATCCATTAATAAAAAAAATCACCCTTGTCACATCAGCAATGGTTAGACTTAGCAATGGCCTGTGCTACTGTTATTGTAACGGTGGGTCTAGTCGTTGCACTCAAAATATTTGCAAATATTCCGATTGGAAATGTTGCCAGTGATTTAAACTTGCTTACGTACGGTTTTCTTTGGGACACTATATTGAAGGCCATGTACGGAAACTATTGGCAAAAGTTATCTCCTGATTTACAATCATTCAAACCATTGATGCTCTTCTTTGTGATCGTATTGAATTTTGTTTTAATGTTATGGAATATTAAGATTTCCTACAACCTGGAACTCTCAAAATTGCAGGGCACAACAAATAAAAATCTAAAAATTTTTTCATATGTGATAGGCATGTTTAGTCTTATGATCTTTTTCGTCATTAAAATTTACGCAGAATAATTTACAGAAATGCAATTTTTGTTTTACATATCAATAGCATTAATACTTTCAGTAATTACATCCCTTGCTTGTTTTTACCTGGAAAAGGCTATTCTTTCGACAATTAAAACAAAAACATTAGCCACCACGGATGGTGAAGAATTATCAGAAGATACCCTGAATCCACAGCCATTATTAACAAGAAAAGTTTACAAACCAACCACAAAAATTATCGCTGTTATCATCCTGGTCATTATAATTTACCTGTATTTCCAGCTTGGCGCCTTTTTTTCCAGACCTTTAGGGACTGGGTCAGCAGCAACTGCCATTCCTCCTGTAAAACTGGATACAACTAATCGCGCGGACAAAATTGGTGCAATACCGCCCTTGATTAATTTTACGCAATTTCAGGTAAATCGAATTTCTACAATTCCCGACCTGAAAAAGGAATATCCTGGAAAGGCCGGGATTGCCAATAAGACACATTCTGTTTGGGTCAAATGCTCACAAGACTTACGGAGTGTGGTCACTGCAACACCCGCAGACAGTATGTTCCGGAAGATAGGGCTGACACCAACCAGAATATCAGCGGATAGCGTTGAGCTAATAGTTACAGACGACTTTAAGGATGGTAAACCTTTTTCCGTTGTAGCAACCAATAATGAATGTTTAATAAAAAAATATCCTTTGCATGCTATTTTAATCTGGATTAAAAATATTGATACGTTAAGGGGAGCCGTAAAAATTCAACCCATTGTATTTTATAAGAATCTTTAGCAACATCTCAATGATCTTTAGCAATGGCCTCCCAGCATATCCTAACTTAATAAACATTTATGGAACACAAGCCCATCAACCGCCCTACCTATTACCCCTTCCGCTTTGTCGGATGGGTGATCATCACTTTAATGCTGGCTATGCTCATTATGTTCTTTGAAACTATCATGGGCGATTTCTCTTTTGATCATTCAAAACCAATTGTTTTTTTTACAAAAGAGCCCTACGTGCTTTTATGGGTTTTTATGGCCCTTATCCAGATCGTATTTGCGTTAAGTGTCATGCCTTTTATCGGGCAGAAAATCGGCTATCTTATCAAGACTTACCAGGTAAACAATATGATCATTCGGAATGTTGCTATTGTCATAGTCTTATTTGTTGGCCTTACCATTGGCATACAGGAACTCGCCGGCAACATGAACATACCCGATGTCCTGAATCATGAGGACCTCATCCACCATGCCTGGTTCAAAATGGGGTCTGTGATCGTTTGTTCGTATGTGGCAGTGACAGCCTGCACCTACCTGATCCTGCTCATTAACGCAGTGTTGAACGGCCTTTCCCCTGATGGTGTGATGCTGTATATTCAATACCGGTCGCTGAAGGTGATGATGCAGAATGTGCTCAATATCATCGGGGTCATTATTACCACCAGCACCGTTGCCACCGTGCTGCTGCAAAAATCGCTTCTTAAACATGGAAACGAATTAACCACTGAAATGGTGTACGCCTACGGCCTTTTTAATACCTTTTATATTGCCATCATTTACCTTCCTGTATTTTTTAATTTGAAAGCGACAGGGCGGAAGCTGGTGGATATGGAACTGGAAAAGGACAAAGATGAAAAGCTGACCGGGGAGCAGTTCCTGGCAAAGAAAAAAGCATTATCAGAAATCTTTGGGCTGGATGAAGACTATACGGAAATTTTTAAGAAAGCAGTTCCTATCCTTGGCCCGTTGCTGGCTAGCCTCTTCGCCATGAAATCATAAAAGTTTAATCAATATGCCCACAAAACAGGAACTCATTCAACAATTGCTCAAAGACCCGGTAGGGTTTACCCACAATGAATTCCTGCAATTGGTCGGGCCGCCAGAAGCAGCCAACGACCCCGATGTAGATAACCCGGACAAACGGATCAATTTTGATGACCTGCACCAAATGCTGCTGCGTATTTATGATATCAATGAAAAATCATTCATGGAGGAATCCGATGCCAGCACAGGTATGATGGGTTTTTTTAACAGGCTTAGTACAAAGGCCCGGCAAAGGAAATACAGGAAGCTGGTAAGGAATGGTTTCAGGCTGCAAACAAAACTTTCGTCAGGGCGCTCCAATAAGATCATCGTGGCTGAAGGCGATTCATGGTTCCAATTCCCGGTGTTTATCAAGGATATTATTGACTGGCTGATGACGGTCCCGAACCATGCCATTTACAGTATGGCATACGGCGGGAGCTGGATCAGCAATATTATTTATGAAGGCAAATACATTGAAGAATTATCTATCCATGCACCGGATGTGTTTTTGATCAGCGGCAGCGGCAATGATCTGGTGGGTTCCGACCGCGTTGCGATTATGGTTGATAAAAGCAATGCCTGCAAGCGTTACACACAAAATCAATTCAGTGAAAGATACAGCGAATGGGATTCGACAGAACTAGAGAAGATGTGGGCAGCACAACAATACATCACCAACTCCTTCTATGCTTTTTTATGGGTCATCAAAATGCAGTACTGGATCATGTTTAAAGGCATTGGCCGGTCGGTCAAACTGCAGCATACTATGATCATCACGCAGGGGTATGATTATCCCATCCCTTCGCTGAAAAAACATTTTTCGTGGCGCTACCCTTTGGAATGGTTTGTCAATGCGGCGCTTGACAGCGGGCACTGGCTGGCAGAGCCTTTGCTGATCAAAGGTATCCCCGCAGTGTACCACCGGTATTTACTCCTGTTATTTATTTCAGAAATGAATGAAGTCTTTATTGACCTGGCCCATACCTTCAAACAGGTTTATCATATTGATGCAAGGGGTGTGGCAGCAGATAAAGACTGGTGGGATGAACTGCATTTAAAGGACTATAAATTTAAACAGGTCGCTGCTGCCTATGATTTTTGTATCAATGAGAATGCAGCAAATAATAAAGTGGTCAGGGCAGTAGATTTCATAAGCAATAGTTTATAATTTTGCATCCTGTCCCGGGATATTCTGCTGCACGCTATGCTTCCTTTCACTCTAAAGCGAAGCCATGAAACAACCATTGATCCGGGTCATCGTTGCCGATGACCACGAAATTATTCTTGACGGGCTGCAGTCCCTTTTCAACAACGAAGCAGGTATTGAATTACTGTCCACCGCAAAAGGCGGGCATGAATTGCTTGAACTTACGCGTTCTCTCCAGCCGGATGTAATCATCACGGACCTGCGAATGGAAGGGATGAGCGGCATTGATATCATCAAAGAGATCAGCGCTGGCCAACCCACTGTCTCCTGTATTATTTTTTCCATGTTCAGCGATGATTACCTCATCATCGAAGCAGCCAAAGCAGGGGCGCTGGGCTATGTCACTAAAGGTTCTAAAAAAGAAGAGATCATCGAAGCTGTCAAATCGGTACACCGGAAAACGCCGTACTACTGTCCTGTTGCCTCAGCCAAACTGATCGGCTATTTCATAGGAAGGAAAGATAATGCCGGCCCGGAAGATAGCTGCCCTGTGTTAACAGAAGAGGAAAAAGAAATTGTGCGGCTGATCTGCGATGGCAAAACAAGTACGGAGATTGGCAACCTGCTTTGCAAGGGCAGGCGCTGGGTGGAATTATCGAGAAGGGCCATCATACGTAAGCTGCAGGTAAAGACACCCATGGATATTTTAAAATTTGCCTTGCGAACGGGCCTCTATTCCTTAACAGATGGTTTTCAAAAAAAAGCATAATTTTGTTGTAACAATTTTTTAAAATGGCTACCGTAAAAATATCTGACAAAGGAAGGGCCTTGCTCAGCAGGAGTTTTGCTGCCAGCAGGGTGGTACATGCGATTGCCGGAGATGGTGAAGCACTTACCTCCCGCGACGGTTTGACGGTAACGATTGATGGCAAGACCATCAAGGTACAATCTGCTGCAGTTACAGGGAAAACCGTGCAATTATTGACTAAATGAATATTGCCTTAGGGGCAGTGCTGATCTTTATTTTACTGATCCCGCCGCTTGCCTTTTACATCACCTATAATTTTGGAAGAGAGGCTAAACCAGGCCCCAAGTTCTCCCTGCTGGAAACCATCCTGGCTTCGGCTGTGTTGTCGTTGTTTGTCCATGCGATCGCCCTTATGTTCATCCAAAAGGAAATCCGTTTTGATGTATTGATTAAACTGGCGGGTGGAGAACTAAAGGATATTTCTGCGACAGTACCCAATAAGGAATTTAAACACCTGGTACTCCAGTTTGCCTTATATAACCTGATCATCGTTATCCTTTTTATAGCCCTCGGCAGGTTTGCCCGGTGGTTTTCCATGCATTACGGCTGGGATGACGGCCGGTCCGAAATGTTCCGGCTCCACAGCAGGTGGTATTATTTTTTTAACGGGCTGGAATCAAACATTGACCATTTTGACCTTTTGTATATTGATGCCGTAATGGACACAAAGGATGGCACCATGATCTACTCCGGATTTTTGGTAGAATATATTTGCGAGGGTGAAACACTTGACAGGATACTCATCAAAGATGCGGTTAGAAGGGAGTTTAAAACACCAAAAGATGGCACTACTGTTTTGCAGAACCTTCCTGGTCAGCCTATGTCCATCCCCGGCCATTTATTTTCGATCCCTTATAAAAACTGCATCAACCTGAATTTGAGTTTTATTGTGCTCGAGGATGAAATTGGTGACATTGAACAGATGCCAGTACAAGGGGCTATTGAAGAAATCCCGCTTGATGCCGCAGATCTTATTGGTTAATCAAATGGGCAGTTCCAGCTGCCAAACAACCCCTTGCCCCGGCCTCGTGATAAGATAAACGGAAGCATTTAAAATATCCGCCCTCGCCTGTATATTCTTTAAGCCTGACCCCTTCGGGTGCGCAAATATTTTATCCCGGTCAAAACCTTTGCCATTGTCCCTGCACCGGATGATAATTTTGTGTTTTGACTGGTATAAAGACAACACCACCTCGCTGGCACCGGCGTGCTTGATCGTATTGGCCAGCATCTCCTGCACCATCCGGAAAATATGCAGTTCTTTTTCTTCTGCCAGGAAAGGGATATTAAAAGACAATTGTATTTTGACTGGCATCGTGTAACGCAATTTCTCCAATGCTGCCTTCAGCCCCTGTTTCTCAAGGGTTTCCGGCAACATATTGACGGCCATGTTCCGGACCTTCTCAATGACCAGCTCCAGTTGCTGGGCCGCGCCAGCCGGCTTGCCCATTTCCAGTTGTAGCTTGATGCCGGTTAGCGTGGTGCCGATGTCGTCGTGCAGGTCCAGCGCGATACGCGCCTGCTCTTTTTCCAGCAGCAGGAGGTCGCCGGATATTTTTTCAATAGTGAGCAGCCTTCTCCTACGGTGGTATACGGCGATATTGACCACGAAGAATATGATGAGCAGGCAAAGGATGACGGCTGCCGTCAGAACGGCAAAGAATATTGTTGTTTCATGGGGATGCATAAAAGGGCGATTGCGTAGAGTAAATTCGAGATACAGTTGACAAAAGATAAGGTGAAGAAAAGCCTTGCTTCAAAAACGGTGCTGTAACCAATAGCAAACAGGTTAAACACTTCCATAAAAGCCTTGCAGCTAAAATAAAAGAGGAAACCGGCGCAGATCAAAAATACCGTGTCCTTTAGCAGCGGCCTCCTGGCATCAATGATGCGCCTGTTCAGCGCGTCAATGGACAGGATCACGATGGTGAACGCATAACAAATCCTGAAAAGCGAGTTGTTATCCCGCAGGGCATGCAGGGCCAGGTTATCGAGTATCCAAATAAACAACCCTGCGATGGCCAGGAAACTAAAAAGCTGTTTCCTTCCCCCGTTCCAAAAGAAATACTGGAGAAGGATCAGCCCGAATTCAAGCAAGGTATAGATATTAGAATTGATGCTGTTATCCCGCACGGTGTACATCAGTACCAGGCTCAGTATCTCGTTGGCCGCAGCCAGCCATACCAGGCACAGGAAAGGAAATAGCGCCTTCCCGTACGCGTTGAAACGGGCGGCTGCAATGACAGCAGCCAACACAATGGAGAGGTTGAACAGGATATACCAGGGCATCATGGTTTTACGGGTTTAACGCTGAGGTGGTTGGGCAAAGCGGCGGGCAGCGGAAACCATCCTCGCCGATCACGTCCGTCAAGTCCGCACCGTTTTCATCCGCACCTACCAGGATGGCACAAACGGAGCCGTCTTCTTTCTTGCCGTAATAGATCCGCAGGGAAGTGCATCCCGCTGTGCCGGTCACCGCGTCTACAATCTCAAGCCCAAAGGTTTCGCTCACGGGTACCCCTTCCACGGGGTTTGCTTTAAGCCTCGTAACAAGGTCTATGGCTTGCTGGAAGCTGATCTGTTGGTTCATAGCTTATAAATTTTGTGGCAGCAAGCTACTTTGCCCGGCACGCAAAAACCTTGATAGCCCTACTAAAAAAACGCGCGAAGCCTACGAAATCTTTATACACGGTGCTGTTACACAAAGAAGGGTTTTAGTATTGCTGCTGATAACCTATGCAGTTCATTATTCCCACTATATTCGAAGACGTTACGACCAGCGCCCGCACCGCGCCAGCGGCCCTCCGGCAGCAAGTATTGCCCCTTGCAGAGCTGACTTATTTACAGGGCCCCTGGGGAAGCCTGTTAAGTCAATCAGTCACGAGAAAAGAATACACGTTGTGGCTGCATGACTGGCAGGTCAAAGAACGGGGCATGGCGTTCCAGTGGTTTAAAAAAAACGATGTGTATGCCCTTCATCTTGTCCTGGGGTTACCGCTCAGGGGTTCTTTTACCATCGAAGCAAACCAGTGTGCGCTGGTTCACCTGCGCGGTGGCATCCGTAACCAGTGGCTGTTGCAGCAGGGCCATACACAGGTTATCCAGCTGGATGCGGGGCCGGCCTTTCTTCCATCCTTGCTGCTATTCGAGGCAAAACCCGTTTATTTATCCCGCCGTATGCAATTGCTGGTGCAAAGGCTGGCGAATATTGCGCCGGGGCAGGTAGCGCCTGATATGTTTATGGATGGTATCGTGGCAGAACTGCTGCAAGAATATGTCCTGCAATGTAAAGAACAGGCAGATGCGGTGGTAACAGGCGGGGCGCTGTTCCATTTTTCACAGAAGGACCTGGGGAATATACGCAAGGCAAAAGCCTTTATCGACGCGTCCGTCAGTAAACGCCCGTCCTTAAAGGAACTGGCGTTGATCGCAGGGACCAATACGGATATGCTGAAGAAAGGGTTTAAACATGTCTATGGCCAAACGGTGCACCGGTACTGGCTGCAGCTCAGTTTAGCCTATGCAAAAGAACTGGTGCTGACCACCCGTGAACCCATCAAATCAGTGGCCGCGGCCTGCGGTTTTGACAATTACCCGCATTTTGTACAGCAGTTTAAAAAGCATTGGGGCACCACGCCCAGGAAATTGCGGGATACAACATAAGTTCTCCCTTTTACGATATCAACAGGCTTGCCGTGGGCTTTGCGGCAGGCCATCTTTGCAGGCCAATACTTCCATATGAAAAAACAACTGCTGGTTGATACCGCCTGTTTCCTGCTGATCCTGCTGTTTACCTACGCTGGTTTTTCCAAACTGTTTGCATATGCCTTGTTTGTGCATGATATGCAAAAGCAGCCCTTGCCCGGCTGGCTGGCTGGTGTGCTGACCATAGCTGTGCCCCTGGTGGAAATAGGAGCTGCCGCCCTGCTTGTTGCTGAACGAACCAGGAAAGCCGGTCTTTTTTTGTCTGTGGTTATCATGCTGGCATTTACCGTTTATACCGCCCTTATATTATCGTTTTTCTTTGGAAAGATCCCCTGTTCCTGCGGCGGGGTGATCCGGAGCCTGACCTGGGGGCAGCACCTCTGGTTCAACCTTTTTTTCCTGGCGGTGGCAGGGACGGGATTGGTGCTCAAACGAAAGAATAACACAACGCTTTTATTGCAATAGAACAGGGGATGCCGAAAACCTGTCCAACAGAGTAGGCAGAATGTTTACAAAAAAATCAACGTATGAAAAAGCTAAGAACAGTGCTTACGGTGGCCGCAGTATCGGTTTCCATGGTGGCCGCCTTTGCGTTCAGCAAAGTAAAACCTGACCCTTGTATGAGCGTAACGCTTTATTACAAGAACGGCAGCGGGGTTTTTGTACAGGTGCCGGCGCAGGATGGTACCTGCGGGGCGCAGTCAACCGCCTGCAAGTATTATAATGCGGGTACGGTGGGCAACCCGAATTACCAGCCCTGTGATATAGGGACGTATGGAAGGGCGCCATTTACACCAAACCCTTAACAGGGTTAGGGGGCCGCTAATGCCTGGCTGATGAGGGTATTCAGCCGGGCAGCACCCCCGCCGCGGAGGTCTGCTTCGCTGCTGGAAAATATTTTCCCGTGTTTATCGATCAGAAAAGAGCAGGGATAGCCTGCCACCCGGTATTGGTCAATGACGGGGTGTTTATCCGCTTTTCCCCCGGTAAAAAGATTAATGGCTGTGGCGGACGTATAACCGCCTTTTTGTAAGGTTTGGAGCCAGCTTGCCTTATTTTCATCAATGTTGATGGTTACAAAAACAACCCCTGTGAAATCCCTGAAATCCTCCTCTGTTTTGGACAGCACATCCCGGTAATATTCCCGGCAACTGGAGCAGCCGGTGTACCAGAAATCAAGGAATACAACTTTTCCTGAAAGATCGTGTAATGATACATTTTGGCCATCGCCTGCAGGCAGGCTAAAATCAAAAGCTGCTGAGCCAACGGTATGTTCTTTCAACAGGTTTTCCAAAACACTTTTCGCTGAAGCCGATTGGACCTGCACCAAGGCTTTTTGCAGAGCACCGGTGGCGTCTTCCAAATAGGGCAAATGCTCCGCCAGGAACCCCGTCAATACTTTATCCTTTAATGCACCGCGGAGGGAGTCTATAAAACTAAATGGCGCTATTGACCTTTTGGCCTGCTGTACAAGGGCGGCGCAATAATTTTTAGAAATTGCTAACCCGTTATTTGGCAGCTTGGCTGGATGGGAACTGTAATACTGCCCCAGGATATCTGCCTGCAGCCAGGCGTACGCAGTGGCGTCCAGGTCGTTTTTAAAACTATGCAAAATAGCAAACTGCCCGGTGGTATCGGGCAGTTTGCGTGCATACAGGGTTTCGGCGTCCAGCCTGGAACGGCAGCGGTATTTGCCCGCCCTTTTGCCATAAAAAAGGGTGGAGGCTTTCCCGGCATTGACCATCAGGATACTGTCCTCCGGTTCGGCAGGGTAGAGGTCAAGGAGTGCATTGAAATGGCCAGTCTTGTCTTTCCTGCCCAGTGAAAAATACAGGGGGTGGCTGGTGCTGATGGTAAAATGAAAATAGCCAATTCCCTGGGACAGCGCTTGCGTTTGTTCGTGGAAAGGGAGGCGCCACATTTCTTTTTCGCTGTAAAAATCCTCCCACCATACCAGCGTGATGGAATCGCCCGCTACTTCCGGGTTGGCGGTGTAACCAGCCAAAGAAATATTTTTTTGCGCTTTTGCGAAGCCTGCGGCCAGGCAAAATAATATAACAAAAAAAAGCTTTTTCATTACCGCGGGTTTTGCTGGAGTCCACTTAAAGAAATCTCGTCCGGCGGGATGGGCAGTGCATACAGCGGGCTGTTCGGCGCCAGGGTATAGGTTTGCCCGTTCAGCACCCTTTGCAGGATGATATTCGCGCCCTCTTTATTGAGCCTGCGGATATCCGTCCAGCGGAGCCCCCGGAAGCAAAGTTCTTTCCTGCGTTCCTGCAGGATAAGGGCGAGCGCATCCGCGGGTGATCCTGCCGATAAGGGGGTAAAGCTGCCGGTCCTGTACCGGTTGACCAGCAGGGTGTTCAGGTCTTTCATCGCCAGGGCTGTATTGCCCTGCCGGGCAAAACATTCCGCGCGGTCGAGGTACATTTCATCCGTGGCAGGCCCGGTGAAAAGGCTGGTCGTGATCCCGGCATAATTGGGGCGGATATTGATATTGCCCGCCGTGCCTGTTTTAAAGAAAACGGTTTTGCGGAGATCGTTCGCATCATAAGACCGGTACAAGGTGGAATCCACGGTCGTACCCTGGTACACCAGCGCCACCATGATGCCGGTCGTCTGGAGATAGCACATCGCGCTTTGGTACAGCGCTTCGGGGCAAAGATTCGTGAACTGGTAGGTGGAGGCGGTGCTCAGGGTGTTGTAGTCCTGGAGCGTGCCATAAAGCTTTAAGGAACTGTCCGCGTACAGGCCCGCCTTCGCGTAAGCCCCCATGCTTAGGTAAACCCTTGCCAGCAGCGCATACGCGGCAGGCCTGGACGGGCGGTTGCGGTTGAGGGCAGGCAGGGAGGCAGGCAGCAGCTTTACGACATCATTGGCATCCCGGAGCACCTGTTCATAACTGGCCTGTACGCTGGAACGTTGTACGAGCTGGTTCACGTCCGGGGACAGTTTCAGCGGGATCCCCAAATCGCTGCCGGCAGTAGTCGAATCATACGGCGGCGCAAACACCTGCAACAGGTTATAAAAAGCGTATGCCCGCAGGAATTCGGCGCTTCCTTCGGCGGTATTCCAGTCTGCCTGGTTGGCGGGAGTTTGCGGGATGCCCGCCAGCCCGTCCAGGACCACATTAGCATAAAAAACCTGCTGGTAGGGTTTGTTCCAGTCAAAGATATTGCCCTGCCCTGCGTACAGGTCCGGCGCCCATATATAGGCGTTCTGTTCCTTGGGCAGGAAAAGCGCCTGCCAGGTGGTATAGGGCAGGTAATAATCCCCGGAAGATAATTCGCCAAGGACGGGTGAAGCGGTAAACACATTGTTGTCCTCCATCAGCGCCTGCAGGTCTTTCAGGCTGGAGGGCACGACCAGCGCCGTACTCGGTTTCTCCGAGAGGAAGCCTGATTTGGTACAGGCGGTTAAAGCAGCGAGGCCCGCAAAAAATAATATGGTTGGTAATTTCATCGTTTTCACATTTATCGTTAAAAATCTAATTTCACCCCGGCGGACAACGTACGGGGATCAGGGTAAATAAGCGCGCCGCCGCCGGTGGGCACATTATCCGGGTCGATTCCGCTGTTATTGGCGCGCCAGAGGATGCCGATATTATTGGCGTACAGGTAAAAGCGTACCCCTTTGACCGGCCATTTTTTCAGGCTGTGGGCCGGCACATCATAACTGCACTGGATATCCTTCAGCCGGATATGGTCGCCTTTTTCCACCAGTATATTGGAATAGTTATACAACTCGTCGCGGGCGGGGTCTGCAGGGTACACCAGCGAAGGGACGCTGGTATGCGCTTCGTCGCCGGGCTGCTGCCAGCGTTTGGCATAATCCGGGCTGCCCGCGCCGCCATTGAAGAGGTCGCTGTAACTGATGGAAGGCCTCCTGAAATAATACCCGAATTTGAAGGTGATATTAAAAGACAGGCTGAACCCCCGCCAGTTAAGCGCATTCCGGAGGCTGCCAAATACGGTGGGATTGGCCGGGCCGCTGTAGGTTAGGTTTTTAAGGTCTGTCGAGGCAAAGATGCTGCCGTAATCTTCGGTCACTTTACCATCCAGCATTCCCTGCGGGTTGCCGGACGCATCCAGTCCCGCCCAGGTAAAGCTGTAGAGGCTGTAGAGTGGTTTGCCGGGCACGGGGCTGATAAAACCGGGGCTAACATAGCTGTCTATGGTGCCCAAAGCATCGTGGTATGCCGTCACTTTATCCGCAGCGTAGTTGAACAACAGGTCTGTGTACCAGGAAAGCCTGCCATCCAGGTTTTTGGTGTGCAGGGCCAGGTCAATCCCGCTGCCTGCCATGTCCGCGGTATTGCCGTAAAATTCGGTGATGCCCGATTGCGGGGCAAAAGGGCTGTAGCCTAGCAGGTCCGTGCCTTTCTTGTGGTAGTATTCGAGGCTCCCGCTAAACCGGTCATGCAGGCTGGCAAAATCAAGCCCTATATTGACCATATGGTCCTTTTCCCAGCGCAGGGAAGGGTTCGGTGGGTTCTGGATCGCGTTAAAATTGACCCCGTACCGGTTGGTGATGCTGGAATAACTGGCGGTGGTAAAGGCCGAGGTCGTGTTGTCAAGGTTGCCGTTATAACCGTCCGTTACCCGCAGTTTCAGGAGCGGCAGCCAACGCAGGTGGTAGAACCGCTCTTTGCTGATGGCCCAGGCGGCGCCGGCGCTGCCAAGCGGGATACCTTTTTGGTTGGTATGGACGCCAAAAAGGTTTGATTCGTCCCGGCGCGCGCTGAATGAAAACGTATAACGCTGCAGGTAGGTATAGGAGGCATTCGTGTAATAATCCACGAAACGGTTAACGGTCTTTATATTGGAAACATTGGCGGGGATGATATCAAAACCGTTACGGAAAAGGGGGTAATAATTGACATTATCCACAGGAATGCTGGTTTGCAGGCTGGGGTCATACCCGTACAGCCGGTAGCTCCGCGCCTGTGTCTCGAGGTCTTTGATCTCCGCGCCCGCGATGGCAGCCACCGAATGTTTGGCACCCCAGTCATGGGTGAAATCAAGCTGCGCCCGCCCGTTCTGCGAAGTATAGCCATTGCCGTTCAGGTCCAGGATACCGCCTTTGGGGATGGCCCCGTTAAAGGCATTGACGAGGTCGCGGTCAAGATAGGTCAGCGGGTTGTAATAGTCCTGGGTGCTGCTGCTGCCATTGCTGTATTGGTAAGCCAGCGATGCTTCCAGACCCGGTAAGACTTTGTAGGCCAGCCTTGTGTTGACCCGGTAATCTTTCAGGACGGTGACGTTATTGGCCTGCCTGAGCTCATCCAGCGGGCGATAATGCCAGTCCTGCAG
>Ga0206931_1201_pt1 | contig 15186 bp, 13 predicted proteins | sample Alteio_BWOrgHeat_17_FD_152946 | JGI IMG/M metagenome (GOLD analysis project Ga0206931, IMG submission 152946) | Enriched cells from forest soil in Barre Woods Harvard Forest LTER site, Petersham, Massachusetts, United States -... | ecosystem: Environmental > Terrestrial > Soil > Temperate forest >...
CGCGCCAGATCGGCGTGCCGTTGGCGCGGTGCTGAATGAGGAGGGTCCAGCGCGGGAGCGGTTCGCCGGGAAATTGTTTGCCGGAGGTTTCGAGGACGACGGAACCGGGGAACGCGGAGCGGACCAGTTCGCGGGCGAGCTTGCGGGCATAGGCGAGTTTCGTCGGGCCGAGCGCGGCGGTCTGCCATTCGGCGCCGCTGGGCGAGACCGGCACGAAGGTCGGTTCGCCGCCCATCGTCAGGAGCACCTTGCTGCGCGCGAGCGACGACTCGACGGCCTGACCGCAGGCGAGGATTTCCTTCCAGACTGAGGCGGAATAGGGAGCGCTCATCAGAATTTTGAAACCATCAATTGAGTCGTGAGGATCGAGGTCGCGGGCGAGGCGCTGTAGAAACTACCCTGGATGGGATTCACGCTTTCGGCGACGACGGAGTGGGCGATGGGGACGAAGGCATCATCGCAAAAAATTCCGCGCGTTGCATCCAGCCCGCGCCAGCCGGCGCCGGGGAGATAGACTTCGGTCCACGCGTGCATCGCCGCGGGCAGGGGATTCTGCTCCTCCGGTGGCGGCGGTTCGTGAAGGTAGCCGCTGACGAAGCGCGCGGCGAGGCCGAGGTGGCGGCAGAGTTCGATGAGCAAGACCGCGTAGTCGCGGCACGAGCCGCCGCCGCGCGCGAGGGTTTCGGTGGCGGCGTGGATGCCGGGCTCGTCGCGGCGCGAGTAGGCGAGCGACGCGCGGACGGCGGAGTTGAGCGCGGTGAGGAACGCGACGGTGTCGCGCGGTGGCGCCGGCAGATTCCTCTCGAGCCACGCGCGGAGCGGCGCGGCGTCGGGCGGAGGCGCGAGGCACGAGGCAAGCGTGATGCGTTCGGCGGGATCGTAGGCGAAGGGAAACGTGGAGGCGGACGGCTTCAGAAAAAAATCGAACGGATTGGCGTCGAGCGTCTCGACGAGAAACTCGGTGCGGAACTCGAGCGCCGTTGCGACGGCGTCGGGTGCGAAGTAGGCCCAGTCGAGGGCGTTGTCCTCGGCATCGGTTGTGGACACGTTGCGCGCGGGGGCGGGCGTGACGGCGAGCGCGAAGTCGTGCACGCGCTGACGCGACGATTCGCGCGGCCGCAGGTAAAGCGCATGGGGCGCGAACGACACGGGCGACGAATAATCGTAGCGCGTGAGGTGGGTGAGGCGGAGAAACATGAAGGTGCGGCGCGCGGCGTGTTGCAGGTTTGATTCCAAACCGGGCGCGGCGTTCCGCGCCGCCTGCCGTTAGATGACCGCGGGCGCGGGCGCGGCGGTTTCGCGGACGAAGACCTCGACCTTGAGCGAACGCGTGGGCGCGCCGCGGTAGGTGCCGCTCACGGGCCGGATGTCGGCGTAGTCGCGGCCGGCGGCGACTTTCACGTAGCGTTCATCGGGCGCGCGGTCGTGCGTGGGATCGTAGCCCGCCCAGCCGAAACCGGGCACGCAGACCTCGATCCACGCATGCGAGGCCTCGACTTCGTTGAGCTTGCGGTTGCGGTTGAAGAAATAGCCGCTCACGTAGCGGGCCGGAATGCCGGCGTTGCGGCACAGGCCGAGCGTGACGTGCGCAAAATCCTGACAGACGCCCTTGCGCAGCTTGAGCGTGTCGGGCGCGCGCGTGGTGACAGCGGTGGAGTACGGGACGTAGGTGAAGGTCTTGAACACATGGCGCGCGAGGCGGATGGCATCGGCCCAGACGGTGAAGCGGCCCTCCGCCAGCACATCCTGCGCCTCGCGCCAGAGCTCGACCGAATCGGGCACGTAGTGCGTGGGTCCGAGAAACTCCGCGTAGAGATCGCGCTCGGGAAACGTCTCGAGCTGCGCGGTCGGCACGGCGGGCACAGACGGGCGGGCGGAGTTGGGCGTGGTGTCGATCTCCGATTCCGCCTCGATGACGAGTTTCCGGTGCGGCGTGGAGATGTCGAAGTAGTGGACGATATTGCCGTAGAAATCGAGGTAGTCGCGCAACGCGACCGACGGCGTGGTGCGCAAGGCGAAACTCCGGCAGACCTGCAGGTCGTCATTGACCGGGCGCAGGCGCGCTTCGTTGAAACTGTCGCGCGCCGTGCCGGCGTAGGAAAACGTGGTGCGATGAAGAAGGTGGAGATGCATGAACGGCGATGCCGCTGGAGCAAGGGGTGGGGAGAAAGGGGCAGGACCGGACCGGCAGCGAAGCCGGAGGACTCAGCGATCAGTTTCTGCTCCCTTCAACTTGTTTCCTTCTCCTCCGCGCGAGCGGGATTGTTGCTGCTGCGTCTGTTGCTGCTGCTGCTCGTCAGGGGCGGAGTCGGCGGGATAAAACATTGTCGTCTGAACCACCTCGTGGCCGATGCGGTCAAGGGAGTTTTGCACGTCGAGGAGAAATTCGTGCAGGCCGTGTTCCTGTAGCACGTCGGTGATCGAGAGGGACTGGAGGTCGGCGAGCAGGCGCTTCGAGGTGCGCGCGGCCTCGGTGCGCGGGCGCACGGCGGTTTCGCCGAGGATGCGGCGGAGAAACTCGTCCACCTGCGCGACGCAGAAATGCAGCGAGCGCGGAAACGACTCGGAGAAAATCAAAAACTCGGCGACCTTCCACGGCAGGATCTCGCGGACGTAGAACCGCCGGTAGGCCTCGAGCGCGCTCGCGCTGCGCAGCACCGCCTGCCACTGCGCGGTGTCGACGGCCCCGCCGACGTCGGTCGCCTCGGGGAGGAGGATGTGGTATTTCACGTCGAGGATGCGCGTGGTCTTGTCGGCGCGCTCGACGTACTTGCCGAACTCGATGAACTCCCAGCCCTCGCTGCGCGAGTAGGTCGAGGCGGTGAGGCCCTGGAAAAGATGCGCCGCGCGCTTGATGTTGCTGAAGAACTCGGCGGCGCCCGTCGCCCAGATTTCCTCGGCGGTGCGCTCGTGCAGGTAGAGGTAGAGCTCGTTGACCGTCTCCCACATCTCGAGGGAGATCTGGTCGCGGATCATGCGGGCGTTTTCGCGCGCGGCGAAAATGCACGAGAGGATCGAGTTCGGATTGCGCAGGTCGAACGCGAAGAAATCGGTGACGCTCCGGCTGTCGGCGGTCTCGTGGCATTTCTTGAACAACTCCTCGTCGCCCGATGCGACGATGATGGAGCCCCAATGGTCCTTGATCGTGCGGTCGTTGAAACCCTGGAAATCGAGCAGGAGCTGGAGGTTCACGTCGAGCAGGCGCGCGAGGTTTTCGGCGCGCTCGATGTAGCGGCTCATCCAGTAGAGCGAATGCGCGACGCGCGAGAGCATCACGGTCGCCTGCGGGCGCAACAAGGGCGGAGCGGAATTTTTCGGGGCGGGCATGGCTAGAAGCTCCAAACTTCAAGCTCCAAGCTCCCATGAAGCACCAAGCTCGGAAGCTTCAAAAACTTGGGTATTGAACGTTGGGATTTCATTGGAGCTTGGAGGTTGGCGCGTTGAGCTTTCGTCACTCTTCCCCATGGAGGACCCAGGTGTCCTTCGAGCCGCCGCCCTGCGAGGAGTTGACGACGAGCGAGCCCTTGCGGAGCGCGACGCGCGTGAGGCCGCCGGGCGTGACCGTGATTTTTTCCCCGTAAAGAATATACGGGCGCAAATCGATGTGGCGGCCCTCGAGCTGCCCCTCGCACCACGTGGGCGAGCGCGAGAGCATGATGGGGTCCTGCGCGATGAAGTTGCGCGGGTTGGCGCCGACCTGCGCGCGGAAGTTGTCGCACTCCTCCTTCGTCGACGCGGGGCCGATGAGCATGCCGTAGCCGCCGGCCTCGTTGGCGGACTTCACGACGAGCTTCTCGATGTTCTCCAGAATGAATTTCCGGTCGGTCATCTCCGACGCGAGGTAGGTCGGGACGTTCGGCAGGATCGGATCCTGGTCGAGGTAGTATTTGATGAGCTTCGGGACGTAGGCGTAGATCACCTTGTCGTCGGCGATGCCGGTGCCGATGGAGTTGGCGAGCGCGACATTGCCCGCGCGATAGGCGCTCACGAGGCCGGGCACGCCCAGCATCGAGTCCTTGCGGAACACGGTCGGGTCGAGGAAATCGTCGTCGATGCGGCGGTAGATCACGTCGACCGGCACGAGCCCGGCGGTCGTGCGCGTGTAGACGCGCGCGTCGCGCACGACGAGATCGCGCCCCTCGACGATGGGGATGCCCATCTGGCGCGCGAGGAAGCAGTGCTCGAAATACGCGCTGTTGAACACGCCCGGCGTGAGCAACACGACGCTGGGCTTCTCCGTCTGGTCGGGCGCGAGGTGGAGCAGCGCCTTCAGCAAATCGTCCGAGTAGCTCTCGACCGGCCGCACGCCATAGCTCGCGAACAGGTTCGGAAACGCGCGGCGCATCGCGGAGCGGTTTTCGAGCATGTAGCTCGCGCCGGACGGGCAGCGGAGATTGTCCTCGAGCACGAGGTAGTTGCCGGCGTGGTCGCGGATGAGGTCGGTGCCGCAGATGTGCACGTAGATGCCGCGCGGCACGGTGAAGTTCATGAACTCGCGCCGGAAATGCTTCGCGCCGAGAATGAGCGACGGCGGGACGATCTTGTCCTTCAGCGCCTTTTGTTCGTGATAGACATCGTGGAGGAAAAGGTTGAGCGCCGTGATGCGCTGCACGAGACCGGCCTCGATGCGCGTCCACTCGGCCGCCGGGATGATGCGCGGGATGAGGTCGAAGGGAAAGATGCGCTCCGTGCCCTGCGTGTCGTTATAGACGGTGAACGTCACCCCGCGCCGCAGGAACGCGAGGTCGACCGCCGCACGCCGCCGGTCGAATTCGTCCACCGGCAGCGTGCCGAGCCGCCCGCCGAGCCGGTTGTAATGCGGCCTCGTGCCTCCACCGGGCGCGAACATCTCGTCGAAGAATTGGCCGAGTTCGTATTGGGAATTGAGGAGCGACACGAAGAGGTTTTGGCGGACGCCCACAAACTAGCAGGAGCCTTGCCACCAAAGAGTCCCACACGCCGATGAAGCGGTCAATGCCGCGTCCTACCGGCGTGGCGGGCGCGCGCAAAGCGCGCCCCGATCCTGGGAACGCGACGCGCTCGTCGCGTTTCACCCGCCAACCGCGACGAAGGCGTCGCGGCCCCAGCAGAGGTTCGATCTCGCCATCATAGCAGGGCGTCTGTCTGGCAGACGCCGCTCCGCCCATTGGCGAACGACGGCGTCTGTCAGACAGACGCCCTGCGCTCGGAGCGAGGGAAATCAGCCCGTTGCGGCGTGATTTGTGCCGGTTGCGGGAAGATTTGCCGCCGTTGCGGTCATTTTTGCGTCCGATGCGGTGGAATTGCCGCCCGATGCAGTCCGAGTGCCAGCCGATGCGAAAGAATTGCGGCCCGATGCGGCCCAAGTGCCGGCCGATGCGATGCGAGTGCCGGCCGATGCGATGAAATTGACGCCCGATGCGGCGCGAGTGCGGCTCGATGCGAAGGAATTGCCGCTCGATGCAGTCCAGGTGCCGGCCGATGCGACGCCAGTGCCGCTCGATGCGATGAAATTGCCGCTCGATGCGGCCCGAGTGATGCCCGATGCGGTTCGAGTGCAGACGATCGAGGCGCGACTGTCGACCGTTGGAAGATATTTTCAGGCTGTGAGATGTGATTGTTGGCGGGTCGGGAGGGGGCCGCGTCTGGAGATGGGGATCGCCGTAGGTGGATGGCTCGACCGCGCCCGAATCGACGGCTAACCGGAGGGCGCGCGAACGCGCCTCGCTGGTCAGCCAACTTTGTGACCGCAGACCGCGACCAAGCGCGGACGCTCGCCGCCCGCCAGATCGATGCCGAGCATGCGCGCGACCTCGTTGAAGGATTCGGCGCCGCGTCCCGCCTTCACCATTTTGGCAATGCGCGCCCTGCTCCGCGTCTTGTAATCCGCCGAAGTGCGCGTGGAGCGCGACTGGTTCGTTCGCCCGGCTTTAGCCATCCGGTGAATGGTAGCCGAACGTGCGGACGCGTTAACCTTTAGGCGGCCAGTTTTTCAGCGCAATTACGCGCGATTCTTCAGCTGCGCCGTAAGACGGTCATAGCTATGCTGTCCCTATTCACCAAACGCACATTCATCTCCCGAACGATCGGCATCGGGAATTCAGGTATGTGAAATTGCCTGAAGTGGCCGCCGGCGCGACAAGTCCACAATTGTTTAAACCTACCCCCGGCTTGGCTCTCCCTGTATCTGCTCCCGCTTCGTATTGAAATCAGAGTGGTCAGCTCCGCGCCGTATGAAAGGTGATCGCGTAACCGTCAGGATCCTGTGCGACGAAGAAGCGACCGAAGGGGCCATCGGCAAGGGGGGCGAGGATGGTGCCGCCTCGCTCGACGAGCCTGTCGTGCAGCACGCCGGCGTCGTTGCAGGCAATCCAGAGCACCATGCCCACGCCAAGTGGCCCGGCTTCGGGAAGCGGCCGGATAGGCTCTCGCAGCGCCAGGGGGATCGGCGCCGTCTTGAACACGACCGCGCCCGGCGGACTGTGAGCCGCCGCGTCGAAGCCGAATATCTCCAGGTAAAACTTTCTGGACGCGGCGAGATCCCGAACTTGCAAGGCGATGAAATCAGGCCCAATTGCCATTGTCATAGTGATTCCTTTAGTGTGGTGTCAGTGTCCTGATATGAGTGTCAGGGCCCTGACATGTCAACTATGAAAACTCCGCCTCGGAACGGCGCCGACTGGGTCGGCTACAACCTCAAGATCACGCAACATCGTTTGAGACAACGGCTGGATGCCGAGCTCGCGCCGTTCGGCATCACAGCCCCGCAGAACGCCGTCCTGCTCAAGCTTGCAGGCAATCCGCGCGTCTCGAACGCCGACCTGGCCCGCGCCGCGTTCGTCACGCCGCAGACCATGCAGGGGATCCTCGTCAATCTCGAACGCGAGGGCCTGATCGTGCGCACCCCGCATCCGGAACATGGGCGAGTCATCATGACCGAGCTGACGGAGGTCGGGCGAAAGGCAGTCGCCGCCGGCACGCGCGCGGCCGATATGGTGGAGCGCCAAATGCTGTCCGCACTGTCGGCAGAAGAAGCCAAACTTCTCCGTGACATGCTCAAGCGCTGTGCCGCTGCCCTGGAGGACGAGGAGGCCGGCTAACTACGTGGCAGACCTGACCGCCATGCAGCGATCCAGAAAGCGCCTCGCCTATACGCGCAACCAGGATTGGACGACTCCGCGATGAATGCGGCTGGCAACGACTCTGTGACATCTCGTCGGACGATTTCAACCGCTGGCATTCAAAGCAGACCGCATGCTCGACAGCATTCTCACCCGCAGTCTCAAGCCACATCTCCCCAAAACTCCACCGACGACGTGAGCGTGCAGCATGCGAAGCCCGTGGCTAAGTCCCAATGGGGCGCCGACCGCGCCGCCCCATCCCACGGTGGTGCGTCGATGCGTGCAGGCAGTCAGCGATTCAACGCCATCATTTCGGGGTAATGGTAGACGTTCGATCTCGCCGGCGTGTTCAGTGACGTCGCGATCATCGCCTTCGCGATCTGCTCGACGGTGATCGATTTGTATTTCGCGGGCGTCACGAACGAGAACAGAGGAAGCATTTTCTCGAGCAGCCACGGTGTGTGTTGCGATCCGATGATCATCGCCGGGCGGAAAATGCTTACGACAGCCGGACCACCGTCTTTCACTGCCCCCTCGGCCTCGCCTTTCACACGAGCGTAGCGCGCCATCCCCGCGGCACCTGATCCGGTCGTCGCCGCGGTGGGATCAGCCCCGGCGGCAGACATGAACGCCAGGTGGTTCACTCGCCCCGACGCCTTCAGCCCTCGCGCAAAGGCCGCATTCAATTGCACGTCGACCGCGCGATGCTCGTCGAGCGTGAGTTTCGCGGTGCCGGCCCCGACGCCCAACACACTCAACCCGACGACGTCGCCTTCGAGTGAACGAACGGCCTCCGTAGTCGCAGTTTGCAGTCCGGCTGGATCCATGGCGGGAACGAGCGTCTCGCGCAGTTCGACACCCGCGTCATTTGCCATCGCGACCTGATCGGCTTGCGAACGACGCACCAAGGTCACAATGCGTTTGAACGATCCATTGCGAATCAGTTCCTTGATCAGCGCGTTGCCGACCGATCCCGATGCACCGAGAACCACAGCCGCTTGCGTGCTCGACATGGAGTGCCTTTCGTTCACAGGTCGGCAACCGTTACCTTAATTAAGCAAGAGTCGAGATCGCCTGCGAACGTGTTCGCGCCAATTTTAACGAAGGTGCGATCTTTCTCAAAGATCCCCGGTTCATCATACTTTGCGTATGATGTGCGGTGCTTAATTTACGGAGATCTGAAGGCGCCGGCCTGGAAAAAGGGAGTGTGAGGTGGTCTCCAAAAAGTAGACACCGCGGATCGCTTAATCGAGAAAGGCTTGTCTTTGGGAGGTTGGGCCCGATCGCGGCTGCTCACCGCAGCGCCGAGCGACTTGGAAGTGTGCCAGGAAAACGCTTTGTAAGAAACGCAGTCAGCGATGCGATTTGATCATCGGTCAACGGTCCGCCGGCGTTGGCTGCGAAGGCGGGCATAAGGGTGCCTTTTCCTCCGTCTGCAATCCAGCGCGACCAAAAAGCGACATCGCGCGGGGCAGATGCCGCGGAGAGATCGGGCACCATGGTGGCCCGATTTTCGGTTTCGTGACACACGGCGCAAACCGCATGATACAACGCCTCGCCGGTCTTGCCGGCTGCCGGCGTGGCGTGGCAGCGGGCGCAGTCGTTTCGGAACACCGCCTGACGATCAATGCGCGCGAGTTCCTGATTCTGCGTTCGATGCACGGCTCTGGATTTATCGGCGGTGGTGGGCGCTATCGTGACCGTCAGGCGCAGTTGCTGGAGGCCGGCGTCACTTTGAACAAACAGCGACTTGGTCAGCGTGCCGGTCTTGTCGGGAAAATTTACGGTAGCGCGAACCGTGTGTGTCGTTCCTGGTGCGAGACGCAACGGCGTGTCCGGCATCATGACTTCGGTGCAGCTGCACGATGGGTCGATGCGTTGAATGATTACGGATTGGGCTCCCGTGTTGGTGGCCGTGAACGCAAACTCGTGTTTGATCGCCCCTGGCGCGCCCGTGTAGCTCTTCGCCGTCGCGTCCCATACGAGAGGGTTGGCTTTCGACGTCGGCGCCTCGTCGCCAACTTCGGGATCCGACGCTTGCACCTCGTCGTTCAGCAGCGCCGTCACAAGCGAGACCGCGATCAGAACGTGCGCCCTTTTCATGAGTCAGCGGCGGTGGGTTCGCGACGGTAGCAACGCCATAATATCAGCGCAGCCAGCGGATGCAGACCGGCTCCGACGACAAAAATGGGCCCATAGCCGACGTGGCCTACGACAGGGCCAACCACGCTATTGCACAACATGCTCGTCGCTGCGCCGAACGCACTCATGAGCGCGATGGAGGTGCCAATCAGCCGTTGTGGCACCAAATCCGCCATGAAGACGTTGGTGAAATTGAGCCAGACCGTCGCCATGATGCGCACGACACACAACAACCCGATCGCGATGGTGGGATTGGTCGTTACGCGTAGCAGCAGCAGGGTCGGCGCGAGGCAGGCCACCGATTGTAAAAGCACCCGCCGGCTGCGGGCGGGTGACCATCCGAGCCTGGCGACCAGCCGATCCGACACGAAGCCGAGCGTGATTAACGCGAGAGTCGCCACCGCGGTTGGAATCCAACCGATCCTCGCGAGTTGATCCAGCGACAGGCCGAGCCGCTCCTGCAGGTAACCAGGCTCCCAGTAGAGCAGGAAAAACCACAAGGGATCGCTCACCAGCCGCGCAAGGATCACGCCCCAAATTTCCTTGTGCCGCAGTGCGTCGCGATACGAAACGGGCTTCGCTGCCGGTTCTGGCGGGGCCCCGGCAGTCGCGGCCCGCCGATCGGCAAACCACCATGCGATCATGATCGCCACACCGAAAATTCCGGGCGCCGCGAACGCCGCATGCCAGCTCCAGACCCGCGTGACGATCGCAGCGATCGGCGTGGCCAGCGCGAGGCCCGCGACGTAAATCGGTTGAATCAGGGTCGCTGCCGTGCCGCGGCGGTCGGGAGGAAACCACGTAAAGATCGCGACCAGGGTTGCGGGCATGACGCCAGCCTCGGCGACTCCGAGCAACGCGCGACCCACCCCCATTTGCACCAACGTCGTGGCATAACTGGAGAGCAGCATGGCCACGGACATCAGCGCGAGGAACACCGGCATTGTCCTCCTCGTGCCCCAACGATCCACCCAGCGGCCGCTAAAAAGATAGCAGAGCGTGTAACAGACCATGAACGTGGTCACGAGCCAGCCGTAATCCGTGTCGGTCCAGCCGAGATCGCCCTTCAGCGTCGTCTTCAGCACCGAAAGCGTCTGCCGATCCAGAAAGAATAGCATGCCCGCGAGACCGCTCAGGATCAGCACGACCCAAGCTCGCTTTGAAACACGTGGTTGATTTTCGGGCGAGATCATTGCGAACCGGGCGCGGCCACTTGGTGCGGGCGATTTCCGAAGGTGCGAATAAATTTCATGAGGCGAAACTGCGTCGGAGCCGCGCGCCGACAGAAAGGACGCGGGGAGGGGAGGCAATGATGGAAACTCTCGGCCACACTGCGCGCGGCCTCCGACCGCTCGACAAACCTGGTTCCGCGCTCATCGTTGAACACGTGCCTCCCTTTGTGACTCTCCAGGATGTCGCCGAACGTGCGGGCGTGCATCGCACGACGGTGTCGCTCGCGCTGCGCGATTATCCGCGCCTCCCGCTCGCCACACGCCAGCGCGTGCAGGCCATTGCGAAGAAGCTCGGTTATCGCGCGAATCCATTGGTGACGGCACTCATGCGTTCACGCCGCGCCGGGAAAATGGTCAAGCACGCGGTGCTTGCCTATGTCACCAACCACCCGACGCGATTCGGTTGGCGGCCGCCGGAGACTGTGCAACCAGATTTTTTTCCCGGCGCCGTCGCGCGCGCGTGGGAACTCGGTTACAAGCTCGAGCACTTCTGGATGGCGGAACCGGGCATGACACCGGCGCGCTTCAGCAACATTCTCAGCGCGCGCGGCATTCATGGCGTCTTGATCGGACGGCTGCCGGTCAATCTCCACCAGCTGGATCTCGCCTGGGAGCGATTTTCCTGTGTGGCGCTGGGTTTGACGTTGGAGTCGCCGCGGCTGCATCACGTGGCGGAAAATCATTTTTTCACGACACGCCACGCGGTGCAGCAATGCCTCGACCGGGGTTACCGTCGGATCGGTTTCGCGTTCACGACGCCGAACGATTATCCGCGCGTTGGTGACCGCTGGCTGGGCGGGTTTCTGTGCCAGCAATTGCGGCTCAATCCGGCGAAGCGCATACCGCCCTATCAGGACGGTCCCGACGATCGGAGAAAATTTCTCGCCTGGTTCAAACGCTGGCGGCCGGATGCGTTGCTCCTGTCGCGCGCCGAACCGGCGCGAGATTGGTTGCGGGAAGTGGGTGTGCGGATTCCGCGCGACGTGGGTTTGGTGGAATTGAGAAACGAGAACCCGGCGCTCGGGCACGCGGGCGTCTATTTCGACCCGGTAAAGATTGGCGCCTTGGGGGTGGAAATGCTCGTCGGTCTGGCGCATCGCGGCGAGGTCGGCGTCTCCGCCGATCCGCACGAAGTCCTCCTGACCGGTGAATGGCGAGAGGGCGACACGCTGCCGCCGCGGGCGGTGACCGACTAGATTGGGCCGGGCGGTAAACAATGAGCGCAGGGCGGTCGCTTGCCCCGGCAGACGGTTCGAGGCGTAGTCGCTGGAATCGCCTTCCCCCAGTTGCCGCGCCATTGCATGACTTCCTATCGCTTTCCGAAAGATTTTATTTGGGGTGTGGCCGCTGCGGCGCCTCAGATCGAGGGGGCGGCTTTCGCCGACGGTAAGGGAGAGTCGATTTGGGATCGCTTTGCCTTGAAGCCGGGCAAAATCAAAAACGGCAATACGCCGGGCGTGGCGTGCGATCATTACCATCGCTATCGCGAGGACTTCGCGCTGATGCGCGGACTCGGCATCAAACACTACCGCCTCTCGATCGCCTGGCCGCGCATTTACCCGCTTGGCGACGGGACGCTCAATCAGGCCGGGCTCGATTTCTACCGACGACTCCTCGATACGCTCGCCGAGCATGGCATCACTCCGTGGGTCACGATGTATCATTGGGACCTGCCGGAGGCGCTGGAGCGGCGCGGCGGCTGGCGCACGCGCGCGGTCGTCGAGGCGTTTGCGCGCTACGCCGACACGATCGTCTCGGCTTTTGGCGATCAGGTGAAAAATTGGATCACCACGAACGAGATTCCGTGCTTCACTGATCGCGCCTACGGCGGCGGCAACAAAGCGCCCGGGCTCAACGAGGGCGCGACCGTCGTCAACCAGGCCCGTCATCACGCGCTGGTGTGCCACGGGCACGGGGTGCGCGCGGTCCGCGAGCATGGCGGCCGCGGTGCGCGCGTGGGGTTCGCGGAAAACCCCGAACCGACGATTCCCGATTCGGAATCAGCGGCAGATGTCGCCGCCGCCCGCGCCGTCTTCTTCACGGACAATTCCCGCGTCCTCGAACCGATTTTGTGCGGTCGCTATTCGACGCGCTATCTTCGTTCTGCCGGGGTGGCGCGGCCGAAGGTGCGGCGCGGCGATTTCGCGCTGATCGCGCAACCAGTCGATTTTGTCGGACTCAATATTTATTCCGGCGCGATTGTGCGCGCCGGACGGGGCGGGCGGCCCGAGCGGTTGCCGTTTCCCGCCAACTATCCGCGCGCCGACAGCCCCTGGCTGTATCGCACGCCGGCGGCGCTGTATTGGGGACCGCGCTTCGTGGCGGATATTTACGGCGTGAAGTCGATCATCATCACCGAAAACGGCTGCGGTTACGATGACGAGCCGGTCCGTCGCGGCCAATGCCTCGACCTGCACCGGCGGGACTTTCTCCGCAGTTACCTCAAGGAACTGCACCGGGCGATCGCGGGTAGCGTCCCGGTCCACGGCTATTTGATCTGGTCATTCATGGACAATTTTGAATGGCAGGACGGCTACGCCCGTCGCTTCGGCCTCTGCCATGTAAATTTCAAAACCCAAAAGCGCACGCCCAAGTTGAGCGCGCATTGGTATGCCGAGGTGATGCGGCGGAATCGACTGCTGTGAACGACGCTACTTTCCGCTGTTCTTATCAGTCGGACGCTGGCGCACGCATCAAAGGTGGACGACACTTCTGCTGAAATCATGCCCTTCATTTCGACTCGTCTCGTTTTGTTTCAACTTCTGACCGTGGTCCTCGCCGCCGCCGAAGCTCCGGCTCCTTTGATGGTGAGTGCCGCCCGGATGAAGCCCGACGATCCGTGGCTGGAATATCCCACGCGCGACCTCGGCCGCCTGACCGGCTATGTGACGCACCACGACGGCGAGCTTTCGATCTATGGGGGGCTCAAGTCCCGGACCCGCCCGGCGACGGGATTTTTCCGTACCGAGAAAATCGATGCGCGCTGGTGGCTCATCGATCCCGAGGGGCATCCGTTCATCAACGTCGGAGTGGTTGATGTCCATATTCAGCCCGGTTCCGCGGCAGTGAATGAAAATTTGCGGGCGAGGTTTGGCACGACGGCGGCCTGGGCGGCGGCGACGACGGAATTTCTTCGCGCCCACGGATTCAACGGGACCGGCGCATGGTCCGACGATGCGGTGCTGCGCGCCGTGCCGCGACCGGTGGCATATACGCGGATCTGGAATTTCATGAGCGCTTACGGCCAGCGCCGCGGCGGCACGTATCAGCAGCCGGGCCACACCGGCTATCCGAAAGACTGCATCTTTGTTTTTGATCCGGAGTTCGAGCCCTTTTGCGACGACTACGCGAAGCAACTGGAGTCCACGAAGGACGATCCGTGGCTGCTCGGACATTTCTCTGACAACGAGCTGCCTTTTTACCGCCGGTCGTTGGACAATTTTCTTTCGCTCCCCGCGGGCGACGCCGGACGCAAGGCGGCGGAGAACTGGCTGGCGGAATGGCGCACGGCTCACCCGGAAACCAAAACGATCACCGACGAGATGCGCCAAGCTTTTCTCGGGTTCGTGACGGAGCGTTACCTGCGGATCACCACGACCGCCATTCGCAAACATGATCCACATCACCTTTGCCTCGGGCCGCGCTTTACCGGCCAGGCGCTCGAATCGTCAGCGCTCTTCGCCGCGTGCGCCCGTTACCTCGACGTCATCGCGGTGAATTATTATCACGCCTGGACGCCCGATCCGGCGCTAATGAAACGCTGGACAGAAGCGTCGGAGCGTCCGTTCCTCGTCACGGAGTGGTATGCCAAGGCGATGGACTCGGGTTACGCCAACACGACGGGCGCCGGCTTTCTCGTCAAGACCCAGCGCGACCGCGCGCTTTACTACCAGAATTTCACGCTCGGCCTGCTCAAGTCCGGCGCGTGCGTCGGCTGGCACTGGTTCAAATACATGGACAACGACCCCGCGGACCTGACCGTCGATCCGTCCAATCGCGATTCGAACAAGGGCATCGTGACACTGAAGTTCGAGCCCTATGCGCCACTGGTGGACGGGATGACGGAGCTGAACCAGCAGGTGTATTCACTCGTGGAGTTTTTCGATCAACGCGCAAAATAGTTCCGGAAGGTTTCCGAATTCCGAGACCGGGTCGCGCCGGCATTAAACAATGAGCACAAGGAGAACTTTGGCGCGCACCAGCGAAGGCCTTCAAGTGTCGGCCGAACCGGGCTGCCGCGCCCTGCGCCGCGATGAACCCCTCCTGACCCAAACACCCCGACAATGAAATTCCCCGATCGCTCTTTGCACTCCCCCGCTTCCACGCTCTTTCGGTTCAAATCAATCAGCCTGCTGGTCGCAGCGCTCAGTGTCGGCGCGACCGCCGCCCGGCCACAAAGCAGCCCGACGATGCCCAAGAATGATGAGCCTGCGGGATCGGTGGTCACGTTGGACGTGTTCACCGTGAACACCGAGCGTGACGTCGGCTTTGTCGCCGCCACTTCGCTCGCCGGCGGCCGGATGTCCAGCGATCTGGCTGACACCCCGGTCGCCTACTCGGTGCAGACGAAGGAATTTCTCGACGCGCTCAATCTCACGAGCCTCGACGATGCGTTTGAATGGACCGTCAACGCCACAAAATACATCGATGACCAGCAGGCGGGTATTGCACTGGGCGTCGACGCGATGTCGACCTCCACCGTGCGTGGCGTG
>Ga0206931_1202_pt1 | contig 15162 bp, 17 predicted proteins | sample Alteio_BWOrgHeat_17_FD_152946 | JGI IMG/M metagenome (GOLD analysis project Ga0206931, IMG submission 152946) | Enriched cells from forest soil in Barre Woods Harvard Forest LTER site, Petersham, Massachusetts, United States -... | ecosystem: Environmental > Terrestrial > Soil > Temperate forest >...
TAAAATTCCAACGGTTTCCTAAAATATGCCGACCCCACGCAAGCCGATACAGCTCAGGATCAACGAAGGCGATGCGCGCCGCCGCGGAAAGCATGTTTTACAAGCGAAATTAGCCGCCGAGCCGCGCGCGCAAGTCGGTTTGCCGCCTGCTCCTAAACATTTGCCGCCGCGAGCGCGTGACGTGTACGAGATTTGGCGCGCCGAGTTGCGGTTAATGCAGCTCGACCATTGTCCAGATGCGATCGCGCTCGAAGGCGCAGCGATGGCGTATTGTCGAGCGGTCGAAGCCGAGTTGATCGTCGAGCGTGAAGGCGCGATCGTCGACGACGCTGTTTTCTATCAGGGGAAATGTCTGCACGGCGTCGCGCGTGTGCGAAAACATCCCGCCGTAAAGATCGCCGCCGCCAACTGGCTGCTCATGAAAATGTTCGTCGTCGAATTTGGCCTGACGCCGCTCAGCCGCACGCGCTTGACGATCGAGTGCCGCCAGGACGCGGACGACGACCTGAACGAATTACTTACCGGGCCTCGCCTGACCGCGACAGAGCGCGGCAGGTTAAAGGTCAATGAGTGAAATCGCCTGTTTTCGACACTTACCCAGAGTCTGTTATCTTCTTCGGGGAAAGCTGTCCCTCTGCGATGAAGGAGTTTTCGGTGTTCTCGTTGGAATTGGGGAGCGAAGTGGCGAACCTGACCTGTGGCTGCTGCGGCAAACCGTTCAAAAGCGTCTGTGGCTTTATCAAGAAGAATGACTGGGCTTATTCAACGTATTTTGCCACCTTGCAAAGCGGACATAAAGAAATCAGAGTCGGGCTGACCGTGAGCATCGGTAAGTGGTGGGATGATTCGGACGAAGCTGTGGCTCAGCGCGAGTGGGTTTACATGCATGTCTGGCCGTCTGAGAGCGGCAGTGGCTTCGAGGTGCGCCTCGAAGAACCTGATTCTTCCCGCCATGCTGATAGCCAGATACTGGGTTGCAAGTTGCGGCCAGAGCAGGCGCGAAGCCATCCTCTGCTTGACGAGTTCTTTGCGGTCTCCGATTTCATAATCGACAATGACCCCGCCGTATTGTCGTATCTATCTGGCGAAGAGATAAACATCGCTGGCCGAGTGTGCCCGCATTGATTCTTGTTGCAAAATCGCCATTTCACTCATTGACCCCTTTGGCGGCTTTGCCAAAAAATACGGCTCGCGGAGTCGAGCAGCGCGAGCCGCTTTTGGAGGTTCTTCGGGCGCTCGTTACCCGAAGCCTTGTGTCGGCATTGCCTGCCGAAACTTGTTAGCTGCCCGACGTTGTGACCTGACCGAAGACGAACGCTTCGGGCCTGTACGTGAGCAAGGCCAATCGTTCCTCGCAAAGCAGGGCAATTAAATTCTGGGTGAAGAACGAAGCGTGTGAACGAGAAATTTCGATCGTCGCCTGCTGCCGATCAGCGATCGCGCATTCGTTGGTCACGCCGATCAAGAATTTCCCCGCTGGCATGCTCAGGCTCAACGAAACGGCCAAGCCCCAAACCTGCGGCGTCGTCGCGGCCATCGGATCGCCAATGAGATAGACGCCCGAGCCGACTGCCTTCAATTGTCTGGCCGTCCACCAATCTTGGGGATTGGCGACGAGAAAATCCGCTTGAAAGCCCGCCGCGGCTAGTTGACTGATGGCCGCCGCGGTCGAGGTGAGGAAATCGCTTGGCGCGCCGCTCGCGGGCGTCGCCTGCGTGCAAAGCCCGGATATGTGCCCGCTTGCGCCCGAGCCAAACAACAATTCTGCTTCGACCTTCGCGTTCATGAGGTACAGCAGTCGCCCGTTGACGTATGCGGCCAGCGCGGGCGAATCGTCGACGACTTGCTTCGAGCACGCGATCCAGAATGCGATCGTCGAAATCGGGCACTGAATTAGCGCGAAGGTGAAATCGCCCTGAACCTTGTCGGTCGCCTCGGGATATTGATAATCGGGCGAGCCGCTGCGCGCAGTTTCACGCGGGTACTCGCAAAGGTTCGAAGTTGTGACGAAAGTCGGCAGCAAAGCACGCAGCGGCAGGCGCGGCTGTGCAGGTGCGGCGATTGTCGGGCGATAGTCTGGCCCCACTGTCCACGGGCCGGAAATAATGTTCACCGCTTTCTGAAAGAGCGAGCCTGCCTCGATTTGTCCGCTCGATTTCGCGCCCTTTCGGAAGGCAGCGAGCCCTTCGGAGTCGACGACTTGCGCGCCCAGCGATTTCTCGCAGCCGATGCCCATCGGCGAGCCCGGATTGCGGCTGACGAACGCCTGCTCGAGCTGCATGAGACGCGCCGCGGCTTCTTGGCTGCGCTGGTCGTTCTCCTTGTATCGCCGATCATTTCGCTCGATGAAATTCGTGAGGCCGGTTTGGATTTGAGCAAGTTTTGCGTCCACAAGGTTATCCATGACGACACACTCCTGCGCTATTCACTTTTTGATTTTGGGATTGTCCAGCAGAGTGAGCTTGGCTCGGCTCTAGATGGTCGTGCGGGCGGCTTCAAGTGAGCATTGCTCGGCTCGAAGTGCAAACGAATTGTGCGCCGATCATCGCCGCGGCGCAAGCGTCAGTTCGTCGGGTTTGGCGGCGCCGGATCGAACGGCAATCCAGCCTCGGCCCAGAGCCTTTCGAGCGCTGCCTGCGACTGGCGCAAGATGTTCGCGTGATTGTCCGCGACCTTGAATAGGTCGCCGATCGCTTTCGCGTCGTTGTTCTGCTGGCGCATCAGCTGATCTTGGTTTTCGACGAGCACGCGAATCGCGCCGCTCATCTCCTTCACCATTTCGAGCAGCTGCGTGATTTCCGATTCGCTCATCGTAGTTGCCTCGCATCGAGCCTCTGCGCCGGCGGCGACAGTTCGAGCAGCTGGCGGCTGACCTTGGCGGCTGCATAGCCCACATCGCGAACCTGCTTTTGCAGCTGTAGCTGCCGCGCCTTGATGAGTTGCAACTCGTTTGCTAACTGCTCTCGCGTCGGCTCTTTGCTCGTCATACTGCCGCTGCCCTCCAATCGCCCGACTTGCGAAATCATAAACCGGAATCGACTAAACTGGGCGATGTAAGAACGGCAGCTAGCGGCCACTAGCTGCTTTGCGGGGAGCGAAAACTTCGGGTCGCTCCCCGATCACTCCCGAAGGTGATCGATTGAATCCGTTACCGCCTGATCCCGCGCCCATCACGCCCGGCAATCTTGCCCTTCGCGAGGAACTGAAAGAATTTCACGGCAAACTAAAAGAGCTTGATGCGGCAACCAAAAAACGCCAGCCGCCCAAAAGCCTGCGATCTGATTTCTCGACCTATCGAGACTGCCTGCAAAAACGAGTGGATATTTTGCGATTGGAGGCCTCGTTCGACCCCAATTCGACCGTGGTCAAAAGCGAATTGAAGGCTTGGACACACGCGTTCCCAAAATGGCTCGCGAATTTCCAGCGAACGCGATCTGTGGTCGAAAGCTGGTTAGAAAAGCAACATAAAAAAGCTGGAACTTCGGATCGCTCTTTGGCGGTCGAGCAGGATACAAAGGCGGTCCCGAAAGCGACCATTCGGCGCAGCAATGCAGGCGTTCGTCAGCCGCAATCCGGGCTCGCCGATGGGCATCGGCTGCGAGAAATCGCTGGGCGCGCAAAGGTGGCAGGACTGAAAGCCCGATCAAAGTGCTGCGCTGGAAAGCGATTCGACTCGTTTATGCGAGGCAGCCGAATCTAGAAGGTAAAGATTTCTGGAAATTGGTCCATCAGAATGGTGGTCTTCCTGAACTGACGTGGGGAAAGCAAGGTTGCCCACGAAGGCTTGATGACGCTTTCGATATTCCTCGTTGGAAGCAGTTCTTGAATGGGGAAAAGAGCCGCGCCCTCCATGATGTGAAACGCTCGAAGTAAGCCTTGTTCCGTCCTGACCAATTCCTGCAACTTGCATTCTTGCAACTTGCAAGAAGGTTTTTTCTTCCGTTCCTCCAACCGCGTAAACACTGACGATTTGAATTCTTGCAACTTGCAAGAACTGCTTCTTTAAGCGCGCCCAATTAGGCCAGCGTGCCGCGCCTGTGATGTATTTCCGTTCCGACAACGTTGCGGTTTCTCCGCACGCGATCAAAACACCATCAGGGCTACGTCGTCGGTTTTCGCTGTGTGAAGGAATCCGACTAGCAGCCCTGACAGGAGATTTCGTCGATGTCCAATCAGAGCACACCTCGCTCGCTGAAAGCAATCTGCGCTGCACGTCATTTGCGCACCGCAGAACTCGACCTTCAAGACGTCGCCCAGCACTTCTCTGCGGCAAGCGCCCTCGTCCTCGACAACAAACTGGCCGACCGCCTTGGCGCGCCTGAGTCGTTCCGCCATTCTCGCTGCCGAATCCGTCTCGCAAATCGGTCGCGACCTTAGGAAGACTCGCCGATGAATCGCTTTCTACGCGAGCTGCTGCCGCCAGCACTGCCGTTTTTTGAACGCGAGATTGGGCGACTGACTCGGCCCTCGCGTGGCTGGGTGCGTGGCCGTTGCCCGTTTCATGAATCGCGATCCGGGAAAAGTTTCTCCGTTCATGTCGACGGCCATTTCTTTTGTCACGGATGTCAAGCCAAGGGCGGCGATCTCGTGGCCTTCGTGCAGCTGCGCGACAAGTGCGATTTCCCGACGGCCTGCCGCACGCTCGGTTGCTGGCGTGACGTCGATCCTGCCGAGCAGGCCCGCATCCATGCCGAGAACCTTCGCCGCCAGGAAGCGCGCGAGCATGAAGTAAAACGCAAGCAGGCCGAGCGCGAGCATCGGATCAAACTGCGCAACGAAATCCACAATCTTGTGCGGATCCACAGGGATGCCGCGGCGTGGCTCGATGAGCTATGTCACGCCGCGGACGCGACCAGCGCCGACGAGATCGAACGCTGGTGGGCAACGTTGGCGCTCACCCATGAAAACCTGCGCCTGACCGAAGCCGAATACCTCCGGCTTTGTGGTTTCAACGAGGAAGATTTATGAGTAGCTCCGGCAATACAGACCCCGGTGTTCGTCTGGATTTCAACGAGCCGATTGTCACGCGTTCCGAGAGCAGCATCGAGGGCAAACATGTGCTGGCCGACCCGGAGCTGATCTCGCCGAAATACAGCGACGATGCACTGGCGTTACGTTTCACCAAACGTTACGAACAGGACATCCGGTACGTCGCAAAATGGGGCCGCTGGATGAATTACGACGGCTCGTGCTGGAAGGAAGACACCGTTCTTGGCGTGTACGACAAGTGTCGGGAGATCTGCCGTGCGGCCAGCGAAGAATGTCAGGCAGAGCAAAAACCTGCGGTAGCCAAGCAACTGATGGCCGCCACGACCGTAGCCGCGGTGCAACGCATGGCAAGTTGGGATCAGCGTACCGCAGCGACAGTCGACCAATGGGATGCCGATCCGTGGCTCCTGAATACACCCGGTGGCGCTGTCGACCTACGTACGGGTGAGATTCGACCGAACCGACGCGACCACTATTGCACCAAGATCACCAGCGTTGCACCCGGAGGCAGCTGCCGGTTATGGCGAGAATTCCTCAAGCGCGTTACAGATGGCGACTTCGATCTCGAAGGCTTCTTGCAGCGCATGATCGGGTATTGCTTGACCGGACGAACGGGCGAGGAATGCCTGTTCTTTCTGTACGGGACCGGGGCCAATGGCAAGTCAAAATTTCTTAACGCCATCAAGGGCGCGATGGGAGATTACTGCCAAACCGCTCCCATCGACACCTTCATCGCTAGTACGACCGATCATCATCCCACGGACCTTGCCGGATTGCGTGGCGCTCGTCTGGTTACGGCGGTCGAAACCGAGGAAGGCAGACGATGGGCGCTCAGCAAAATCAAAACCCTGACAGGCGGCGACCCGATCGCTGCCAGATTTATGCGACAGGATTTTTTTGAATACGTCCCACAATACAAACTGGTCATCGCCGGGAATCATAAACCCGGTTTGCGCAACGTCGACGAAGCCGTTAGACGACGCTTTCATCTTGTGCCTTTTCAGGTCACGATCCCGGAGGCGGAGCGGGATCGCGAGCTTGGAGCAAAACTACAGGCCGAATGGCCTGGCATCCTTCGTTGGGGAATCGACGGAGCTATCGGGTGGCATCGTGACGGCCTGAATCCGCCAGCCGCAGTCAAAGAAGCAACCGCCAGCTATCTGGCCAGCGAGGATCACGTCGCGCGCTGGATGGATGAATGCTGCCTCATCGACAAAACGTGCTACGGCAAATCAAAGCCTCTCTACGACAGTTATTGCGGTTGGTGCAACGCAAATCACGAGCAGCCCTTAACCAGCAAACAATTCAATGAAGAGCTTGACAAACGTGGATTTCCCGTCGAGCACGGGCATTACGGCAACTTTCGTACCGGTATTGCATTGGTTACAGATGTTGGAAAACAAGGAGCGTGAAGGCATGTGAAGGCAGAAAAGACTATCGGCGTCACGCGCGCGCGCGTAACGGTTATATGCGACGGGCCCTTCACCAGCCTTCACCGCTGAGAACACGAAGGGCAGGCTACCCAAGAATCGAATGGCATGGACCGACCACAATTCGGCGCTGGAAATGGCATCGGAGGTGTTGCGCCATCCCTCGCCGGAAATCCTGTCACCCGAGCAAAGGCCAAAACATCAAAATCAAGCCAAATCGCCGTTGCCGACCAAGGCACGACCGGCCAAGACGTGCCATACGGGCCGGAGCGACCACGATGCTACGATTGCACCGGCGAACGCATGCGCTCGATCCTTGGAGGGATTCGAACGCATGGCTCGAAAGCGGTATCAACATGGGAGTGTGATTCTGCGAGGCAAAACTTGGACGGGCATACTTCGCGACGATGTAGTCCTAGCGAATGGAACTGTCGAGCGTGTTCAACGGTGGAAAAAGCTAGGCACGCTCGAGGAATACAAAACCAAGCGCCTCGCGCAACGAGCCCTCGATCAAGAGCTCGCAGCGATCAATTCCCTTACGTACAAACCACGTCCCACGGCAACCTTCACGCAATTCGCTGACGGTTGGCAAAAGGACGTACTCAGCCAACACAAGCGATCGACGCAATCGGCGGACAAATCGCGGTTGAGAATGCATCTCGTTCCCGAGCTTGGGGATTTGTGCATGAAAGACATCAACCGCGAAATTCTGCAACGCTTCGTTGCTCGCAAATCAAAAGCCCTATCGGCGAAATCCGTCCGCAATCTCGTAGCGCTATTGCGTGAAATGTGGATTCACGCGAGAGCCGATGGCTACAGCAACATCGATCCGTTTTTTGCGCTCACGCTACCGGAGTGCGGATTGACGAACGAACGTTGTTTGACGCTTGAGGAAATGAAGAAACTAATTCAAGCGGCGCCCGAGCCGTACAAAACCTATTACTGGATTTCGGCGGAAACTGGGATTCGTTGCGGCGAGGCATGCGGTTTGCCCGTCCGCAATTTGCTTTTGGATCACGGAGCCATCCGAATCACGCAAAAGGTTTGGCACGGGAAAATTGAGACGGTAAAAAGCAAAAAGGGAAATCGGTTGTGCGAGATTTCCCCGCAGCTCGTGAAACACTTGCGCGCTTTTTTGCGGACGTGGCGGCCGAACAAACTCGATCTCTTGTTCGTGAGTAAGAACGGTACGCCGTGGGACGCCGATGGCGTGCGCAAGCGAAAGCTTTATCCGCTACTCGAAAAACTCGGCATCGAGCGGTGCGGCTTTCACGCTTTCAGGCATGGAAACGAAACCGTCATGGACGGGGAAAACGTGCCATGGGCGACACGGCTAAACCGGCTCGGGCATTCCGATCCGCGCGTCACGATCAAGTACACGCACGTTGTTTCCGAGGATGGCCGCAAGATCGCGGCGCGCTTCGGAGAGTTGCTAACAGAAACAGCGTTTCCGACCGGCTCGGCGGGCAACGCCTGAATTTTGTTAGCAATTGTTAGCAAAACGGGGTAGGAATGCTCGGTAAGTGATTGAAAAATGGTTGCGGGGGGTGGATTTGAACCACCGACCTTTGGGTTATGAGCCCAACGAGCTACCAGACTGCTCCACCCCGCGCATTGATCATAACAACCGTACCCAGACGCGTCAAACTTGCGCTTGCCAAAATGCTTGTAGTCAACCTGCGTTCGCGACCGTGCAGCGGCGCAAGACCTCTCCCGTGCAGCGAACCCGGCCCAGCTTCAGATCCTCACACTCTGATCTTCACCCGCGTTCTTTTTTCCCATGCCCCACGGCCTCAGCGATTGACTTTGTGCCGTTCACATTCCGACACGATTTTCGCGGGATCGATCGCCTCTTTATCCACCTGTTCTTCCAGGATCTTCCCGTCTTTTCCGATCAGGAAGTTCACACGCCGCGCCGCTTTGTATTTGTCAGTGTAGATACCGTACTGGTGAGTGACCTCGCCTCCCCAATCGCTCAACAGCGGGAAGCTGACGCCGATCTGCTGGGCGAATGCTCGATTCGCAAACGGACTATCCATACTCACACCCAGAACCTGGGTGTCGGCCGCTTCCAGCTTTTGAAGGTTCTGCTGGAAGTTTTTCATTTGCTGTGTTCAACCCCCGGTGAATGCAAAAATATAAAACGCCAGTACGACGTTCTTCTTTCCGCGGTAGTCGCTCAGATGAACGTCCTTCAGATCCTTCCCGTCGAAGTACTGCAGCTTGAAGTCCGGCGCAGCCTCTCCGACGCGAAGCTTCATATCTTCCGTCCCGGCGGCCTGCGTCAGGCCAGGCCAAGAAATCGCCCCAGCCAGAAGCATTCCAAGCAAAACTGCACCGAAACGTTTCATCCTCCGTGCTTTCTCCACTTGCTCCTCCTCATTACCACTCAGACCATTTCAGGCAACCGTTAAAATTCACCACAGCAGTTCTTCGTGTTTAGCATTGCGTTAACCCTCAAAAAGCCGTTACAGTTCTAGTCACGTACGGAAAATGATCGTATGCATCACGTTGCGCCAAGTTTGCGCAGTCTCACTGCGATTGTGCCACTGTCCAGCCACCGTTACTCCCGGACAGGTGCCACCCTATTGAACATCCACCGTCAACCCCACATCGCTCGCACTCGAGCACATTTCCTGGGATGAGCATCGCTACTCTCAACGACATTTTCTTCGCAATCGTCAGCCGGGACAATCCTCGTGTCACGCTACACCGCCAGGACGGTGGCTGGGTAGCCACTTCCTCGCGACAACTTTACCGCAACGTCTCCGGAGTTGCGCAAGCCCTGCTCGCCTGGGGAATTGCCAAGGGCGAGCGCGTCGCCATCCTGGGCGAAAACCGCCCGGAGTGGACCACCGCGGACTTTGCCTGCCAACTCATCGGGGCAGTCTCCGTCCCCATCTATTCCACCCTCACCGCCGAGCAATCTGAATTCATTTTGCAGGATGCCGGCTGTCGCGTCATTTTTCTCTCCACCGAACAGCAACTGCGCAAAGTTTCGCCGATCATTTCCCGAACACCGGTGGAAAGAATCGTCGTCATGGACCCAGTCGAAACCTCTCATGCCATCAGCATGGCTCAGCTCATGCACGACGGTCCAGAGAATGGCGATCCCGGACTCGAAGCGCGCGCGCGAAGCATCATCGCCGACGACCTCGCCACCATCATCTACACCTCCGGAACTACGGGGGTAGCGAAGGGCGTAATGCTTACCCATGGCAACCTCGCCTCCAATATCGAATATTCCCTCAAGGGATTCGAGTTCGTTGGCGACCAGGTCAGCGTATCATTTCTGCCCTTGTCGCATGTCACTGCGCGCCACGTGGATTTCGCCCTGCTCTTCAATGGTGTGACGCTGGCCTACTGCCCATTCGTCGACCAGCTCCCGCAGACCCTCCTTGAAATTCGCCCCACCATGTTCGTTTCCGTGCCGCGCATGTACGAAAAAATTCACGCCCAGGTCGATCTCAAAGCCAAGGACTTTCCCAAGAACCTGATCTTCCGCTGGGCGCTCTCGGTCGGCCACGACCACGAGAAGGAGGTCCTGGCCGGCAAGACCCCTACTTCCCTGGCCTGGAAGCTCGCGGACAGGCTCGTCTATACGAAGGTTCGTGCGGGCATGGGAGGCCGAGGCCAGGTCTTCATCTCCGGTGGCGCACCCCTCGGCCATGAACTGGCGGAATGGTTTGCGCACGTCGGCATTCGCATTCATGAAGGATACGGCCTCACCGAGACCTCCCCGGTCATCGCGGTGAACACTCCCGGTGCCCATAAGCTCGGCACCGTCGGCAAGCCCCTGGGCAATGTCGAAGTTCGCATTGAAGAGGACGGGGAGATTCTGGTCCGAGGACCGTCCGTCTTCAAGGCCTATTGGAAACGGCCCACGGAAACCGACAATGCCTTCGTCGACGGATGGTTTAAGACCGGCGACATCGGCAATATCGATGCCGACGGCTTCCTCTCCGTTACCGACCGTAAGAAGGACCTCATCAAGACCTCCGGCGGCAAATTTATCGCGCCCCAGCCGATTGAGAATTCCTTGAAGCACAACGCCCTGGTCGCGGAGGCCATCATTGTGGGCGATAAGCGCAAGTTCCCAGCCGTGCTCATCGCTCCATATTTCCCGCTGCTCGAAGACTGGGCGCACAATCATCAGATCGTATTCTCCTCCCGCGCGCAATTGATCCAGCATCCCGACGTGCAAGCCCTCTACGATAGCATCGTCCAAGAGATCAATCAGAACCTGGCCCGTTTTGAAAAGCTGAAACGAGCCATTCTCCTTCCCGATGAATTCACTCCGCAGGATGGCATGCTCACCCACAGCATGAAGGTGCGCCGGCGCGCCGTCGAAGAACGTTACCGGCACCTCATTGACGAGGTCTACGCTCACGCGGAAGCTGCGCCTGTTGTGGGTCATGTCACGGGAGACTGACTTTGTGCGGTTTGCGCCTGGTTTCATTACAATAAGGAGCATGTCGGACCCACTCATTATCGCTGGTCGTCAGCTGCGCTCTCGTCTGATCGTGGGCACGGGAAAATACAAGTCTTTTCAGGAAACCGCCCGCGCGCTCGAAGCCAGCGGCGCAGACATGGTCACCGTCGCCGTGCGCCGCGTCAATCTCGATCGCAGCAAGGAATCTCTGCTCGACTACCTCGACCCGAAAAAATATGTTCTGCTCCCCAATACCGCCGGCTGCTACACCGCCGATGAAGCCATTCGCGCCGCTCGTCTTGCCCGCGAAGTCGGCATCTCCGATTGGGTAAAGCTCGAAGTCATCGGCGATCAAGCCACCCTCTTCCCGGACGTGCAAGCCACGCTCGAGGCAACCCGCGTCCTCGTGAAAGAGGGCTTCACTGTCCTTCCCTACACTTCGGATGATGTCGTGTTCGCCAAGCGTCTGCTGGATGCCGGCGCCGCTGCGATCATGCCGCTCGGTGCTCCTATCGGCAGCGGCCTCGGAATTCAAAACCAGGCCAGCATTCGGATCCTGCGCGAGTTGATCACCGGCGTGCCACTCATCGTCGATGCCGGAGTGGGCACTGCCTCCGATGCCGCCATTGCCATGGAATTAGGCGCCGACGCCGTTCTTATGAACACTGGCATCGCGGGTGCACAAGAGCCCATTCTCATGGCCGAAGCCATGAAGAACGCCGTGCTCGCAGGCCGACAAGCCTACCTGGCTGGACGAATGCCGAAGAAGCTCTACGCGACCGCCAGCTCTCCACTAGAAGGAGTGGTCCGCTAGCAGCCTTCCTCTCACACCTTGTCATTCCGAAGCCGAATGCGGCGGAGGAATCCGCCTAAGGATCATAGCCGCGCGCATCCCGAGAATGGCGTTGCTGAACACTGACGACAAAAGAAGACCAATAACTCTAAAGGCAAAAGGCGGCCCGCAAGCCGCCCTTCGTTTCAGAATCACTTTCCTTCACAGCATCTTCACGCTCATCACGTGAATGCTATCCCCAGTCACATGTCCGCTCACCGCCACGTGATGCCCTTCGTGCCCCTTCAGCGCCTCTGGATTCTGCACATTCAGAATCTTCTGGTCGCCGTCGGTGACCACCACCATCTTTTCCCCTGCTTCCAGACATTTCTTGGTGCAGGCTGCCCCACCCGCGTTCGCGCCCTTGGCTCCGCACTTCGCATCGGTTATCCATCCGTTGACCGTCTCCGCTTTATCCCCCGCAAACGAGAACGAGCTAACGGAAACAACCAGGCAAATCATTAAACACAGTGAAAATGCTTTCTTCATCGAACTGCCTCCTTGAAGGTTCAGTGAGTCGATAGTCTTGACGATCCGGCGCCTGCTCGCGCAGCCAGAGATCCACTTCGGTCGTGGCCCGGTCATTTTCCGAGGGATCCCACAAAAATAGCGTTGCGCGAAATGCTATCACACCCCGGGGCAAAAAGATGTCTCCAGAAGGCCGAGCGGGCACCGAGCAGCGATGTTAGATCTTGTCATTCCAAAGCCGACCGCGGCAGAGGAATCTATAGTGCGTGAACCCGGACATTTGCCGCGAACGACTTGCTGGCGAGCGACGACTGTAGCCTACTTCCGCGCAGCATTGGTGGCAGGCCTCACGGGGCTGGGCTCAACATAAACAACTTCGCCCGGCCGCGCGTAGTGCAACTGTTCCCGGGCCTCTTTCTCGATCGCTTTCGGATCCGCCTGCAAGCCGCGAATTCGCTGCGTATAAAGATCGTTCTCTTTCTGCAGTTTCTGAATTTCCGCTTGCAACTTTAGCCGCTCCGCGCGCTTGGAACGATAGATCACCATTCCATTCGCCCCAAACATAACATGGAGAAACAGCCAGCCTGTCAGCACGACCACGCTAGCCGTGGCCAGTCGCCTGCGCTCTCCGTAAAGAACGCTCCACACCGGACGCGATTTCTCCATCCAGCGCTCCGCCCATTCCTCGGCCTGCGGAGCCTTGTCGACAAAGGCACGCAGCCCATCTTCCGGCTTGGGAAAGGACCGAACTCTGGGAAACTTCCCTACTCGAAAATCCATTGCTTGGCCGCCGCGCTTAACTTGGCAAGTTCCGCCGCACTCGAAGCTTCCGAGTAAACCCGCACCACCGGCTCCGTTCCTGAAAGCCGGTAACAGACCCACGAGCCATCCTCGAAGACCAGCTTCAGGCCGTCCTTCCGAACCACTTCTCCGACCTTCCGGCCGAAGAACTCGCGCGGTTCGGACCGCAGCTTTCCAGTGAACTTCTCCTTCACCTCCGGCGTCAAGCGGAAGTTCTCCCGCTGCGGACAGAAGGAACCAACTTTGACAAATAGCTCGCTCAATTGTTTCCCCAGCGACTTGGCCCGCCGGGCCACCATCTCGCAACACAACAGCCCCGCGAGCACTCCATCTTTCTCCGGAACATGGTGCCGGATCGACAGACCCGCGCTCTCTTCCCCGCCGATACAGATCTTGTCTTCCTTAATCAGCTCGCCAATGTACTTGAAGCCAACCGGCGTCTCATGCAGTTCCACCTTGTGATGCCGCGCCAGTACATTAATAAGATTCGTGGTCGCCACCGACTTCCCTACGCCGTTCTTCCATCCCCGGCTCTCCACCAGGTAATCGAACAGCAGCGCGATAATGTAGTTCGGCTGAAAGAAAGTGCCGTCCTCGTCCAGAATGCCAAACCGGTCCGCATCCCCATCGGTCGCGATGCCGATTTGCGCCTTCGTCTCCCGCATCTTCTTGCGACAGTCTTCGAGCAAGTGATCGTCAGGTTCCGGAGCATGCCCGCCAAACAAAACGTCCCGGTAATCGTGCACACACTCGACCGCAACGCCGCCTTCGCGCAACAACTCATCGGAATACCCGCGAGCCGCACCCCAGAAGGGATCAAACACCACGCGAATACCAGCCTTGCGAATCACATTCAAGTCCACAATTTCCCGCAGCCGCGACAGATACATCCGCCGTGGGTCCAGAGCCTGCGTCTCCGGCCCTTTCGTGCCCGCACCGTTCCCGCCCGACGCATCAAAAGCCACAATCTCCGCCTCAATGCGCTTGGTCGCTTCCGGCAGCGCCGGAGCCCCATCGGGCGTAGAAAACTTGATGCCGTTGTACTCCGGGGGATTGTGCGACGCAGTAATGTTGATTGCGCCATCCGCTTTCGCCTGGGTCACCGCATAGGAAATCGCCGGGGTCGGCGCGGCCTCGGCAATCACCAGCGGCGTGATCCCATAGGCCGACAAAATTTCCGCCGCCATCGCGCAGAAACTCTCGCCCAGAAATCGCGGATCCCGCCCCACGATCACCTTCGCGCCCTTCGGTTTCTGCGACACGACGTAGCGTGCAATCCCATGAACCGCACGCCGCACGTTGGCGAACGTAAACTCCTCCGCCATCACCGCCCGCCAGCCCGATGTGCCAAACTTGATCTGGGTTGTCATGATTCAATCCTCACTTGCGTGGGTGCCCCATCCAGGCTCCGCTTGGGGTGGGGATTTTCCAGCGTGCCCGGGCCATCTTCTTCATGTGCCACTCCATGTTGCATATTGTGGACCTGCGGCGATGTGATGATTTCACAAACGGCAGGTGATGTTCGCCGCCGAAAACGCCCGAGATGGCAAGAGTTTATATGACCAACAAGAGACTCGTCCTCACCACCGCCTCTTCCGAGGAAGAAGCCCGGAGACTGGCCAAGACGCTGGTTGAGCGCCGCCTCGCTGCCTGCGTCAACATAGTCCCAAACATCAATTCGATTTATCGGTGGAAAGAAAAGGTAGAAGAATCCCAGGAATTCCTGCTGCTAATGAAAACTACAGAGTCCGCCATCCCAAAACTGCGAGACGCAATTCAGGAACTCCACTCCTACGAAGTCCCCGAATGCATCGTCCTCCCCATCGAAGACGGCAGCGAGGCGTACCTAAAATGGATCGACGACTCCGTGACCTGACCACCTCGACGGCAAACCCTTAACATCTTCGGTACTTCCAGTCTGCTCTTTGCATGGCTGCGGCGAGCCTATTGCGACAGTTCGGCAGATGCTATGGCCTCTGCGGCAAAGGTGTATATAGCGCAAGGAGCACGGCGGTGCTCTGGGCAGGAGGTTTCCACCACGAGAGCGACTATGTTCTCGTATTCTTCATCGACAAAATTTACTTTGACTTTGGCAGTCTCCCCGTCCCTCGTGCGGAGCGTCACTGTCGTGTCAACAAACTCCTTCAGTTCATTGATTCGCATGTGATGGTCTCGCCCCGACGCATTATGCCGGAAAGTGCTGTCAGCCG
>Ga0206931_1204_pt1 | contig 14966 bp, 15 predicted proteins | sample Alteio_BWOrgHeat_17_FD_152946 | JGI IMG/M metagenome (GOLD analysis project Ga0206931, IMG submission 152946) | Enriched cells from forest soil in Barre Woods Harvard Forest LTER site, Petersham, Massachusetts, United States -... | ecosystem: Environmental > Terrestrial > Soil > Temperate forest >...
ATGTGGATGTAAAAAAATTTAACCCGCCACAGGGCAGCAGGCTTAAAATACCGCAAATTGGGTGGAACACTATTTACAACCTGCAGTCACCGCTTTTTAATGGCCTGCATGATGGTGGGTATTGCTATTTTGTGCACGGTTATTATGCCTCTCTTGGCGAGCATACTATTGCAACAACAAATTATGTGCAGCCTTACAGCAGCGGGCTGCACAAAAATAATTTTTACGGTGTGCAGTTTCACCCTGAAAAAAGCGCGGCGGTAGGTGCTCAAATTCTTAAAAATTTTATTGAACTGGTGTAAGAATATATGCAGATAATTCCGGCTATTGATATCATTGATGGTAAATGTGTTCGCCTTACTCAGGGCGATTACGCGCAGAAAACGGTGTACAACGAAAATCCTTTGGAAGTCGCAAAGCAATTTGAAAGCGCCGGCCTGCAAAGGTTGCACCTTGTTGATTTAGATGGGGCCAAAGCCGGCGGAGTTAAAAACTGGAGGGTGCTGGAAACAATAGCTGCAAATACAAAATTGGTTATTGATTTTGGCGGTGGTATAAAAAAGGAAGATGATGCACAAGTTGTATTTAACTCGGGCGCTTCATTTGCCACCGTTGGCAGCATTGCCGTAAAAAACGAAAGCCTGTTTGTTGAGTGGCTCGAAAAATTTGGCGCGGAAAAGTTTCTGTTAGGGGCAGATGTAAAGGAAGAAAAAATTGCTGTAGGTGGCTGGCTTGAAACAACAGATGTTGTGATATACGATTTTATTCAGAAGTATATTGGCCACGGTATAAAGCAAATTTTTTGCACCGATGTAAGTAAGGATGGTAAACTGGAAGGGCCTTCGGTTGAATTATATAAAACAATTATAAGTAAATTTCCCGGCTTATATTTTATTGCAAGCGGTGGTGTAAGCTCAATGGAAGATTTGGAAGAACTGCGGGCTATAGGCTGCAGTGCTGCAATAGTTGGCAAGGCAATATATGAGGGTAGGATTGATATTAAAACCTTAAAAACGTAAATATGTTGATTCACAACTTTTGGTTATTTGTTGTTGCAAGCCTTGCGCTCAACATTACACCCGGTAACGATATGCTGTATGTAGCAACACGCAGCACCAGCCAGGGCGTTAAAGCCGGCATCATTTCGTCACTGGGTATTTGTGTTGGGTGTATGGTGCATATACTGGCCGCTGTTATCGGGCTATCTGCATTAATTGCCCAATCTGCTATTGCCTTTAATGTAATAAAATATGTGGGCGCGGCCTATCTTATTTACCTGGGCATTCGTGCATTGCTCAGTAAAACACAGGCGTTTAATGTTTCTGAAAAAAAGGCAAAACTTGGGTACTCAAAAATATTTTGGCAGGGCGTGTTAACCAACGTGCTTAACCCAAAAGTTGCTTTGTTTTTCCTGGCTTTTTTACCGCAGTTTATTGATATTTCTGCGAAACATGCGTGGCCGCAAATACTATTTTTAGGCGCATGGTTCGATATTGGTGGTACACTGGTGAATATTCTTGTTGCAGTATTATTTGGTCGCCTGGGTAATTGGTTTAATAAGTCTGCATGGTTTCAAAAATGGCAGGGTAAAGTAACAGGTGCTATACTAATTGGGTTGGGCATTAAAGTGGCAACGAAATAATGAGAGACAACGGATATTCATTATAATGAAAGAAGAAACTATTATAGAAGCACAGGCAGCTAATTCGAATAAGGAGACCGTCGGCCTTACAAAGCGCATTATCCCATGCCTTGATATTAAAGATGGCCGCACAGTAAAAGGTACCAACTTTATTGACCTGCGTGATGCGGGCGACCCTGTTGAATTGGGGGCTTTGTATGCGCAACAGGGTGCTGATGAACTTGTTTTTTTAGATATAACCGCGACTAACGAAAAGCGCAAAACATTAAGTAAACTTGTTAACCGCATTGCCCACTATATAAATATTCCCTTTACCGTTGGTGGTGGTATTTCTTCGGTTGAAGACGTAAGTGTATTGCTGCAAAATGGCGCTGATAAAATATCAGTAAACACTGCTGCCTTTAAAAGGCCCGGATTGATACGCGAACTGGAGAAACAGTTTGGCAGCCAGTGTGTGGTGCTGGCTATTGATGCCCGTAAAGAGGAAGATGGCGAGTGGTATGTGTATTTAAATGGTGGCAGGCTAAAAACCAATACAAAATGTTTTGACTGGGCAAAACAGGGTGTTGAGTTAGGCGCGGGCGAAATTTTATTAACCAGCATGAACCACGATGGCACAAAACAGGGCTTTGCAATAGATATAACAAAACAATTGGCCGAAAACCTGCCGGTGCCGGTTATAGCCAGCGGCGGCGGTGGTACCATGCAGCACTTTGTGGATGTGTTTGGGCAGGGCATGGCCGATGCAGGACTGGCTGCCAGTATTTTTCATTTTAAGGAGATTCGTATTCCCGAATTGAAGCGATATTTGCATGAGCATGGCGTGCATGTAAGATTGTAAGTTGCAGGGCAGGTGGTTACACAACCAACGTAAAACCTGGCATTAAGTATGGACGTCGATCAAAATTAAAAAGTATGAACATACGTATACCTTTGGGTTTAATAACAATTTTCATCGCTTTCTCATTCTTCTATTATGTTACTCAAAAGAACCGCATAAAGAAACAACAACGAAGAGACCGGATAGAAGAGAAACAGGAAGAGTTGCTTGAAATGTTAAGGAAAAAGGCTGGGAATAGTACCGAACGTTCAAGTGAGTGACATTCCAAAGGAATTCCTTTGAGACAAGAAAAGTTTAATAGTATTACAAAAGCGGGTAACATAAAAAATATTGATAGTTGGAAAAGAAAAAAACAGCATTAGGCGCCGGCAGAATTGATTTTAAAAAGTATGGCGATGGGCTTGTACCCGCCATAGTGCAGGATTACGATACCCATAAGGTGCTGATGCTGGGTTTTATGAATGAGGAAGCATTTATTAAAACCGAAGAAACTGGTAAGGTTACTTTTTTTAGCCGCAGTAAAAAAAGGCTGTGGACAAAAGGGGAGGAGAGCGGCAATTTTTTGCTGGTGAAATCTGTTGCGGTTGATTGTGACAATGATACGCTGCTTATTAAGGCGCATCCGCTGGGGCCGGTTTGCCACACGGGAGCTGATACCTGCTGGAGCGAGCGTAACCACAAAGACGACTTTTTATATTACCTGGAAGATATAATAAACCTGCGTAAACAGGCTTCTGCAGACGAAAGCTATGTTGCCAAACTGTTTGCCAAGGGCCTGAACAAGATAGCCCAAAAAGTGGGCGAGGAGGCGGTGGAAATGGTGATTGAGGCCAAGGATAATAACGAAAAACTGTTCCTGGATGAGGGGGCCGACCTGCTTTTTCACTATTTGGTTTTGCTTAACGCAAAAGGTTATAAATTGCAGGATATTGTAGAAGTGTTAAAAAAACGACATTCAAAATGAGGCGGCTATTTTATCTTTTTACTTGCCTGTGCACACCCTTCGTAATCTTTGCCCAAAACCCCACACCGGGCTTTGTGGTTGATGGCAAAATAAGTTCACTGCCAGATAATGCGCCGGTAATAATGTCCGGCTTCAGTGGTACCGATACTATCGCACAGGCCAAAGTTTTAAAGGGCGTATTTATATTAAAGGGCAAGCTGTCCTCCCCCGATGTGCATTTAATCACTTTCCCCACTTTACAAAAGCGGCTGGTGCTGTTTATGGGTAACGACCGTGTGAACATTACAGGTGATAGTGCTAATTTTTCAGATGTGGTAATTACGGGCGCACCTGTTAACTATGATTATGAGGAGTTTATTTACCATATAAAACCTTTGAATGATTATGTTGATTACTACCGCAACCTTGCGCAAAGTACAGCAAATAAAGATTCGGTAGTTGCGATACTTAATGCGGTTTACAATATTTACCAGCAGAGTGTTGACCAGTTTGTTGCCCGTAAAAGCAAAAGCCCGGTTGCAGCACTTGTACTGGCTTTTAGCTATGATACCGACCCCAATAAAAACGTAATGCTGCTTGAAAAAAGGTATGGACAGTTGGGCGGCGATGCTTTAAAGAGCCAGTTTGCAAAAAATATTCAGCAGGTACTTGCAACAGATAAAATTGGCGCGGTAGGTACGCCCGCTATTGATTTTACACAGAATGATACTACAGGAAAACCAGTATCGTTATCGCAATTTAAAGGTAAGTATGTACTGGTTGATTTTTGGGCAAGCTGGTGCAGGCCCTGCCGCGCAGAAAACCCAAATGTTGTTGCAGCCTACAACGAGTTTAAGAATAAAAACTTTACCATACTCAGCGTATCACTTGACCAGCGCAAAGAAAACTGGTTGTACGCTATTAACGCCGACCACCTTTACTGGAACCATGTGAGCGACCTGCAATACTGGAACAACGCGGCTGCGCGTGTTTACCATATTGAATCAATACCTGCTAACTTCCTGGTTGACCCTAATGGAAACATAATCGCCAAAAACCTGCGCGGTGAAGAGCTGGCTCAGAAACTTGGGCAGCTTTTGAGGTAGTTTACTATTTGCCAATTAGCGTCGCATTTACAGGTTGCCAGCCACCAGTGACTAGTTATGTTAGTTAGTGACAGACCAACGATATTGAGGATAATGCCATAAGCATACTGGCTTGCCGTCTCACGTTTCACCTATCTCATCTTACGCAAAAATCATTCTGTTCTTAAGCTTTTTACGGGGTTAGCCAATGCTGCTCTTATAGCCCTGTAGCTAACGGTGAGCAGTGCAATTATTATGGCAGCCGCGCCTGCTGCAATAAACATCCACCAGCTAACGGATATCCGGTAGGCAAAGCTTTCAAGCCAGCTATTCATTGCCCACCAGGCAATAGGGAAGGCGATAACAGCAGCAATAAGCACAAGCTTTGCAAAATCTTTTGAAAGCATCGTTACAATACCACCCACGCCGGCGCCAAGTACCTTGCGTATACCTATTTCTTTAGTGCGCTGTTCTGCCGCATAGGTAACAAGGCCAAATAACCCGAGACATGCAATAAAAATAGCAAATACCGCAAAGCTTATAAAAAGTCTGCCGGTGTGTTGCTCTGCACTGTACAGGTTATTAAAGTCGCTGTCCATAAAAGTATAACTAAATGGCTGCGCCGGAGATGCGGCTTTCCACCTGTTTTGTATCTCATTCAACAGGACTGTTGTATTAGCTGCGTCAAAGCGAACAGCAATAGCTCCCCAGTTGTCACGCAACTCCATTACAACCGGGCCTATTTTCTGGTGCATCGAACTGAAATTAAAATCTTTCACTATGCCTATTATGTGATAAGTAATGGCTTTATTGTTATCGCCGGGGCGGTACATATATTTGTTTAACGGGTCTTGCAGCCCCAATGATTGTACAGCCGCTTCATTTATGATCACGGCTGTTGAATCTGAGGCAAATGCATCAGAAAAATTCCGGCCTTTTGCCATCTCCATACCAAGCGTTGGTATATAATTTTTATCCACCTGCAGGTGTGCCAAAATATTTACTTTCTTGGCATCCATTTCAACATTTTTAAACCATCCCTCCTGGTCATAGTCAGTATCTGTAGGCAAACTGCCGCTAATGGTGGCATTTTTTACACCTGAGATAGAAAGCAAGCCATCCCTGAATGTTTTTATATGGCTATCAAGCGTGTAAGCATTATGTATAATAAGCACCTGGTTACGGTTAAAACCAATTTTTCTGCTGCGTATAAAATCAAGCTGGTTATAAATAACAATAACGCCAATTATAAGAATGATCGAGATGCTGAACTGGAAAACTACCAGGCTGCTGCGCAACCAGCTGCGTTTAAAACCACCTGCAATTTTGCTTTTTAATACCTGTATCGGCTGAAACGATGATAAATAAAAGGCCGGGTAACTGCCGGCTACACAACCCACTACAACCACCAATACCACCAATACCGGTAAAAGCCATGATGCGAAAAAAGCACTTAACTGCATGTTTTTGCCTGCAAGCTGGTTAAAGAAGGACAGTAGTGCGACTGCCAGCAGCAGTGACAATAATAATGAGAAGAAGCTTAGCAAAACTGATTCGGTAAGAAACTGAATTATAAGATCTGCCTTTGTTGAACCCGATACTTTGCGTATGCCCACTTCTTTAGCACGGTTGGCAGAACGTGCGGTGGAAAGGTTCATAAAATTTACACAAGCTATCAGTAAAATAAATATGGCTATAATGGAAAATATATATACATAGCTTATGTTGCCGTTGGCTTCAATTTCGTAAGACTTATCGGAATGCAGATGGATATCTGTAAGCTTCATAACCGGAAAACGGTAATGATCAGGACCTTTCTCAAGGTCATTTCCTGATAAATGAAACTGGGCCTGCATTTCTGCGTAAACGTTTTTCCTTACTTCTTCATTTGCATATCCTTGTAATTGGGCTTGTGTTACACCGGGCTTAACCAAAACATAGGTATGTACATTATTGTTTAGCCACTCGTTTGCATTACCGCGCCACGTATCAATTAGTGGCCTTAAAAAATTGAAATGAAAATGAGACTGTTGCGGAAAGTCTTTTATTACACCGGTTATTTTGCAAAGGGTTGAATTATCAACGTACAGGGTTTTGCCAATTACATGGGTGCTGTTAAAATATCTTTTAGCTGTACTTTCAGTAATAACCAACGATTTGGGCAGGGTTAATGCTGTTTCAGGATTGCCCTGCAGCATTTGTACAGTAAACACTTTAAAAAAAGTAGAGTCAGCAAAAGCGGCGTTGTGGTCCTGTATATTATCATTGCCCTTTTTTATTCTTATATCCCCCTGGTTGTTTATTTTAACCCATTGCTCAACTTGCGGATGATCTTTTACCAGCGCAGGGCCTAGAGGCTCAGGCGAGGCGGAGGCATTAAACTGCGTGCCGTTAAATAAAATATCCGCATCAACCCTGTAAATACGGTCTGCATTGGTATTGTACTTGTCGTACCCAAGTTCGTCCATCACAAACAACACGATCAATATACAAACAGCAAGACCTGTGGCGAGGCCGACGATATTGATTGCAGAGAAGGCCTTATTTTTTAGCAAGTTTCGTAAAGCGACTTTTAGATAATTCCTGAACATGACGTTTCGGTTTAAGACTGAAACGGCTGAACAGTTAGTTTGTTACGGGCAATTATAAAAAAAGGACGACAGCCCTTTGAAAAGCTATCGTCTTTTAAAATTAAAATCATCAACGCTTTTATACCAAAAACTGGCTATGAATAAAATCTACAACATCAGTAAGGCTTTGTGTTTTATCATAAACAGCCAATTGCCTGTCTGCACCGGTACCTTGTTCTAAAATTTTATGTACAAGGTTTATTGCATGCCTGCTGCCAAGCTGGTCAACAACATCATCTACAAAATCTAACAGTTCGTAAATAAGCACGCGGGTGTTTACTTCGCTTTCCTTACCAAAATCAATAAGGCTGCCCTCAATACCATAACGGCTGGCGCGCCATTTATTTTCATTCAGCAAAGCACGGTGGTACATGATGAAATTCATATTCTGGCTGCGCAGCTTGTACAACTTTGCACAAATAGCCTGGAACAGCGCGGTAATGGCGATGGTTTCTTCAATCGTCATAGGTACATCACAAACCCTGAATTCAACTGTATTGAAGAAAGGGTGCACCCTAAGGTCCCACCATATTTTTTTAGCATTGTCAATACAGTTTGTTTTAATAAGCAGGTTTACATAGTTGTCGTATGCTTCAATGCTCTCAAAACTGTCGGGTATGCCTGTACGCGGAAATTTATCAAACACTTTTGTGCGGAAAGATTTATAACCTGTTTTACGCGCTTCCCAAAAAGGCGAGTTGGTGCTTAATGCGTACACATGCGGCAGAAAATACCGTGCTGAGTTAGCGATGTGTATGGCCATTTTACGGTCTTCCATACCAACATGCACATGCAGCCCAAAAATAAGGTTGCTGCGTGCAGCCTCCTGCAGTTCGTTTACAATCTCGTTATACCTAACATGGTCTGTTATTAACTGCCGCTCCCAATGGCTGAAGGGGTGGGTACCTGATGCGCCAACCCATAAGCCAAGGTCCCCCGCTATATGTGAAATGGTTTTGCGAAGGGTGGACACATCGTTATAAGCTTCATCTATGTTCTGGCAAATGTCTGTGCCCACTTCAACCACGGCCTGGTGCATTTCGGCTTTTACCTTATCTTTTATTATTTTTTGCCCCTCTATTACAATTTTTTGTTCATGGCTTTTCAGCTCGCGCGTGTGCGGGTCAATCACCATGTATTCTTCTTCAACGCCAAGGGTAAAATGCTTAAAATTAATATTTGCCATAGATCAATTTGAAAATGTGCTGATTTGAAAATTTGAAAATGAGAAAACGATTTATCCCGTTCAGTTTTATCTCCCTCCAATGATGCGACGATTTTTAATGATCGAATATTTCCTGGATGTCAATTTTTAACTCCGGCAAAGCACGTAGCGCTACAATATCGCCGGAAGTAACAATTTTGTAAACCTCAAGGCGCCCCTGTTCGTTAAGGCGATAAATAATTATGTTCTCTTCTACCGGGTTAACCACCCAATACTCGCCAACACCTGCTTCTTCATACAACTCATGTTTTAGCTTTATTTCTTTTCTTGAGTTGCCGGGCGACAAAATTTCTACTACAAAATCAGGTGCGCCAATAACGCCTCGCGCCTCAATTTTGTTGGGGTCGCATACTATACACAAATCTGGCTGCACAACGGTTGTAATTTCATCGTCTTTCTTTCTGTTTTGCACTGGCAGCCTTATATCAAAAGGCGCAAAAAAAACTTTGCATTGCCTGCCTTTCAGGTAATTGCCTATAATTAAATGTAAATTACCGCATACTATTTGGTGTGTAGCAGTTGGCGCGGCCATTTTGAATATCTTACCCCTGAAAAGCTCCATCCTCTCTTCAAACTTCCAGGTAAGGTAATCCGCGTAAGTGTAAGTAATATCTGCTGATGGCTCTTCCACTATTGATATAATACCATCATCATCCATTGTTGTAAACATAGCTCACGTTTATATTAATACAATGCAACTTTAGCCGCGCCCCTCTTCACATATTCACCCCAGGTTAAGTTGTCTTTTACTGCTTCATGTTCCTGTGCTTTTTCAATAGCGTAACTGGCTGCTGTTTCAACAACCCATGCAAAATTTTCTTCACCCACGCTGTTACGGTCTGCATCAGGGGCAGGGTTGCAAAAATCAATGGCATAAGGCACACCATCGCGCACGGCTAACTCAACGGTATTAAAATCGTAACCCAAAAATTTATTTATACGCAATACAATTTCTTCCATTTGCTTCAGCCTTTCTTCAGTTGGCGAAAAGCTTGCCACATAGCGCAGGTGGTGCGGGTTACGCGGCTCGTAAGGCATGATACGCACATATTTACCACCAATGCAATAGCAACGGTAATATTCAGTAAACACAATTTCTTCCTGCAGCAGCATTACAAGCTGGCCTGTTTCGGCGTGCTTGTCAAAAAAATCTTCAGCGCTGGTAAGCCTGTATACATTTTTCCAGCCACCACCCGCAAAAGGCTTCATATAGGCAGGGAAACCCACGTAATCAAAAATGGTTTTCCAGTCAAGCGGGTAGGCAAGGTTACTGAATGATTTATCTGATGTATCTGTTGGCAGATCTCTTGACGGCAGTATTACAGTTTTAGGTACCGGCACATCAATTTTGGTAGCAAGACAGTTATTAAAAAATTTTTCATCGGCGCTCCACCAAAACGGGTTATTAATAACCGTTGTGCCACACAAGGCAGCGTTTTTAAGGTATGCACGGTAAAAAGGCACATCCTGGCTTATGCGGTCAAATATAACTGCGTATTCTGTTGGTTCGCCCTGCATCACTTTATCAATGTGCACCGGCTCAGCGGTAATACCATCAATATTTTTACTATTTACCCTTTCAATAAAAGCCTGCGGAAAGGTTCTTTCCTGCCCGAATAAAACGCCGATTTTTTTCATACGTAAGATTTTTTATTGAAGGCCGCGGAAGTTGTTTTGTGCCACAGCCAGTAGTGTTTTGCAAAAAGTTGTGCACCTAATTTAGAGAACATATTTGAAAGTACCGAAAAAATTAAAAACTTAATGTATTTGCCGCCAGCACCATCGCTTTTATTATTTTTGAGCGATATGGCTGACAACAAAACTATTGGCTTGAAAAATATATTAGTTGAGCAAAATACCATTGAATCTGTTTTTTTAGAAAGGGATGTGATTATTGATGCGTACCTGCCTACAAATATTGAACACCCTGAAAACATGGCTTTGCTGCTGATAAATGATGGCCAGGATTTGCCAAAAATGCCTTTTGACGAAATACTGGATGATTTGATTGAAGCGAAAATTATTGAACCGCTGGTTTGCATCGGAATATATTGTGGCCCTGACCGTAAGATGGAGTATGGTACTGCCCGCGAAGCTGATTATAAATCAAGAGGGGCAAGGGCCGACCTGTACACACGGTTTATTTTTGAAGAACTGCTGCCGTTTATACATGATACCTACAAAGTGGCTTCATTTAAAGAAAAATCGTTTGCCGGTTTTTCATTAGGTGCATTAAGTGCACTTGATATAGTATGGAATAACGCGGAACAGTTTAGTAAAGTGGGTGTGTTCAGCGGATCGTTATGGTGGAGAAGCAAAGATTATGATGATGGTTATGACGAGAATACAGACCGTATTATGCACCGGCAAATAAGGGAAGGAGCGTATAAACCATGGCTGTCGTTCTTTTTTGAATGCGGAGTGCTTGATGAAAAAGAAGACCGTAATAATAATGGCATTATTGACAGCATTGATGACACTATTGATCTCATAAGCGAATTAAAAGCAAAAGGTTACCCCGATAGCAGCATAGAATATCTTGAACTGCAGGATGGCCGGCATGACGTACCCACCTGGGGCATCGCGTTTCCACATTTTTTAAAATGGGGGTGGGGAGTGGGTGGGGAGTGAGTACCGGTTGATTGGTAGTAAGTTGATTGGTAAAGAACAGTTGATTGGTTAACCGGTAAAAGCAAACTTTAAATACACAAGATATTCAACATTCAATACTCAACACTCAATTTTCAATTAAAAACGCTTCAGTTATTGGTTTGTTTTCCTTGAATATTGAGTGTTGAATATTGGTTATTAAATGTTTCAAACTGTAAACTTTTTTAATACAACAACCGGACTTTAATAGTTTCTTTCACACCTTTTAATAGTTCCAGCGCCTGTTTGCTTAGTTTTTTATCAATATCAAGCACCACGTAGCCAATATCATCATTTGTTTTTAAGTACTGACCAACTATGTTTATGTTATGGTTTGAAAGGGTGGTGTTAATAGCGCCCAATACGCCGGGTACATTCCTGTGAATATGCAGTATACGGTGTGCGCCTTCAACAGGCGGCAAACCAATTGCAGGTACCGTGTGTGAGCCGTTTGTTATACCTTTTTCAAGATAGTTAAACAACTTTACACTTACATCTTCGCCAATGTTCTCCTGCGCTTCTTCTGTTGAGCCACCTATATGAGGCGTAAGTATTACGTTTGACAAACCTTGCAGCGGCGTTGTAAACTTATCGCCATTTTTTTCAGGCTCCCATGGGTAAACATCAACAGCAGCGCCGCCTATATGGCCGGCTTTTAAATGTTTTGCCAGTGCATCAAGATCAACAACTTCGCCCCGTGCATAGTTTATTACGATTGCCCCATGCTTGCAATAGCTAAGCACTTCGTCATTTATAAGGTTTTTTGTTTGTTTTGTTTCAGGCACATGAAGGGAAAGAATATCCGCTTTAGAAGCCAGTTCTTCCAGTGTATCGCATGCAACTGCATTACCCAACGGCAACTTTGTTTCAGTGTCATAAAAAATCACCTTCATCCCTAAGCCTTCAGCCAGTACACTTACCTGGCTGCCGATGTTGCCATAACCAATAATGCCTAACGTTTTTCCGCGCAATTCAAAACTGCCCTTTGCCTCTTTCATCCATACCCCTTCGTGTGCGGCTTTAGTTTTATCCGGTATGCGGCGTATAAGCATAATTGAAAGGCCGATAACCAGTTCAGCCACGCTTCTTGTATTGCTGTATGGGGCATTAAATACAACCACTCCTTTTTTTGTTGCAGCCTTTAGGTTTACCTGGTTAACACCTATACAAAAGCAACCGACTGCCTGTAGTTTTTCAGCAGCATCCAGCACCTTTTCAGTTATCTGTGTTTTGCTGCGTATGCCTAACAGGTGCACATTCTTAATTTCTTTTATCAGCTGCTCCTCACTTACTGCACCGCCTAATTTTTTTACGTTGGTATAACCGTTTTGTTTAAAAAGTTGTACGGCCTTGTCGCTGATGTTTTCTAAAAAAAGTATGTTTATTTTCTCCTTGGGGTAACTTGTATCCTGGCTCATTTATCAGGTGTTTTATATATGGTGAGAAGACTTTTTATGCAAATCCGTAAAAGCAAAATCCCCCCGAAGCCTTAATACTGCCGGAGGGATCTTGATATTCATTCTGTAAGAACGCTTATTTTTTTGCGTAACGTTTATTGAATTTATCAATACGGCCTGCCGTGTCAACCAGCATATTTTTGCCGGTATAAAAGGGGTGTGAGGTATTCGATATTTCCAGCTTTATAAGCGGGTATTCGTTACCATCTTCCCATTTTACGGTTTCTTTTGAACCGGCAGTTGAACGGCCCAAAAACTGGTGACCATTACTCATGTCTTTAAAAATAACAAACTTGTAAGCCTTTGGGTGGATACCTTCTTTCATATATTTAAATTGAGGTAATACGGGTTTTGCCGTATTGTTTAATAAAATTTGGATTGCAAAGTTAGGGCAAAACACTTATAAACAAGCATAAAATTTGTATTTTTCAACGCATAATCGCGCTGCTATCGCAAAATAACCCGTTTTTTGCCAATGCGGCACAGCAGTTGCCATTAAAGCACAACAAGGTAAAAGTTAAAACAGGTATGAAAACAAAGTTAAAAGACATTTGGAAAATGGTGTTGTGCACCTTCAGCGATTTTTCAACCTATAAAATAACCACCTTAAGTGCAGCCCTGGCTTATTATACTATTTTTGCCCTGGCACCTATGCTTATTATCATCATTTGGCTTTGTGGTCTTTTTTTGGGCAGGGACGCTATTGAAGGGCAGATGTTTAACGAAATAAAATCCTTCGTTGGGCCGGGCGCAGCAACGCAGGTACAGGAAATTATTAAAAATGCCACACTATCAAAAGCAAATGTTATTGCATCGGTAGTAGGTATCATTTCGCTTATTATTGCTGCAACCGGCATTTTTACCCAGATACAGGACTCAATCAATTTTATTTGGCAGCTAAAATCAAAACCCAAAACCGGTATATGGAAGCTGGTAATTAACCGTTTGCTAAGTTTTAGCATGCTTATAACCCTGGGGTTTTTGCTGCTGGTCTCACTGTTTATAAATACTATTATGGACGCCTTTTCTGCGCGACTCGTTCAAATGTTTCCCGGTATTGCGGTTACAATTGTTTATGTAATAAATGTCACGCTCACCTTTTTGGTTATCAGCCTTTTATTTGGGGGCATTTTTAAAGTACTGCCCGACGCAAAAATAGAGTGGCGTGATGTGCGCGCAGGTTCTGTTACCACGTCCATACTGTTTATGATCGGCAAATTTTTAATAACCTATTACATGACCAAGGCTAAGGTCGACAGTTCTTACGGCGCTGCGGGGTCAATCATCATCATACTGTTGTGGGTATATTATTCCTCAATAATACTTTATTTTGGTGCGGCGTTCACAAAAGAGTACGCCAGCTACAAAGGTCGCCATATTTACCCGAATGATTATGCTGTTTTTATCCAGGAGGTTGTAACGGAGAGCAAAGCATCGTTACAGGCGCAGCCAGATAAAAAGACCATAACAGCAACACAACCTGTTGCTGAACAGGACCAGATTAAGGATGCAAAATAAAACAAGGGAATATCCGGCAAGTGGTAGTAACTATAAACTAACATCCACCTATCACTTGCAACAAAAGCTCCCGCTGCCTGCATGTTGGTTATTTGAGGCGCGCGAAAATGAGACCTCATTTATATCCAATCCTAATTTCAATTATTGATACTTTTCAACACAAAAAAAACGCGGCTCTTTCATATAAAAGGAGATAGGTGTTATATTGCTTTAATATTTAAGACCCGCGCTTAATTGTTCTGCTTATTTTGTTTACCGGCTGAGTATTATAGCCTGACACCTACATTCAAACTAAAAATGCGGTATTTGTTTTTGTCGTTGGTATTATCCTGGGTTGAGCCAATTTTTGCCAAACCTAACTGGTAACCAACACCAAGCATAAGCCTGTTAACTTCAACACCTGCAAGAAAGTTTACCCCATAATCAAACCTTCTTAGTTTGTTTACACTTGCATCTTCCTGCTCAGATGTTGTTGGGTCGTCGTTGTTAAACTGTATGTTTTTTTCATAGGTACTTGTAACACCAGCAAAATTTTGTGTGCCTGTTACTTTACCGCCAATACCCATTGCAATATAAGGGCCTGCACCAGCATAAAAGCGTGAGGCATTGTCCATAGGGAATTTAATTACAAAATTTGCCGGTAATTCAAGGTACAAAGGATTAAATTTTACTTTGTAGTAGTCGGCGCTTTGGTTTGCGCCAAAATACGATTCTGTTTTTGAACCCTTGCCATTTAAATACAAACCGGTTTGAATGGAAAAAACATCTGCCAGCGGTATATCGCCAATAAAACCAACATTAAATGTTGTAAGTGTATTGGCATTGTTTACAGAGCCATCACTTGTGGTGGAGATGTTAGAGAAGTTAACACCGCCTTTTAAATACATGCCACCGGGATTGTTTTTGAAGGTGCTTTGCGCGTTCACCATTCCGTACATGCCTGCTGATACAGCCAGGGCCATCATTAGCTTTTTCA
>Ga0206931_1152_pt2 | contig 14616 bp, 13 predicted proteins | sample Alteio_BWOrgHeat_17_FD_152946 | JGI IMG/M metagenome (GOLD analysis project Ga0206931, IMG submission 152946) | Enriched cells from forest soil in Barre Woods Harvard Forest LTER site, Petersham, Massachusetts, United States -... | ecosystem: Environmental > Terrestrial > Soil > Temperate forest >...
GCAAAAGATGCAACTGGCGGCGAAGTTCAAACTTCCGATCGTCTGCCTGATCGACACGCCAGGTGCTTATCCTGGTATCGGCGCGGAAGAACGAGGCCAGGCGTATTCGATCGCCGTGAACCTGCGCGAGATGTCGATGCTACCGGTTCCGATTATTTGCATCGTGATCGGTGAAGGGGGGTCGGGCGGGGCATTGGGTTTGGGGATCGGCGACTACGTGGGCATTTTGCAGTTTGCTTATTATTCGGTGATCAGTCCGGAGGGGTGCGCGGGGATCTTGTGGAAGCATGTAAAGTTCGCCGACAAGGCGGCTCAGGCACTCAAATTCACGGGACGCGATCTTCTGAAGTTTGGAATTGTCGACGAAGTGATTCAGGAACCGCTCGGCGCGGCCCATCGCGATCATCGAGCCATGGCCAGCACACTCAAGTCGGTGATCGTTCGCAACCTCAGATCGCTCGAAGCACTGTCGACGGAATCGTTGCTCGAACGCCGCTATCAGAAATTCCGTCGTATCGGTGAATTCGAAGAGTCGCTTGTTGGTGATGCAGACTGAGAATCCGATCGTTTCGAATTCTGGATCTTTGGTTGTTGAATACGCTTGCCGGGTCACATCGATTGATTGAGCGACTCCAAAATGACACGGGGTTGAGAGTCAGGAATGAAGGCGCGCATCCCGAGGGCTATCGCAAAGCGCCGCAAAAGATGCAACTGGCGGCGAAGTTCAAACTTCCGATCGTCTGCCTGATCGACACGCCAGGTGCTTATCCTGGTATCGGCGCGGAAGAACGAGGCCAGGCGTATTCGATCACCGTGAACCTGCGCGAGATGTCGATGCTACCGGTTCCGATTATTTGCATCGTGATCGGTGAAGGGGTGTCGGGCGGGGCATTGGGTTTGGGGATCGGCGACTGTGTGGGCATTTTGCAATTTGCTTATTATTCGGTGATCAGTCCGGAAGGGTGTGCGGGGATCTTGTGGAAGCACGTGAAGTTCGCCGACAAAGCGGCTCAAGCGCTCAAGTTTACGGGACGCGATCTTCTGAAGTTTGGCATTGTCGACGAGGTGATTCAGGAACCGCTCGGTGCGGCGCATCGCGACCATCGAGCCATGGCCAGCACGCTCAAGTCGGTGATCGTTCGCAACCTCAGATCGCTTGAAGCACTGTCGACGGAATCTTTGCTCGAACGCCGCTGAACTTCTTAAACAAAACCCGTAAGCAACGTCCGATAATGTCTGTTATGTTTCTTTCAGCATCGATTTTATCCCTATTTCTATAGGGTTTGTCAATTCACGTTTGAATCGTCCGAAAGGCTGTCGAAGGCCACCAGGTAGCGCCGGATGACAATTCCAACGCACCACTTTCCGTGGCCGCCATTCCGTCGCGAACTGTTTCTCGGAGTCTTGCCGGCATCAAAATTCCTTTCGGCTGTCGACCAGTAACGTCACGGGGCCGTCATTGACCAGCTCGACATCCATATGAGCCTGGAAGCGTCCCGTAGCGGTCTGAATTCCGTGCCCCTGGACTTCGACAACGAAGATTCGATACAGCGAGTCCGCCAGTTCAGGCCGAGCGGCTTTAATGAAACTCGGCCGTCGCCCTTTCCGACAATCGCCGAACAACGTGAACTGACTGACGATCAACATCTGACCGCCAATGTCGGCCAACGAGCGATTCATTTTTCCTTCGTCGTCCGGAAAGATTCGCAATGACACGAGCTTCTCGGCGAGGTAACTCGCGTCGTCCTGAGTGTCATCTTCCGACACACCCAGAAGCACCATTAACCCGGTCGTGATCTCGCCGGTGATTTCGTCGTCGACGGTCACTTTCGCGCGGGACACTCGTTGGACAACGGCTCGCATCGATGGCACTCCTGTTTGCCGAGTTGGAAGAAATTCCGACCTCCCGTTCTCGTTGTGTCACGTAAGGTAACCGAGATGAGCCTACCCGAGACATTCTTCCGGCAACTGGACCGGCTGTTTGAGGAGCACTTGGCGGATTAGTACCGCAGTGATCGGCGACAAGTGCAATCCGTGTCGGAAGTGACCGGCGGCGACACACGCATTGGCAAACTGAGGAAGCCGACCCAGGTATGGCTTTCCCGTCGCCGAATACGGACGCAGTCCCGCCCAGCATTGTTCGAAGCGAGCATCTTTCAGACTTGGCACAACCTGCCGGGCAAAATTGATGAGGTCGCCAATCGCTTGTGCTGTATTTCGTTTGTCGAAACCCGTCCGTTCCTCGGTCGACCCGACAAGGATGCGTCCGTCGCTTCGAGGGACCAAGTACTCGCGACCGACTTCGATCACCGAACGGATCGGCGACGGGATCGCCTGCAACAAGACGATCTGGCCCTTCACCGGTTCAATCGACAGGCGCACATCGATCTGACTGAGAAGTTCACCCGCCCACGCACCGCCGGCGAAGACGAATTCTTCAGCTTGATGAACATTAGATCCAGCGTTGACCGAATCGATTCGATTGCCGTTCGTCTCGATCCGTCGGACGGCTGCCCCGGCGACCAACTCGACGCCTCGCATTGTGCAGCCGATCTGAAGGGCCTTCAGATGCCGCGGGTTTCGAACCTGACAAAAATCGGGCAAGAAATACGCCGTTTCGACGTCGGAACTCAATGCCGGAATGCGTCGACGAATCTCCGAGACATCCGCTTCAACGACCACTCCCTCGGCTCGTAGCGTGGCAATGTCGTTCGATAATTCTGGTGGTTCGCTTTGTGGACTTGTGAAGCGAGCTTCCACAGCACCGCAACGGACAAAACCATTGTCGACTCCCGTGTTCGACTTCAGGGTCTCGGACCATCCAGGCCAAAGTTGATGTGTCGCACCACGGAGGCGCGCTTCCGACGTTTGTGCATGCGCAGAATTACCAGGTGGCAGCATCCCAGCACCAGCCCAACTTGCTTCACAGCCGAATGTCCCTTGTTCGAGAACGCGCACGGACAGCCCCTGGCCAGCGAGTTCCCAGGCGATCGACAGGCCGATCACACCTCCGCCGATCACAATGACATCAGGCATATTTGCAAACACTCACATTGCGCCGGTCTTGTGGAACAAGGCCACCGATCAGAAGACTGGGGCTTATGCGACGTATACGACGCATTTGACCAGAAGGCAGCCCATGGTCGAATGATTCTGATCTTCAAAACGAGCAGACGCACGAACGAGGGCGTTCGTGCCACAAGGGTCACGGCTTCTTCCCCTTTTTGGGGCCGCCACCACTGGGAAGTGAACCAGCGTATTGGATTGCCAGTGTCTTGCCGTCAGTTTGATAGACGTCCTTGATCGCCACTTCAGGTTTCGCACCGGATTGCAGCTTCTGTACGAAGAGACCAAATTGGGGGATGCCTCCTCGCTTCATCAGGAATTCAACGAGCGTGAAGCCGATTGGTCCGACCTCTCCTGGTGAAAATGTCCCGTCGACGAAGATCAATCCAGGCTCAGTGAGCCTGGATTCTTGCAAGATTCCACCCGCCGTACGAGGCATTGCTGCAAGAAATGGATTTCCCGCAGATTTTTGGTGGGCCAGCGCCAAACCGGCTCCTCGAATCAACCAGTCGGGCAATCCACCGCCCCCGCGTTTGAGGAATGCTCCCGTGACCTGATCGATCAGATTGACCTGCATTCCCGGAGACGACTCGGTCGGTGAATCACCAATATCTTGAAGTGCAATAAAGGCGTCTGTAAATGTCGAGTTCACCTGCGAATGCCCGAAAACTTCGCGAGGGACGTCGCGCTTGTGGACCGAGTTATTGAACTCTTCGTATCCGAAACGCTCTTTAAAGACAAACACACCAAGCTTGCCTTTCCAGACGGGGTCATCTTTGATTTTGAACGTCTGACGCAAGAACGCGACATGTTCCATCGCCCACTTTTCGATTTGCTCGAGACGCTCTTCCGGGACATCCCCGTAAAGCAGAAGTTCGGACGACTCACGCTGCTTGGCTTCGGCATTCGGAAAGGTCTTTTTCCACTCGCCGTCGGACGATTTCTTGCGAATCTCCAGCCATTTTTCGGGCGAGTAGCTCGCTCGCGCAGTGGCTTCACGTTCTTCAATCGAAGGGAAGTCCTTTTTGGGATCCCCTCCGTCGAACTTGGCTCCTTCAAGGATCCAGGTCTTCACGTTGTCGTACCATTTGCGAGTGATACCCGTCTGATTACCGGCTGGCATTACCGGCGAACCATCATCGGGTCCATTCAACAGTCGCCAGAATCGACTGTCATCCAGATTTCCCGCCGTGATCACGGATCCACTGTCGCCGCCCTTCATCAGTTTTTCAAACGACATGACGGAGAATCCCTTCCGCTTGACTCGGTCGTTGTGGCAGCGGCCGCATGTATCCACCAGCTCGGGCATCAAATCTTTCATGAAGTGAACGGTCTCTTTGCCAGTCTCTTTTTGAATCTCGAGTTTTTTCGGTGGCGCAACCGGCTTACCCGCTGCGGCGGCCTTTGACAGCGCTGACATCGCCGCCGTCTTATCGCCTTCGAATTTCGCGCCTTCCGAGATCCAAGCTGCGATTGCCTTGATTTCTTTTTCGGTCAGCGCATCTTTTCCCTTGGGCATCCGTTGTTGATCGTCAGGATCGATCAGCCGTCGCACGAGTAAGCTCGACTCGGGGTCACCGGGAATTACGAGGTTTCCACTACGGCCACCCTTTTCCAGACCTTCAAACGTATCGAGTGCCAAGCCGCCCTTCGGATCGTCGCTATGGCAACCGGTGCACTTGGAAGCGATGATCGGTGCGACATTCTTTTCGAAACTGACCGTTCCTTTTCCGCTGGCTTTAGCGAGCTTCTCTTTGGCTTTTTCCAATTGAACGGTGACCTTCTTCAGAATCGGATCGGTCTCTTTCAGATCCGCATCCTTCACGAAAGTCTCGAAACGTTCTTCCACTTTTTGAATGGCCGCTGAAGCGTCTTCATACTTTTTCTTCGTGATCAAAGGTGCCACTTTTGCGACCTCTGCTTCGATCTCTTTTAATTCCTTCTTCTGCTCAGGAGTGATGGCGGCCAGCAACGAGCCTGCCAGCAGTCCCGCAATGAATAAGCAACAAGCGCCAGTCTTGAAAAATTGTTGTTGTCGCATCGGATTTCCATCCACGGGAGGGATTCGTTTCGACCGTTCCGGTTTCAACACTCGGCTCATGATCGGTTTTCGACAATGTCTTTCCAACGGGAAAGCTGAGCCCGGCATTCGAGCCCATTCACCGTCCGCCAAGTGACTTTTACGATTGTACCCCATTGGCCTTGCGGACAACAGACTCTACCTGGCTTCGCGCGTTTCTCCACGTCTCGCGACGGGCGAATTGTGACTTCGAGCGCAAACCGATACTCTCAAACCTCTAGAATTGATCGAATGTTCGTTTTTTTATTCCCGCCCCCTGTTTTGTGGTTCTCACCCATGTCGACGTCTCCCACGGATATCGAACGAAAGCGCGATCGCCTGCTGGAAATCCTTTCCGGTTACGGTCGCGTCGCAGTTGCGTTTTCTGCCGGTGTCGACAGTACGGTTGTGGCTTTGGCCGCCTGTCTTGCGTGTGGTGAGGATGCCGTGGCCGTTACAGCCGTCAGCCTCAGCCTGGCGACCGGTGAACAGGAAGAAGCAGAACAACTGGCCGCACGAATTGGCATTCGTCATATCGTGGTTTCTACGCAAGAGTTCTCTGATCCGAATTATCTCAAAAACCCCGTCAATCGCTGCTACTTCTGCAAAACGGAGCTTTACACGCGACTGATCGAACTCGCACCAACGCTAGGTGTCGATGTGCTGGCCAATGGAGCGAATCTCGACGACCGCGGTGACTATCGACCGGGCATGCAGGCCGCGGCGGAATTCCAGGTTCGCTCACCACTGATCGAAGCCGAATTCACCAAGGCGGACGTTCGCGAGCTGGCTCGTCTTTGGGACTTGCCCGTCTGGGACAAGCCAGCCACACCCTGCCTATCGAGCCGAATCGCCTATGGAGTCGAAGTGACGCCCGAACGAGTCCGTCGAATCGATCGGGCTGAGCAATTCCTCAAACAAATACTTGGCGTTCGCGAACTACGTGTCCGCTGCGAACCGAATGACTTGGCGCGAATCGAGATTCCACTCGAAGCCCTCCCTGCTCTGCTGGCAGCTGACATGCGAGATCGCGTTCGGACAGAGCTGCATACCTTGGGCTTTCGTTTCGTGACGCTCGACCTCGATGGGTTCCGTTCTGGCAGTATGAATACTGTCATTCCGGCCGAAGCACTTCTTGAAGCGGGCAAGTGAATCTCCCGGGATCTTCGCGCGGACAAGTCTCGTGGTAGTAACTTCCTGCGCGCGAATCTGCTACCCTATGATCCGCCGACGAGGGGTTGCCTCGTGTGGCGACCGTCAAATTCAATCAGAGGAGAACCGACATGGGTGAATCAGGCAAGAAGGACAAGGGACGTAAAGAAGTACAAAAGAAGCCCGCGATGACCCTGAAAGAAAAACGAAAAGTGAAGAACGAGAAAAAAGGTAAATGACGGCCGAGTGAAGCATCGCCGGCCAGCAACTTTATCAAAGTGTGTTTGACGCGGTGTGTTGCTTCTTCACTCGAATCAAGCCGAATGCATTTTTCTTGAGCGAGTTTCAATGAGCCCCACCCGAGGAACTCTCGGTGGGGCTTACTCGTTGAATGCACCGCTTAACCGATTCCAGGTACCGGAAAAGCCTTCGAAAACTCGCGAATCTCGCCCTTCACCGATTCCATGACCGTGGTGTCTTCAGGAGCCTTGAGGACCCGCAGAATCCAAGCACCGACTCGTTTCATTTCCTCTTGTTTCATGCCGCGAGTCGTCAGCGCGGCCGTGCCGATTCGGACACCGCTTGGGTCGAGCGCCTTGCGTTGGTCATACGGGATCATGTTCTTATTGACGGTGATACCCGCATGGTCCAGGGCTTTTTCCGCGATCTTCCCGGTCAACCCGATCGACGTCACATCGCACAACATGAGATGGTTGTCTGTTCCACCGCTGGCCAGTTTAATTCCACCCGACATCAATGTTTCGGCCAGTGTTCTGGCATTCGCCACTATCTGCTTTCCATAATCCTTGAACGACGGCTGCATGGCCTCCTGGAAGCAGATGGCTTTCGCCGCGATGATATGCATTAGCGGCCCCCCTTGCAGACCGGGAAACACGGCCTTGTCGATATCTTTGGCGTACTGCTCCTGACACAGAACGAAACCCGATCGCGGGCCGCGAAGTGTCTTGTGCGAAGTACTCGACACAAAGTCGGCGACCGGCACCGGACTGTTATGAATTCCCGCGGCAACGAGACCCGCATAGTGAGCCATATCGACCCACAGCTTCGCGCCGACTTCACGAGCGATTTCAGCGAACTTGGCGTGATCGATCTCTCGGGGATAGGCACTTGCCCCGGCGACGATCAGCTTTGGCTTGTGTTCGCGAGCCAGTTTGGCGACCTGATCAAAGTCGATCCGATGGTCGGATTCTCGCACGCCGTAAGCAATCGGCTGGTAGAGCTGGCCCGAGAAATTCAGCCCCATGCCATGCGTCAGATGACCACCCATGGCCAGGTTCATGGCGAGAAATGCGTCACCTGGCTTTAGTGTGGCCTGATAGACGGCCATATTCGCTTGCGAACCGGCATGCGGCTGGACGTTGACATGCTGAGCTCCGAAAAGTTGCTTCGCGCGATCAATCGCGAGGCTCTCGATTACATCGACGTATTCGCAACCGCCGTAATATCGGCGACTGGGATACCCTTCGGCGTATTTGTTGGTCAAGATCGTTCCGGCCGCTTCGAGAACGGCGGCACTGGTGTAATTTTCCGAGGCGATCAGTTCGAGGCCATCGTGTTGACGCGTCCGCTCGCTCTGAATGGCGGACCAAAGAGCAGGATCTGCGGATTGCAAGGCGGACATATTCAAAAGGCTCCCAACGATCACGGCGTTTTCAAGGGTCTCATTCCCAGTCGAGGCGGAGTATAATCGGGCCTGCCCCTGACTCGCTACTCTTACACCTGTGGCAACTGATGACGGACACCTTGACTGAATCGACGGCCGTACTGCAAAGTTCACCCCTCCTTCAAGGAGAACGAGTCGCATTCACCGGGACGCTTGCCTCGATGACGCATCGGCAGGCCATGGAACTTGTCGAGCAGCACGGTGGTGCGGCCATGCAGTTTGTCGGACAGTTGACCTCGCTGCTCGTGGTTGGCGAGGAAGGCTGGCCGCTCGAGCCGGATGGGCTTCCTTCGACAAAACTGGAACATGCGCGGCAATTGCATGACAAGGGTGAGTCGATTCAGATCGTCTCCGAATCTGAATGGCTGAAACTTCTTGGAATGGAGCCGCCGGAGCGGAAAACTCACCAACTTTATACTCCGGCAATGCTTTGTCAGTTGCTCAGCGTCTCCGTCCACGAGATACGCCGATGGGAACGAGCCGGCTTGATCAAGCCTGTCAAAAAAGTCTATCGGCTGCCCTACTTCGATTTTGAAGAAGTCGCCAGTGCACGGCGGCTGTGTCAGTTGGCGGCTGCGGGCGTTCGAGCCGATCAGATCGCCGCCAGCCTGGAACGTCTGCATACGTTGCTGCCGAATGTCGTGCGACCAGTCGCCCAATTGGAAGTTCTGGCGCGCGGTGCGAACGGACTCGCGTTTCGAGACGAATCTGGCTTGATCGAGACGACGGGTCAGCGTCTTTTCGATTTCGATCCGCCGATCGCGGATTCAGACGACGATGATGGCCCATCGACCATTCCGATCCGCCCTGCTCCGACGAACGACCCGGCAGATCGCCAGCAGTGGTCTGCGGAGGATTGGTTTTACGAAGGCTGCCGTCTGATGGAATCAAACGAGATTGCGTCCGCGGTTGAAGCGCTGCGGCTGGCTGTCATCAACGAATTTCAGAATCCGCAGTACCACTTCCATCTGGCCGACGCGCTTTACCGTCAAAAGAAGCCTGATGCGGCGATCGAGAGATATCATGTGGCCGTGGAACTCGATCACGATTTTCTCGAAGCCTGGACGCAACTCGGGTGCGTCCTGTCGGAAGTGGGAGATCAGGCAGGTGCCAAAGCGGCGTTTCAAATCGCGCTCGATCGGCATCCGGATTATCCGGAAGCTCACTTTCACTTGGCAGGCGTTCTGGAACAACTCGGTCAGCCTGACGAGGCCGCCGAACATTGGCGTAAGTACTTAGAGTTCGATCAACGCGGCCCATGGGCCGAGATCGCACGAGAACGTCTGTTGGGTGAGCTGGAATAGGCAGGAACCGTCAACACGGTTTCCTTGATTTCGATCGTCCAGTCGAATGAGTTCAAATCAAATACAGCCAAATGCGAACGCTCAATCGCGGCCTGATGGCTGGATCCCACCCAGGACATATTCCGATCAGTGGTGCCCGGATTCCGCTTCGACGGTCACGGGAGCCTGCGGGTCGGTCCCGGTTGATGCGTGTTTGATCATCCAGATGTTGACACCCGACATCAAAGTCACCAGCACGCAGAACAGGAATGCCAGAAGCTTTCCCATCATCTGTCCAGCCGCCTTGTCCGCCAACTCAAAATCGTGAACTTCCGAGGGCTCGAACTTGAGCGACGCGGCAATCTGAATTCGCGGGTCTCCGCCATCACTGTGACTCGCATGAGCCACTTCAGGAGCATGGGTTTCAGCATGAGCGGTCATCGACAAGTCTCTCCAGACAAGAACGGCTCACAGGCCGAGTCTTCACCAAACAAGCTTTCATCCTCAAGTAGGATGGTCTGCAACATTCTGAACAGAAGCTTCGCGTGTGTCGAGTCTGATCGACACGTCGATTGCGTCCCGCCCACAACATTCCCGAAAACGAGACGGATTTTGTGCGAGTTGAGCGAAGAAGATGCCTGCCATGCAGCACCAACGTGCGTGCGTTCAGTTCCGCGAACGGGTTTGATAAGCTCATTCGCGTTCGATGCATTTCGCACTCGCTGTAGAAGGAATCCGAAGATGAGACTGCCTTTGCTCGTCAGTTTGATGGGATGGATTGTGATTTCGAATTCGCCCGTATTCGCGGCTCCTCCTGTTCCCGAAACTGTGATTTGGGAAGAGGGAATCGAATACACGAATCCCGACGATCAGCATCTGCAATTGAACCTCGCGAGACCAAAGACAGGTGACGGCCCCTTCCCTGCCGTGATCTGCATCCACGGAGGCGGTTTTCGCGCGGGAAAGCGTGATGGTTATGACGGTCTTTGCATAAGGCTCGCCGAACGCGGTTTTGTCGCGGCGACAATCTCATACCGGCTAGCACCCAAGTTTCAATTCCCCGCTGCCGTTCATGACACAAAGACGGCTGTTCGCTGGATGCGTGCGAATGCCAAAACTTACAAGGTCGATCCGACTCGCATTGGCGTGACCGGCGGATCTGCGGGCGGACATCTCGCGCAATTTCTCGGTGTAACGGCCAACGTCCCTCAATTTGAAGGGACCGGTGGAAACCCAGATCAATCCAGTTCTGTCACATGTGTGGTCAACGTCTATGGGCCGAGCGACTTCACAAAATCGTACGGCAAGAGCGTCGACGCTCATGAGGTTCTTCCGCTGTGGTTTGGCAGCAACCTCGAAACGAAACGAACCCTTCACATCCAGGGAAGCCCGCTCTATTGGGTCACCCCGAACGCGGCTCCTACGCTTTGTATTCACGGCACGGAAGACAAATATGTCGCCCACGAACAAGCCGTGTGGCTGGTCGACAAGTTAAAGGCCGCTGCGGTCGAGGCGGACCTCTTAACGCTCGAAGGAGCCGGTCATGGCTTCAAGGGAGCCGACGCCGAAAAGGCCGACAAAGCCCTGTTTGAGTACTTTGAAAAGAAATTGAAGTAGTCCTCGTTCGATCAGTGTCCGCAACCACCGCCGCCGCTGCCACACCCGCCGCCTCCGCTTCCGCATGAGGACTGCGGGATTGTGACCAGACCTGTTGAAGAGACCGGTTGAACTTCGACAACTCCATATCCTCCGGCCGCTGCCTGAAGTGCGAGTTTTGTCGAGTCGGGACCGCGATCGCAAATCACGTACAGAATCAGTTTCTGTCGATCCAGTGTCCATTCGAGGTCAATCAATTCCAGATTCAAATTCCACTGTGAAATGCGAGCACACCATTGGGGAAATGCCGCTTCGCATTCGCGAGTCAGTTCGAGAGCGGACTCCAGATCGCGATCCGTGGCCGTACGGATCAGCTTGAATTCCGTTTCCGAATCTTTGGCCGGATCGAAGTGGGGTTTCAGCCGTTCCAACACCATGCCCATCTGGAGTCCGCGATCCGTTTCCACGACAACGGCCGTTCCCCGAGCGGGCAATTCGGGCGAGTCGTTTCCGAATCGAGCGACCTCCGGCACGATACCGTAGCGAACAAGGTAAATATCCGTCGAAGTGGATTCCAATTGAGTCATACGTTCCATCTCATTGTTAATGCGGTCAACGAATTTATCGAACTGTTCGACGTAGCGTAGGCTTCCAGCCTGCGATTCTTAACTTCACAAGAATTGGCAGGCTGAAAGCCTACCCCACTTGAACGGTTCAGTCAGTTTTTGGGTGGCTCTGGTTCTGGATCTTGGCGATTTCGTCGGCCTCGCTGATTCCCCTGTTCGCCTCGGGGGCGATTGAAGAATCCGTTTTCGATCCCTCCGGTAATACTCCGACCCATCAATGCAATGAAGCCACTTTCAAATACGGTCCGGATTCGAATACCCGTTTCCGTCGGACGAATTTCGATGGTCATCGCGTCATTGTCCGATTCGAACGATGCCTGCGCCTTTTCGTTGAAGGCGACGGCATTCTGATTCTCGTCGTCGGCGACGGACAACCAGTTTTTCGCGTGCGTCACAAACTGAAATGGTACTCGATTTCGATTCTGAGTCACGTCTTGAGGCAATGCAACCGTCCGAATTGTGTCCTTGAGTTTTTCCAGTGCCGCGTCGCCCCCGAAGGCGCACCAGATTGCCTGAGGTGTCGCATAGACGTACAAATTCGCGCTTTCCCCAAACAACCGCTGACCTCCTTTATCCGGCGGATTGATCGGCAGCCGATGGACCGGAAGCGAATCAATGGAATCGAATCCCAACTCCAGATTCATCGCCAGTTCATTGCCGTCGGAATTGTCTTGCAGGAACTGAAGCGTGTCCGCGATTTGAGTTGGCAGTTCACGGGATGTCGCCAACTTGACGCCTGCGACCAGGGCAAATTCACCTTTTTCCGTCCCGGTCAATTGCGCGATCGCGTCCAGGTGCCCCACATCGGCCGTAGTCATCAGCGTCTTGAAAATCGGTTCGACAATCTTCACGAGTCCTGACATTTCTTCCTTGTCCGCCTTCTTGCCGAGATCCCGCTGAGCGGCCTCGAAGTAGGTGACAAACAATTTCCGTTGCTTCTCTTCAAGCAACCATGACACGGACATTGTGAACGTCGACGGATTGGTGAGCAGATTCCCGAAGTAGGTTCGTTTCCCGGCCATGTTCTGAAACAATTTCGCCAGTTTGCTGTCGCGCGTTCCTGCGATTTCAAAATCGATATGGGCCAGCTTTTTTTCGTTGTCGATTTGCGCCCCGAGAATGACTTCACTTCCCTGGTTGATGACCTTTTCGATCAAATCAACCCAGCCTTCACCGTTGGCGCGCCGCAACCGGTAGACCGATTCGGGTTCGTCATCCCGCTGCTGAAGATCGGCTTTTGCCGTAGTCGTGAAGTAAGCCAGGAATGCCGTCTTCATCCCCACCGGGATACTCTTGATCGGCACTGAGACCGCAATATCGTATTGAGAGGTCAACCGCGCGGTCATCTTTTCCGGGTCGGGAAAATTGCGGTCCAGCGAGGAATCATTGCCATCGGGCCCGACCAGGAACAAATATCCGTTTTGATGGAGCGTTCGCAGTGTGAAGCTCTCGCTGTAATGAATTTCATGCCGAGCCGGTTTGCCTTCGACGGGAGTGATGATTCCGGTTCCATAGGCCAGGGTTTCCAGTGCTTCGTCCAGGTTCGTGACCGGCAAATACGAAATTCCCAGCGGGGTGAACGATTCCAGGCGAAGATACAGCATCATTCCAAAGGGTCGTGAACGGTCGATCCCCTTGGTTTCTTTCAATCCATCGACGGTCCATTGATCAACCCGATCGGTCATGTCCTTTCGTTCTGCGGATTCAAACATCGCGCCCGCATTGTCGCGTAGCCGTTGGAAACTTGCCGCATTGATGATCACCAGGGGATAGTCGACGTCGTCCGAGGTCTTCTCGGCAGCCAGTCCTTCGCGGTGCAGCAGGCCTCCGCAAAGCATCAACATCAAAAAGAGGCCCCGTTGGATTGGACCAGCCAGCTGTTGAAAAAGGGGTCTGACCCTTCGGAGGGCATCGGCATTATTTTGAAAAGCGGATGCCCGGAGAGGGTCTGACCCCTTTTTCAACACAACGAGTACTCGTTGGATTGGACTAGGCAGGAAAATCCGACGCATCATGAAATCTCTCCCGGCTCTGGTCATTGTCGCCAACCCCAGCAGCCCGTTGAAAAAGGGGTCAGACCCTCTCCGGGCATCCGAATCCTCAGGTAATTTCAATGCCCTTCAAAGGGTCTGACCCCTTTTTCAACGGGCTGTTTGGTCGATCCGCCACACTCGCATTTTGCCAGGCTAACCCAAGTTTTGTGCGCAAAAACCTTTGGCCAACATCCCTGTTTTATAGCGTTTCTGCGAAGAGTCTAACAGCCTGTGGAAAAAGGGGTCTGACCCTCGGGTGCAACCGCTAATTGGTGGGCTCCCTCGCCCCGGCCTTGCGGGGAGAGGGTTGGGGTGAGGGGATTTCTTCTCTTGCATTGACACCACTAATTAACGGCTGCACCCCTGACCCTCTCCGGCCATCAGCTTTTTCTACGTAATAACGATGCCCTCCAAAGGGTCAGACCCCTTTTTCAACAGGCCGTTAGCAGCACCGACCTGAAAACCATTTTTGACCGATCTGCTTTCTACTCCATCTCCTTATCTAGTGCTTGGTCAATGCTTAATCGTGAGGTTGTGTGCCACTGGCGGTTGCCTTGAGCCGCCAGTGTCTTGGCATTTCCCAAGTGTAAAAAGCCACTGGGGGTTCAGAGCAAACGCCAGTGGCACCCCCACTTTTTAGCGTGGATGCAGCACTAGTCGCCCTTGGCGATTCCCCAATTCGCCCATTTTACATCTGCGCAAAACACATTGGTCTTCTTGGTCTTCTTTGGTCGGGATGCCTGTTTTCAAGCGTAAGGTCCAGGTCGACCAACTGGTCTTCTTGGTCCACATGGACTGCTCTTTGAATCCCTCATCGCAGCGTCCCACCGGCTTTGCCAACGAACGGGGTCTTGTCATAAGGAATCCCTCCCGGCGTTCCATCCATTGGCGACGGCACGCGCCGCATACGTCCCCTCTCGATTTCCTTCAGAGCCTCCAATTGTTCTCAGTTTATTCATTTTCAATTGCGCAAAAGATGATGAGATACTATGAGATACAATGAGACACATGCCTATTTTGTAGCGTTTGGACCAAGTATCTCACGTGAGACACAATGAGATACATTGAGACAAATCTCTTGACCTCGCCCACCGGCGACAAGCATTATCGCGTCGCG
>Ga0206931_1206_pt1 | contig 14323 bp, 4 predicted proteins | sample Alteio_BWOrgHeat_17_FD_152946 | JGI IMG/M metagenome (GOLD analysis project Ga0206931, IMG submission 152946) | Enriched cells from forest soil in Barre Woods Harvard Forest LTER site, Petersham, Massachusetts, United States -... | ecosystem: Environmental > Terrestrial > Soil > Temperate forest > O...
GCCAACCCTGCCGGGCCTGATGGCCTTTGGGGCACATACGATGATGGCCTGCACCTGGCGCCGGCAAGCCCCGCTTATAACGCAGGCAGCAACAATGCTGTGCCCGCCAATGTACTATACGATATTGACGGCATGCCGAGGATTGCTGATGGGACGGTTAATATGGGCGCTTACGAAAACATTTACTATACAACCGTGTATGTGGATAGCAGCATCTCCGCCTCCGGGGATGGCGGCACCTGGGCCACCGCGTTTAAAACATTGTCTGACGCTATGGCCATTGTTTCAGCAAGCTATAGCCCTGTTACACAGGTACAAGTGGCTAAAGGCACTTATTACCCAACAGGCAGCCAAAGCAGCACAAACCGGGACAGTGCTTTTACCATACTGCGCGGGGCCTTAAAAATATATGGCGGTTACCCGGCCGGCGGGGGCAAAAGAGATGCAGGCGCAAACCCAACCATACTTAGTGGCGATTTAGGGCAGAAAAATATCGCAGCAGACAACAGCTACCATGTTATGACAATAACAGGCATACCAGCAACTGATGACAGCCTGCTAATTGACGGCTTTACTATAACAAAAGGTATATCGTTCAGCAGTGGCTCCCACATGTATGGCACCACATCTCTTGCACATGTTAACGGCGGCGGGGCTTACCTGGTTAATAACAGCAATAAAATTGTGTTTAATAACATGGTTATTTCTGGCAACTATACGGCCAATGCGGGCGCGGGCATTGATGTTAATAATTCAACGCTGGTAATAAACAATAGTGTGTTTACAAATAACACCACAGTAGCCCTCGCCCCGGCGTTGTTTTGTGAAGCTGGCGCTGTAACCACAGTAGCAAATACGTTGTTCTACAATAATACAGGCGGTGCTGTTTACAACTCATACAGTATCTCTTCCTTTATCAATTGCACTTTTTACGGTAATACCGGCGATTCCCCGGCAGCGATCGCCTCGGCTATTTTTAACGACCATACTTCGGGGCAGCTAACAAACTGCATAATATGGGGCAATTCGCTGAGTGCCACATCCCCCAACGCCGTAATTAATGCAAGCTCTGCCCCTGTGTGCAGCAATAATATTATACAAGGCGGCGATGCCGGGGGCCTTAATGCCGACCCGCTATTTTTTAATACAGCAAGCCCGCTGGGCCCAGACAATATATGGGGCACCAGCGATGATGGGCTGCAGCCGAAAAGTGGCAGCCCAGCTATTGATGCCGGCAATAACAGCAACGTGCCCGCATGGCTTGGCCAGGACATTACCGGCGGCACCAGGATAGTAAATAACATTGTAAATATGGGCCCTTATGAAGGGGAATACCTGCTGTATAATACTTTGTATGTAGATAGCAGCCTGGCAGTAAATGGCGATGGCAGCGGGTGGGCAAGGGCCTTTAAAACAATGGCCGATGCCATAGCAACTGCACAAAAAATCAGCGTGGTTGCAAATATACTGGTGGCTAAAGGCACTTATTACCCCACTGGCAGCCAAAGTGCCACAAACAGGGATAGTGCTTTTACCATACTGCGCAGCGGGTTAAAAATATATGGCGGCTATGCACATGGCGGCGCAACCAGGAATGTTGCTTCTAACCCAACAATACTTAGCGGCGATATTGGCGCCGCAAATAACATCAGCGATAACAGTTACCACATAATTACCATAACAGGCATACCCGCATCGCCTGATAGCCTGGTTATAGATGGCTTTACTATAACCGGCGGCAATGCCAATGCTTTTGTTGGGCATACTTATGGCACTACATCTATGGCGCAATGCAATGGCGGCGGCGTTTATCTTATTGCTAACAGCAATAACATCATGTTCCGTAATGTTGTTTTTTCAAATAACAATGCGGCAAACGCGGGTGGCGGCGTTGATGTGAACAATTCACGCCCCTTTATAAGCAACTGTATATTTACCGGCAATACAGGCGGCAGCGTTGCAGGCGGCCTGTTTAACGAAGTTGGCGCAACAACAACTGCTATAGGCTCAGTGTTTACAGGCAACCAAAGCGCAAACGGCGGGGCAATATATAATTCCTCTTGCTCTTCTGTTAATATCAATTGCACTATCCAGGGCAATAGCGCCTCAGCTAACGCAAGCAGCATATACAGCGATAACGCAAGCCTGCAGCTTTCAAATTGTGTAGTGTGGGGCAATACCGGCACGGCGGCCACGCTATATAATAATGCAAGCAGTTATATTTTTGGCAACAACATTATACAGGATGGAGAAGGCGGCGGCCTTAATGCAAACCCTGCTTTTTTTAACTCCGCTGCGCCCGCGGGCACCGACAATATTTGGGGCACTTTTGACGATGGCCTGCAACTGCAAGCCAGCAGCCCGGGTGCTGATAACGGTAATAACAGCGCCCTGCCTGTATGGGCCACAGTTGATGTTACCGGGACGCCAAGGGTGTTAAATAATATTGTGAACATAGGCGCTTACGAAAGCGGTTACCTGTACAAAACACTATATGTTGACAGCAGTATTGCAGGCCCCGGCCGCGGCATAAGCTGGGGCGCCGCATTTAAAACAATGGCTGATGCGGTTTCGCTTGCCGGCAAGCTTAACATTGTTGAAAACATATTTGTTGCTAAAGGCACTTATTACCCAACAGGCAGCCAAAGCAGCACCAATAGAGACAGCGCTTTTAGTATAGGGCGTGGTGGGTTAAAAATATACGGTGGCTACCCGGCCGGCGGGGGCGCAAGAGATGTACGTGCAAACCAAACAATACTTAGCGGCGATATTGGCGCTGCAAACGATAACAGTGATAACAGCTACCATATACTGGTGTTGGCCGGCATGGATGCATCGCAGGACAGCGTGGTTATTGATGGCTTTACCATAACCGCCGCCAATGCCAATGGAACGGGCGGCCATACCTTTAACGGTACCGGCGCATCACAGGGTGCAGGCGGGGGCATTTGTGTTGTTAGCAATAGCAATAGGATTTTATTTAATAAAATTATCCTTGCAGGCAACGGTGGCGTAAACGGCGCCGGGGTTGATGTATATAATTCAACTTCAGTTATAACTAATTGTGTATTTACAGGCAATGTTGTAAGTAACGGAGGTGGGGGCCTGTATGTTGAAGGAGGTGCCCTGGTAAGAACCATAAACGCTGTATTTAACAGTAACCAAAGCGTAAACGCGGGTTCTGCTGCGCTCAACAACGGGTCGGCGCCATTTTTTATCAATTGTACTTTTTATGGCAACTACGGGTCAGCCGTGTCTGCACCTATAGGCATGGGCAGTTCTGGAGGAGGGGAAATATATAATTGCATAATATGGGGGAACCCCGGGGCAGTTACTGCTGCATATGGCTCCGCTACTGTTACTTACCTCGATAATATTATACAGCAAGGGTTTGGTGGCGGCCTTAACAAAGACCCCTTGTTTTTAAATGCGGCAAACCCGGCAGGCCCAGACGGTATTTGGGGCACAAGCGACGATGGCCTGCAGCCCCAGTTGGGCAGCCCTGCCATTAATGCCGGGGTCAACAGCTCAGTGCCTGCATATATTGGTTATGATATTGCCGATACCACAAGAATAATAAATGGCACCGTTAATTTAGGTGCCTACGAGCTGGTTGGAAACCTTACATGGACAGGCGCTGTAAATACAGATTGGGCAACGCCCGGCAACTGGAGCCTTGGCTTTGCGCCAGCAGCAACAACCAATGCAACCATACCATTGGCGCCAGCCAACCAGCCTGTAGTAAGTACTGTGGCGCCTGTGCGCAGCATCACCCTGGCCGGTAGCCTTACGGTATCCAGTAACCTTGCCATTGGCGGCAATATAACCAATACCGGCACGCTTGATGCAAGCGCTGGCAGCATAACCCTGAATGGCACGGCTACACAAGCCATCAGTGGCAACAACATTACTGTAAACAACTTAACCGTAAACAACTCCGCAGGCGTAACAATAGCAGCGGGTAATACAATAAGGCTGCACGGTACCTACACGCCGCAATCAGGCACATTAGCTGTTAATGGCAACTTAACGTTGGTATCAACCAGCACCGGCACGGCAGCCGTTGCCAACGCAGGCAGCAATGCGGGCTACATTACCGGCAATGTAACAGTAGAAAGATATATACCTGCGCGGCGTGCCTGGCGGATGCTGACCGCGCCGCTAAGCCATACAGGCAGCATTTACAGCAACTGGCAAAATGGTGGCACGGCGGACGCGCTTACGGGGGCAGAGATATTTCGCCCGGGCGGGGGCAATGGTTTTGATGCAGCCGGGGTAGCCGCTTCAATAGAACGCTATAACAGCGCCACTGATACCTGGGACGGGCTAAGCAATACTAATACGGACAGCCTTGGCAGCTATAGCACGGGTGCAGCTAACCACGCATTCGGCATATTCATCACCGGGCCTTATGGCGCAACAGGCACAATAGCCCATGCACCACAAGCCACCACCCTGAAAGCCACGGGGCAGCTGCAAACAGGCACCCAAACATTTAGAAGCAGCGTGAGCGCCGGCCAGTTCATCCTTATCGGCAACCCGTATGCCTCTCCATTGGATTTTACCCAGGTAGGGGCCAGGGGCGCCGCTACAGGAGGGATAAAAAATAATGTATGGGCCTGGGATGCCCAGAGAGGCGGCACCAGCCTTGGAGGGTATGTACAGTTTAGCTATGACCCCGGCACGGGCAGCTATGACCAGGATATAGATGCCAGCCAAACTAATCAAACCAATATTATACAAAGCGGGCAGGCATTTATCGTACAGGCAACAGGCGGCACACAATCCATCACCATAATGGAGAGCGATAAAGCCGGTATAAACCAGAATACTAACGGGGTATTCTTTGCACCGCCGGCAGGCAATGCCACAAGCCAACTGCTAAGGGTAAGCTTACGCAGGAGCATAAATGGGGCTATGACAGGGGTGGATGGGATTCTGCTGAAGTTTGGGGATATGTACAGCAAAGGGCGGGAAGATGATGGGGCGAAGCTGTTTAACTATGATGAAAACCTAAGCGTAAGGGTGGATACCAGCTACCTTGGCATAGAAAGAATGCCACTGCCACAGGAAAAAGACAGTATATACTTAGCTGTATATGCCATGAAAGCCGGTACAGGCTACCAATTTACGTTCAGGCCGGAGAACATAGCAGCAGGCACGCTACAGGCTTATTTGTACGACAGCTACATGCACGCTTATACTGATGTAAGCTTAACACAGGCAACTACCATAAGCTTTACCACTAACGGAGATAAAGGCAGCTACGCCCAAAGCAGGTTTGTAGTAGTATTTGCTAAAGAAGGGGCCCTTGCTACGGTTGTTACAAAACTAAAAGCATGGCAGGATGATAAGAGCGTAAAAGTAGAATGGCAAACAGCTACAGAGCAGGGCATACGGGCGTACCAGGCAGAAAAATCAGCAGATGGGCAAATATTCCGGCAGTTAGGCGCAGAAGTGCAGCCGCGCAACACAGGCAAAACAGAAACATACAATGCCACGGACAATGCACCAAAAGAAGGCGATAATTATTACCGCATAAGGCTGCAAAACAGCGATGGCACAGCAAGCTACAGCAACACGGTAATAGTGAAGCTGCAAAAAGGTACAGCCAGCCTGAGCATCTATCCAAACCCTGTGGAAAAAGGCAGGCAATTACACATGCTGTTAACCAACTTCGCCGCAGGCAAATACACGATGATGCTTTACACCGCCGAAGGCAAACAAGTAATACAAAAAACCGTGCAGTTGGATGGTATAAGCACCACCCAGGCTATAAACCTGCCGGAGGCATTAGCAGCCGGCATATACCGGCTGGTGATAATAGACAGCAACGGCAATGAATGGAAACAAGAGGCAGCCGTGCAGTAGGACAAAAGCCAAAACAATCAAAAACAAACAAAATAAAACCACAACAAGATGAAAACAACTAACACAACAAAACTGCTGATGATTACTTGCATATTACTGGTACTGCCTTGTGCAGGGCTGTTAGCGCAGTCAGGGCTGGGCGGCGACCCAGGCGGAGCGCCGATAGACGGAGGCATAAGCCTGCTGGTAGCCGCCGGCATAGGCTACGGTGCTAAAAAAGCCAGGGACGCAAGAAAGAAGGTAAAGCAGGCAAAAGAAGACAATGATTTATAATTTTTCAGGCAAAAGCGCTTTCAATTAATTTGTGAGGTGGGCTTTTATAAATGAGCGGGCGGCTTCCCGGTTAAGCTACAATTTTCTTACGGTAATTTCCTTCTGGGTATTGCTTTTTAACGGGAGTTCTTTTCCTCCCACAGTGATCATACCCTTAACTGTTGTACTTTCTTTTGCTTCCCTGAGCATACCCGTTGCAAGGTCGATTTTAAAAGCACTTTTCCCGGTTGCTTCAAGGTTGACCGGAAGAGGGTTACCCAAAATGGTGAGCGTTGTGTCGCCGGTTTTAAAACTTGATTCGGCATTAATACCTGCGGTCTGCCCGTTAATGTCACTTAATGTATAAGTTGACACCAGTTTTAAACCAAGCGCATTGGCCTGTGAGGCCGCGCCGGTCCAGCTATCGCCTGCATAAATTGCTGAATCCGGTGCCAGGTTTGCGCCGGTGGCTATATTCTTTCTTAGAAAATTTTCGTCAAGCATGCCTCTTAACTGGGCCTGTAATTGCTGAACAGCGTTTTTATCGGTCATTCCCGATGCGGATACAACTGCATCAAGCATTTCGTTCAGACCGGCAATTTTTGTAACAACACCCCTGGGGTTAATATATATAAATATTGGCTTTTGTTTTATGAGAGCGAGCATGCGCTCAACCGGGTTTAGTGAGTTTAGGCCGTTAGCGGCGTCAATCTCTGTTTCGGTGCCATTTTTATTTAACACGGTGTGTATGCTATCATAAGTAACTTTAATTATAAAAAAAGCCCCGCTGTCTTTAACAACATCGTACCGCAAACCTGTAAAAACCGAATTGTCTTCTTTAACGTTTTTATCACCGGAAGTTATTTCAAGTTGCGTTTGATTTTTGCACCTTATGTAAAATTTTTGGCCGGCCTGCAGGTGCAATGAAAAAGTGTATTTCTTATCGGCGGGGGTGTGGTGATGTTTTTTATCGCATGAGGACAGATTAATTACAAAAAGCCCCAAGCATATTAACCGCTTATAATGCTTTGTTTCAATATTCATATTAAGTCTTGGCTTGAAAAACATAAGAACATTTTCAATTTGAATGATTGACGTTATTATGGTTTTAGAATGAGTCAATTACATGTGGATTAACACTTTATAAAGCTTCATTTTGATTTATATCAAAGAGACGATAAGAATGTCTTCAGTTGGGTAAACCCTCCTGTCAGCTTTTGTCAAATCATATGAAACAAAACATAAAATATTAACAATTAAACAAGTAAATGCCCACAATTGAAAAATCAGAAAATGCCGTTTCAATATGATCTATATCATTTCGCAAAATTGATTTTGCTCTAGCTTTTTCATAAGCTGAAACATCTTCTAATTTGCCAAATAAATTATAGTTATTTAGATTAGCTTTAAAAGGTTCTATGTTTTTATTTATCACAGGCAATAAAAGTTCATTTGAAATACTTGAAAAAAGTAATGAGAAACCATTCCCTCTCAAGTATCCACAATCATAACCGATAAAAATAAAATCGACTATTTCAATATTCTCTAGATAGTCTTCATTAACGTAAATTAAATAAAGATAATCTGCTGCAGTTTCAATTGCTTTTTGCGCAATAAAATACTTTTTTACATCCTTTAAATAAGACAAATTGCAAAAGTCATCTTCAATAATAATAGTAGCACCCGGGTTTTCAGCATTCCATTTGTCCAGATTTTTCCATAATTCAATGCCGAAACCACCATCAAATCCATAATAATTATTTTTGCCTGGCTCTAGTTTACCCGTAATTACCAGTAACCCTCCCATAAAATTATTTTTAATTTAATTATCCACCGGAATATGACCTTTCCCTGCATTCCCGACGTGTACGTGACCATTGGAACCCTCATGTTTAGTGTGACCGGGGGGGCTATTTTTGCCTTTCGAAAACCTATCATCACGCACTTCTAATTGCCGTGTTGCGTTTTTATTTGCGTCTTGGGCCATGGTTAATGCATCATCAGCTTGTCCATTCGTCAAGGATTTTTTACCAGTCCGTGACTCGTTCGTCCGAAGTTGCTCATCAATCAAACTCGTCAATGCCTGTTGATCAGGCGTAAAACAATTATTTGTGGTATTATGAACTAGTATAGACAAACTAGATACGTAATAACTCCTGAAATTTTCCACTCCAAAATTATATACTTTAGCTGTAGTGTCCTTATAACTAATGGCCTTAATTACTTTTTTACTAATCCCGAAAATTGTAAGGGTATCATTTGCTTTTAAATTTCGAGCCTCAACCCATTGTCCATTTACAAAAAAAGGATGTTCCTTTGTTGTAACAATTTGTACTGATTCAACATTTATGTAATATAGCCGCTGCGTATTTCTAACGACTGTGATATATACCCTCTGCAATTTTTCCTTGTGCAAGCTGTCCGAATATGCCCATACACTATCGCCAACTCTAATATCTTCAATATTCAGCAACCCGTTTTTGGTTAGTACTTTAGTCCCAGCAATAAAACAGCCACCACCTTCATACTTCTTTGGTCCCGGGCTTTTTGAAACTTCTCCTTCTCCAGCACCTCGATTAATAACCTTTTTGATGACTTCTTTAACAGCTTTTACTCCTACTTTCGCTGCTATTTTTTCAATTGTCTTTTTTAATGTTGATTTACCTACCTGTTCAACGGCCTCCCTGCCAGCAACTTCCGCAACTTCCTTCACAGCAGCCTTAGCTAAGCCTTTTGCGATACTGGCATTCCCGAGCGAAACGGCATCTAATGCTATACTTACCGCGCCTTCGGCTACTGCCAACCAATCTCCTTCTTTTATACCTTTTATAATTTCTTTAGCTCCACCTACAAAAGGTATGAAGTCCGTAGCCACATCAACTAATTTGCTAAACCAACCTCCACCCTTTGACGCTACTTTCGTAGTAGCATAAACCGTCACATTGGCCAATTGGCCCTCTAAGCCATCTAAATCTATATTGGCGATGGGCTCGTCACTTGCATACTGGTATGGAGTCAATTCAGGGTAATAGTCAGTTAATGGATCCAATTGAAGAAACCTTCCAATTTGCGGGTCATAATTTCTAAAACCGTAATCATACCAATCCAGGTCGGCTTCATCAATCAGTTCCTTATCATTATACAGGTTTTTATTATTGATATTGCCCTCATTGATATCGGGTGCTTTAACACTGCTTATAGCTGCAATTTTTAGCCCGAAAGCATAGTAATGGTCTTCTTCAATTATCCGGCCGCGGTTAAGCGATACATTAAAATTATCAAAGTACACAGGCTCATCACTTTCGTTGCTTAAATAAACATAAGCGTAGCCATTTTTCGGTGCCTTGATATTAGATAAGGTAAGATTAGCATAACTGTTGCCTGCCTGGTTTACAGGCACACGCAAAAAAGTTGTACCATCGCTTACCAGGTTAAACCGTTCATCAAAAAACAAAACGGTTAGGTATGCTTTGGGATTGTTGCCCGTTATATTAGTGGCATCAGGCTCAATAATGCTGTTAAACGGGGCAGAGCCCCCCAACTGAGTTGATATATTTCCGGATGCGCCTTTAACCAAAGTATTGGTTTGATTACTTCCGCCAATGGCACTTATAAGGGCGTTTAACACATCCTGTGGCAATGAGGTGGTTCGGCTTGTATTAGTTACAGCATTTTGAAAATAATATAAAGTAGTTGCAGTAAGTTGGTCGCCAGCCATTACCCTTAATAGTACATTGGGGCCTGTTTTGCTGCTTGCTAAATTGCCAAGGCGGCTTACCTGGTTTGCAATTGCCGGGTTTTGCCAGCCATTGCCTGTTGATTGCCCGGGTATGGAGGACACAGCAAACCGGGTATTCTCAACCTCGTTGGCACTACCCTGGAAGATGGCATCTTCAGTTGACGCCCGGCTTGTCTCCATGGTGCACTGGTTGCTGCCGTTATGCGTCTCTTCCGTTAATATCATCCGCACATTACCCTGGTAATCGCGTATAAAATAATCATACACACCTTCCAGGCTGTTTGGCAGGCTAACATTGCTACCATCTATTACCAAAGCATCGTAACCATTGCCCTGGCTTACAGGTTGTATAACCCTTAAGCGCCCTTCCTCAAAATTTATATACTTTACATCATTTTGTATGTAAACAAACTCATTAATATAGGTGGTTGTAACGGTGGCAGTACCATTTTCGGGCGTAAATATTTTTTGCAGTTTGGTGCCATCCGCATCGTAAACAATTTTAACCGTGCCCTTACCGCTTAAGCGTATTTGTTCGGGCTTATCTAAAAAATTATAACTAATACCGTTGCCGGCAACGCCGCCGAGATCTTTAGCATTTTTGTTCAGGTCAGTTACAACGTTGCCATTCGCATCGTATATATAATCATTATTGGCACCGTTGGTGCCATCTGTAAAGTCACCCGATAGCCCATTAGTAGATGTTTGTGCAGTACCGTCTTTTACTTTTAGCAGCCTGTTACTGTTGGCCGAGTAGGTATAGGTGAGTTTATCAATATCAACAGGTGCAGCATTACCGGGTATTACCCCGCGTTGCAACATGTTTAACAGGTTTCCATTTAAGTCATACCCGATTTTGCTTGAAGCACCGCCGGTACCTGTAACAGAAAAATCCATTTTACTGTTGTCCCACGCACTTGCCGTTGTTGCCTTTTCTTTAAAAACCGCGCTGGTTAAACGCCCTGCAAAATCGTACGTGTAATCATATTTTCGCTGCGCATCGTCACCCTGCGTATTCCATAGTAAGCCAGTAATATGCCCGTCAAGCTGCCCTGCATTAAAAACACCGTCGCTATTATCATAGCCCATATACAACCCAAAAAAGTGGCTCCATTTATCATAGGTACCTGCTTTAAGAGCGTAGTCTTTATTGATGCCTGTAATTTGATCATGAATATTGTAAGTGTAACTCAATGATTCAAGGTCATTGCCATTTGAAAAGCCCGGGCTTAGGTGTTTTGTTTTCAAACGACCCATGTCATCCATGTCGTAGGATGAGACCGTTTTAAAAGCATTGGAGCCATATTTTTTTTGAATACTGCTAACCCTGCCTATTATATCAAAAACATTTTTAGTGAGAATGCCAAAAGCCGAATACCCTGAGCCAGACGTTGTATGCTTTGTATGTGTGCTTAGAACACGGCCATCAAAATGATATTGAACGGTTGTAACATCAAAGCCCTGCTTTATGTTGTCTTCTAAAGTTTGCGCAGATCTACCCTTTTCATCATAATATTCTGTAGAAACAAGAAATGTATTCGTTCCAAGTACGCGAACTTTGCTGCCGGTGGAGTAGCTTAAAGTACGTTTGCTTGAGGTTATGGCTATTAGATTTGGATCACTGGTGCCGTAAGCACTGGTGTTATCATAGGCATTATCAAACGTTTTGGCACTGGCGTATGTATAATCATCATAAAACAGGTATTTTAAAATAGTGGTTACACCTGCGTCATTAAGATTACCTGCTGATACAGGGTTGTTTAAAATGCTAACAGTACCTGTTGTAACGGAGGCGTCTATTTGCGCAGTAAAATTATCACTGGTGCCGCTTGCAAAGCCAGGGTTAAAAGTAATATTGCTTTGGGCGGCATAAAGATTTATTGATACATCCCTGCTGGTTAATGTCAGGGTTGCCGGTGTACCACTAGTAATAGTAGTGGTTGTATTGCTGACGGCATTATTTATATCTGTTTGTAATTGGGGCACAGTTTCGGTAGTATGATAAAGCGCAGTAAGTGTAACCCGGTCTAATTCATCATACAGGTTTATTGTCCATTCCCCGGGCGATTTAAGAGCCTGGTTGCCGTCCTGCATAAAAACAAGCCTGTCGCGGCTATCATATAACATTTGCAGCGGCTGCGCACCCGGTGCTTTTTTTAATATATTTCTGCCTTTAGCATCATACTCATACCTAAAGCACATTTCATTTAAAATATTTTGTCCTGCCGTTGTAGTAAAATCCCAGCCGTTGGTGTCGAAATATTTAATAGCTTCTGGCTGTATCCGGTAACGCAATAACCCAAAGTCATCATATATACTGTAAACACAAATCCACCCAGAATAAGCTGTGCTATGCGTTGTGGAAATCTCGGTTTTAGACAGTATAAGCTGCCCAAGGCTGTTGGTATACTCTATTACCTTATGATTATTTTCATCTGTATATGTTCTTTTATACAACGTATTAGCAGAATAGGTACCTAATATGGATGGAACATCACCACTGTTATACCCAATGCTAAAAATTTTAACCTCATCAGTAGCTGTGCCGTCATTAACATCATAAATACCCGAAGAAACCGTATTTAACCAGGCTGAACCGGGCTCTTTTAGTTTTGACATCCTGTTTAAAGGATTGTTCTCAAATGTTATAGTTGCATACGGGTAAGCATCGCCAAATAGGTTATTATAATATTGGGCCTGGTCAGTTGATGCTGCAGCTTTATACTTACCGCTTTCTGTACCTGCAGCGGATGTATACTGAATGGTATAAGGTAAGTATTTTTTAGGCTGCCGGCCATAAATATCATAAGCAAAATAACTTACCACATCACCCCATAATGTGTTACCTGCGGGTGGTGTGGCCGCCTCCCTTGCTACCTGCTCTACAGACCTGCCCAGGCCATCCACATACGTAGTTGTCTGCTTTTTTTGTGTTACAGGCAACCCATCCGCGTTCAACTGCAGGTTTTGGGTAACGGGCATTATATCAACCGCCTGCCATGTTGTTGCACCGGGCGTTAAAACATCATGCTCCCGTATATAGTTTTGGTTTTCGTAATTAACTGATACAAGCTGGATTTTAACCGTATTAGAGAAAGTGTAACTTCCATACTGGTCAGTGGCTTTTAATTTATAGAAAGTGGTTTGGGTAACAGCACCAGGCGTATAATTATCCTGTGTTGCCCCGCTAATGGGTAAAAAGTTCGCGTCTGGCAAAATTGTCGGGCTGGTGTACCATTGGTAATGTATAACCGCGCTGGTATTATAGGTTGCAGGGTATAAAACCTTTATCTGCCCGGGTAATTGATTTAACGCAAAAGCATAATTATTACTGAGGGGCGCAATGGCAAAACTGCCATTCCACTGCGCAACCACATGTTGCACGCATATTTGCAGCATTAAATAAATAAGAAAAGAAGGTTTAATTAGGGTTGCCCTTTTCATAATTTTCAATTTTTTCTATTCTTACAGTAATAATTCTTTTCATTCTATTCAGGTGTTAATAACTCAGGCTTATATTAGAACTGATATAGCCGGGTGAGCCTAATGTACCAGTTAACGTAAGCGACCATGAAACATAACCACTGTCAGGAATGGTAACATTATAAGTATTTGAATGATTACCCGAGCCAGACAGATTAACAGACGAGCCCCACACACTGCCGGTAAGAGTAGCACCAGCATCACTGCTGTTAAGGGTAATGGTAACCTTAACTACTGCCCCGGCAGTACCCGTGATATAACCGCTGCCCGTTTTTGAAGAGTAGCCAACAGTAGTAAGATTTGGAGCTGCACCTGAAAACATAAGGGAGACAGGGCAGGCGGATGTATTAAAGCCCCCATCAAGCAACTGTATGTTGTTATATGTAGAACTATTGGGATTTACATCGGTCATTTGAACCAATATATGACCGGTATTTAACCCACCCACAGCTTGACATTGGGTTTGTGCAGGATAATCTGCCTCCCAGTCAGGGGTATGGTCTACTGTACAAACTTTATGGGCGTTTGAATTGGCATAAGACTGTCCGTTGGCATTTACATCATCGGTAGCCATTTGATCAGCGTCGGCCTGGCTAACAGTAGAAACGTAAGTACCTGCAGCCACTGTATAAGTTACTGTTCCCGGTACCTGGCCTACGGCGCAACTATGTGTAGTAAATGGAACAGATTGGGCAGCATTATAGTATAACACCAAACACGCAGCACTGTTAGCCGCAGCCTGGCCGTTTGCAGCTAAATATGCCTCTGCTTTGATATCTGCGTCGTATTGGCTTGTTGCAGATGTAAACAACCCTGCCCCTACCGAAAAAGTAACATTAGACCCAACATACCCCGCCGCACACCCCTGTTTTGTAAAAACTTCTGACAAGGCACGGTTGCTGTATTGAACGGGGCACCCCGCAGTTTTATTAGACACTATATTGTACTCATACATCTTAACGATATTCCGGTTTTCAT
>Ga0206931_1207_pt1 | contig 14281 bp, 11 predicted proteins | sample Alteio_BWOrgHeat_17_FD_152946 | JGI IMG/M metagenome (GOLD analysis project Ga0206931, IMG submission 152946) | Enriched cells from forest soil in Barre Woods Harvard Forest LTER site, Petersham, Massachusetts, United States -... | ecosystem: Environmental > Terrestrial > Soil > Temperate forest >...
CGGATATCTCATGGCGGGTTTTCCGGGCGCCTGCGTGGCAAGTCTGGCTATTTTTCTTCCCTGTTATCTCTTTACCGTTCTTCCGGCGCCTTACTTCAAAAAAATAACGGACATGGGCGAATGAAACAATTTGAGTTTTTTAGGTGGTACTGTATATAACATATATAATAAGCCTGCTAATATGAATATTAAAACTTTTTCAGATTGGGTGACAAGGGTAATGACCAAACCAGTCAGATAAAAAACCCAGAGAAGCCAGCTAAGCTGAATTGACTTTAAATTCAGTTTGCTGACCGACCGGATGGTCAGTTTGTAAGAACTAAGAAAGACAATCCCAATAACCGCAGCTCCTACCCCATAAAAAATGGCCTGCATCCAGGGTAAACCATCAAATATTTTATATAAAACCCCCAGGCCAACGACCATTATAAACGACGGAATAATAAATACCAGACCGACCAGTGTTGCACCCAACACTCTAAAATGAATAAAGCCAATATAGATTGCCAATTGAGCAGCAAGCGGTCCGGGAGCCAGCTGTGCAAGGGCAAGTCCTTCTTTATAATCATCTTCTGAAATCCATTTCTTTTGCTCAACCAGATCCCGGTACATATAGCCTGCCAGAGCGACGGGCCCGCCAAAACCGCTATATCCAAGTCTAAAAAAATATCCGGTTAATTGTCGCAGACTGTAAACCGGGATAGGATTCAGATTTCGTTCCATGCAGACAAACTTATCCCTTCAGTCATATTTCAAATAGAACAAAAATGACTATTTAGTACGGATCTTACTTTTTAATAAATCTCTTTTGAAAGTCGATGGGCTCTTGCCTGTGTGTTTTTTAAAAATCCGCGTAAAATGACTTTGATCAGAAAAACCGGTCAGGTAAGCAATTTCGGTCAGCGAATAACTATTCGGAGGGGACATGAGTTCGCTCGCTTTTTCAATTCGCTGCTTGCGGATATATTCGCCAAAGGAAAGATCTTCAAAATATTTGGAGAACTCCCGGGACAGATAAGATGGATTGATCTCAAGCCCTTTGGAAATTTCTTTCAGACTGAGATTAGTATCAATATGATCCTGTATGATTTCCTTTAATTGCCGGGCCCAGGCAGGTATTTTCTTTTCGGACCCTTTCCTTTTTTTGAGATAGTTATTAAACACATCCAGCAATAAATTTTCAAATGGTTGCTGTGTGTGTTTTTCTTTTTGCAAATACCTGGCCCACGTATAGAGCGCATCATAGAGAATCATTCCCTGCTGTAGCAGTTCCTGGTCATCTATTATATTTTGGCTTAGTCCGGCAGAGATGGCCCATAAGCCACTGGAAACGGCTGACAATTCGTGATGATCTGTATCTGCTCCCCGTACAATGGGAGCCATGGCAAGTATTGCTTTGTCTTTTATCTTATATTTTTTTATGAAATAGTCAAAACTGCATTCAGTACCGTAATGCGTGAATTCAACATCGGGAATATCAAATGGAATGGCCTCCAATTTCCTCGATTGATTTATTACCTGATCAAAAGGAACATATATTATTTCCGCCTTTTCATCTATGAATCGTTTAATGAGCCAGGGACAGGCAAGGCGATCAATTTTTGGTCTCTCACGCGTAATCCATTTCATATTTTATCTGCAAGTTGAAGATTACCCAATTTATATAGAAAGCACGGACCCGAAAACTCAGATTTTACCCGGATTTAATTTCTGCGTTTTTTTTTCAAGTCAACAATAAGTAGTATTTTCAATACTCAAAGTCTGCACGACGCCCCTGAACCTTATCCCGGACAAAACAGAGCTAAAACCTTCTTCAGGAAAATAACCATCCGTACACCATTGTGTCGACTGATAAGTGTTATATCACGCATAATTTATCGGCCATGCCTGACGAAGAACTGAATGCAGCGATTGTTGTATTGGAAAACCAGTTAAAACATTTCGAGATGTTGCTGGATGAATCTATCACCAACGATGAAATATTAGCCAAGACAAAAATCATATTACGCCAGTTGAAACAGGTATCTGAAAGTTTGAATGAATTAAAAAGATTGAAAAAGATTAAATAGTTCGATTTTCAGGTGACTGTAAATATTTAATAAATTTTCAATATCCTAAGACTGGGCTCTCCAAAAAAGAAGAAATTGCCTTGCTGCAATTACAAATAAAACATCAGGAATTGTTATTTGACAATTCCATGAAAGAAATGGAAGACTTCAGCAAAACAAAAACGCTCTTTAATGAGCTAAAAAAAATGATTGAGAGATTGGATGAGCTTAAAAGCAACGGTATACTGGAAAAACACTGAAAACCACCAATAGTCAGATTGACGGACGCTCCATTAAAAAGCCGGGTGAATACCCGGCTTTTGTTTTAGTTTCAATTCTACCTGGAAAATGTCTCCGGAAACGGGTCTGAGCATTAAACGTACTCATATTTTAAAGGTGAGGCAGGGTAATTGTACCTGATGAAAATCAAATAGTTGACAGGTCCAATGCAATGAGGTCAGCTTTTTGCCCTGTATGGTTTAATTGGCTTATTTTGGCCTGTAATCCTGTTATTGTATGGATGGTTTATCAGGCATAACAAATTCAGAAGACCGGTTTAAGGTTTTATTTACACGGTTTAAGAGACCCATACATGATTATGTCCGGGCAATTACCGGTTCCCACGAGCTGGCGGAGGAAATCACACAGGAAATTTTTATCAGGTTGTGGAGGAAAATGGACTCCTATGATGAGATTGAAAATATTGATTTTTATATATTCCGCATTGCCCGGAATGAATGCATGAGATATTTTAAGAAGGCTTCAGTGGAAACCAATATGCTTCGGGAACTTCAGAAACGGATGACGGCCGAGAACAATAATGTCGCAGATTATATCAATTATAAGGAATCGGAAGGTTTATTGGACAAAGCTATTGCTTCACTTTCCCCGCAGCGTCAGAAAGTTTATCTGCTGAGCAGGCGTCAGGGTCTGCGGATCGAAGAAATCGCTGCAGAGATGCAGATATCATACAACACAGTCAGAAATCACCTCGTAGAAGCCCTGCGCCAGATTCGTCATTATTATATTGAGCATCTGTCGGTGGCCGTATTGCTGATATCCCAGTTCTTTTTAATTTCCTGCCATCTCTCAAACAATTAAGTTAGCTTCAGCAAAGGATTAAAATAAAATTAACCTTCCATTAGTCCTGAATTCATTTCCCGGGGTCTTTGCATAGAATAAGTAAATAGCAAGACCTGTCTTCTCTCAGCGCGGAATGCCATTTATCAGCATCCCGCAGAATTTCCAGAGTGTCCGGTTATACAGAGCGGGCTCGTATTGAACCATAATTTGGCTGACTATGCTATGTCTAACGATTGGCTGCAAGGCCCCTTTGAAGGGCCTGGGTTGCTTTGTCAAAAAAAGCAGTCTGCGAATGAAACTGACTTCAGTATTTTTTATCACTTTTCTCCTGCAGGTGAATGCCAGGGGTTTCTCCCAGAAAGTGACTTTTTCCGGAAAGGATGTTCCGCTTGAAAAGCTATTCAGGATCATTGAGGACCAGACCGGGTACGTTGTTTTTTATAACTATACTGTTATACAGGAGGCAAAACCGGTCACCATCTTCGCCAAAGATCTTCCCCTGGAGCAATTCCTGAATAATTGTCTAAATAATCAGCCTTTAAAATATGTAATAGAGGGCAAGACCATTCTGATCACAAAAAAAGATCCTTCTCCCGGCCTGGTGTCGGTCAGCTTTATTCCTCCCACTATGGATGTTCACGGACAGGTACTCAACAAAGCAGGAAGTCCGTTGAGTGGTGCTACCGTATCACTCAAGGGAACCAATATCAGTGTTGTAACTGATGCGAGCGGAAAATTTTCACTGGTCGTTCCCGACAGCGGTGTGCTCATCATTAGTTATATAGGGTATAAAACGGAAGAAATCGCCGTAAACGGCCGTTCAGAATTAATTGTGAGTATCCAGGAAGTTAACAGGGGACTTGATGAAGTAGTGGTGGTGGGCTATCAGTCTCAAAGACGTTCCGATCTGACGGGAGCAGTTGCAGTAGTAAGTGTAACTGATGTTGCGCGCTTACCTGTAGCTTCAGTCGATCAGGGTCTGCAGGGACAGGCCGCCGGCCTCCGGGTTACCCAGTCCACCGGTCAGCCGGGTGAAGGAGTCGCTGTGAGGATACGTGGTGTGGGAACAATCAACAATGACGATCCGCTGTATATAATAGACGGAGTACCTACCAAAGACGGAATTAATTTTTTATCGTCCAACGATATTGCTTCCATCACGGTATTGAAAGATGCCGCCTCGGCTGCCATTTACGGTTCGCGTTCTGCAAACGGTGTTGTGGTAATAACTACCAAAGCCGGTAAAGCAGGTTCGAAAGCACAGATAACTTACAATGGATATTACGGTATCCAGACGCACGGCTATCTGATACCGATGACAAACGCCCAGGAATACAAAGAGCTATACAATGAAGCAGCGACGAATGATAATGCCGGGGTCACGAATCCAATACTTTTACGCGCGCTGATCCCTGATACCCTTCAACTGGCAAATACAAACTGGGAAGAAGCAATATTTCATAATGCGCCTATACAAAGCCATGAGATTTCGATCAATGGAGGCAGTGACAAAACCCAATACTTTGTTTCCGGCAACGTGTTTAACCAGGAAGGAATCATCCTGAACTCCTGGTATAAACGCTATGCACTGCATGCCAAACTGAATATGCAGCTGACAGATAAACTGAGCGCGGGTCTTAATCTCAATTTTTCTTATTCTGACAAGAATGCAATCGGCAGTTCGGGAGATGGTTTCGGAGGTAACGGAGGAAGCGTGGTTCGCTATGCCCTGTTCCGCACACCCCCGATACCCATTTTCAACGCGGATGGCAGTTATTCAGATCTTCCCGCTAATCCGAATTTTTTTGGCGATGGTTATAACCCCGTCGCCCTTGCCAATTATACTGACAATACAGAAAATCAATATCGCGTATTTGGAGATGTTTTCGCCCAATATGCCATTCTCAAAAACCTGGTATTTAAAACCGATCTGGGTACAGATGTATTTATTAATGAGGATAGGACATACAGCAGGAATTATGGAACCAACAACCGGGTCAACAGTCCAAGTGTGCTCACGGTATCTAATACGACCAGTGAAAATTTTACCTGGAATAATACCCTCCGGTACAACACGACCATTAAGGGAGCCCACAATCTGAGTGTTCTTTTAGGCACCGAGGCAATTACCAATTCAACAGCTGTCAATGGTGGCTCCGACAGAAATTTCCCGGATCAGATTCCAAGTCTGGAATACCTGGGAAATGGTTCTGATATTGCCTCTGAAAAAGTTTTTCAAACGCTGAACCAATGGTCGCTTTTTTCACTCTTCGGAAATATTAATTACAATTATAAGAGTCGTTATTATGCAACATTTAATGTGAGAAGGGATGGCTCATCCAGGTTTGGACCTGATAACCGGTACGCCAATTTTTTATCGGGTGCGGCGGCCTGGAGTCTGCATAATGAAAATTGGTTTCGTAACGCACTTCCTGAAATTTCAAAAGCAAAATTCCGTGTAAGTTATGGCCAGCTTGGCAACCAGGATATTGGAAATTATCCCTGGGCCTCCGTCGTAACGCAGGGTTATAACTATGTCTTAGGCACCCCTCCTGCAAGCGTTCCGGGCTACACCATTTCCTCCAGAGGCAACCCGGATGTTAAATGGGAGTCAGCCACGATGTCGGATGCGGGATTTGATTTAGGATTGTGGAGCGACCGGCTAACATTTTCAGTTGATTATTTTATTAAAACAACTACTGATATGCTGGTCCGCAAACCATTGCCCTTAATCGGTGGCAGTGCGCTTCCGCCTTATCAAAATGACGGCAGCGTTCAGAACAAAGGATGGGAATTTGAACTGAATTATAAAAAAGCTACCGGCAGATTTCAATATAATGTCAGCGCCAATTTTGCGACACTGCAGAATAAAGTTTTGTCTCTCGCCAACAACGCACCCATCCAGGGAGGCAGGATCGATAACGGCATCTTCGCCACGCTCACAGCAGTGGGTCATCCGATCGGCTCCTTTTATGGATATGAAATGGAGGGCATATTTCAAAACCAGTCCGACATATTTAAACATGCTTACCAGGGAAAAGGAATTGTTCCGGGTGACGTGATGTATAAGGATCTGAATGGTGATGGTGTTATAAACGACAGTGACAGAACTTTTCTGGGAAGCGCCATACCGTTATTCACTTATGGCCTTACAGCCACTTTCTATTACAGCAATTTCGACCTGACCATTTTCTTCCAGGGCTCTTATGGAAATAAAATTTATTCACAGGTTGACCAGGACATTGAAGGATTTTACCGTCCCTTCAATCTGACCCAGCGGGTGTATGATACACGCTGGCATGGGGAAGGAACCAGCAATACGATGCCGCTGGTTTCGTGGAACCAGGCGTCTAATAATATTAAGGAACCATCCAGCCGTTTCTTGCAGGATGCCTCTTATGTTCGGTTGAAGAATGTTCAGCTGGGATATACGATTCCGGCCAAAACGATGAACAAAGCCCATATAAAATCTTTGAGAATATATTTCACGAGCGAAAACCTGTTCACGATAACCAAATTTACCGGGCTGGATCCGGAAATGCATGTCAGTAATAATGTTCAGGCCGAACAGTATCAGGGGGATCTGGCTGCCGGGATCGACTGGGGAACTTATCCCGCCGCCCGCAGTTATATCGTGGGCATAAACCTGACTTTTTAATAGTTATGAATACAAAATATTCATCAATGAAAAATTTTTTTATATACGGTTTGATGATCATGTTAATTTTCTCGGGAATCAGTTGTAAAAAATTCCTGACAAAAGAAATTCAGGGTGTTTATCCTGCTGATCAGTTTTATCAGACTTCCAGCCAGGCGGTAGCCGCCATCAATGCAGCCTATCAGCCCCTGACTTTTACAAATGCCACCCAAAACCCGCTATGGGTATTCGGCGATGTGGCGTCTGATGATGCCGTTAAAGGTGGGCTTGCCGGAGATGAACCGGATATTGGCCTGATCGACCAGTTTAACATTACGCCGATCAACAGTAACCTGTTGAATGAATGGGGCACTTTATATGAAGGTATTACCCGCTGTAACCTGGTGCTGGCTAACGTACCGGCCATTAGTATGGACGCCTCACTGCAATCCAGGATCCTGGGCGAAGCAAAATTTCTGCGTGCCTGGTATTATTTTACGCTGATCAATATTTTCGGAGATGTGCCGGTCGTGCTGACGCCACTCGATCCAAACCAGTTACAAATTGCGCAGTCACCAGCCGCGGACATTTATAATTCCGTCATTGAACCTGACCTCACATCTGCCGCCGGATTGTTGCCCCAGGTGTACAATGGTTCTACGCCTACTGACAATTTATCCAATGTTGGACGCGCTACCAGTGGTGCAGCAACAGCCCTGCTGACTAAAGTGTATGTCTATCAGCAGAAATGGGATTCCGCCATTGCAGCCGCCCAACAGGTTATCAACAGTAATGTATACAGTCTGATGCCATTGTATTCACAAAATTTCAGTGCGGATTTTAAAAATAATTCCGAATCGATATTTGAAGTGCAGATGCTCGGGGGTCAGGTTCCCAAAACGGGGAACGCGCTGAACCAGTGGTTTGCTCCGGCTGTGGATAACGGATATTTTTTCAATGCGCCTACCCAGAGTTTTGTATCGGAATTTGAAGTTACACCGGAGGGTGTTGCCGATCCCCGGTTAAGTTATACGGTTGGAATGGACAGTGCCGCCTGGTTTAATGGTGAAATATTCAGTGCCGCCTGGTCACCTACCGGTTACCTCACCCGAAAATATCAGCAGCCTTTTTCCCAGATACCCATCAGTCTCAAAGGAGATGGCAGTTGTGATTACCTGGCGATCCGCTATGCTGATTTATTACTCCTGTATGCAGAAGCGCTCAACGCATCGGGAAATCCCGGTGCAGCACTGGTACCACTGAATGCTGTGAGAACACGCGCGCGAAACAGTTATCTCTACGACACGACGCTGACTGGTTATCCGGTTGTGCCGGCGGATCTTTTACCTCCGGTAACATACACCAACCAGGCTGATGTACTCCAGTCCATCCAGCATGAACGGAGGGTTGAATTGGGATTTGAATTCCACCGCTATTTTGATGTCATCCGCTGGGGTAAAGCATATGCGACACAAGTGATGAGTAACAGTCCTGGTTTTAATTATGACGTAAACAAAACATTTCCGATTCCGCAAACTGAAAGAGATACCAATAAAGCATTACACCCATAAAATTTTACTTTTTTTCAATACACCAAAAATTAAGCAATCATGAAATCAACGATCCGGGTCAAGATTATTACCATGGCGGCACTCATAAGCCTGTCTTTAGTGGTTTTTATAAGTTCCTGCAGTAAGAGCAGCAGTTCAACACCGCCTCCTCCTGCCACTGACAAAACAAATTTGCAGAAGGCAGTAGATTCAGCGAACTGGTACATGACCAATACAACTGAGGGAACCAAACCCGGGCAATATACAGTTGGTTCAAAAGCGGCCCTGAATACTGCCATCGCTTCAGCGACTACCATTTTAAATAGTTCTACTTCCACCCAGTCACAACTTGACAACGCAGCAGCCAACCTGAATGCAGCAACGGCAACTTACAAGGGTAATTATATCAGTGAAATTGCAGCAGCCAACCTGATCGCCTACTGGAAGTTCAACGGCAATCCAAATGATTCCTCCGGAAACGGACATAACGGAACCGTCAAACAGGGAGCGGCTTATTTCGGTGCAGGAACACCGGTGCTTACCAACGACCGGTTTGGAAATGCAAACAAAGCGTATCATTTTGACCAGGATGGAAATATTGAAGTTCCATTCAGTACAGCCTTTAATCCACAACAGATGACCATCAGTCTCTGGGCCAGACAGGATACAGCGGGAAGAACAGTCAACAAAAATGATTGTTATATGATTTCATTGAACCGCTGGAATGGATGGAAATTCCAGACCCAGCCCAGCCTGCCTTTCTTTACGGTTCATGCATTCGAAGCCAATGCAACACCTCCTGACACCACTTATTATGATCGTGATGACGCCGGTACCGCTATTCAGCCCGGAACTACATGGTATCATCTGGTGGTTACATTCAAACCAGGAGAAGAGGATTTTTATATAAACGGTGCGTTGGTTAAATCCTGGACAAATGTACCCGGCACACCAATCACTATTGCTTCACCTCCAAATCTTACGATTGGTTCAGATCTGCCAACCACCGCATATTCAACCGATCCAAACAATGCGAATTATGTGAACTACGGGGGATTCTGGAAAGGCGACCTGGATGATGTGATGTTCTATAATATCGCACTGACGGCACCTCAGGTACAATCGATTTACAACAACCAAAATACTCAATAATAGTAGGTTTAGCAGTTCAATAAGTAACCCCTTGCAATGTGCCGAAGCATTGCAGGGGTTCTTTTGATTTTTTACGGATCTGATTTCCCCGGGAGAAATCAACCGGCAGACACCATCATGTCATTCCTATATGTCTTTCTCTTTGCGCATATGGCTGGTACTGGCTTTTCTTTTTCTTTTGAGTTCCTGCGGGATGCACAAAAGGAAGGATGAACAATTGCTGTTCTGGTGCGCCAATAATCCGCGGGAAATAGATTTATGCATTTCTGCTACTGATACATGGAACCGTACACATCCCGGCCATACGGTCCACCTACAGCCGGTGCCTGAAGGTCAGTCGAGCGAAGAAGTGATACTCGCCGCTGTAGTAGGCAAAACCACACCCGATATATATGCCAATATGTGGCAGGGAAATGTGGAGATGTTCGCGAGGGCGGGGGTACTCATTCCGCTGGATACCTTACAGGGATTTCTTCAGTTTATTCACGAACGTTGTGACTCCGCAGTCATCCGGGAAATTACTTCCGTGGATGGGCATATCTACCAGGTTCCCTGGAAGGTGAATCCATTCATGACCATCTACAATAAATCACTTTTTCAGAAAAATGGCATTCGTGCATTGCCCAATACCTACAGTACTTACCGTCAGGCAGCAGCTGTCTTTAAGGCAAATTGCAAAGCGAGGGGACTGACACAAAAATGGTTCGGATATACAGAGGTGAAAGAAATATGGCTCCAGCGCCTTTTTAATTTTTATCCGCTCTACCTGGCCGCCTCGGGCGGAGGGTCGCTGGTCATCAATAACAAAGCAGCGTTCAATAACAAATATGCCATCGGCGTTTTCGCTTTCCTGCAAAGTCTTTATAACGACGAATTTTTTTCAAGGGAAAATCTGTCAGCAGCCGAAGATCCTTTTGTAGCACAACAGATCGCCACCAAATGGACCGGCCCCTGGGAAATTGCGTATCTGAAAACCATTCCCGACCGGAATTTTGATTATGGATATTTCCAACCACAGGTTCCAGACGATCATACCGGTCCGGTATACACGTATGCTGACCCAAAGAATATTGTTGTATTCAATACCTGTACCCGGCCACAGGAAGCGTGGGATCTGATCAGGACGATGGTGGATAAGGAAGGTGATCTGGCGTTGTTAAAAATGACCGGTCAGTTACCTAGAAGAAAAGAACTTGAATCGGATCCTTTTTACAGGGAATACTTTGAAGAAAATCCGATGATGGTGCCATTTGCAAAACAGCTTCCTTATGTAAAGGGAGTAGACAACTGTGAGGTGATTGTGGAAGTGCTGGATATTATTTCGCAGGAATATGAAGCCTGTGTGGTATACGGTAAAAAAACGCCTGAAAAAGCTATTCAGGATGCGGAGACTGCTGTAAATGTATTGCTGGCAAGTCAGGTGGTTGATAAGCGTGCGGGCTAAATAATTTTTGGAGTTCCAAATAAAAATATTTTGGAAAGAAATGAGTTACATATCGGACTGATAGGCGCAGGCGGATTCGCGCGGTTTGCCTTAAGGGCCTTTTCAAAATTGCCCGGTATCACTACTGTGGCGGTTGTAGATATAAATAAAGAATCTGCCCGGCAGATGGGAGATGAATTTGGATTACAGGTTTATGATGAAGTGGAAGATTTACTGAAAAGTGAAAGAACCGATCTGATATATATTGCCACTCCGCCTTACCTGCACTACGTCCAGGCCAGGAAGGCATTGATGGCTGGCAAACATGTGATTTGTGAAAAGCCGGCGGCTTTAAAATCAAAGGAAGCAGAAGAGCTGGTTGCCATCGCCCGGTCACGTAATCTGTTATATGTCGTTAATCTGATGCAGCGATACAATCCGCTCTACGGAAAAGTGAAAACGATTGTGCAGGAAAATATACTTGGAAATTTCCTCCACGGATATTTTGAAAATTATGCAAGTGATCAAAACCTCCATCCGGACCATTGGTTCTGGGATCAGTCAAAAAGCGGCGGCATATTTATTGAACACGGGGTGCATTTTTTTGATCTTTTTACGGGCTGGCTGGGAGAGGGAAAAATGGTGAGCGCCTGCCGGTTATTGCGTCCGGGTACAAAAGAAAAAATGGTTGACCGGGTACAGGCAACACTGTTATACCAGGGAGGCCTGGTGAATTTCTATCATGGATTTGACCAGCCTGATCTGCTTGACCGGCAGGAAATGCGGCTCCTGTTTGAACATGGAGAGATTACATTGTATGGGTGGGTGCCGGTTAAAATAAAATTACACGGGCTCCTGCCATCGGGACAACTAACCAGATTAAAAAATTTACTGCCTGCATCTTCTGTTGTTCATCATAAAGAACCGGGTTCAGCCGGTCAGAGAGTAAAGGCAGGATTTAAAGATCTGGATTATGAGGATCATATCACACTGGAGCATGAAAACATGGCGGGGAAGCAGCATCTGTATGCTGAAATGCTGAAAGAAATGATATCAGATCAATGGAAATGGATCAGGGATCGCAGGCATATACGGGTCATTGATGGCGAAAATGCTGTTTTGTCTATACGGATTGCGGAAGAGGCTACGGAATTTTCTCAAAGATTGGAATATTAAGCATTGAACATGGGTTTAACAAAATCAAAGAACACTTCATTCCGCCGGAAACAACTCCTGCCCTACCTGCTGGTGTCACCTTACCTGATTTTTGTTTCAGTATTTGTGATCTTCCCCGTGCTCTTTTGTTTTTTCCTGACTTTCCATAAATGGAATATCATCGCTCCGATGCGATTTATCGGAACTGAAAATTATGCCCGGTTAATACACGATCGTTTATTCTGGAAGGCCATCGGAAATACACTGAAATTTTTATCGCTTCATATTCCTTTACAATTGGTCATTTCGTTATTCCTTGCCCAGTTACTCAATCAAAAGATCCGGGCAGCTTCTTTTTTCAGGGCTTCTTTTTTTATGCCTGTCATCGTTTCCGGTGTGGTGATTACCATTCTGTGGCAGCAATTGTATGGATTTGATAATGGAATGATCAACCGCCTGCTGGCAGTCGTGGGAATATCTAAAAAAGGATGGCTCGTGAATCCTGATCTCGCTATTTATTCAATCGCCATCATGGCCACATGGAAAAACCTGGGATTGTACGTGATTCTTTTTCTGGTGGGATTGCAAACCGTACCGGAACAATATTATGAGGCGGCAAAAATGGAAGGCGCCAACAGCTGGCAAAGGTTTTTTCATATTACACTACCCATGATTAATCCAACCATTTTCATGGTGGTTGTATTATCCACCATTGGTGGTTTCTCTCTTTTCATTGAACCTTATATCATGACCAGCGGCGGTCCTTTAAATCAGACGCTTTCTGCCGTATTATATATTTATAAGCAGGCATTCCAGTATTATAATATGGGATATTCAGCCACACTGGGATTTTTTTATGCCATTATGATTATGACCGTGGTGATATTACAAAAACGTTTTATTGAGAAAGAAGGATAAGAATATGAAAGAAAAAAAATCATGGGGACGATTCATGCTGTACGCGGCGCTGTCCATCGCAGCCGTTTCATTTATTTATCCGTTTATCTGGATGATAGGAGCCGCATTGGCACCCATGCATGAAATCTCGGGCATGGTGATCTGGCCGGTTCATCCGGGCTGGGGAAATTTTAAATATATGATTGCGAAAATTCCGATTCTCCATTCTCTGATGAACAGCCTGCTGCTGGCATCCATTACTACTTCGCTCGTTTTAATAACCGGATCGACCGTCGGATATGCACTGGCAAAAATGCGGTTCAGGGGAAGGCAGACTATATTTTATGTGATCGTATTTACCATGTCATTACCCTTTCAGATCACACTGATACCAAATTATATTACCATGGTAAATCTTCACCTGGTCGATACCTTTCTGGCACTGATTCTTCCATTTGCGGTAAGCGCATTTGCTGTACTGATGTTCAGACAGGCCTTCCAGGGTCTTCCCCAGGCACTGATCGATGCCGCACGGATGGATGGCTGCAGTGAATGGCGGATCATTTTCACTGTGTTATGGCCCAATATAAAACCCGTGATTGTCACAGTAGCCATACTCACGTTTATCGGTTCCTGGAACGAAGTGTTATGGCCATTGATCGTAATCCGTAACGAAAATTTAATGACGATGCCACAACTGGTGACCCTGTTCGCAGTGGGGGGAAGAGCAGACAGTCAGTTGGGTGTCAAGATAGCAGCGGCTGTTTTACTGGCCCTTCCGGTAATGATCGCCTTTCTCTTTTTTCAGAAACATTTTATCAGTAGCATGGCTTCCACCGGACTAAAAGACTAAACATTAGACTAAAAGACTAAACATTAAATACTACGATTTAAAAATGAATATCAGCAAAAATTCCTTAAGGTTATATGCGTCTGCCAAAGCAGTGATCACACAATATCTCACGCTGCCGGGGAACAGCCGGATTGAACATGTGATCACACGTCTTGATTTGTTGAATGAAAATGAAGCCGCGGATTTATTGAATCACATTATGCAGGAGTTCGGCAGACGGCACAGGAATATCAAACAGATTTTTCTGAATCACGCCAGCCGCACGGAAGAAAAATACGGAAGAAGTCTTTCGCATTTTTCAGATGGAAAGCGGTTGTTGCTGGGCGCTTTTTTTACGAAGGAATATTCCATTGAAGCAGCGGCCCTGTTCAACCCGTCCATGGTTCCTCACCCGGATCAAAATGAATTGAACCCGGATGAAAAACGTTTCGTAATGAGCCTGCGGGCTACGGGAGAAGGTCATATTTCTTCCATTGTATTTCA
>Ga0206931_1196_pt1 | contig 14206 bp, 25 predicted proteins | sample Alteio_BWOrgHeat_17_FD_152946 | JGI IMG/M metagenome (GOLD analysis project Ga0206931, IMG submission 152946) | Enriched cells from forest soil in Barre Woods Harvard Forest LTER site, Petersham, Massachusetts, United States -... | ecosystem: Environmental > Terrestrial > Soil > Temperate forest >...
GGCGCTCCCACCAAGGATCTCGGCTTGGAGGGCGATGACATCCGCCGCTTCATGTTCGAAAAGGACAACGTCTCCATTCGCGTCACCTTCCAGGGAACCGACAGCGTTGAGGAAATTTATCGCACGCTTGACGGCACCGATGTTTCCGTCAGTGCCATTAACGCCCTGCTCAAGGCCAATGCCGGTAATTCGCACTGGAAACCAACCAAGTCTACCGACCAGGAAATGGATTGGGAGCGGGACGATGGACAGGCCGTGGCTGTCTGCACCAAGCCGGGCAATGTCCTCATCGTCTCCACCAAAAGATATTTCGAGAAAGCCGCGCGGCAGAGTGGATCTTCCGGGGATGGGGGCGCCGTTAACGGATTCTAATCCATGAAAAAGCATTTCTGGGTTTGTATCGCGCTGGCCGTCCTCGCTTTATTTCCGGGTTGCATCAAAAAATCGGATGATGCTATCCGAGTTGGCATCGCCGGCCCCATGAGCGGCCCCGACGGCCACGTCGGCGAAACCGCGACCCACGCTGCACAGATGGCCATCGACGAATGGAACGAACGCGGCGGCCTGCTCGGTAAAAAAATCGTCTCCATCATCCGCGACGACGAAGGCAAACCGGAAAAAGCGACCACCGTCGCCCAGGATCTCGTCGATAACAAAGTCGACGTCGTCATCGGCCACCTCAACAGCGGCTGCACCATTCCCGCTTCCGTCATCTACGATCGCGCCGCCCTTCCCGAGATTACCATCTCCTCCAATACCACCGTCACCGAACGCGGCATGAATAAAATATTCCGCATCTGCTGGCGCGACGACCAGCAGGCCGCCATGGACGCCAGGTTCATGCGCGAAAAACTCAAGCTCACCAAAATCGCCGTCCTCCACAATAAAACCTCCTACGGCGAAGGGCTTGCCGCCGACCTCAAGAAATTCTTCACCGCTGCCGGCGGTGCAGTCGTCATGTATCAGGGCGTCGCCAAGGAAGAACTCGATTTCCGCACCGAGATTTCATTGATCAAGTCCTCCGGCGCCGAAGCGATTTTCTGGGGCGGATTTTATGACCAGTCCGGCCCCTTCGTTTCACAATTGCGCCAGGCCGGCCTGAATATTCCCTTCGTTGCCGGGGATGCCAACGTCGACCAGAATTTCATCAACACCGCGGGCGCCAACGTCGAAAATGTCTATTTCAGCGGCGCCATCGACTATCTCCATCTCCCCGCCGCCAAGGATTTCCTCGATCGCTACCGCAAGAAATACGGCACCGAGGGCGCCTACTCCATCTATGGCTACGCTTCCGCCACCATCATGCTCGAGGCCATCCAGGAAGCGGGAACGCTCGATCGCGAAAAAGTCGCCGCTGTCATCCATCGCAAAACATTCAATACCTCCATTGGCCCCATCGCCTATGACGAACACGGCGATATTAAAAATGCCGTGCTCGATATGTGGACCGTTAAGAACGGCGCTTTCACCGCCATGCATTGACCGCGTTTGCGATCAATGATTGTGGTGGTTCCAGAAACAAATCGAATCGGCCTGAAAAACGGCTTCAAGGATTTCCGCCGCGTTTTCAACCTGGAGCGTTTTTGTTGTCACCGTCGCTTCCGGCCGCGCCGCTTTTTCGGCCGCGATTAACTCCTGGTCTTTCGCTGACAATTTACCGACACAAAGATGAAGTTGATTTTTCATGGATTACATTTGAATAAAAGAATCGTGCTCCAGGTAGAGCTGGGCGATTTTTGCCGCCGACACCACCTCATATTTCCACGGTGAATCCCGCAGGACGTCCATGTCCTCAAAATCCTCCCCGACGTAAATCGGCCGTCCCCATTCGGCGATAATCGGCAGATAACGGTTGAAATTATCCTCGTCGACCAGCTCGTCGGCAAATTCGGAAAGTGCGTGACCGGCCGGCCCGCGCAACAAAAGACTGATCTCCGTTTTTTTCCACGAGCCGGCCCCGGCCGCAATCCGGATCGCCTCAGCCGGGCGCGGACTCGTCCGGGGGTCGCTTCCAATCGTTACGAGAGTGCGGTTCATGTTAAGTAAAAGCGATAAACCGGTCTGTGCTTCCGATAATATCGGCGACAACCGTTAACCCCGACCACGCAGCCGTTTCATCCACCGCCAGGTTGCGACGGTGCGCACCATAGGCGCACCCGAACAAATTGACCCCGGCCTGTTTTAATTTCTGTATTTCCGGTGTGCCCACGCACATCACCCCGTCGTCGATGCAATAAAGATAGATCGAGACCTTCTCTTCGACCGCGGCGCGCAACAGCGCCACCACTGGCTGGAAATTCGCGTGTTCCGGGGTCGTCGCCAGCAGAACGCCCAGCTTTTTGCCTTGCAGCGCCGGTTTCATCGCCGCATCACTTTGTGTTAGAGCAAACCTTCGAGAGGAATCGCCTCTTCAATCAACATTACCGGAATGTCCTGCCGCACAATGTAAGCAAACTTATTGTCCGTTCGCAAAAGCGCCAGCTGGATCGGTTCCTTCACCGGCTCACCGGCCCGGTTCTTGATTCCACCCGCCGCAATCGCGCGGTTAATCGCTTCTGTCTGCTTCTCGTTCGACGGCACGAGGTCGGCATGCGTTTCCGGGCAGCAAAGAATCGAAAGTAATTCGGCGTCTATCATGGTCGTCCCATTTTAATCTGCCCGCTCCCGGAAGCAATCTTCAATAAACATAAGGATCCGCCGGTGTCTCGATCCGTTTCACCATTTTTGGCTCAATTCTTGGGAAAAGCGCGTCCTCGCCCTTGCTCTCGTCCTTCACAAAATGGACCGGCCCCTCGACTTCAACCCAGTCCGTCCCCTTCAACTCCTGCCCCGGTGCGCCTTCAATCGTCACCGACAGAGGGACCGCGTCAGCCGCGCAACAAAACATCAGTAACCGGAACACCTTGAAACTGGAGGCATCAATCGGATGGAATTGACCCGACACGCGCACATTCTTTCCCTCCAGCCCCTGCACCAGCTTCGGCACCGTCGCCGCCGTCGCCAAATCGGGTAAATCGATCGGTATCGCCTCTCCCGGCTTCAACTTTTCCAGTGCGTGCATCAGGCGCTTCGCGTCATCGTCGTTCTCCGCCGAATCCGACGGGTTCGAACTGCTGTCCAAACCGCGTGCTTCCAGCGCATTTTCCGAAAAGCCGATCGGTGCGTAAGTCGCCGCGGCCAGCAACGGCGCGGTCAGGAACAAACTCACCAGCAGCGGCATCGCCCACGATCGCCAGCCGTTTTTCAGCGGCGCCCCGGAGGGCCTGAAAAAACAAAGATGCGCTGCGCTCAAAATCAACAACAACACCCCTGCCACCAGCACCAGTGGACGGAACAACGGATGAATCAGCGTCACCAGCCGTCCCGATACCACTGTGTGCAACAGCGTCACTCCCCACGCGCTCAGGACGAACGCCGGGAGATAAAAATCCGCTCTCGTTGAACGATCAGTGCCAGCCATAAAACCACGTTAATACCAGGGTTGCCAAAAGAATGCGCCACCACAATGCCCACACAAATTTCCGCTGTAACAGTGATTGATACAGCCAGAAAAGTTTGAAATCAAACAGCGGCCCCGCCACCAGGAATGCCAGCTTGGCTGGGACCGATAGCGATCCGAACGCCGCGATCACAAATGAGTCCGTCGTGCTGCAAAGACAAAGCAATTGCGACAGTCCCGTTCCCATCACCGGCCCCCAGAACACGCTGTGGCCCCACGGCTCAATGGCCGACCGATGAAAACTCGTGCTGAAAGCTGCCGCGAAAGCCGCGCCAAAAACAAGAAAAGGAAGCACCGACAAAAAATCTCGGATCACCAGTCCAAAAAATCGCGACAACGAGGGATACGGAAAATCCGGCTCAGCGGCCGCCGCGTCGCTCCCGCCTGCTCCTGCGATCGGAGTCCCCGTCAACGCTTCCGGCCGTAAAATCGATTCAGGCGACTGGCGGCTGATCCACCAGCCCAGCCCCGCCACGATCACCGCCCCGAAACCGACCCGCAATCCCACCATTTGCCACGGACTTTGACTCCGAAAGGCCAGGTAGGTGCTCAGCAACGTCAGGGGATTGAACAGCGGCGACGCCAGTAAATAAGTCAACGCGACCGATAGAGGCACTCCCTTGCGAATCAACCGGCCCACAATCGGCATCGCGCTGCACTCGCACAGCGGCAGCATGAAACCCGCCGCCATGCCCACCGGAATGCCGCCCCACTTCGAGCGCGGTAACCAGCGCTGCACCAGCCCGCTGGGCAGCCATAAATCGACCAGTCCGGAAAAGACTGATCCCAGGAGAAGGAAAGGGCTCCCTTCCAGCAGAATCGCTAGAAAAGACAGCAATAAATCCGGGATTCGCAATCCCAGAACGCCAACCCATTGATCCACCCCCGTCATGGACTAAACCTCCACGGACGAGCTTGAATCAAAAAACTTAGCCCTTTTTGAGCAAAGGCAGGCCCGTCCGGACGTTCTCCGATACGATGTAGCCTTCGGGCATCGCATCCATCGCGCCTTCTTTGGCTTGGCTGCCGAAGTAATACAATTTTACCTTTTGCCCGCCCTTGAGCACTTGCTCGCGACCGTGCAGGTAAAACGTTTTTCCACTCTTTTTGCTGACAACGCTAAATGCCATAATTAGTTACCCTTGGTAAGTTGGACTTCAGTGAAGCAGAAACCCTGAAGGATTACAAGACCCCTGCAGCCTTTAATGTGGCCAGGGTTCCGTTCTTGCTAATCGTCTTTAAAGCCCGTGCCGTCAGCTTGACCGTCACATATCGCTTCAACTCAGGCACAAAGATGCGCTTCGTCTTCAAATTAGGCTGAAAAATCCGGGGTGTATTGGCCGTCACGTGCGTGCCGATACCGCCCTTTTTCTTCGCTTTACCGCTCCGGCGAATGTGATGCCCTTTAATCGGCACCACTCCAGTAATATCACAACGACGCGACATATTATTTGAGCAGTAACACGTTCCGCGCCCGTTTAATCTCACGGGTCAGCTTGCGGTGCAGTTTCGAGGTCATCCCGGTAATACGGCGCGGCAAAATGCGGCCCTTCTCGGTCAGGAATTTTTTCAACAATTCCGTGTTCTTGTATTCAATCGCGACGGAATTGATATCGATGCGGCGCTTCGGCAGCGAACGCAGCGTACGGCGCCGGGGCCGGTTGATTTTGGTCGGTAATGGCATGGTTATTCTTTCTCTTTCTTGCGCTCTTCCTCTTCCCCGGAATCATCGTCATCGTCCGAGAACGAATCGGCTGAATCCATGAATTGCGGAGCGGTATCCCAGCGGCGACGGCCGCGGTTTTCTTTTTCCAGCTGCTGCTGGCATTCAACAGTAAAACGGGCGAACGGAATTGCTTCCAGGCGCGTTTGCGGAATCGCTTTGGCTGACATCTCGCACGTTCCATACGTGTTCAGCTCAATTCGCTTCAGGGCTTCCTCAATCTCGTACAACGCGTCTTGTTCCTGCGATAGCAGGCTCAATGCAAAATCTTTCTCATAAGCGTCGCTGCCCGCGTCGGCCTGGTGCATCCCGAAGGCCGAGGCCTCGCTGCCTTCCGCGCGCGATCGCAGATTGTCCTGCGCCACACCCTGCATCTGGTCCAGGAAATGGTCCCGCAACTGGAGCAGGCGCTGCTTTTGCTTTTCAATGAAAGCCTTGTCCAGCGGCGTCACGCGCACTTCTGGCTTAACCTTCGGTTCCGGAGAAATTTTAGGCTTGGCCTTGGGCGCCACGGCTTTCGCCGGCACCTTGACAGATTTAACCTTTTTATCCTTAGTTTTAGACTTGGCTTTTTGACCCATAGGAACTGATAGGGTTAGCGCAGTGGGGGTGAAATGCCAATCAAAAAAACGCTTTTTTTGCCTTCTCTGCCACACCTGTAACTTACATCGGCCACGCTATTTCGGGTGGCCAGAACACCTAACCTGTGCTATGCTGGAAACGAAATGGCTTTCATGCCGGGCGACAATCCTTTCCGTGAGCTCATTTCCCGTGCCAAGGGAAGAGCTGAAGTTGTCCTCCTTTATAGTCAGGATAAGGGCTACGAACTCATTTCCTGCAACGCTACCGCCGCCATTCTTTTCGACATGTCGGAGCACAGCTCCTCTCAGGACTCCTTGCCCTGGAACGGGATAGCTCCTCCTCTCGCAAATTACCTTTCCCAGGCCTTGGCCGGCGTCTCCAGCGAACCCTCCCAGACCATGGCCGAGTTTGCCGCCACCGGCACCCCCCCGACCCGCTATGCGGTCGACCTCTACTACGCCGTCGAACCAGCCGCCAATGGAGCCAACCCCCGCCACTGGTATTATTTCTGTTTTCGCGATAAAAACCCCCTCGCGGGTGACATGAAAACCGCCATCGACAGCGGCCACCTCGAGACCATCGGCGAGCTCGCCACCGGCGTCGCGCACGATTTCAACAACCTCATCATGGGCATGCAGGCCAATGCCGAGGCCCTTCTTTCCAACGAAGCCCTCCGCGAAAGCGATCGCGGTTATCTCGTCAACATCATCCGCGCCTGCGGCACCGGCACCTCCCTCACGCGCAGCCTCCTCGGTTACGCCAAGCGCCAGCCCCTCGACATGGTCGACTTCAACCTCGTCGACCTCGTCAACGACGTCTCCAACATCGCCCGCCTTTCCCTCGGCACCAAACATCGCGTCGTCCTCGGCCCCGATCTCCTCATCGGCCAGAAACCGATCATGGTTTACGGCTGCTACTCCAGCCTCAGCCATTGCCTTATTAACCTCATCAAAAATTCGCGCGAAGCCAACGTCGAGGGCGACAACATCGAAGTCAACTGGCAAGGCTCAAAAGACGAAGCCGTCCTCACCGTCAAGGATCACGGCTGCGGCATCGCCGAGGCCGATCTTCAGCGCGTCTTCCAGCCCTTTTATTCCACCAAAAAAACCGGCTCCGGCCTCGGCATGTCCATGGTTCAGGGAATCATGAGCCAGCACAAAGGCCGCGTGGAAGTAAAGTCGCAGGTCGGCGTCGGCACCGAAGTCTCCCTCAAATGGCCGCGCCCCCAAATCACCGCCGTCACCACGCCGGTCGACCAGCGTCGCTCCACCGTCAGCCTCAAGGACGCCATGAAGGCTCGCTCCGAGACCCTGTCCCAGCTCGCCTACGTCATCGATGACGACGATCTCGTCCGCGACGGTGTTAAAGGCCTCCTCGAGCATCTCGGCTACAAAGTCGAGGCCTTCCCCGGCGGCCAGCCCGCCCTCCAGGCCCTCAACCTCCGCAATATTCCCAAGCTCGTCCTCATCGACCACAACATGCCGAACATGACCGGCTCCGAGTTCGTCCGCTACTGGTTCGAGGAACTGCCCGAAATTTATCGCGAATCCGACACCCACATCGTCCTCTGCAGCGGTGATCCTCCCAGCGCCTTCACCGATTTCATGGAAAAATACAAGGACGAGAACGTCGGCCTGCTTCAAAAACCGTTCAGCCTCGCCACGCTCAGTAAAAAATTGACCAATATCAAGGCCGTCCGGACCATCACCACCCACTTGCCTGCGACTTGAGTTATTTCGCCGGAGTCTGCGCCGATCCGAATTCCTTCAGCAACTGCTGGTTCATCTGCTCGTCCAGCTCCTTGCGTCGCGGTTCCGTCTCGGCCGAAAGCTGCTTTTCCGCCACTATCTTTTTGTCCCAGTAACTTTTCTCGAAAGCGGCCTGCTGCTCCGGGTTCAAATTCAAATTCAATTCCCGCGCCCGGTTCACTGCCATGTTTTTGCGATGGTCCCGGATGTCCTGAATCCGCTGCAGAAACTTCGCCCGCTCCCCAAAGGTCATCTTCTGGTAACGCGGCCACTTGTGCAGCTCGGCCGTTAATTGCTCGTCGGAGAGCTTCGCCAGCTCCTGCAGCTTTTCCCGCGCCTCCACCTCATGCCGGTTGGGAATGGGATTGCGCCTCGGCTCATACGCCTGCGGTAACGCGTGGTCCGGATCCGTGTTCGACGCCGCTGTCGGCGCACCCAGCGGCTCCTGCTGCCTCGGTCCCTGCGCCTGCAGCTGCCCCGCGGTTGCCATCAACGCGATGACAAAAATCGTGGCGCTTACTCGGACCACAAATCCACTTCCCCGGTTCGGTCCGCCAGATAATTCAGCGCGTCTTGCACCTTCGCCGAGTTTTCATTCACCACGACATTCTCGCCAAAAAAATTCTGGCTCGTCGTCACATTCACCATCAACGCAATCGCCAGCGCCCCGGCCGCCAGCCAGCCCCAGCCCACCCACGCGATTCCCCACCGCCGTCCCGAGGTTCCTTCCCTCAGACAACGCGCAAAAGTCCGTGCCGTAAACCACCCGTCCGGCTCGCGCCGCGGCGATTTACCCAGCAATTTCCATAGAGGATCATTCGGTTCCATAGCAGCCCCTTTCTTCAATACACAATTTCCCTGATTACTTAAACCCCTCGCGCGACCATAAGTTGCGCTCGCTTTCCTTCATTATTCCTGCCCCGACCCCTCATCTCCTTGCAGGTAAGACGCTAACGACACCCTTAAAGTTTCACGCGCCCGGAAAAGAAGCGATTTCGTCGCCGACACCGACGTCTTCAGCGTCGCCGCGATCTCCTCATACGAAAATTCATCGTACCGCCGTAAAATCACCGCCAGCCGCTGCTGCTCCGGCAAAGCCAAAATCGCCCGGTCAACCGCATCCACCAATTCCCCATCAATCATCTGCTGTGCCGCGCTCTTCATGGCCTTGTCCGGCAGATCCCGTCCGAACTCTTCCCCGCTCGCCTCGATCGGCTTCTGCAACGACTCCAGCCATGCCCGCCCCCGCCGCCGATGCTCATTAAAAACCAGCCGCCGCAAGATCGTGAACAACCACGTCCGGAATGCCGCCGTCGGTCGATACGAACCCGCCGCCCGGTAAACCCGCACAAATACCTGCTGCGCCAAGTCTTCCGCTTCGATCGGATCCCCCAGCATCTTCACAATCGTCCCGTAAACCGCCTGTTGATGCCGTGCTATCAGCACCCGCATCGCCTCATCGTCGCCCTTCGCGATCCGGGCCATCAACTCCTCATCGGCAGGTTCGATATTCATCGCCCTTTAGACGCCGCTCGATCGGCTTAATTTGGAATTGCTCAAAAGAGTCCCTTTATGTAAGAATGATCCTTCATGGCCGGCCATAGTCATTGGGCGAAAGTTAAACGCTACAAAGGAGTAGCGGATGCCCGCAGGGGTAAGTTGTTCAGCAAGTTATCCAAGGAAATCACGGTGGCTGCCAAGATGGGTGGTGGCGACCCTAACTTTAATCCCCGTTTGCGGCAAGCCATACAAACGGCCCGCAACGAAAGCATGCCCGTCGATAACATCGACCGCGCCGTCAAAAAAGGCACCGGTGAACTCGCCGGCGTCAATTACGAGGAACTCACCTACGAAGGCTACGCCGCCGGCGGAGTCGCCATGCTCGTCGAGGCCACCACCGACAACAAAAACCGCACCGCCGCCGAAATCCGCGCCGTCTTCACCAAAAACGGCGGCAACATGGCCGGATCCGGCAGCGTCGCCTGGATGTTCCATCGCAAAGGCGTCATCCACGTCGAGGCCGGCAAAAACAACCGAGGACGATATCCTCAATGCCACTCTCGACGCCGGCGCCGAAGATGTCCGTGGCGATGAAAACGGATTCGAAATCATTACCCCCGTCGACAAACTCGAGCCCGTCAACGAAGCCCTCAAGAAAGCCGGCATTGTTTCCGTCTCGGCCAAATTGCTCTATCTCCCCGACAACCAGACCGCCGTCACCGAGACCGCCGTTGCCGAGCAGGTCCTCCGCCTCTACGAAGCCCTCGACGACCACGACGACGTCCAGAACGTCCACGCCAATTTCGATATCGCCGCCGATCTATTGGCTAAGGTCTCAATTTAAACTTTCCTTTTTTTTGAAATCACTCGACACTCAATCTCAACCTATCTGGAGAAGCCTGTGAACGACTGGTACTACGCCGCAAATAACGAACAAAAAGGACCCGTCAACGAAGCCGAGCTCAAAGAAATGCTCGCCGGCAACCAGATCACCCCCGCCACCCTCGTCTGGCAGGAAGGCATGGAAGCCTGGGCTCCTGCCAATTCACTCCCCGCCTTTACCTTCCGCGCTCCGCCGACTCCGGCCGCTCCCAAGCCGGCCCCGGCCATTCCTCCCGCAGCCGCTCCTGTCCAACAAGCGACCCCTGCTGCTTCCGTTCCCGCCGCTGTCCCAACCGCGCATACACCCCCTCCCGCCGCTTCCGCTGCAGTCGCCGATTCCTCCGATGTCGAAAAAAATAAAGTCATGGCCATCCTCGCCTATATCATTTTCTTCGTGCCTCTCCTGGCGGCCAAGGATTCACCCTTTGCCAAGTACCACGCCAATCAAGGCCTCACCCTCTTCATCGCGTGGATTGCCGTTGCCATCGTCCGGACTTTTTTCTTTTTCATCCCCGTCATCGGCTGGATCATCTCGCTGGCGCTTGTCGTCGTCGACCTCGGCCTCCTCGTCCTTGTGGTTCTCGGCATCATGAACGCCTCCAAGGGCGTCATGGAACCGCTGCCCATCATCGGCAAATACACGCTTCTCTAGCCGCTGAAGTCGGTCCATTTTCCGTCGCGCTCGGCTCGTCGTCATGAAACCGCCGGAACAAATCGAAACCGAACGTCTCCTCCTGCGCCCCATTGCGCTTAATGACGCCGAACAAATCTTCGCCCAATACGCCGCCGATCCCGCCGCCGCCAAATACGTCACCTTCGTCCCGCACCAGAAAATCGACACCGTCCGCGACTTCATCCACACCTGCATCGACAATCGTAAAAAACGGATTCGCTACGCCTCCGTCATCGTCCGCCGCGAGGATAACCAGCTCATCGGCACCATCGACGTTGCGCCTGAACAAAGCAAAGCCAGCCTCGGCTATATCCTCGGCCAGAAATATTGGAACCAGCGCTACATGACCGAGGCCGCCGCCGCCCTCGTCGCGTGGACTTTCCTGCAGCCCGAAATCCATCGCGTCTGGGCCGTCTGCGACGTCGAAAACGTCGCCTCTGCCCGCGTCCTCGAAAAAATCGGCATGCAAAAAGAAGGACTCCTCCGCAGCTGGCTCGTCCATCCCAACCTCGGCTCCGAACCGCGCGACTGCTGGTGTTACGCTCGCGTCAAATAAACTCGATTTTTTCTAATGCCCGATAGTCCCATTTACGCCGGTATTTTGAATAAGCTCAATTCCAGCGGGTCCAAGTCCGATAACGAACCACCCCGCAAGCCCCATCAGCAATGCCAGCAGGAACAGAACAATTCCAACCAGGCGGGTTGTCACCGAAGGCGCTGCGTTCACCAGCCACATCCGATATGTATAAAATAAAATTCCGGAAATGGATAAATCCACCATGCACATTCCCAGAAGTATGATTCCTGTCCAGTTACCATCAGGATGCGTGACCATTTTGCTCTCATAATCCCAATTAATGATCGAGAGCAACAGAAACAGCATCACCCCAACCAGGAACGGAACCGCTCCCCAAACAAGATTCAATTTGGAAGATCTCACGGAAGCTAGGACTGAATCATCGCTACGATCGAAGGTCCCGCCAGCATAATGGCCCAGCCAATGACCGTCTTGAAGAACGCCAGCCCCATCGTGGCGAGGCTTGCTGTCCTTTTGAAGCCCACACCCTCGGAAGTCGACTCCCACATCCGGCGACAGACAAGAAGCGGAAAAGCCGCCGCGCACAGTACGAAGATCGACACCCCCAGAAGGACTGGTCCAACCCAGCTTCCATTTGTTAAGGTGACCAACTTACGCGCATAGTCCCAGTTAACTGCCGACATCCCCGCAAACAGCAACACGCCGCTCCAAAGCGGAATACACTCCCATAATAAATACGATTTCGAAGGTTTCATAAAAACTATCCCCCCGCCACGACCTTAAAAAATTCCACCCGGTCCCCGTGCTCCAGCTTCTGCCCCGGCCATTCGCCCGGCAACAACGCCGATCCGTTCAGCTCCACCAAAATCATGTTCGCGTGCAATTTCAATTCCTCCGCCAGGCTCCCGATCGTCCGCTGCCCGTCAATCTGCCGCGCCTTGCCATTCGCAAATATCGAAATCTTTTTTTGTGCCGTGATCATACCGCCGTCTCCGCCAGCGCCTGGTCCCAATCCTTCCACACCGGCTCCAGCCCCATCTCGCGCAACTTGCGCGCCACCTCCGAGGGCGATCGCTCGTCCGCGATATGAAATTGCTCCGTCGCGACCAAATGTTCCCCCTCCGACGCAATCACCGGCACCGCCTTGCCCTTCTCCGTCTTGTGCACCGATTCGTGCCCCGCGCCCGTGTAACCGCCCGGCTCCGTGTGCGACCCCGCGCTGATCATCGTGATCCCCAGCGGCAGCAGCGAATCGCGCAGCGCAGGGGATTCCCGTGTCGACAGCACCAGCCCCACCTGCGGAAAACAAATCCGCAGCGCACAAATCAATTGCGTCATGTCCCTGTCCGTAAACGAAAAACGCGGCTCAAATTCACCCGCCGCCGGCCGCAGCCGCGGCAGTGAAATCGTCAGCGACGATTTCCAGCAATGCTTCAGCAAATGCGCCGCGTGCTGCGCCAGCGCCGTTGCCTCCTCGCGCCACGGCGCCAGCCCGAACAACGCCCCGATCCCCAGCCGCCGGAACCCGGCTGCCGCCGCCCGCTCTGCGCAATCCAGCCGCCAGTTAAAATCTTTTTTCGGGCCCGCCGAATGCAATTCCGCGTACGCCTCGCGATTATACGTCTCCTGGTAAACCACCAGGCCTTCCGCGCCCGCCGCCACCAGCGGAACATAATCCGGCGTCTCCATCGGCCCCACCTCGAGCGATATCGAAGGAAACAGCGGTCGCAACGCCTTCACGCAATCCGCCAAATAACTCCCCGACACAAATTTCGGATGCTCCCCCGCCACCAATAAAATATTCCGGAAACCCTGCTCCGTCAGGTGCCGCGCCTCCGTCTCCACCTGCGCCACCGTCAGCGTCACCCGCAAAATGGGATTGTCCCGCGAGAACCCGCAATACTTGCAGATGTTCACGCATTCGTTCGAAAGATAAAGCGGCGCGAACAACCGCATCGTCTTGCCGAAAAATTGACGCGTCAACCGTTGCGCCTCCTGCGCCATTGCCTCCAGCTCCCGGCCGCTCTTCGGCTCCAGCAAATGGGCAAATCGCGTCACCACGCCCGTCGCCGCGCGTGGATTGGCCGCAAATTCATGGGAAAAAGACATGACCCGTTAGCCTAAACCATCTCCATCCCCGCGACAATCTCAACCGCTGCCCCTCCCGGAGAGGCTAAAAATCAATCTTCGCGCGTCCTTTGGGACGCCAGGATCGGAACCAATTGAATCCCCTTCGCCGTGTTTCGATACTCGCCCATTTCACGCCACATCGGGACGCGTCCCTGCGCTCGCTCATGGCGCGCCTGCTCAATAATTTGCAGCGTCGTTGCGTGGACCATCACCTCCCGGCCCATTTTTGCGCTCAATTCGTTACCGGCCCGGATCGACTCATCCACCAGTGAAAAAACATTCTTTTCCCGGATTCGCGCCGGGGCAGCTCCACAACTCTCGCTCATCGCCTACCGATTCTGCTCAACCTTGCCAGCGATATCAGGTCGATCTCCCAGGCTCCATGTTCGAGCGATAGACGCAACGCCTTCCACCGTTCCACTGGCCGTGGTTCGGGGCTCGGGAGCAATGACGGAGGGTGCCGGTGCATTGACAATTAAAGGAACATTCGCGCCCGCAGAACCGGTTTCCACGATTCCTTTCAATCGAACTCTCGTAAATTGGGAAGCATCCACTGCGGGCTCGCCCGCATTTCCGACCACGTTTTCGCCACGAAAACGTCGGGCAACAGGAGGAATAGAGGGCGCGCTCATAGATTAATAGTTAATATCTATGATAACTGACCTCGCTTGGCAATCAAAAAATCGATTACGACTCATCTGCCGGCAAAAAACCCGTCAACGGACTCGTCGCGCTCGCCTCTTTCAGAGGTGCCGCCAACCCGATCTCATAAGCCATCCGGCCCGCCTCCACCGCCATCCGAAAAGCATGTGCCATCTGCACCGGATCCGACGCCACCGCAATCGCCGTGTTGATCAACACCCCGTCTGCGCCCATCTCCAAAGCCGCCGCTGCGTGCGATGGCGCGCCCAGTCCCGCGTCAACAATCACC
>Ga0206931_1210_pt1 | contig 14149 bp, 14 predicted proteins | sample Alteio_BWOrgHeat_17_FD_152946 | JGI IMG/M metagenome (GOLD analysis project Ga0206931, IMG submission 152946) | Enriched cells from forest soil in Barre Woods Harvard Forest LTER site, Petersham, Massachusetts, United States -... | ecosystem: Environmental > Terrestrial > Soil > Temperate forest >...
ATTCGTTATAAGCCAGCCTGTCCAGGTCGCTTTCAGTAAGGGCAATTGTTACCGGGCTGCCTAACGTTCCGGAGGTGGATGTGTATTCGATTATTTTTTCAGCGGGTACGCATATAAAATCGTCATTGTGCAGTTGCAGATCTTCTTTGGTTGTTGTTGGCAATAACCGCAGGTCTTCAATGGTTTTAACAGACGATACATTAATATTATGAGTGCTGAAAAGTTTTTTGTAAAATGGTGAGCTATGGCTAACGTAGGCCAAAAGCTGTTGCAATTTCTCTTCCTGCAATTTTTTTAATGCGGCTACCGGCTGAAAGGTTATATCATGTAAACTCATAGGCTATTTTTCTATAATAACAACAGCGCAGGCCATTGTTTTAAGGTGCGACAAAGAAACCAAAATTCTGGTTATTCCCAAATACTTAAGTGTTTCACGGGTGTTACCCAGCAGCACCAATTCCGGCTTGCCGGTTATTGAGTTTGTTATTTCAACTTCATTAAACTGTGTTCCTTCCTGCCAACCGGTTCCTAAAGCTTTAAAAAAAGCCTCTTTCGCGGCAAAGCGTGCCGCATAGTGTTCGTATTTGTTTGCTTTTGACTCGCAATAGGCTGTCTCATTAACAGAAAATATCATTTCCTTAAACCCGGCCCCTTTTTCAATGTTAAAGGCAACCCGCTCCACTTCAATAAGGTCAATTCCTGCGCCCTCAACCATGTATTAGTAAAGTTTTATAAATTACAACCATCTGGTTATGTACTTGTTTCGTATGTTTCTTCATAACTTATGTTCATGCCAAAAACAACCTTCACTATAGTATTCTTCTTCGTAGCGCTATGCAGTTACACGCAGCCCGCAAGCCACATTAGGTATAAAGACATTGTTTTTTCAAATATAATGATTGAAAAGAATTTATCGTACGCAGATAATATACCCGCAGGTGTTAAACCAAAATATTATTTTTTTGACCTGTACCAGCCGGCAGGTGATCCAATCACCAGCAAAAGGCCGCTGATAATCTGGATGCACGGTGGTGGTTTTAAGTTTGGTTCCAAATCAGCAAAAGGGATAGCGATGCTTTGCAAAAGTTTTGCGCAAAGGGGGTATGCATGCGCCTCCATAAATTACAGGTTAAGCAGGAAGAATACTTTGACCAATGTAAAAGCGCTGATAAACGGGTGCTACGATGCTGTGCAGGACGCAGACAAGGCCATTGCGTTTTTTAAACAAAACAGCGAAAAATATGAAATTGACACCAACCGCATAATACTTGGCGGCAACTCCGCTGGGGCTATTATTGCCCTGCAGGCCGTATACAGCAGCAATGCTGAGTTAGCGTTACTTGCAGACAGTACCGATAAAACACCAAATTCCGATAAACACAATATCAACAAAGTTGCCGCAGTAATAAATTTTTGGGGTGCACTATTTAAAATAGGGTGGCTTAAAAATGGGCATGTTCCCATTGTAAGCGTGCATGGAAGGAACGATCACACAGTACCTGTCGGTAAAACCAATTCGTCCTTTTATGGCAGCCTTAGTATACATGAGCAGGCTGATGAATTGAACATACCCAACCGCCTTAAAATATTTGAAGGTTATGCCCACGAATTACAGAAGCATTTTAACCCATTTTTTTCAAGCGCTGCCACCAAACAGCGGTGGCTGCAGGCCGGGCAATTTGCAGCGGATTTTTTGTATGATGAATTATACAAATAAACAAACTATTCCATCAGAACTTATAGGCCAGCGCAAAAACACCTGGGGCTGCGCTTAATTCAATTTGATGAAGCTTATCGCCCATCCTTATTGTATTTTTATGATGTAGCATTATCATTGTCAGATCCATTATCCCCAGCAAACCGCCTTGTGCGATGATGCTCGTTCCAAAACCTTTCAGCTTGTCGCGTTTATCAATATCAGTTTCAAGCTTTCCCTTTTGCCTTAATAATATGCCTGTGGCAATATAGGCTGCATCAAGCCCCGCGTTAAATACGTATATTTTCTCTATCTTTTGTTGTTCAGTGTAGTTTTCCGAGAACGAATATTTTTTCAAAAGGTCTTTCCGTGCACCTAAATAACCCATGCCGGCAATACCAAGGTTAAAAAAATTCCAGTAAGCATTCATTCTCCAAAAATATTTTGCTTCGCCATGCGTGTTATTGGCAAGCACAAAACCAGTTGCAATATTCGCCATAGCAAAACTGCCAAGCCCAACCATATCTTTTTGTTTCAGGTTATTTCTCGCAAAACTTATACTATCATTAAAAGATTGTTGCGCAGCAGCTGTCGCACAAATGATCATACCTATAACAAGAAATCTTATTCTCATACATTTAATTACGCGATGATACCTGTAAAAATTTCAATATAACAGTTTCTACCAGTTTACTAAATTAATGTATTTGGCAAGTGGTTTCAAACTGCAGCCTAAAAACCGCTTATATTGACTGAGTTTAGGGCAATTACATTATCATCATTATATAAGCAGGTTACCACGTTGTTAACGGATGCATTGCAACAACTCCTTCTTCTTTTCGTTTCACAACACGGTGTTTAACATGCTTTAAAAACTCTTTTACTATATATTTATTCAATACGTATTTTTATCATTCCAAAAGCTACACTATATGTTACGCCCCTTCAGCAGATTTATTTTGTCATCAATATTTTTTACAGCAATTATTTATAGTAACGCTCAACAAGCAAGCACAAACAAAAGCAACCCTTCGGTCTCTAAGCCCGATTCAACGGCTATTATGGCTAAAGGTAAACAGGTGTTTTTAAACACTTGCAAAGCTTGTCATGGCAACCCGGCTTTTCCTAAAGCACCTGCGCTGCAAACTCTTGCAACGGCTGCACCACGTGCTATACTTAACGTGTTGGATAATGGCAAAATGCGCCAGCAGGCAAAAGGGCTTACTGAAGATCAGCGCGAAGCAGTATCAGAATATATTACCCACAAGCTGCTTAAAAAAATTGTGTTGCCAAAAGACGCTTATACAAATTTTGCTTTTACGGGCAATGATATGCGCTTTAATTATTCGGGCTGGGGTAGCAATCTTGAGGGCACAAATTTCAGGACCGCTGAGCAGGCTGGCATAACCCCTGAAAATGTCGACTCACTAAAGCTTAAGTGGGCATTTGCATTTCCCGATGAAAGTGAAATACGCAGCAAGCCCGCAATTGCAGGCAACTGGCTTATAGTAGGCAGCGGCTCCGGGGAAGTGTATGCATTAAACAGGCAAACAGGTAAAATTGGCTGGCACATAACTGCAGCAAATGGTATAAGAAGCAGCATTGTGGTGGCGAAAGAAGGCAATACCTATACCGCCTACTTTGCTGATGGCAGTACATTTGTTTATGCCGTTGACGTTAAAACAGGTAAAATTTTATGGAGCACGCGTGCAGGTGTTGACCCGCTGGCTATGAATACAGGCACGCTGGCTGTTTATGGTGGAAAGGTAATAGTACCGATAAGTTCAGTGGAAGTTGCTGTTGCTGCTGACAGCACTTATAACTGTTGTACTTCATCGGGTGGGGTGGCTGCATTGAATGCCAAAACAGGCGAAATTATTTGGTATAACAGGGTTGTGCCAAAGGCTACAGCACAAGGTAAAAAAAGGAACGGCAAACCTTTTTACGGACCATCAGGTGCACCAGTTTGGTGCAGCCCAACTATTGATACTAAAAGAAACCTTGTATATATTGGTACAGGTGAAAATTACACTTTACCTACCACCAACACAAGCGATGCATTACAAGCCATAGATTTAAATACAGGCAAAACAGTTTGGACATTCCAGGCTACGCGGGAAGATGCCTGGAACATTGCCTGCCCATTAATTGTAAACTGTCCTGGCTATAAAGGCAGGGACCTTGATTTTGGCATGGCGCCTATTTTGGTAACAGGCGCCGATGGTGTACAAAGGTTATTGGCAGGTCAAAAAGCAGGTATAGTGTATGCGCTGAACCCACAAGACGGTAAGTTGCTGTGGCAAACACGTGTTGGCAAGGGCGGTATGCTTGGCGGTATACATTGGGGCATGGCTACAGACGGTAAAAATGTTTATGCAGCTAACGCAGATAATATATTTGCGCTTAACCCGGATAGCCCTGCAATAAAAGCATCACCGGGCATTTATGCCCTTGATGTTGTTAGTGGTAAAATTGAATGGTATACACCATCGCCGAAAGTGCCGGGCAACCAGGCTTATCTTGGCGCTAATTCCGCTGCACCCGCAGTAATACCCGGTATTGTATTTGCGGGCAGTAACGATGGGCATATACGCGCTTATGACGCAGGAGACGGCCATATTTTATGGGATTACAATACAATACAAAAATATACAACTGCTGATGGTATTGAAGGCAGTGGTGGAAGCATAGATTCTCCTGCTCCAGTAATGGTAAACGGAATGTTGTTTGTAAATTCTGGCTATGCACAGTTTGGCGAAAAGCCCGGCAATGTGTTATTAGCGTTTACTGTAAAGAACTGATGGTCTGCATTATGAAGGGCGCTTTTTAATAAATAACCGCGCAACTCTTTAGTGCATGGTTCAGCTTAACGCTTGTATATATAACAGGCATACATTTACCTTACACATAAAAAATATTGCAAATTCTTGCAGGTTTTCTATATTCAGCGCTCAAACATCCCGGTATGCGGCTATTATTTATCCTGATCATTTTGTGCCCTTTTGTTTTATTGGCACAACCAGTTTTATATGGAGGGAAATTAAAGCCTGAGCAGGCGAATATGGATATTCAGCATTATACCATAGCGCTGTCTGTTAATATTCCTGACCGCAGCATCAGCGGCTATACTGAAATAAGCCTTATTTTAAAACAACCCGCAAACGATATACTTTTTGATTTAATGGATACACTTAAGGTGGATAAAGTTTGGGTAAATAATAAACCTGCAACTTTTACACACGCTGAGCATTTGCTGCACGTTACATCAACACAACCATTTGCGCAAGGCAATACGCTTGTTAAGGTACAATATGGCGGTCACCCGGTAATTGCCAAAAGGCCGCCATGGGAAGATGGCTTTTCGTTTACAACTGATTCCGCAGGCCATCCCTGGGTTGCCATTACGGCTGAAGGCACAGGAGGTAAAATTTATTTTCCTTGTAAAGACCATCCTTCAGACGAACCCGATAAAGGCGTGGATATGATGATAACGGTACCAGAAGGCCTGGTGGTTGCCGGCCCGGGTATGCTGCAAAGTGTAACCACTAAAAAGCACCTGAGCACTTATTTTTGGAAAACCAACTACACTATAAGCAATTACAGCATAATCTTCAACATTGGTGATTACACGGTTGTTAAACGCACCTACACGAGTATTGACGGAAACAAAATACCAATAGAATTCTATGTATTGAAAATTGACAGCGCCAAAGCAGAACACCACCTTGACCTGCTGGAGATGGAAGCACGTATTAAAGAAAAATATTTTGGCGAATATCCGTGGGCCAAAGAAAAAATTGGTCTTGTTGAAACATCACACCTGGGTATGGAGCACCAAACTATGAATGCCTATGGCAATAAATTCAGGTACACAAAAATTGGCGGGAAGGATTTTGACTGGCTGATGAACCACGAGTTTGGGCACGAATGGTGGGGCAATAAAGTTACTGTTAAAGATTGGGCCGATTACTGGATACATGAAGGTATAGGCAGTTTTGGTGATGCATTATATACGCGCGACCTGGAAGGAGAAGATGCTTACGAAGCTATTTTTCAAAAAAGTGTTGCGCGGATAAAAAATGAAAAGCCCGTTGTAATGGGAAAGGATATTGATGAAGAAACAGCGTACCACGACGATATTTACAGCAAGGGGGCATTTTTTATGCATACCTTAAGGTATATTATGGGCGATGCCGTTTTTTTTCCAACACTTAAAAAGCTGGCTACGGATACTATGTACACCTATAATCATCTTGTATCAACTGATGATGTGCAGCAGCTTTTCAGCAACGCTTATGGCAGCGATATGGGGCCTTTATTTCATCTTTACCTGTACACTACAGATAAGCTTGACATACATGTGCAGCAAACTGCTTATAACACATACACTATAAAGCTTGACAATATTGACATGCCGTTGCCGCTTGATATTACTACCAGTGATGGCACATCCCGCAAACTGGCAGATAAAAAAGGCATCGTGGTAAAAAGCACCACATTACCGGTAATTGACACGCGCTGCTTTTATATTAAGAGAATTGTGTATGAATAGAATGCCTGTTGTTGTGATTAATGTTTTTTTAAGGGCAAAATAAAATATCAACCGCGTTAACCGGCTTGGCAAATTATAGTTGTTCTGGCTTAACCCCGCGCCGGGCAGGCGGTGGTGGTTTTATTTGGGTTCTCAGCGTATAGTTATTCAACCATAAATTCATTTTAATGTATTTATTGTTTTTTAACCCAATTGATTATATTTGGGTTAAGAACATCGTTTAACTTTCAGCGGCTTTACTTTTGTATTAAATCTAATTTATCCAATGGAGCAAAAAACCAGTCCCGTTTACAACATTATAATCGTTGAGGATGACAGGTACATGCGTTCGATACTAAATCACTACCTGGAAAGCAAATTTAAGATCAACGCTTTTGATAACGGAATGGACGCCCTTAAATACTTACAGGAAGGCAATATACCTGACATTATTATTACAGATCTAAATACGCCAAAGCTAAGCGGGCTGGAGCTGCTTGAGCAAATAAAGGCTTCCGGTTTTTTTAAATCAATCCCTGTGATGATACTTTCCGGTGAAGACAGCACCGAAAAAAGGATTAAATGCCTTAATGCAGGTGCTGATGATTATGTTGTAAAACCTTTTAACCCCGCCGAGTTATTTGCCCGTTTAAATGTTATACTCAGGCGTTTTGGTAAAACCGTTTAGCCGTAAAATTTTTTATATGGCATCTTCTTCTCTCGAAAATACAACCGGTATTATTGCATTGGTTAGCGTTGATAAACCGTGCACCGACATACTGCAATCGATCGATTTTGGCGGTAATAAATGCCGTTCATTCGCCAATGGCATTGAACTTTCAAATGCCTGGGAAAAAGAAAAGCTGCAGGTAGCAGCTATAGTGTCGCAGGGGGATATACTTGGCCCTAATGGTATAAGCTTATCCGAAACTTTATATAACAAAAAAAACATCAGGGTACCTTTTTTTGTAATTATTGATAATGACGTTCAGCAGCATGTAATGGAAAAAGGTATACATTCAGGCATTACCGATATTTTCAAAACCCCGCTTAAGGCTGCCGAACTTGATACCCGCATAAATTTTTTGCTTACCCGCGGTAAAGAAATGGCCATAAAGCTTGTAAAGCAGGAAGAAAAACATTACAAAACTCCTTTTATAAAACGGGTATTTGATGTTTTTTTTGCAGGTCTGGCGTTGTTGCTTTTGTCCCCTCTCATCTTAATTGTCATACTGCTGCTTAAACTTGAATCAAAAGGGCCGATATTTTATTATTCACTCCGTGTTGGCACAGGTTATAAAGTATTTAAATTTTATAAGTTCAGGTCAATGTACGTTAATGCAGACCAACGGTTAAAAGATTTAAAACACTTGAATCAATATGCGGCTGCAGGAGCAGGTGAAGCAGCAGTTGCGGCTGGTAGCTCTTCAGATGTTGCGTTATGCGACGATTGTATAAAAAAAGGCACCCAATGCCAATTTCCATTATACGCCGACAATAACAAGTGGTGCGAAAAACAATACAATTTATCAGGCCAGAAAAAGGGCGGTTCCGCATTCTTTAAAATAAAAGATGACCCTCGCATAACCAAAGTAGGCAAGGTATTGCGTAACACCAGCATAGATGAATTACCGCAGTTGGTAAATGTGCTTATAGGTGATATGAGCATTGTAGGCAACCGCCCGCTGCCCCTGTATGAAGCAGAAAAACTTACAACCGATAAATACGCGTTGCGCTTTATGGCACCTGCAGGCATTACCGGTTTGTGGCAGGTAGAAAAAAGAGGGAGTAAAGGTGAAATGAGTGAAGAAGAAAGGCTTATGCTTGATAACACTTATGCCAAAAATCACAGCTTTATGAATGATATAAGGCTGATATTAAAAACTATTCCTGCTTTGTTTCAAAAGGAAAATGTATAACCACCAAACAATCACTGCATGAGAACAGTATCCATTCCTGCTAATATTTTAAAGCATTGGCAATTAAAACCGTCGGATGCGCCGAATATTGAGAAGGTAAGGATGCGTGTGCAGGCGCTGCTGAAAGGAGAACCCGAAGTATCGGTTGTAATTCCTGCCTACAACGAAGAAGAGAGCATTATACAAACCTTGTCCTCAATAAGCGATAATATTACCAGCCGCTCGGTTGAAATTATTGTTGTGGATAATAACAGCAAAGATGCCACAAACAGACTGGCAACCGCAGCGGGAGTAAACTGTATAAAGGAAACAACTCAAGGCATTACGCCAGCACGGAACAGGGGATTAAAAGAAGCCAGGGGTAAGTATATTTTGAATGCCGATGCAGACTCTATCTATCCGCCTGACTGGATTGAAGAAATGATTAAGCCTCTTGCAAAAAACGATACCGATGTAGCCCTCACCTATGGCCGTTTTTCGTTTATACCTATTGGCAGTACAGGACGTGTTACTTATTTTTTTTACGAATATATAGCCGAGTTTAGCCGCTGGATAAACAAAACGTTCAGGGAAGAAGCCGTAAATGTTTATGGTTTTAACTCCGGCTTCCGCAGGCTGCAGGGGCTGGAAGTCGACAGCTTTAATCATCCGCCGGGCACAAACGAAGATGGTTTTCTTGCCATGAAACTCCGCAATAAAGGCTTTGGAAAACTGCATTGTGTAAAAAAATCGAATGCCCTTGTTTGGACGACGGATCGCCGCCTGCAAATAGATGGCGGCTTGTGGAAAGCAACAAAGAAAAGGGTAAAAAGAATGACCAGTTAGCGTTATTGCCGCATCATATATAATACCAATTAGACTTTAAAATTGCCTTTTATTCGCCTCATCCCCTAACCCCTTCTCCTCGCGGAGAAGGGCCGACGAGATTGTGGAGAAGGGCATGTATTTTTCAAGTCCGATTGGTATAGGTTACTATTATCAGGATTCCATTCACCGGTACCGGTAAAATAAAAATCCCCGGTTAAACTACCAGGGATTTTAAAATGTTCTAATCAAAAATAAAATTTAATCAGCCAAAGCCAATCCAGCCTTGCCTTTAACTATCCAGTGATATGCCATAATTAAAACGGGCAGCAGCACTACTGTTGAAATAAGGCTGTTACGGTAAAACGGCAACGCCCTTGTGTAACAGTCAACCAGGCCTGCAAAATCGTGCGTATAGCCAGTGGTGCCGGTTAATCCTGATGATGCAGCCCACACTATGAAGTTTGATATAAAAAAGAAGACAGTAGGGCCTGCAACCGCAGAAATAAATACACCCGCAGTTTTAGTATTGCGGAACAATAAACCAAGGCTCGTTAAAAGAATCACCAGCGAGTATTCGACGAACTGCCATTTGTAAAAACCACTGAAGGGGAATATATTAAAAGCATACAATACCTGCAATATGGTGTTGGTTATTAATAAGGTTAATAACGGCAGTATAAATGAGTTTGCCTTTTTGTAGTTGGTATTCATGCCTGCAAACAGCGCAACAGCCATGATACCTGTTGTACCGCTGAGCGCTAAATTAGGTGAGCAAATTATTTTTATGATCGTAGTAACTGCAATTAGCAACGCGTAAAATAGAATATCTTTTCTGTTCATTTTCATAACCTGTAAATTAGTGTCTTCCGGCAAAAATAAGTGTTAAATACAAATGCGGTATGTATAAAATTTATCCCCATGCTGTTAAAAGCAAATAATCCTTATCATTAAGGTACAAATGCCCTGTATGCCAACACATTAAAAGGTGTTGTAACAACATAATTTTCACCGGGTAAAATTGCTACGGCTTCACCTTTGCGGGCGTTAACCGTATTGCCGCCCTCAACCTGCAGAGTACCATCAATTACCACAATGATCTCCATTGACGAAGTAGTTTCGCTTACAAACCTCTGTCCCGCCATTAACTCAATTTTGCCCAGGCCAAAATCAGGCACGGGGCAGTTATATATCGCTTCCCCCTCTCCTTTTTGTTCTCCACCCATTATATTTACAACGGTACCCTCAAAAATGGTATGCTTCAGCAACTCGGGCACATCAACATACTTTGGAGTTAATCCCCCCCGAAGCACATTATCGCTGTTAGCCATCAGTTCCACGTTTTGGCCCTCCAGGTAGGCGTGCGGAACGCCCTCACCCTGGAAGATAGCTTCACCCGGCAGCGCCTTTACGATATTGAAAAAATAAATGGAGAATACGCCCCGGTCAATATCACCCGTAACATCCCGCAGGGGGTATAATTTGCTTACCCACCAGCCCGGTTGATGTTTGTTTATTAGATCCTTCTCCCTGGCTTCTGCCTCTCTTTTTATAAGTGGCGCCAACAGGCTGTTTACCTCGTCTTGTGGCATTTCCATTACATACTGGTATAAACCTTTGTAGCCTTCAAGATTAAATACATCATCCATACCCCCAAACTCCGGCACGGTTCTCAATACTTCCACCAAAGCTTCCTTTTCTAAAAAGCCATGCAATAGCCAAAATTCGCTCAGCGCTACCATTACCTCTGGCTTATGGTTTTTATCCTTATAATTACGGTGCGCAGCAGATAATAATACACCTGCCGCTTCTTCCGCTTCATAGCCTTTAACGGCCTCCCCTTTCGATGGGTGCACCTGTATACTCAGCATATCCCTTACATCCAGTATTTTAAACAGGTAGGGTAACTCACCAAAAGCGTCAAGCACTTTTTGCCCGATATATTTAACCGGATGCTGTTTAATAGCGTCATATAATACCATTTCATTTTCATCATCGATTAACACAGATGATGCTGACGGGTGCGCCCCCATCCAAAATTCGGCATGCGGCTTATGTACAGTGTTTTCAATGCCCAGCCAGTTTGTAATAAAATTATATCCACCCCACGCATAATGCTGCACTTTGCCCTTTAACTTAAAAATTTTATCTTGCTCAAAACTCATTTTTCAACTTTTAACCACCACAAGATACTGCAATGACGAGTAATAAAAGTACAGGTGACGAGGGCGAAGAATTGGCCGCCGTGTACCTTGTACAAAAAGGATATACGTTACTGGAACGAAACTGGCGTTTTAAGCGCTGGGAAATTGATATTATAGCCAGCAAAGGCAAATTTCTGCACATTTTTGAAGTAAAAACACGCAAAAGCAACAGGTTTGGTAACCCCGAAGAAAGTATTGGCAGGGAAAAAATGGATTGCATGAAAAACGGGGCGGAGGAGTACCAATACCAGCATCCTGAATGGAAATACCTGCAGTTTAACGTGCTTGCAATAACCATGCATTATGGCGAATCCATTGAATATTTTTTAATAGAAGATGTTTACTTTTAGTTAGCCAATAAACGGCTTACTTTGCGTATATGAAAAATTTGCTGTTGTTTATCGACAAAAGAAACAGGCTGTCAAGAATAATTATTTCTCTTGGCGTGGCAGCAATTGTGTGGCTAATTTTTAGAGAGCATCACCCCTTCCCTATCACATTTATGGCGTCGTGGATAGCATTTGCTGGCACCACATTGATAATAATCTGGGCTACCATACTTATACTGCACCCAAAGGAAATAGCTTTTGTTGCCAGCGAAGAAGATAATACCCGGCTACTGATATTTGTATTTGTAATTGGTGCTGCATTTATAAGCCTGTTTGCCATTATACTTTTACTGCAATCTGCACCCAGCGCTAAAGGGTTAAGCCACCATATTTTACTAAGTACGCTTTCGGTATTCTGTTCATGGACGCTTATTCACACGGTATTTACACTGCGTTACGCGCATTTATACTACACATTCCCTTCGCGGCAACATTTGGAGATTGGTGAAGAGCCTCATGGCGGCCTGGATTTCCCTGGAGACATGAAACACCCCGACTTTTTAGATTTTGCCTATTTCTCATTTGTATTAGGAATGACCTTCCAGGTAGCAGATGTTAGCATAACAGGCCGCACTATACGCAGGCTTGCATTACTGCATGGTTTTATTGCATTTGTTTACAATACCATTATTGTAGCGTTAAGCATAAATATTATTTCGGGTATGATTGCGAAATAGCTTTTGGTTCATGGTTGATGGTTAATAGTTCATTGTAAAACGCGAAGTATTTTGGTTACCTGCGTTAGTGCTACTATTCAGCTTGTGTTGTGTCACTCACTGCATCGTTCATAACATCATTCAGCAGTCAAATATTCTTATACACTATTCAAGAACAATTTTTTTATCCTTGAATGTTGTGTATCGCTTATTGAGTGTTTTGCTTTTCTTCCACCCAACTTTAAACTTCAAACATTAAACTTTAAACTTCTATTCTCGCCATCATGCGTTCCACCATTTTATAAGTGGCAGGGCAGTACTCAACATTTTGCTGGTGTACATGAATATAGTCAACAGCCTTCTTTTTGGTTATATGCGGAAAACCCGCGCAGCTATCAGGACGCGCTATATAGATGGAGCATTTGTTATCCTTCAGGTTTAAAAACTGGCAGGGTTGCTTATTATTCACCCAATCTTTATCTTTTTTCTCAAAATGCAGCCATTTGTTTTTAAATTCAGCAGGTGTCATTTCAAGGTGCGCAGCTATGCGTTTAATGTCTTTTTCAGTAAAAGTAGGCGTCATGGTTTTGCAGCAGTTGGCACAGCTAAGGCAATCTGTCTCTGCCCAAACTTCTTTATCAATCTCCTCAAGCATTTTATGCAAGCCGCGCGGCGGATTTTTTTCAACTTTACCCAAAAATCGCCTGAAGGCTTTTTTATGATGCCTTGCTTTTTGTTTAAACGAACGAAGATTTACTTTTTCCATAGTACGCCTATCCTGTGGGATATAAAACTTTTGATTAAATTAAAACGCAATAAACGAAAATAAGGGATAAAATTGCATTTGAAAAAAATTGTCGTCAACTAAAAAACGCCAACTTTAAACGGTAAACTTAGCTATGTGGGATGCGTATAAAAAAGGATTTAAGGGCTATTTGCAGTTGGAGCGATCACTAAGCGATAATTCAGTAGAAGCCTATTTGCACGACATTGATAAGCTTACTGAATACCTGCTGGCAAGTGGCAATATGAAAACCCCGGCTGAAGTAGATTTAAAAGACTTACAGCAATTTATTACATGGATTGCCGAGCTGGGCATGACGGCAACCAGCCAGGCCCGCATAATTTCAGGCATAAGGGGTTTTTATAAATATTGTTTGATTGAAGGTATTATTACTGCAGACCCTGCAACGCTGCTTGATACACCAAAACTGAAGCGTGCCCTGCCTGATTTTTTAAGTTTTGAAGAAATAGAGAACATCATCGGTCAAATAGATTTAAGCAGGTCGGACGGTGGCCGTAACAAAGCTATATTGGAAACCATGTACAGTTGCGGCCTGCGTGTAAGCGAGGTAATTGGGCTAAAAATAAGTTGCCTGTATCTTGATGTTGGGTTTATACGTGTTATTGGCAAGGGCGATAAAGAACGATTAGTGCCCATTGGCAGCGACGCCATAAAATATATTCTTATTTACAAAGATTCCATACGTGTGCATTGCACAGTACAAAAAGGCTGCGATGATATTTTGTTCCTAAACAAATTTGGCAAAGGCCTTAGCCGCATAATGATATTTTATATTATCAAAGATCTTGCTCAAAAAGCCGGCATTACTAAAAATATATCGCCGCATACCTTTCGCCATTCTTTTGCTACACATCTTGTTGAGGGCGGCGCCGATTTAAGGGCAGTGCAGGAAATGCTGGGACATGAAAGCATTACTACAACTGAAATATACACCCACCTTGACCGCGATTATTTACGCGCCACGCTTAACCAATTTCACCCTGCATTTAAAAAGAGTTAGTTTAAAGTTGATTGCAATTTCTAATAATGCGATTTCGGCGCACCTGTATTTTCTTGCTTAAACTTTACACCATATACCTTCGCCAACTTCAAACTTTAAACGTCAAACTTTAAACTCAAAAACGCCTGCTGTGTGGCCAGGGGCA